>ERZ1031113.252-NODE-252-length-15201-cov-58.659646_pt1 | contig 15201 bp, 32 predicted proteins | sample MGYA00518225_ERZ1031113 | MGnify/ENA primary metagenome ERZ1031113 (study PRJEB33718, sample SAMN03159751) | human skin metagenome | collected 2014-05-20 | study: EMG produced TPA metagenomics assembly of the PRJNA266117 data set (Human skin bacterial metagenome...
AGGAGTCTCGTGGGCTCGGAGATGTGTATAAGAGACAGGGTCAGGGGTTAGGCCAAACTCAGGATGCATCCTTCACCGCCTTCGTCACGAAACCGTCCTTCGCCTGCTTTGCCACCGCACCAGGATGACGAACCGTCACCACATGCGTAGGGCGATTCGTGCCGCGAGTAGCGCGGGTGATTTTCACAACGTCCCCGCTTTCATGGAGGAAGGCTTTATCGCGAGAGGAAAGCTCATTGACTTCGGGCCAGCGAAGTTCAATGTACTTTTTCACCTGCTCCGCCTTCTTCCGAGAGGCTTCTTGCACCTGCGGCGCCGCCGCTATCTGCTTAAACAATTCGTGATAGTTAAGCGACACCGTCAGACACCTCCCCACGCTCCACGATGAACACAACCTTCGGCTGATGCCAGCTGACTACGGGCCGTCGACCTACCGAGTAATCAAACGACCGACGCTGCTGCACCGTATAGTCCTCACCACGAATGGTGACCGTATCCCCATCGGCCACCACCGTCCCTGGTGGAGCAAGCACCTGCAGCTTCGTAATATCCCCATGAGTAAACCCGTCGCCTTTAACGACCTGATCACCTGCGGGGGACACTACACAGTGCTCAATCACACGGCCCGGCGCGTACTCCGGCCGGCCACGATGGTCACGCCCAATCAGTCCTCCCTTGATGGTGATGGGCTCTCCAAATTCATCGGGGCGCCATGCCATTAGCACCGCCTCCGCTCGCTGAATTCAGCCCCACTACGTGGCCAACGATGGCCGAATGGAATTACCCGGCCACCGCGCCCCAGTGGAACCGCACGTACGCCCAAACCCAGCAAGTCAAGGATTGCATCATCGAGGCCCACACCGCCCCAGTGAATCCCGACCCCTTGTGAGTAGGACACCGAATCGGACTGAGGTCCGGTCGTCGATGAGACAGACGCACGCCCCACATTGTCGCCGACGAGCACGGCTTGCGACACCATGACGCGCACAGCCTGCTTCACAGCAACTGCACGCCACGGCTCCGACTCAATTTCAGCCGTGAGGTCACGGCCACGGCGGGCGAACTCCATGGCGATAAGCTCCAGAGACTGAGCAATAAGCCCCTGGGCGCGCTGCTGCTCATCCTTGGTTAGTGGGCGGGGAAATACCGAAAGGATGTCATCAACAGTGACCTCCATGGGCACGACACCCCCTTTCTATTGGGCGTTAACGACCTTGTTGATGTAGCCCATGATTTCGTTACGCCGCGTCAGACCAGTCAGCTTGATGCCGTTGGTGCGGGCGTACTCCTTCCAGCGGGCTACCGGCTCGGTGCGCTTTGGTAGAGGAGGGTATGCGCCAGACGGAGCGGCCTTCGGATCCCCTACAGGTTTCGTCTTAGATTCCTTATCGTCCGGCTTCGGCGGCTCCTGGGCGGGCGCATCGTCGGCGACAACGCCACGCTCACGCAGCACTGCCGCCTCCTCCTCAGTTACTTCAAGGGCCGTACCCGACGGGTGTACCACCCGTGAATCCAGCGGATAGAACGCCGCCTTCTTCAGCACAATCTGCGGCATAACTTCCACCCGGCCTAAATAGCGCCGGTGAGCTTCACCGCAGCCTTCGGAGCGCGCACCGCCAAAGCACGCCAGTGCGCATAGTCAGAACGCCAGGACATGGTAGAACCACCATGACCAGACTGGCCATGTTCCTCATAGAACGGGGTGAAAATCGGCTCACCAGTCTGGAAGCGCGTACCCACGGTGCCGTACTCGGAGTCGGCGAACACATAGGCCACGCCGTCCGGCAGTGCCTGGTCAGCTACCAGTTTGAACTGCTCAGCCACGAGTGGCTGCTCACTAATGCCGGCAAACAGCGGGTTAGCGTGCGCCATGTCGCCGATGTAGAAGCTGGAAGTCTGCTTATTACGCTTCAGAGCGTTTAGCGTCTTACGGTTAGCCCACACGTAGCCAGCCGAGTAGTTGAACAGGTTTCCGCGAGTGTCCTTCGCACCGGCGAGGAGGTCATCGGCAGCCCACAGGTCATCCACGGCCTGCGCATCAGCGGTGTTCCACTTCTTCGCCACCGGTAACTCCTCGATGCCAGCTGCTTCAAGCGCAGCCATGGCATCAGTAGAATTACTGCGGCGAATCTCCGCTACGCGGCCGACGAGCTCGCGCTGAATATCAGCACCAGTACCGTAATCGCGCTGTTCCTTGGAGATGCGAAGACCGATAGCCTTCTTCGTCAGGTCAGCGTACTTACGCTCGCCTGCGTCTGGGTCACCAACCGGAATCTCACCGAATTCCGGAACAGTCTGCACGGCCTCGTCCAGGCCCGGCGCCACATCGGTGTTGTACCCGATGGTGAGGTGGTCAACGTTATGTGCGTTGAAGAGCAGGTCGTATGCCTGCGTGCCAACAAGCAGCTCGGAGGCTGCAGCCTCAAGAAGCTCGGAAGAGGTCAGAATGTCCTCGACCGGCAGCACCTCGAGGGCGTCAAAGTAAGAGTTATTCGTAGCCATTATTGGTGCTCCTTCTAGGCCGCATCAGGGCCTGCGGTCGGCAGGCCGTTAAGAATGGTCAGGGTCTTACCATCAGCGGTGGGGCGGATTGCCACACCAATCTTGACGGTGCCGGTGGCGGATACCTTGCCGTCAGCGGCGGTATACACCGCAGCACCGGCCTTAATCTCACCGTCGGTCTCGACCTTCACGGCAGCAGTGCCGTAGTGGACGGCGATGTTTTTCGCGCCTGGCTCCTTCTCCTCAAGGCGTCCGGTCTCGGTGACAACGCCTAGGGCGCCGCCCGTTCCGTTGGCGTAGGCTATCTTGCCTTCCTCGTTGAGGGCGACGACGCGGAACTTGTCGAGGTCGGTAGCAATATCAAAGCCAATCGGGCCATGCTTGAAAGTCGGATTAGACATTACGATCCTTTCTTGTTGTTACGGATACTGTCGGCTTTTGCCAACAGTTCTTCCGCCTTCGACTTCGGCATGCCATCTCCAACGTGGCCTACCTCCGCCATCGGGACGGTGTTCTTCGGGTTAGACCCGTACACTTCACGCGCAAGGGCCTCATTCTCGTGCATCACGGACAGCACCTTGTCGCGCTGAGCCGCAGCAATACGGCCCTCGGAAATCCAGTTGTCCACCTCAGCGATGCGGGCCTCACGGGCTTTATCGGACGCTGCTTGTGCGCCCTGCTTAGCCTGCGATACCAGCAGGTTATAGGTGTCACGGTCGAGGGTCACGGTAGTGGTCGACTCCTCCCCAGCCGGAGCGTCCACGCCTTCGGTGCTGGTCGGCTGCTCATCATCGTCTGCGAGGGCTCGCACCTTAAAGGCAACCGGCACCTCGGTGGACTCATTCACCGTGACGGTCGCGGTGGCCGTGTCTCCTGGCTCTACTCCGGCGGGAGTCTTGGCTGTTACTGCGCCAGTGGATTCGTCCACGGTAATGTCCCAACCATCCGGGGTGTTGGATACGGCGAACGCTAGTCCTAGGGAGCCGCCGGCTTCACCGTCAGTGTTTGCAACGGTCGGCTCAACCGTTACACGCTCGGTTGGGGCCACGGCGGTTTCCTCCGGGTAGGTCACGTCAACCTGGCCAGAGACCTCGACCGTCTCATTGAAAAAGCCGGAGAGCGCGTTCTTCACGTCCTCCGGCTTCTTGCCCAGCTCCTGGGCAAGCTGATTAAGAATACTCACAGTATCCCCTTTCTGCCCATCACTGGGCGTAGTAGTTGCGTCCCCCGATTCCGACCGGGTGACAGGCGGCGGCGGAGCCGCAGCCCGGTTAGCAAACTTAAATTGGGCACGCATCGCCCCCAGCGACGCCATCGCAGGCTGCTTAGCATCCTCAATCTCATCCACCAACCCGGCAGCCAGAGCTTCGTCGGCGGTGTACCAGGTCTCCGCGGCCATAACCGACAACCAATCGTCGGGGGCGCCGCCAGCTCGGTCGGCGTAAATCTTCGCCAGCTTCACGTCTTGGCGAGCCAGGTCGGCGCGCATTTTGTCAATATCGTCGGCGTTACCGGAAAGCATCGCCCACGCTTTGTGAATCATCACTTCTGCATTCGGGCGAATCACAACCCGCCCGCCTGTACCGACAGCAATGAACGACGCGGCAGACGCCGCCAGCGACTCAATCACCACGGTGATATCACCGCTATAAGCCCGCAGAGTATTCAAAATGGCGATGCCCTCATAAACATCGCCACCACCAGAGTTAATGCGGACCCTCACCGGGCCGCCGTCGAACTCGTTGAGCTTCTCCTGAACTTGCTTGGCTGTATTCTCCCAACCAATATCGCCGTAAATCAGTAGGTCATTCATCCGCTACCTCCTCACTATCTTCCCCACCTGAACTCGGGGAATTCTCGTTATCTGGATTCAGCGACACCCCGAGTTTCTCCTCAGCGTCGGTAAGAACCTTTTTGTCTTTCAGCGCTTCGAACAACGACCGGGCCTTCGGGATACGGAACGACGAACGCACCCACTGCTCCAGGTTCGGCTCCTTCGTTAACACACCCTGCGCCGCCAGCTGCGAAATATCACCTGGCGTCAGGTCCTTCTGAACCTGAATCCTGGTGGACGTAATAAACGGTGTTGGCCCCTCGTACTCAGGGAATGCCACTCGCACCAAGTCCTCCACGATGTGCTGCGAAGCAGTATCGGCAATCCATTCCGCCATCGACTGCAGCCCTTGGATGAACTCTCCAAGCTGCACGGACGCAAGCGCGTAGGAGCCACCGCCGCCGGTCAAGTTCAGGTGCGTTGCATTGCAGGCGATAGCGATTTGGTTGGCGTGGTACTCCATCGACGCCGGAATGTCCGGCAACTGGCCGGTGACGCCTTCCACCGGCATCTCAGCGCCAGGGGGCAGCGAGTAGCCGGTAACTGACCCGGCCGCGTACTCCTCGGCAAGTTGCTGACCGGACTCCATCTCTGCCTTGACCTCACTGCGGTCAGTCAGCTGAGAAGCCTTGTACTTCGGAATGCCCATGCCGTTGCGCTGGAGAACCAGCGAGTTCAGCGCCTGCAGCTTCTGCAACTCCAACCAATTATCACGGGCTGGCGCGAACACACTCGCGCCCTCCCACGTGCCGTCACGGCGCCCATGACGGTAAGCCACAAGACGATTAACCGGGATGAAGACCTCCTCGTGGCCGTTAATCCCACGCTGCCGGATACCAACCAGGCCACCATCATCGGCGGTCTCAATACTTCGAATCGACAAGTTCGGCCGCGGTGCGAGCTTACGCAGATGATTACGCCCATCCGCGCCTACCTCGTACACCTGCTCAAAGAACGCCACACCGGTAAAGATCGACTCCAGGGCAGACTTCAGGTGCTCGTCCCAGGACACGCGCCCCGTACGCCGCGGCTGCTGCCCCTCCTCGCCTTCGACCGGTAGACGAAGGTCATGCGAGACTAAGTCGACAATTTCCTGCGGGGCACCGTTCGGCGCCACCGACCACGTGGCCTGCTCAATCGGCTTACGAATCGCACTCTCAACCTGAGCAATTTTCGCCGTCAAACGCATCTGCACGAGCTCACGCTGAAAGGCTTCCCACGTCATCCCCTCGGGGCGTGCCACACGCTTATTGAAGCGCGGCACGGCGGCATGCCCCACCTCACGAACCATCTGGGAACTATCAGGCAACTAGAACACCTCCCTGCTTCCGCTTCGACCACATCGGCAACACACCATGCGGATTCATCTTCTTCTCCTCAACCGGACGACCAGCCCCCTCACGGGACTCCACCAGCCACCGCTGCAGCCCCCACAGTGCGAACGTGGCAGCCACCAGCTCCGACACATCCCCCGAATACCGGTCAATCGCCGGATACTTACCGCCCTCCTGACGGCCGCGGGCAACCTCCAACTGCTCCATCCACAGCTCAGACGAGTCCAACGAAATAGACCCATCCAGCACAGCTTGCTTGAACTCGCGGTACGCTAAAGACACCGCAGAACCGTTCATCAATACCGGGTCAATCCCCACCGTCTGCAAAGCAGGAACCAGCACACCCGCCGTAGCATCCTTGTCCAGAACCACCGCAGCCGGCCGGTACCGGTCCACAAACTCAGCCACGACCTCCACCGTGTCATCAACTGAGAACACGGCCTCCGAAGCCGGCCGCGGCTGCAGATGAATACCACCAGCAGCCTCCCCAGCCGCCACCAGACCAACCCGGTCAGCATCCGGCGACACCTCAACCGCCAGGACACAATCAGCGACCGGCACAGGCTCCGGGGTAACGAGTGCCCGCATCGCCTCACGCGGCACAATCAGATCCTCATCGCCAGACGACCCGAACTCGTACCACCGACCCCAACCAAGCATCTCAACATCAAAACCGTTGTCCGTCAGCTTGGAACGCATCGACCGCATCTTCTTCGCGTCAACCAGCTTCGGAAACCCATACGACGGGTTCGCCAGCTTCCACGTCCGCGGGTCGTCACGGTCCACGTCGGGCGGGGCGCAGAATTCCGAGAACAGCATTCCCTCAGCGGCGCCGCTCAACGCTCGGTAACGAATACGAGACAACTCCGCACCTTTCGGGTGCTTATCCCGATTCACCGCCGACGAAGTATAAAAAGTTTGCGGGTCTTCTGCCGCCAGCTGAGTCGGAGCGACCGCATCCAACTCTCCAGACTCAAGGTTGTACGCCTCGTCCAGCAACAGTAGGTCAATCTCATCGAAACCACGGCCCATGTCGTTCGACCGTGTCGTGAACTGAAGCTTGCCGCCCTCGGCGGTTTCCATTTCAGCTTCACCCGCCGACGCGGTATTGCGAACAATGCGGCGCTCCGCCCACTTACGCGACTTAATACGCCGCCAGAGACGATTGCGGATCGACTTCGCCGTACGCCACTGGTGCGCCGAGAATACAATCTGGTGATTGAGTACAAACATGCGGTAAAGCATGATTACCTCAAGAATCAAAGACTTGCCGTTCTGCCGTGGGCACAGCAAAACTACGTCAGCGTGCAGCCACCGGCCATGCTCGTCGACGGCTAGCGCCCAAAGCACCTGCTCACGCTGCCACGGCATCAAAGTAACACCGAAGCGGCGGGCCAGCTCGATAGCTTTCCTACCGTGAGTGAAGTCCCCGCCCTCGCATCGCACCAATGCCTGCGGCGCCTGGCGCCCCTCGAGACTCGGGAACTCCATTTCAAGCTCGGAGCGGTAATCAGCGTTGAAATCAGAGTCCAGCGAATCCGTCCTCTTCATCACCAGAGCCATGGTCACCTTGCCTCCTCTGAATCTCTGCTAACAACTGGCGAAAAACCGTCGCCAACTGCCGCTGCTCCGACACCGCAGTATCCATCTTCAGAACAATCTCGCCCTCACCGTGAAAAATGCGGCACCACGTGTCCTCATCACCGTTCGTAATCCGGTTCAAACGGTCTAAGCGGTCTTTTGTGCGCGCCGCCTCGACAATCAACGCCTGCGTCGAAGCGTCATTGTGGGAGTTCGTCAGGTGCTGGTAGAGCACTTGCCCGCCAGCGCTGAATTCTTCAATTGGTGAACGTTCCATTCCCGCCTCCTAGCTGGTCAAACACACAACTTTTCGAATGCCTGAAGAAAAGCTCGCGAGCAAGGGCCGGAAGGGGGAGTCGAGCGGAAACCCCGAGATAATTGGGCCACCCCACTAATTATTAGAACGACCATTCTATAACGAATCGTTTTCGCATGTCACGCGCCTTTTCGGGCTTTTTCGGCCTTTTCGGTCTGTCCTGCGGCTCCTCGATGCCGTACCAGCCTGGGCCGTGCTCAACCCAGTGGTTGGCAATCGACCGATTACACCGACGGTGAATCAGCCTGTAGGCAGGACTCGATTTATCGCCGTGCTTGTGGTCTGCTTCTAGCGGTGCCTGGTCGAAGTTCAGTGCCGCTTCGCGGTACATCGGCTTCCCACAGTAGGTGCACTTAGTGCCATCCATGAGGTTGTAGAGCATGCGGGCGCGGTTCACTTTGTGTCCGTTATCGTAGCCGCGCTCGGTGGTTGTTCCTTTCGCGGGCATGCTCCCACTCCCCCTTTTTTCTTTGTGCCTTGTTCTGGTCGTGAGCCAGCGGCCTGCGCCTCGGTGTTGTTGCTCAGAGTTGCTCTAACGTTTCAATGCGTGATGGTTAGTTGCAAGGTGAGGTGGCTACAAGGCCTGGTTAAAACGACGAAAACCCCCAACGTGTGTTGAGGGTATTCTCTTGACGACTATTCGTCGTGCATCTTTTTAGCGAGCTTTCTGACGTTCTGCATATTCGGCGATATGCCAGAACGTTTTAGCTCACGCTCTATATTGTGCTCGGTTTGTTTGACCGATTCCCCTTTTTGGAATTGAAGCTCGTTGAGCTTCTTGTTGATTTCTTCTTCAACGCGGCCTGTGTTGAACCTGAGTCTAGCCATCGAGTACCTCCTACTTCTTATTGGGTGGTACTCAAATTATGCCCTCTATTTAGGAAAGGCCATAGAGGAAGATGAACTTTAGGTTAACTTGAGAAACCTATGTAAGCACCTAGCGTCTATTTTAATCTAAGCGCACTAAGTCGTCGCGTCGATTATAGCAGTTGGCGTGACACGGCCGCAAGAGCTGCGGCTATTGGTGCTGGCCTTTGAGGTGTTGGAGTACTTGGCTGGTGCGGTAGAGGTTGCGGTTGCCGGAGGATTGGGCTTCGATGATGCCGCGGTGCGCGAGCTGGCGTAGTTGTCCTTGGGTGACGCGGTGGCCTTGTCCGGCGCATAGGGTGATGACGGTGCGGGCTGGGTGCCAGGGTTCGGGCCTGTCGGTGCGTGGTGCGGTGGGTTGGATTAGGCGGTTGATGCGGCGGGTTTGGTAGTCGAGTTCTAGGGCGAGTTCGTCTACGTATCCGGGGTCGAGGGTGGTTATTTGTTCGGCGTTGAATTTGAGCCAGGGCAGCATGGTATCCCAGTTCTTGGCGAGCATGCGGGTGGGTGTGATGTAGCGTTTGGCGTCGCAAACGTAGTCGTAGAGTCTGGTTTCTAGTTCTAGGCAGAGGTTGACGGGTTTGGTGTGTCCTGGGGTTTGGGGGCCGAGGCGTCCGCCTGGTCGCATGGTGCGTTCGTCGCGGGTTTGTCCGGTGGCGTATTTGGCTTCTTCGAGGTGGTGGTAGGCGGTGTGGAGGTGGTTTATTTTGTGGGTGAGTTCAGTGGTGTCCAATGGGGTTTCCTCTAGTGGGGTTGGGTTTCGCCTAGAGGGGTGATGGTGATGTGGGCGCCGGGTGGCTCGTCTTTTTTGGCTCGGCGTTTGAGTGCTGTGATTGCGGTGATTGTTGAGTCGTCGGTGATTATACCGGCGGTGGTGAGTGCGTCGTCTATGGCGCGGATTAGTTTGTCGAGGTCGGGTTTTACGGTGTGCCAGCCGCCGGGGTGTGGTTCTTTTTTGCGGGCGGGCATGACGAGTACGAGGTCTAGGCGTTGTGGTCCGGTGAGTGGGGGTTGGCCGTGGTGGGCGTGTTTGGAGATTTGGGAGACTTTTGTGCGCCAGGCTTTTACGTATTTGGAGGATTCCACCATGCGGCCGCCTCCGACGTGGCGTTTGGAGCCTTGTGGTCGTGGTGTGCCGGGTACGAATGTTTGGAAGGTTGGGGTCATAGCCAGCCTCTGTGGGTGAGGGTGGTGGCAGGTAGGTCGCGTGTGAGGGTGATGCGGTCTGCCCAGTAGCGGTCGATTCCTAGGACGGTGAGGGCTCGCGGGTGGAGGGCGACGATGTGTGCGGCGCATAGGGCGGCTGTGTGGTCACCTAGGGGGTAGAAGTATGCGCCGGCTACCACTCCCCACGTGGGTCCGCTGGTGGACGCGAGTGGTTGGGCTTTGCAGACTTTGGGTTTAAACATGCGGGGTTACCTCTAGTGGGATGATGTAGTCCAGGTCTTGGTGGTCGGTTTGGAGCCATTGGGTGCCGTTGAGGTACCACCAAGCCTGGTGCTCGGTGGCGTGGTGGGTGCGCACTACGAGTTGGGGTATGCCGCCACAAACGCTGGCGATGAATGGTGTGCCTGCTGGGGCGTGTAGGTGGCCCATGGTGGTTTCCTTAGCGGTAGAGAATTGTGGGTCGTGGACGGTTGGTGTTCTTTTCGTGGCGGTATTTTTTGATGAGTTCGCGTGCTGGGCGTGGCATGTGGAGGTTGTGTCGATAGTGGCGTGGTTTCTTCATGTGTTTCTCCTTTGGGCATAAGAAAAGACCCCGCTGTGTGGCGGGGTCTGGTGGTCAGGTCTATTGTGGCGGCGTTTCGGAGCTGTCTTTTTCTCCCATCGCTGCGATGGTTTCGAGGGCGCGGCGGGCGTGAAGTTGTGGGACGCTGCCGTTTTCCATTCCCTCTTTTAGCCAGCGTCGTGCTTCTTCTGGGGTCATGTTAGTCATTGGGGGCTTCCTCCCATTCTCCGACCCAGCGACGGTCTACTATCTCTTTGCCTGTGGGGTTTGCTGCGTCGTCTGCGGGTAGGGTGTCGTATTCCCACATGCCTGCGGTTGGGGTGCCGTTTGGGTTCCATGCGCGGGGTAGGTCGGGGCGTAGTGTGCAGTCGTCGAGCCGCTCGTAGTTGGTGCCGTAGCGTGGGTCGAGGATTACTGCGCCGTACTTGATAGCGCCTGTGCTTTCGAAATCACCCATGTAGATGACGGGGTGCGGTTTGTACGGCACGTCTACCCATGTGCCTACATGTTCGTCACGTTCGTGGGGCGCGAGGTCTGCGAGTGTCTTAGTCATTGGTGTCCTCCGCGGAGTGGTAAACCTCGGTTGTGACTATTTTGACGATCCGTCGGTCATGCCCGGGGTTATCTTGTGCGAGCTGGTTTACTGCTTCTAGGGCTTCGTCGAAGGTGCAATACACGCCCGCATATGTCCAAGTCCTTGCTGTCCCCTTGGTAGTGAAGACTTTGTAACGCTTGCTCATTCGCCCCACCCCCAGCGGAGCACCTTGAGAGAGATACCTGCTAGTTTCACGGCGGAGTGCACACCGTTAAATGTGTCCTCCCAATCACCCGGCACCCGCTTCACATAAGGGGAGCGCCCGCCATTCGCCACGATGGTGCCTGCTGGTGCGTTCTCGAAGTCCTCAACGGTGATGAGTTCTACCGGGTCGAGGGTGAGGTCTTCAAGGTATGCGCATTCCCAGTCTGTTCCGCCGCTAAAGCACTTATTTTTGTAAGCAAAGCGGACTAGATCGCCCTCGTCTGGATATTCGCTGATAATGATTCCGCGTCCATACTCGACGTGTGTTGCCCACCGGCCGAATAGTGTCTCCGGCGTGGGTAGTAGTTCGCGGATTGCGTCGAGGTCGCCCGCCTTGATGAGCGAGATAGGTACTTCAATAGTTTCAGTCATTGGTGGTCTCCTCTTCGGCGTATTGAGCTGCTGCGAGCAATGCGAGGGCAAGGCGGCGGGCTTGGTCTGGTGTTTCGGGGAACGACCGGATGTCTGTACAGACGTAGATTTCACCGTCCACGATGTCTACTTTTAGGTTGGTGTCGCCCTCGTGTTCTGCTGCGCCCCACCACCCTGTTATGGCCTTGTGTTTAATACGGTCTGGCTTAGGGAGGTCTGGGGCAAGCAGGTTTCCCTGTTTAAGCGCAGACGCTGCGTAAGCGCCTGTTAAGGCCGGTGTCTCTGATTCTCGCGCCACTTTCTCTATGACCTCTGCTGCCCGGTCTGCGATACTCATACTTCCTCTTTCGCATGGTTTGCGGCCGCTAGGAGTGCGTGGGCGAGGTCACGGGCCTGGTCGGTGGTCATGGATTTACCCCAGCCGTGACTGTCAGTTATCCAGATTCTTTTGCCTAGTACGGATACCCAACTGCGGGAGTGGTAATCTTCCGCGTCTCGTAGTGCCCATGCGGGCTGGTGTACGTCCTTGGGTGGGTACGGGTGTGGGATCATTCGCTCGGGCGCGAGTAGTCCTGCTTGGTGTAGGTCGATTGCGAGGTTTTGCGCGGCCCAATCAGGATTATCATCCATCACGTTCTTGTGCCGCTTCTGCCATGTGCGGATTACCTGCGCTGCTTGGACTTGGTTATCCATCGTGGTCTCCTGCGTAGTTTTCTGCGTAGTTTTCTGCGGCGTGGAGTGCTTGGCGTATTGTGCGCGCTTGCGCGAGGGTGAGCGACTCCCCCGGCTCGTAGTAACACCAGATTTTGATGTCGCTGCTGCCGGTTTGCGCCTCCGCTGTGAATCCAAGTGTGGCGTCCCATACACGGTGTTCCTGCTCGTACACCGTAACGATGTATGACGGTTCGAGTAGGTCTTCGGCAAGTAGGTTAAGTTCGTTTAGCAGCGTGGCGATCTGTTCGGGGGTGTAGCCGCGTGCAATCCCAAACTTGATTGCTTTTGCCGCCCGGTCTTGCTTACTCATCGTGGTCTCCTTGGATTTTTGCGACGGTGGTTTTTATGGCATCGGCTACTCGCTTTTGGACTACTACATCGTCGCTATTTTCGGCGGCGAGCCGTGTTTCTTCTACGAGGTATCCGAGTGCGTCGCGTAGACGGATTACTTCTTGTGCGAGTTCCGGGGCGAGGGCGGCTAGACGCACGTCCAGCTCGTACATGATTCCCAAATACTCGCCATCGGCGCTTCTTATCTGACGTGACGTGTCCGAGCGGGGTGTTCCGTCGGGGTACGCTTCTATCGTTTCCCACGGCCCTGGTGTGGATTGGTCGAGTAGGCATTTCAGGTGGGTGGTGGTGAGGTCAGTCATTGTGGTCTCCTTGATGGCTGCTTTCTTGGTCCGCTTCTTCAGCCATTGCGGCTAGATTTTCTGGGGTGAGAATTGTCCACGACGGGTCTGGGAAGAATGCGAACTCATTTGTTGGGTGTGGACTAGCTGGCATGGGTTTCGACCTCCGTGAGTGTGTAGCGCTTGCCGGTCGGGGTGAGGTCTGCGGGGTGTTCGAGCTGAAAGCCTATCCCCTGGTCATTGTTGACCAAGATGTCTATCTGTGTAGATGGAGAAGATTCACCGAGCATGACCACTTTGCCGAATCGGGCACTCTCTGCTTCTGCGAGGTAGTGCTTATCGTCGTCCCATTCGACGTCGGCCATTGTGGGCTCCGGCTTAGGCGGGAGGGCCTTTTTGATGACGCTCATGGTGTATTTAATGGTGTCAGAGTCAAGCTCTCCCTTAGCGTTTAGGAAGATTCTGAGGTCATTAAGCGTTTGATGTGCACGGATGATGTCTAGGCGGGTTGGTGTGCTCATTTGGTGGCGTCCTTTGCTTGGTCTGCTAGGCGGCGGGTTTCTACTTCGACTTCTTCCCACGTCCAGATGTGGGGTATTTCCCCAAACATGCTTAGTTCTGCAATCCCTCCTGTTTGGTAGGCAAGCTCTGCGCTGGGGTGGTGCCCGTCCCCAAGATGGTTGGTGTCGAAGCCGATTACGCGGCCCTCGTGGTAGGTGATTCCGCCGTGAACTTCGATGTCGGGGTGCACCTCGATCATGTCGGGGAAATCCAGCCACGGGTGGTTTTCTGGAAGCTCGATATACCCATTGATGGTGAACGGCCCCATCTGTGTCATGCAGTTGATGCCCTGGTGAGTGAAGTAGCGGGCGGTGTTGTTAGCGATGCAGTCGAATGGGTTGGTCATGGTGTGTCCTTTCGGTGGTTGGTGTTTACCTGTCTGCCCAGAGGTCGTAGGCGCGGTCTTTCCAGGAGTCGTCTTCGAGTTCTTCGAGTTCGTCTGGGTTGGGTTCGTCTGTGTCATCAAAGGGCCAGGGGTAAATCATTGGGTGTCCTTCCATGTGATGGTGATGTGGGCGCCGGGTGGGGTGTCGTTGGTGGCGTAGTGTTTGGTGGCTTCGAGGTGGGTTACGCGGGAGTCGTTTTTGAGGATTCCTCCGGCTTCTAAGCCATCAAGAATTGAGCGGGCTAGTTTGTCGGCATCCGGCTTGACTGCCGGGGCGTCATAGCGGGGCCGTTTAGGCCGGGGTAGGTAGAAGTGCATGAGGATGGTTGCGGGGCCGTCTATCGGCTCGCTGGGCCGGTTTTTGGCGGCTTCTTGTTTGACGGCTCGCATCCAGGCGGGGAGTTTCTTCGAGGACTCAATGAGCCTGCCGTTACCCACGTGACGTTTACTACCTTTGGGCGCGGGTTCCCCAAAGACGCGGAAAGTGATGGTGTTGGTCATGCTTCTAGCACCTGAAAGATGTCGGGGTTGTTTTCTTGCCCTTTGATGGCGACGCGCATGGACAGCACCGAGAAGTAGTAGCCACCATTCCCGTCATCTGCTTGGCAGTGGGCTTGGGCGATTGGGTTTTGATTGTGAAGAAGACTGATGGTGAGGGTGTTGGTCTGTGACTCATCCGAGTGTTCTTCAGCGTCGTGCTCGTAGGTGATGTCGGTGATTCCGGCTTCGAGGTTGTTGGGGTTGGTGATTTTCCAGGTGCCGTAGGCGTGGGCGCAGCAGTCTTGGTCGGATTCGTAGAGTTCGAGGATTACTCCGTTGTTGAGGGTGAGGGTGTTGTTGTCGGCTTTGGTGACTTTTTGGCCGATAAGTAGTTCTCGAAGCTTTTGGTCGAGGGAGCGGGTGGGGTTGTTGTGTTGTGTTCCGGTGGTGAAAAAGTTGGTGTTGCTCAAAATGGTGGCTCCTTTGGCTTCTGGCGGGCTGGTTTATCGTTCTGGGGTTGGTTCTTTCATTCCCTGGCGAAGCCGTACACGAGGATTGTGACTGTGATGAGGGAGATGGCATTAAGCAGGATGTTGATGGGGTCGTGGTTGGCGTGGAGGTCCCACCCGCAGAGCGCGGCGATGTAGACCACGAGCAGGGCGTAGACGGCAGACAGTTTTCGGTTCATCAGAATGGGGGTTTCTTCCTTGGTGGCTTGTGGTCACAGCGCCATGCTTGGCCGTCTTCGTAGCGCATTCCGTTGGGGTCGCACAGGTCGCATTCTTGGCGAGCTTTAAGGGTGGCTTCGCGTTCACGCTCCGCTTCTGCTTCAGCACCCTGGCGGAGTTTCTGGCATTCGCGGCAATCCTCCTCCACCCACTCGCCGGCCGGGATGTGTTGATGCTTGGGGCATCGAGTGCGTGCGGCGTGAGCCGCCGCTAACTCGTCCAGATTTTGAGGTTGGGGGTTCGATGCTTCCGACTCCGAGCTGTCGTTGGCGGCTGCCTGGTTTCCCCTTTTCCCCCGAACCCCCTTAACCCCTTCCGACCTGTCTCTTATACACATCTCCGAGCCCACGAGACTCCTGAGCATCTC
>ERZ1031113.253-NODE-253-length-15183-cov-9.280804_pt1 | contig 15183 bp, 11 predicted proteins | sample MGYA00518225_ERZ1031113 | MGnify/ENA primary metagenome ERZ1031113 (study PRJEB33718, sample SAMN03159751) | human skin metagenome | collected 2014-05-20 | study: EMG produced TPA metagenomics assembly of the PRJNA266117 data set (Human skin bacterial metagenome...
CTGGAACGGCAGGGCCTTTTCGAATCCCTCGAGGCCGAATTGCGGGAACCATTCACGCGCGCGGGCCCGCGCTTCCTTTTTGGGCACGCCCTGGACTTCGAGGCCGAGCGCGGCGTTCGCTTCAATGGTGCGCCACGGAAAGAGCAGGTCTTTTTGGGGCATGTAGGCGGTGGTGCCGTCGAAACGCAGCTCGCCCGAGTCCGGTTTGTCCAGCCCTGCGATGATGTTGAACAGCGTCGACTTGCCCGCGCCGGACGGGCCGATGAGCGAAACGAACTCGCCGGGCGCGACGTCGAAGCTCACGCCGTCGAGCACCTGGCGGTCGCCGAATGCGCGGCTGATCTGCTTAAGCTCAAGCACGCTCGGCCTTCCTTTCCTTGATGTGCCACGGAATCACCGCACGCTCAATGAGGTAGGTGGACAGGTACAAAGCCACGCTGATGATGGCCGTGACCACCACCGCGGCGAGAACGAGGTCGGTGCGGAAGGCGTTCTTCTGCACGCTCATGTAAATGCCCAGGCCCTTCTTCGCACCGACGTATTCAGCGAAGATCGCGCCGGTGACCGCGTACGTGATGCCGATACGCAGCGCGGTAAAGAATTCAGGCATGGCCGACGGCAGGCGCACCATCCAGAACTCGCGCCATTTCGACGCCCCCATGCTGCGCAGCAGGTTCGATGCCTCGCGGTCGGTGCGGGCGAAGCCTTCGATCAGGCCGATGGAGATGGGAAAGAAGGTCACAAGTGCGACCACCAGCGTCTTCGGCAGCAGGCCGAAGCCGAACCAGATGATCATCAGCGGGGCGATGGCCACGACCGGGATCGTCTGCGACGCCACCAGCAGCGGGGTCAACCCACGCTTGAGCGTCGGGGAGAAATCGATTGCGATGGCGATGATCCACGCGCACACCAGCGACAACGCGAAGCCGATGAGGGTGACCTGCAAGGTCGCCAGTGCGTGTGTGCCCAGGATTTCGCGTTGCGCCCACCCAGAGCGCGCGACCTGCGACGGTGCCGGCAGGACCTGCGGGCGCACGCCCGTGGCGCGCACGGCCGCCTCCCACACAGCGAGGCCGGCGAGCACGAAGAGCAGTGGCACCCAGAGGTTGCTGCTCAGCCCGCGGGCGCCGCCGGCGGCGGGACTACTCGGAGATGTACTCATTAGTGAAGTAGGTGCTCCAGTCCGGGGCTTCGCTCAGGGGGTTGTTGGCATCGTCGACAAGCAGCTCGTTGTCGAAGAGGAACTGGCCCAGGTCCGCCCAGTGCTTTTCGGTCTGGTGACCGAACTTGCCGTTCTCGTCGAGCATGTACTGCTCGGAGAGCATGCGCTGGCTCTTCTTCAAAAACTCGAGGTCGGTGAGGATCTCCGGGTTCTCCTTCTGCAGGATCTCCGCCGCCTCGTCCGGGTTATCCACGGCGTCCTGGTAGCCGCGCTGGATGGCCTGGACGAATTTCTTGGTGTCCTCCGGGTTCTCCTCCATCCACTTATTGCTGCCCACGACGAGCATCTGGTAGCAGTCCGGGAAGCCGTAGTCGGTGTAGGCGAAATTCTTCAGCTCGACACCGCGGTCGGCGGCCTCGATGCCCTCCCACGCGACGTACGGGACGGTGAAGTCGACGTCGTGGTTGTACAGCGCCTCGTATGCGGAGGTACCCAGGGTGACTTCCTCGAATTCGCCCTTGCCGCCGGCGCCGCGGATGACGCCCTTCAAAATCGCGTGATCCGACGGGGAGCCGAAGCCGCCGAACGTCTTTCCGTCCAGGTCGGCTGGGCTCTTGATGTCGTCGCGCTCAGCCAGGACGCTGACTTCGGTGGTCCACGTCTGCTCGACCGCCAGAACGGAACGCACATCTGCGCCGGCCGCCTTGGCCATCGTCATGCGGTCCTGCGTGTCGACGGCGAACTCGGCATTGCCGGAGTCCGTCAGCAGGATCGGGTTGCTGTCGTTGTACGGCACGACCTCCACGTCCAGGCCCGCTTCCTTGAAGTAGCCCTTATTCATGGCCACGTACAGGCCCGTGTGGTTCGTGTTCGGGGTCCAGTCGAGTGCGAAACGGACCTTCGTCATGCCGTCCGAATCATCGGCACCCCCACCGCACGCCGCAAGCATCATCGTCGATGCCAGCGCAGTCAGAAAAACGGCGGTTTTCTTGCTAATGCCCATGTACCTCGGCCTTTCTCCGGGCGGAGGCACAGGCTCACGCATCCTCGCGACCATCCCTCCGCCAGTGCTAACTGGATCAGGTTCAACGGGTGTCATCTCAGCCATCGCCTCCCGGCGCCGCACTGCCTCACGCAGCCGCGGTGGCACCCCGTGTCACGCCTCTAAGGGTATACCAGGGGTGTTTCCAGGTTCTGTGAGGCTTCCGCTTATCGACGAAACATAGCCTGGACTCTATATCGACTGTGGCCTATATTGAGTCCATGGGGTGGGAAATCAGGATGGTGAAAGAGGTCGAGGCGTGGATGCTTCAACGTCATGGGACCAGGTGAAAAAGCGCCGCCCGATCGACGAAGATTCCGTTGCTGAGCACGCCGCACGCATGGTTCTGGAGGAGCGCGCATACCTGCTTAAGGAGCTCCGCAGCCTCCAGCGCGTCACCCAATCAGATCTGGCCTGCCGAATGGGCCTTACTCAACCAAGCATCTCCGCGGTCGAGGCAGGGGAACTGGAGAAATCATCTCTGGGAACGATCAAAAACTACGTCGAAGCTCTCGGCGGGACCCTCGAGGTGCACGTCCGATTCGGGGATAAGGAGCTCCTGCTCGACACCCGGAAGAACGCGTAGCAACCAGACCTCCGGGTAGCCCGCAGCACTGTCATCCACTGCTTTCTCCCACAGGAACAGCAAAGCGGGCGAACCCCGTGAAAGGAGTTCGCCCGCTCAGGCTCTCAGCAAGAGCTTGTCACCGGGGTTGCCGGTAACCAAGCCCTGCGCCGAAGGTTCAGCTACTGCTCGCGGGAGCTGGAGCCACCGTTGGAGCTGGAACCGTTGGAGGATGCCTCGTTCAGATCGACGACATCACATGCGTGGAGGACGCCGGCACCGATGCCTGCGATGACCGCGATGGATGCGACCGCTGCTGCACCCGCACCGATCAGCGGTGCGACCTGTGCTGCTGCCGCGTCGACACCAGCTGCTTTGCCTGCACGGTCCTCATTGAAGACACCCAGACCCTTCTGGAGCTGCGTGTTAGCTTCCTGGATCGCAGCGTTCAGCTGGGCGCTGACGTTCTCGAAGCCCGGAACCTGAACCTGGGAGAGGATGCCCACCGGGATCGCCAGGAGCAGCGGCAGGGACAGCAGGGAGATGGCGCCGATGCAAGCCGGGTTGGAGGAACCGCCCTCACCGCGGCTGCTGCCCGTGTTGACGGTGATGTTCACGTTGTTCGTGACCTTCTTGCCGTTCGGGCTGGTCCAGGTGATGGTCAGGTCGCCGTTGATCGGCTTACCTTCCTTGCGGGTGATGGTGTAGGTGCCGTCACCGTTGTCCTTGATCTCGTACTCGCCGGTGACGTCCTTGCCGCCATCCTTGATGGTGATCTTGCCACCCTCACCCGGAGCCGTGATCTTGATGATGCCGTTGCTCGGGTCCTTCTCGATCACGGTGATCTTGCCGGGGTTGCTGCCCTTGTCGCCGTTGCCCTCGATGACGATGGTGCCCGTGGTGGACGTGTTCTTACCGTCTTCGCTGGTCCAGACGATCTCCAGCTTGCCGTTCAGCGGCTTATCGTCCTTGCGGATGATGGTGTAGGTGCCGTCACCGTTGTCCTTGACGTTGTACTCGCCGGTGACGTCCTTGCCGTTGCCGTCCTTGACGACAATGGAGCCGCCCTTGCCCGGGGTCTCGATGGTCAGGGAGCCCTTGGACGGGTTCTTTTCCGTCACCGTGATGGTGCCGGACTGGTCGCCGCCCTTGCCCGGGTTCTTGCCCACAATCTCGATCTCGTAGCGGTTGACCGGGTTGCCGTTGGCATCGCGCTCTTCGACGACGATGGTGCCGGACTGGCCCGCCTTGTACTCGTTCGGGCGGATGACGACGTTGTCGCCTCGCTTGTCGATGACGACCAGGTCAGCGTCGCCCTCGACGACCTCGACCGTGTTGCCAGGCTTCACGTCGATCACCAGGGAGCCGGACTCGGAGTTGTTGTTCGAGTCAGAATCCTTGCCCGGGTTGATGATGGTGACCTTGTGGTCCTTCACCTCAGTCTGGGTGATGTCCACGACGTAGTGGGTGATGGTGCCGTCCGGGTTCTTGACCTCGATGACAGCCTTGCCAGTTGCGCCATCCTTCGGGGTGATGACGAGGGTGCCGCCGTCGTTGGAGGCGTCGACCTTGTCCTTGCCCTCAATCACCTTGACCGTGGAGTTCTTGTCGATGGAGACCTTGCCCGTAACGGTGTTGGTGATGGAGATGTTGATCTCGGTCACCTTCGGCTGAGCCGGCTTGATGGTGATGATGTAGCGGATGTTCGCGCGACCTTCGTCGTCACGGTCCTCAATGATGAGTTCGCCGTTGGAACCATCCTTCGGGGTGATCTTCCACTTGTCCGTCGACTTGTTGATGTCGACCAGGCCTTCACCCTCGACGACGGTGAGGTTGTCGCCACCGATGTTGATAATCTGCTGGGTCGTGATCTCCCTGCGGATCTCCTGAACCTTCTCCGGCGTGATATTGATGACGTACTTGGTCAGCAGGTCGCCGTTTGCGTTCCTCTCCTCGATGACGAGCGTCCCATTGGCACCCGCCTTCGGCTTGACGGAGAGAATGCCCTTCTCGTCCTTCCAGTTGACCAGATCTTCGCCCTTGACAATCTTCAGCGTATTGCCCTCATTGCCACGGGAAACGGTGAAATCGGTGCGGTCGGTGATATCACGCTCGACGACATTGGTGACGATCTGCTGGGTCGTGTTGTTGACCACGACGGTGTAGCGGGCAATGACCTGGCCGTTCTTGTCCAGAATCTCGACGACGGCAGTGCCGTTCTTGTCCTTGACGCCTTCGATGACCAGCTTGTTGCCGTTCTTCTCGACGTTGACGAATTCCTCGCCGCTCTTGATGCGGTGGGTCCACTCACCCTGGATATCAATCTTGGTGGTAGCACCGTTCTCCAGCGTGAGCGTGCGTTCAATGACGGTCACGTTGTTGATGACGTTGATGATGTAGCGGTGCTTATTGCCCCACTTGTCCTCGATGACGAGGATCGCCTGGCCGCTCTTACCCGGCCTAGGCTCGATGACCAGCTGGCCGTTCTTTTCGGTGACCGTGACAAGGTCTTCGCCCTTTTCGAAGTGACGCTTGCCGGTGTTCTCGATGATGATCTGGCCACCGTTGACCAGCTTCTCCTCATTCTCGCTGACCTCGGTCGTGATCGTGATGTCCACGTTCACACGCTGAACCGGGTTGCCGTCGCGGTCGAGAATCTCGATAACGGCGGTCTTGCCGTTCGAACCCGGCTTCGGGGTGATGACAAGCTGGCCGTTCTTATTTTCAACGTTCACGTTGTCGCCACCGCTGATGATGCGGAAGTCGCCGCCCGACGGAAGCCAAATGATGCGGGAGTTCGTTACCTGCTCCGAGGAACCGCCAGTGACATTGACCGTCACGTTGATATTGGTGATGTTGGTGGTATTCGATCCGCCGTTCTGGTTCTTGGCGGAGTTGTCGATGTTGATCGTGTACTCGTGGGTGTTGCCCTTGCTGTCGGTGACAACGATGGTCACCTCGCCCTTGGCACCATCCTTCGGGGTGATGACGAGCGTGCCGTCCTTCTTTTCCACCGTGACGAGGTCGCCACCCTTGATTACCGTGTAATCCCAGCTACCGGATACCTTCTTGCTGACGTTGATCTCGCGGTAGGTCTGCTGGTAGTTGAAGATCCAAGTGTACTCGTAGTGGTACTCGTACTTGGTCACGGTCTCTGTGGTGTTGTTGACCTTGGTCGCGGTCGTCGTTTCAGTCACGGTAGAAGACTTTGGCTCAGACGGCTTCGTCGTCTCCTTGGAGGTCGTCGGCTCGGAGGACTTCGGAGTGGTGGTCTCCTTGGAAGACTCCGGCGTCGTCGTCTCCGGAGTGGTGGTCTCCTGGGAGGTAGACGGCTCAGAGGACGGCTGCTCCTGCGTGGTGGTCTGCTCCGGCGTCGGCGTCGGCTTCGGCGTCAGTTCGAGGCCCGGCTGCTCGACAGTAATTAGACGCTGCGTCGTGAAGTTATCCATCTTGTTCGGATTAAGGGTGTAATCCTTGGGCAAGAGGACAGTGATGTATTCGGAGTCATTGACGTCCTGAGCCACCTTGGAGAAAGCAGCATCATTCTTCACCAGACGGTAGTCGGCAAGACCCTGGCCGCGGTCTTCCGGAGCCAGACGTACGTAGTTGATGTCAAAACCCGTGAACTCACGGAAATCGGCAGTACTAATGTACTTGCCTTCATCGATATCCGCGCGAATCTGGTTCAGCGCGGACAGGTTGTTGGTCAGCAGCGCCTGAAGAACGTAGTTGAGCTTCTTGATTTTCTCGTTGCTGCGGTCGAAGGACGAAAGGTTGTATTCCTTGATCATCTGCTTCGTCACGTGGATCGCCGCAGTTTCGATGTCAGCGTTGATCGAGGTGCTATCGCCGTAGTTGCCGGACTGACCAGTCAGCTTACGCAGCTCATAGTCAGCCGGATCATTCGACGGTGAAGGAATTGCATAGTCGATGCACCAACCCGGACCCTTACCGGTTCCCAGAAGGTTGACGCTGATGTTCTCTTCGTTCTTGCGGTCGAGCAGCGAACTTTCAGTCTGCTGCGTAACGTCGTCCGGCAGCGGCTCGTAAGCCGCGCGGACGGTTTGGGAATCCGATTGCAACAACGCCATCGTCTGCGCACCGGAAACCGGCGCCACTACAGTGGTCGCGCCGAGACCCATGGTCATGGCGATGGTCGCGGCCATGACTTTCTTCTTCAGGCTAATGTGAGCCAATTTCTCTTTATCTCCTCGTTGTAAACCGTTGTGTGACGGCAATCCTTCACATTGCTCGACTCATGCCCCGAGAGTCTTTTTCGGGGCACTTCACTGCGCAGCAACGGGGAACGAGTTCGAACCCGCAGTCGAGAGTAGGCCACTGATTGGCGGATTTTCCTATAGCGCTTTTCGCATAACCTCTGCCAATTTATGAGGCGTTCCTTGGTATCCGTTGACCGGTTTCTGGACGAATTTTTAAAAATCACTGGTTGCCGCGACACGCAATCCTTAACGTTTTCTTGGGAACGGTTTTGTGGTCAGCTCAACAATCGGACATATTCGGACACGCTTTTTACCCCCCATTAGGGGGTATCCACAGGCTTGGTGACATGTCCGCAACGTAATTCCATGTCGCCAAAAAGAACCGGGCCCGTCGCCAAGAACGGACCCGGAAAGCATGCAAAAGGCATGATAAGAGCATTTTTTGTGGAGCATAGGGGAATCGAACCCCTGACCTTCGCATTGCGAACGCGACGCTCTACCAACTGAGCTAATGCCCCTGAAGGCTTTTATGACGTTACGCCTGTCACTCGTGTGCGCAAAACTCCCTGGGCACCCACGGGTGGCCAGGTTTCACCAAGCTTTGCTCCTGTTGCGGCCGTGCGCCCGGCACGGAAATATACGTCGCGTGGACCACCACCTCACCCGCGCCCAATTCCTCACCGGCGCACTCGCCGTCGCTGGCTCAGCCTTATTCGCTGGCTGCACACAGCAGCGCGAAGAGCACTCAAGCACGACCAGCGAAACAACCACGGGCACACAGCCGGGCAGCAGCACCACAACGACCACTGCCCCTCCCCCACCGCCGGCGGAACATTACGAAGGCCGCGTCCCGCGCGAATTCGGCCTTCACATGGACGGCATCACCGACACCGTCCCCACCACGCCCGGCACGACGACCGTCGCCCTCACATTCGACGCATGCGGCGGGCCGACGGGTTCAGGGGTGGACCAGGTGCTCGTCGATACGCTCCGCGAGTTCAGCGTCCCCGCGACGCTCTTCCTCAATTCGCGCTGGATCGACGTTCACCCGCACGAAACGCAATCGCTTATCGACGACCCCCTCTTCCTCATCCACTCCCACGGCACCCTGCATGCTCCTTTATCTGTGACAGGCCAATCCGCCTACGGAATTGCCGGCACGGCAGATCCTGCCGCGGCGATCGCTGAAATAGAGGACAACCGCGAATTGCTGCGCACCTACGGCGTCGAGTCCGACTGGTTCCGCTCCGGCACCGCGCATTACGACGATGTCGCGGTGGAAATAGCCCGGGACCGGGGAGTGAAGATCGCCGGCTTCACTGTCAACGCCGACTACGGCGCCACCTCCCCCGCAGATCAAGTCGCCGCGGCGATCATGGACGCCCCTGACGGCGCGATCGTCCTCGCGCACATGAACCAGCCCTCATCCGGCACCGCAGCCGGCGTCCGCGCCGCCCTCGAGCAAATGCGCGGAGGCACCCACCGCTTCGTCTTCGTCGACGGCACTGCTCCCGACGAGCTCTGACACCGACCTCCGCACGACCGCTGCAACTCACACTCAAACCGCGAAAATTGGAAACCACACTGCGAAAGTGCGAATCCTAAGTGTGAAAGTGCGACCATTTTTCACACTTTGATTCAAAGTTAGAATTTCGCGCCGCTTACGTCCGCCTATAGACGGTCGCCTTGCGACCCCGACCGCCAATCATCACCACATGATTCACTGCGAGAAGCGGATCAAGCGCGTACCGCACCTGCGCCTCCGACAAGCTGGTCCTCTCGCGCAACTCCTTTAGTGTCACGGACTCGCCGTCCTGAATAGCGCCGTACACTGCCGGAACGTTCTTGCCCATCGCGGCTAGTGATGGAGGATCCACTTGAGTACTCTGCGATCGCGCCGTGGTCGATGCCCTCTCCCCGACCGCGTAGTAAACACTATCCTCCTGGTCCAGGAAGCCACTTTCTACCAGCCGGTCAAGCATTCTCCTGCACGTCCGCTCCCCCAAAGGCATATAGAGCTGCACGATGTGCTGCAGCGTCGCGCCACCTTGGCTTCGAAGATTGACCAGAATGTCCTCCTCTGTCGGATTCAGAGGACGCTCCCCCTCTCGCTGCAGCTCCTCGAGCCACTGGTTTTCTTCCTCGGTAAAGCGGGATCCTCGCGGGAAGAGCACTTTGAAAGTGACACCGTTGTCGATAAATCTCGGTTTGGGCAGGCGGGCTTCTCGGGTCGCCGTGAGAATCTCTTGAATGCCGCCACCTTCGCCCTCGATCACGCGCTCCCCGTCTGCTGTCCGCAAATAACGCGCAATCTCGTACAGGCGCTTGTTCACGGGCGCCTTAGTCAGCTCCGGACTCTCTAGTTGAGACGCAGAGAGGCCCCGAAGTCCCCCCGGGCTCACCACCACGAGCATCTTCTCCGTAATCCTGACTTCAACCTTCTTCCCCACTTCTACGGAAGGGCCCAAATCCCGGTGAACAAGTGCATTCGCCAGCACTTCACGGATTGCTGACGGAGGGAACTCCGGTTCGTCGACCAAGTGGCCATTCTCGGTATACCGGCTAACCGTGTCGGTGTTCTGCCTGATCCACGCTATGACCTCCACCAACATCACTGGCACGGGTCCCTCAATCTCCTTGAGGTTTTTATGGCGACCGACACCGTCACCACGCGACAGTCTTACTGCAACAGTCGCACCGAGAGCGGGCTCAACCGATTGCGGAAGGTAGCCGAGTGCGTACAGTCCTCCGAGCCGGATATTGCCTTGGTTGTCAGTCACATTAGTGACCTGCAGCAGTTGAGTATCATCGTCGATCCTGGCCACGCGTGACCGTGACTGCCTCACGGAGGCGATGAACTCGTTGAGCACCTCCGCGTCGAGCACACCGGTATCGGTTCCTGGCACTGTTTGGAAATCGAAATGTGTTTGCTGGTTCTCCGTGAGCGCGGAAAGCTCCAGCATTTTCAGGTCGTTGGAATTCATTTCGTAGTCGCCATCAGCTTGACGGAGATACGCCTTGTTCCTAAACGTTGCCGGCTTCTCCGACGGCATCAATGGAGTCACTTCAACGACGACGACCTGCTTGTTATCTACCGTGCGATGAGAGAACGTGAGTTGCGGAGCCGGTTGCACGGTGGTGCGGTTCACTGACGTGACGGCCTTTTCCATCTCCGCCGGATTCTGCACCCCGGTCACTTCGAAACCCTTGCGTTCGCTGACGCCGAGAATGATCGTGCCTGCCTGGGGCATATTCGCAAATGCACACAGAGTCTCCCCGAGATCTTCAGGAACTCCTCCTGCTGCAGTCTTGCACTCAATAAGCGTCGTGTCGTCGCCGAAGGCACGCAGCTCCGCCAGCGTTTCTGCAAGTCGCACGTCATTCCAAGTCATGATTACGACTTTAGTGCATGACTGAAACTTTCACTACCTGCATATTCACACTTTCAAGTCTAAAGTATGAGCCAAAGTGAGAACTTTTCTCAGTTTTTCGCAGTTTGATGTCGCAGTTTCGCCATTACTTGTCAAACCTTCGCAGCACGTCCGCACCCCATTTTGCTACTTAACCCTCGTTTAACCCGCACCCCCGACCCGGCCGAGCGAAAATAAAAACACCGCCGACCGAAGTCAGCGGTGCCTTTATGCTGTGGAGCATAGGAGAATCGAACTCCTGACCTCCTCCTTGCAAGGGAGGCGCTCTACCAATTGAGCTAATGCCCCTTTGTTCCGAACTGGTGGGCCTAGCAAGAATCGAACTTGCGACCTCATCGTTATCAGCGATGCGCTCTAACCGACTGAGCTATAGGCCCGCTCGGAACTGTTAGAACATTACCCAGACGACCGGACTAAAACCAAATCGCCTGGTCATGAAGTTATTTAGCGTTGTTTCATTGCGCCTTTAACACGACTATACGCGCTTTAATCAGCGGTAGTCGGTCAGCTCGACGCCGAGGCCGCCGACCAGGTCCGCAAGCGCGTTGTAGATGAACGCGGTGAGCGGGGCCATGATGGCCACGGCCACCACGCCGATGGCTCCGGCGAGGGCGGCGAGAGCGATCACGAGCGGGAAGTCGATGATGGTCTCCCCGCCCACGCCGCCGATGAGGGAGTTGATGGATTCCACTACACCGGCGGCATCGACGGCGAAGTAGAGCACGGAGACGGCGATCAGCCACGCGGCGAACCCGATGAGCGCCATGAGGATGCCTATTTTGAAGGCGCTCCCGGCGCGAATGCGCGTGACGGTGACGTTGCGTGCGGCCATGCTTTATTCCTTCCCGTCGGAATCAGACTCGTCGTACTCGTGGCTCTCGCCCACCTCGTCGGTCTCGACGGAGTTGACGTTCACGGGCTCGGCACCTTGGTCCAGGGTCTTTTCGCCCTTGGCCACGGCGGTAGCTTCCTGCTCGCCTTCGTCCTCGACGTTGACGTCGATAGCCAGAAGCTCGTTGCCCTCGGCCAGGTCCACGAGGCGGACACCCATGGTGGCGCGTGACGACGGGCGGATCTGGTTGACCTCGGTACGGATGACACCGCCAGCAGACGTGATGGCGAAGATCTGATCGTCTTCCTCCACCGCGAGTGCGCCGATGAGCTTGCCGCGCTTCGGGGTGTACTTGAAGGTCATGACACCCATGCCGCCGCGGCCCTGCGGGTTGTACTCGGAGATCGGGGTGCGCTTGCCGTAACCGCCGGAGGTGGCCACGAGGAGGAAGTCGTCGTCCTTGACGGTGGTCATTGCCAGCAGCTGGTCGTCGCCGCGGAAGCGCATGCCCTTCACGCCGGCGGTGGCGCGGCCCATCGGGCGGAGCTGCTCATCGTCGGCGGTAAACCGGATGGACTGGCCCTGCTCGGAGACGAGCAAGATGTCGTCTTCCGCGCTGACCAGGGAGGCACCGATCAGGGCATCGCCCTCGTTGAGGTTGATGGCGATCAGGCCAGCGGAACGCGCGGACTCGTAGTCGGTCAGGCGGGACTTCTTCACGCGGCCGTCGCGGGTGGCCAGGACCAGGTACGGAGCGTCCTGGTAGGTCTGGATCTGGATGATCTGGGCGATCTTCTCTTCCGGCTGGAATTCCAGCAGGTTGGCCACGTGCTGGCCGCGTGCGGTGCGGCCCGCCTCCGGCAGTTCGTACGCCTTCAGGCGGTAGACGCGGCCGAAGTTGGTGAAGAAGAGGATCCAGTCGTGCGTGGAGCAGATGAAGAAGTTCTTCACCACGTCGTCCTGCTTCAGCTCGGCGCCGCGCACGCCCTTGCCGCCGCGCTTCTGGCTCTTGTAGGCGTCCACCTTGGTGCGCTTGGCGTAGCCGGTGGAGGTGATGGTGACCACCACGTTTTCCCGGGCGATGAGGTCTTCCTCGGTGACGTCGCCGGTTGCGGCGACGATGCGGGTGCGGCGCTCATCGCCATACTTATCGACGATCTCCTTGAGCTCGTCGCCGACAATCTCACGCTGGCGCTCCGGCTTGGCCAGGATGTCCTTGTAGTCCGCGATCTGCTCCTCGATGGCGGCCAGGTCGTCAATGATCTTCTGGCGCTCCAGGGCGGCCAGGCGGCGCAGCTGCATGGCCAGGATCTCGTTGGCCTGGATCTCGTCCACGTCGAGCAGGTCGATCAGCCCGGCGCGGGCCTCGTCCACGGTCGGCGAGCGGCGGATCAGGGCGATGACCTCGTCCAGCATGTCCAGCGCCTTGACCAGGCCGCGGAGGATGTGGGCGCGTTTTTCGGCCTCATCCAGGCGGTACTGGGTGCGGCGGACGATGACTTCGATCTGGTGCTTGACGTAGAAGCGCAGCATCTGGTCCAGGCGCAGGGTGCGCGGGACGCCGTCGACAATGCTGAGCATGTTGGCGGAGAAGTTCGTCTCCAGCGCCGAGTGCTTGTACAGGTTGTTCAGCACCACGCGCGGCACCGCGTCGCGCTTGAGCGTGACCACGATGCGCATGCCCACGCGGTCGGAGGACTCGTCCTCGATCTTGGAGATGCCGGTGAGCTTGCCCGCGGCGACATGCTCGGCGATGCCGGAGATGAAATTATCCGGGTTGACGTTGTACGGCAGCTCCGTGATCACGATGACCTGGCGGGTGCCCACTTCCTCGATCTCGGTGACACCGCGCATGCGGATGGAACCGCGGCCGGTGGTGTAAGCGTCCTTGATGCCCTGGTCGCCGACGATGAGGCCTGCGGTGGGGAAATCCGGGCCCTTGACGCGTTCCATGCACGCGTCGAGCGTGGCCTTGTCGTCCGCGTCGTGGTTGTCCAGGATCCAGTAAATGGCCTCAGCCAGCTCGCCCAGGTTGTGCGGCGGGATATTGGTGGCCATGCCCACGGCAATACCGGATGAGCCGTTGAGCAGTAGGTTCGGCACGCGCGACGGGAGCACGACCGGCTCCTGCGCCTTGCCGTCGTAGTTGGGCACGAAGTCCACGGCGTTCTCGCGGATGTCGCGCACCATCTCCATGGACAGCGGCGTCATCTTGCACTCCGTGTAACGCATGGCCGCCGGGCCGTCGTTACCGCGGGAGCCGAAGTTGCCCTGTCCGTCCACCAGCGGGTAGCGCATGACCCACGGCTGCGCGAGGCGCACCAGGGTGTCGTAAATAGCGGAGTCGCCGTGCGGGTGGAATTGACCCATCGTGTCGGAGACCGGGCGCGCGGACTTCACGTACGAGCGCTCCGGGCGGTAGCCGGAGTCGTGCATCGCGTACACAATGCGGCGGTGCACGGGCTTCATGCCGTCGCGCACGTCGGGCAGTGCACGGCCGACGATGACGCTCATCGCGTAGTCGATGTAGCTGGTCTGCATCTCCTCGTTGATGTCAATGGGGAGGATGCGGTCGCCCTCGCTACCGCCACCGAAAATATCGTCACTCAAAGTTGAGGCCTTTCAGTTAGAGATAGTTCACACAGCAGTTTACGCGCCGTGAGAACCATTCCCCCGCTGCCATGCGGTATCAGAGTGATACCATCACGTGCATGGCAATGACGCTCAGGCTCTCCGCGGAAGAAGACCGCGCGCTCGTCCTGCTCGCCAGCGCATGGGGGTGCAGCAAACAGGAGGCAGCCAAACGCGCGGTAGTCATTTCCGCAAGCAGATTGCTTGACGACGCCGCCGTGGCCTCCCTCGCCCACGACACCGTCCCCGGCCGCGCCGCCCTGCAGGCCCGCATCCGCCGCGCCCGGCCGAACGAAGCGGACTAAGCCACCAGACCCAAAGCCGAACATGAAACCCCTGAGCCCCGAGCAACTGCTGATCATCGCCGACGAGTGCTGCACGAAATGGGGCACGACTGTGCGCAGCTACTCCGCCATCTGCGCCGCCGCCGCGATTCCCGGCGCGCGCCTGGAGGGCCTGCCGGTCTTCGACTCCCCCGCCACCGCTGCAGCCGCCCTTTCCCGCGGCATCGAGCGCCTCGAGCCGCTCGCCGACTTCAATGCGCCCTTCGCCGAGACCGCCGGGGAGATCTATCAGCGCTGGTTCGAGCGCGACTGACGCGCCCGGCTTTCATTTGTTCTAGTTTCCGCCGAAAGAGCTGGGCGGTAAAATGCGGGGCATGAAAAAGCTCACCTCTGCTGCTGTTGCAGCCGCACTGTCCGCATCCTTGCTCGTCGCTCCCACCGCTGTCGCGGCAGATAATGGCGGCAGCTCCAGCTCCTCGGCTGATTCTGTGACAAGGAATAAGGACAACGCTGACGCCATCCCGGACGGCTACGAAGTGCCGGAGCAGCCGGCCCTCGGTAGCGCGTACACCGGTTCGGCCTCGCTCTCGATCTTCCTGGCCACCGCCGCCACCGCTGCAATTCTGGGTGTCATTGCGCAGTACCCGCCGATCCAGAAGGAACTGCAGAAGGTCAATGCGCAGTGGATGGATATTCAGCGCCAGGCGATGAATGAGCTCCAGAAGTTCCTTCCCCTCCCCCAGCAGAACCAGAACCAGCAGCAGAATCAGAACCAGAACCAGCAGTCCAACCAGCAGCGACAGGGCCAGTAAACCGCCCGCGAGCAGACACTCCCCCACCTTATGTAGCGGAGTTTTGAAACGTTTGTTACATTTGTGACTGTTGTGGTTGCAGTGATTCATGTGAACCTGTGGCGGAAGAACTGCAACTTGAATGGGAACTGACGGTCCCGCACGCACCACCGAGGCTGTCTCTTATACACATCTCCGAGCCCACGAGACTCCTGAGCATCTCGT
>ERZ1031113.254-NODE-254-length-15045-cov-11.715811_pt1 | contig 15045 bp, 19 predicted proteins | sample MGYA00518225_ERZ1031113 | MGnify/ENA primary metagenome ERZ1031113 (study PRJEB33718, sample SAMN03159751) | human skin metagenome | collected 2014-05-20 | study: EMG produced TPA metagenomics assembly of the PRJNA266117 data set (Human skin bacterial metagenome...
ACATCACCACTAACGCGAACTTTGAAAAGGGTTCGTCTGAGGTGACCAACGGTGCCGTGGTTGTGGATACTGTTACCTACGCCGGTCTCGTGCCGGGCAAGGAGTACACGCTCACCGCGCAGCTGATTGATAAGGCTGACGGCAAGACCGTCCTGGGCACCGGCACCGAGACCTTCACCCCGAAGGAAGCGAACGGTTCCGTTGACGTGGAGATCACCGTCGACAATGCTCCGGAAGGCCGCGTTGTAACCGCTGCTGTGGCATTCGAGGAACTGACCTCCAAGGTCGTCGACGCTGGCGGCAACGACAACCCGAAGGGTGGCAACACCCCGGAGGACTACTCCGACGACAACAAGATCGCTGAGCACAAGGACATCAAGGACGAGGATCAGACGGTCCGTAACCCGAAGATTTCCACGAACGCGAATTTCGCGGGCGGTGCCAAGGAAGTCAAGAACGGCGTTGCCGTGGTTGATACCGTCACCTACGAAGGCCTCGTGCCGGGCAAGGTGTACACCCTGACCGCTGACCTTATTAATAAGGCAGACGGCAAGACTGTTCTCGGTTCCGGCAACAAGACGTTCATCCCGACTAAGCCGAATGGTTCCGAGGATGTGACCATCGTTGTCAGCAACGCGCCGGAGGGCGAGACTGTCACCGCTGCTGTTGCTTTCGAGGAACTGACCTCCACGCAGGTTGACCGCGCTGGCAAGGACAACCCGAAGGGTGGCGATACCCCGGAGACGTCTGACGACAACGAAATTGCTGAACACAAGGACCTCGAGGACGAGGACCAGACGGTCGTGAGCGAGGAGACCCCGAAGACCTCCGAGCAGCCGACCCCGGGTACCTCGACGGAGGAGACCACCTCTGAGGAGCCGGCACCGACGACGACGATTCAGCTGATCCCGTCGACCGAGGCGACCCCGGAGGAGAACACCTCTGAGGAGCCGGCACCGACGACGACGATCCAGCTGATCCCGTCGACCGAGACGACCGCTCCGACCACGGACGTGTGCAAGCCGGTCACGTCGACCACCACCGTTCCGGGCACCACTGAGCCGGGCACGACCGAGCCGGGGACTACGGTTCCGGGCACCGCCGGTCCGGACACCACCGTTCCGGGCACGACGGTTCCGGGCACCACTGTCCCGGGTACCACGGTTAAGGAGTCCACGACTGAGGTGACCACGGTTCCGGAGACCTGCGCTTCCACGGCCGAGGAAGAGCCGACCCCGGAGACTTCCGACGAGACCAGCACGGAGCCGACCGAACCGACTGCCCCGGAGACCTCCGAAGGGTCCACCACGACGGTTCCGGCTCAGCCGGGCACGTCTGAGCAGACGACCGAGCCGACGACGAAGGTGACCACCTCCGAGCAGCCGACGAAGCCGACCACTCCGGTGGCTCCGTCGAACACGACCACCCCGGTTGTGCCGCCGGTTGTCTGGTTCCCGAACCCGCAGATCGGTACGACTGCTGACTTCGCAAACGGTGCGACGGAGGTTGTCTCCGGCACCGTGGTCAACGACACGGTCAAGTACCAGGGCCTGGTCCCGGGCAAGACCTACACGCTGACCGCTGAACTGGTGAGCAAGGACGTCTACAACGAGCTGGTGAACCGCGACGCCTACGGCGATGCCATCATCGGCACCGGCACCAAGACCTTCACCGCGTCGGAGACCGGCAACGGCTCCGTGGTTGTGGAGATCCCGGTTGTAGACGGCATCGACACCCCGGTCCGTGCGGCTGTCGCCTTCGAGACGCTGACCTCCACCGAGGTCGACCGCGAGGGCAAGGACAACCCGAAGGGCGGCGAGACGCCGAACGACGTCTCGGACGACAACCCGATCGCTGAGCACAAGAACATCAACGATCAGAACCAGACGGTTCGCAGCCCGAACGCTCAGGAGAGCTCTGAGCCGTTCATCGGCACCAACGCGAACTTCGCGGAGGGCTCCGCCGAGGTTGTCGCTGGCGCCACCGTGGTGGACACCGTCCGCTACACCGGCCTGGTTCCGGGCAAGACCTACACCCTGACCGCGGACCTCGTTGCCAAGGGCAGCGGTGCCATCATCGGCCAGGGCGAGAAGCAGTTCGTCGCGTCCGAGAGCGGCTACGGTGCGGTCAACGTCGACATCACCGTCGCTTCCTGGGTGACCAACCCGGTCCACGCTGCAGTCGCCTTCGAGCGCCTCACCTCCGTCGAGGTTGACGCGCAGGGCAACGAGCAGCCGGCAGGCAACCGCGTGCCGCAGCAGATCGCCGAGCACCGCGACATCAACGATGCCGCGCAGACGGTGATCACCCCGGGTACCAGCGAAGGCCGTGACATCCCGGGTGAGCCGGGTGTGTCCACCAACGCTGACTTCTCCAAGGGTGCTGAGGTTGTCAACGGTGCGGTGGTGCGCGATGTGGTCAAGTACTGGGGCCTGGTCCCGGGCGCGACCTACACCGCAACCGCGCAGCTGATGGAACGTCTCGGCGAGTCCGCTCCGTACGCCGAGGGCCGCGTGCTGGGTACCCAGTCCGTGACCTTCACCCCGGAGGCTGCATACGGCGAGATCGTGGTGGAGATTCCGGTGACCAACGCTGAGGGTCCTGTTGCAGCGGCCGTGGCGTTTGAGAACCTGACCTCCACTGAGGTTGACCGCAACGGCGACAAGAACCCGAAGGGTGGCAACACCCCGGATGACATCACCGACGACAACCAGATCGCCGAGCACAAGGACATCAACGACGGCTACCAGACGGTCGAGACCAGCGAGGGCGGCACCCCGCCGGCCGAGGAGACCACTCCGGCAACGACCGCTCCGGCGACGACCTCCCCGGTCGCACCGTCCGAGGAGACCACCCCGGCTTCCTCCACCGCGGCGCCGACCGCGGTTCCGGATGAGGAGGGCAGCTCGTCCGACTTCGACAAGAAGAAGCTGTGGTGGCTGCTGCTCATCCCGGGTCTGGGCATGATCCCGGCAGTGCTCGGTGGCGGCAATGGCTCGTCCAAGCCGGCACCGAAGCCGGCCCCGGCACCGCAGGAGAGCAAGCCTGCTCCGGCACCGTCCAATGAGCCGGCGCCTGCGCCGACCCCGGTGGGCAAGCCGGTCCCGGCTGACAGCCCGCGTGGCGAGATCAAGCAGATCCCGTCCGGTGGCACCGTCCTCGAGGCGGATATGCCGGCCTACATCTAGGCGCTCTAGCGCCTAGGGGCGCTGTCGCCGCCCGTACCAGGGCGGCGACGGGCATAGCCCACAGGGCATAACCAATAAGGCCCCGCACACCCGAAAGGGCGTGCGGGGCCTTTGGTCGTCGTAAAGCTTAAATGCCCCAGTCGCGCAGGATACGGCCCACGTGGCCGGTGGCCTTCACGTTGTACTGCGCCGTCTCAATGGTGCCCTTGCCGGCGTCGTCCACGGACACCAGAAAGGTGGAGCGGATCACGCCCTGGACCACCTTGCCGTAGTTGTTCTTCTCGCCGAACGCGCCGTAGGCCTCCAGGGTCTCCTTCGACGGGTCGGACAGCAGCTCCACTGCGAGGTCGTGGTCCGCGCGAAACTTCGCCAGCGCCTCCGGCTTGTCCGGGCTGATGCCGAGGACCTTCACGCCGGCGTCATCGAACTGGCTGAAGTTCTCGGTGAAATCGCACGCCTCGGTGGTGCAGCCCGGGGTGTTGGCGCGCGGGTAGAAGTACACGATCACGCGGGAGCCGGCGAAGTCCTTCAGGGAGACGGTCTCGCCGCGGTCGTTGGACAGTGCAAACTCGGGGGCGGTGTCGCCGGTATCTAGGCGGATGGAGTCAGTCATACCACCCCGTTTTACACTAAGCTGATACCTCGGCGGCAGAAACGCCGAACGACAAAACTTTTAACAATCTGAGGAGCAATTTCCCATGGCACGTGACATCCACGACATCGAACGCGACCTCGAGCGCACCCGCAACCAGCTCGCCAGCACCCTGGACGAGCTCGCGGACCGTACCAACCCGAAGACCCTGGCCGGCAGCGCGAAGTCTGAGGCCGCCAACTGGCTGCAGGATCCCACTGTGCAGAAGGTCATCGGCGGCGTTGTTGCCGGTATCGCAGCCCTGATCAGCATCAAGGCGTACAACGGCCGCAAGCGCAAGAGCGAGCTCAAGGAGCTGCAGAAGCTCCTGGCCAACCGCTAATCGACGCCCAAAGGTAATCACCGCACATGTCCACCTCTATCTCCAGCAGCACCCCTGAGCCGGACCGCCCCGAATCGGGCCGCGGAAAGCACCGGCTCGAAGACCGTGCAGAAGACCGGCCCGAGGGTCAGCTCGACGACGACGGGACGCAGCGGCGCCGCAATTGGTGGCCGATCGTGGCCATCATCGCGATCGTGCTCGTGCTACTGCAGCTCGTCATCTTCGCGTTCCGCAACGATTCCGACGAGCCTGCGGACACCGACGCCGCCAGTGAGGCGCCAGTGGGGGAGAGCGTTGCGCCGTCGGCAGGCGAGGCCCCTGAGGGCGCAGAGGGTGAACCTGGCGAGGAGCCGGGCGAGGAGGCCCCCGTGCCCACAGACGGCGGCTACGTCGACCCTGAGGGCGAGCAGGAGGTGCAGTACGAGGCCGCTCCGGGCCAGTTCCAAGGCATCGAGGGGATGGCGTTGAACGTCGGCGGCGACATCGCCGCGGTGGACCCGGTGCAGTTGACCGAAGCTGGCGCGCTGATTCCGCCGTCGGACGTGTCGCGCCTGGGCTGGTACTCCGCTTCCGCCGTGCCGGGCGCCGAGGGCGCCGCCGGGTCGTCGGTGATTACCGGCCACATCAACTACCAGGGCCAGGGCACCGGCTACGCCGCCCGCTTCGCCAACATGGCGGTGGGCCAGGAGTTCGACGTGCTCATCGACGGTACGCCGCGCACCTTCCGCGTCACCCAGGCGCCGTACCGCCTGCCGAAGGGCTCTGACTTCCCGCCCGAGGTCAACGACGCCACCGGCCCGAACCGGCTGGTGCTGATCACCTGCGGCGGCCAGTTCGTCGGCGGGGCGCTGGGCTACGCCGACAACATCATCACCATCGCCGAGCCGGTCGCGCCGCCCGCGCCGCCGGCGGTCTAGCTGAGTTTTCATTCCCACCGCGCCGATGCGCTGCACAAAACGCAGTGTGTCGGCGCGGTTTTTGGGTTACGCTTAAACAAGAGCAGAAAGGGCATACCAATGACGAATCAACATGCGCAGACCGAGCATGATCCGGAACTCGAAGAGATGCGCCCCAGCAAGAAACCGCTGTGGATCGCGGTTGCGGTGATTGCGGCGCTGGCGTTGGCGCTCACGTTCGCGGGGCCGTCGCTACGCGTCGCGTTTACCCCCGAGACCTCCACCTCCGCTGACGGGGAGGCGGGCTACAACGACACCGACGTCCACTTCCTGGGCATGATGGTGCCGCACCACCAGCAGGCGATCGACATGTCGGACGTGCTGCTGGACTCGGACGTGGACGACGCCGAGGTCCGCGACCTCGCCCAGCGCATCAAGGACGGCCAGGAGCGCGAGAACGAGCAGATGCGCGCCTGGGCGGACGAGTGGGGCATTGATAAGGACATGGAGCACCACTCCACCCACATCGCCAACGGGATGTTCCCCCCGGAGCAGCTTGAACAGTTCGAGGCGCTGCGTGGCGACGAGCTGCGCACCGCGTTTCTAGAGATGATGCACTTCCACCACAACCACGTGATCAAGATGACGCAGGACGAGGTGGACCGCGGCGGGTACGAGCCACTGCGCGAGATGGCAAAGGAAATGATCGAGGTGCAAACCGCCGAGATGGGGGAAATGGAAGAGCTGCTCGGCTACACCCCGTAAGGCTGGCTAGACCAGCTCCGCGCCGGCGTCGATCATTTCCTGGAGGGCGTCGGCGCCGCGTTTATCGTCGACAGGCGAGCACATGCCCCGCAGCACCCTCACCTTGAAGCCTTCCTTGAGCGCGTCCAGGACAGTCGCGCGCACGCAGTGGTCGGTGGCGATGCCGCAGATATCCAGGTGGGAAACACCCTGCGCGCGCAGCCAGTCCGCCAGCAGCTCGTCGTTGTCGTTGACGCCCTCGAAGCCGGAGTAGGCGGCGGTGTAGTGGCCCTTCTTGAAGAACTGGTCGATCAGCTCGGTCTTCACCGGCCCGCGGATCTGCGCGCCGTAGGAATCGGCCACGCAGTGCGGCGGCCACGAATCCACGAAGTCGGGCGTTTCCGAGAAGTGCGCGCCCGGGTCGATGTGCCAGTCCTGGGTGGCCACGATGCAGTCGTAGTCGTGGGTGCGGCTGTCCGCGGTAGAGATCAGTTCGGCGATTTTGGACGCCACCTCGTCGCCGCGGGCGGTGGCCAGCGCGCCGCCGGGGCAGAAGTCGTTCTGCACGTCCACGATCACTAATGCTGTCTTCATGGGCTTAAGCCTACTCTCAGGAGGCGGGCAGTGGGCGCGATGGCCAAACTCGCCTTCCATTCCCCGGTGGGGTGTGGCCTGCGGAAATAGACTTACAGATGTGAAGGAAAGCCAGCGGCTCATCGTCCCGGATCTCGCTCGCGGCATGGCGCTCATCGGCATTGCGATGGCCAACACGCTCCAAAGCTGGATCGTCAACGGCTACTCCGCCGCCGACGCGCCGGGCTGGTCCATTGGCGGTATCAACCCCGACAGCCCCCTTGACGCCTGGGCGGCGGTGTTTACCACCATGTTCGTGCGCGTGCGCGGTCTGCCGATGTTTTCTACCTTGCTGGGGATCGGCTTCGGCATGGTCGCCGCCAGCCTGGCGCGGAAAGGATACGGCCCCGCCCTACGTCATCCTCGGCTGCTTCGCGGCCTTTTGCGCTTCGGGCGCCCTCGGCGCCTTTTACGGCTACTTCGACCCGCACAGCACCCGGGGTCAGCTCAGCACGGACCTGACCACGTTCGGCGCGTACTTCAGCGCCAACGCGCACTCGGCGGCCGGCTACGTGCAAGGAATCTGGTCCATTGCTATTGAGCTGTTCGCGCTCGCCTTAATCGGGATGGTGTGGGCGCGGGAGCGAGTGCTTTTCGACGTCCACGCGCACCGGCGCACCCTCACCACCTGGACGTGTATCGCCGCGGCGGTCGTGCTGCTCGTCGGCGTGCCGTGGGGGCTGTCCATCAACGGGGTGCTGCCAGCCGAGCTAGAGTCGGTGTTTTACGTGCTCAACCAGGGATTTGGCTTCCTCACCGGCCCCGGCATCATCGCGGGGCTGGCGCTGGCGACCGAGCATCTTCACAACCGCGTGCCCGGGTGGTCGCGCGCATTCGTGGCGCTGGGGCGACGCTCCATGTCCGGGTACATCGCGCAGTCGTTTCTGTTCCTGCTGCTGGTGATCCCGGCCGGGCTGGGGCTGTGGCAGGACGCCGGGCTCGCCGGCAAGCTCCTCGCCGGCACGGTGGTGTGGTTGATCACGCTCGCGCTTGCCGTGGCGTTGGAGGCGGCGGGCAGGCGAGGGCCCTTCGAGTGGCTGCACCGGCGCCTGTCCTACGGGCCTGCGGGAAAGATAGAACAAAACGAGGCCAGCAGGTACTATTCCTGCTGGCCTCGCCGTATCTTGTGCGCCATCAGGGAATCGAACCCCGAACCCACTGGACTGAATTCGAATAGGCGTTCGCCTAGGCAAACCGCCCAAAAGGCGCTTCTACGTCGAAATTAGAACACCGTTCGAATGTTCATAAGCTTTCGATAATCGCGGCGAATAGTGCTCAATTATAGGGGGAATTAGTGGGGCGATTAGGAACCGGGGAAGGGGTGAAGCGAAGGTGAAATGCACCCCGTTTTCACCCCCTCTTGGTTCACGGGTTTGACGCCTGTTTCCCGATGGTCTATCGGGGGTAGTTTCACCGGCCCATGAGGTAGTCGCGGATTGAGGTTGCGAAGGCGTGGGCGCTTCCGTATCCCGTGAAGCTTCCGGTGCGTTCGGCGTGCGGTGTTCGCCACCTGTAGGCGCGGGTGCCGTCTTCCCGGGTGAACGTTTCTACGGTTATCGCGGGTATCCCGTATGTTTCGGGGTGCGGTGGTGGTATCAGCGTTACCCGGTTGGGGTTGTGGATCTGGTAGCGGTTCGGGTCGGCGAGTGGGCTTCCCGGGTCGCGGGTGCGGATCCATTCGGCTATGTCGGCGGCGGTGATGGTGTCGTTGTTCATTCTTGGGTTGAAGGCCCGTCTTTGAGTAGGCCCAGCTTCTTTCCGTCTACGACTGCGTAGCCGAATTGGGCGTAGATATCGGCGGTTGGGGTGCCCCATTCGTCGCGGGGAAGTGTGCCGTCGGGCCACAATTCGGAAGCGATGTCGAAGATTTTGCGGTAGGTGCTTTCTGCTTCGGCGATAGCTTCGCGGTGTGCTGCTTTCGCGGCGTCGTAGGTGGCGCGGGTGTCGGCGACGGTTTTTCGCTGCTCTTCCAGCTCGGCGAATATCGGGGCGATTTGTTCGCGGGCGTCGGCGGTGCGTTTCGCGTCTTCGTCGGCTTTTGTCTTCCGGGCGGCGGCGACTTCCTTTTCGACGGCCTTTTCGCTGTTTCGCCGTAGTTCTTCTTGATCGTGGTGGCGTTTCAGCTTGGCGAGGTCGGCGACGTCGTAGCGGCCCGTTTTGACGGCCTTCTCGAAGGCTTCTTTGAAGTGGTTAGTTCTGGTGACTCTGAAACGGTTAGCCACGGTATCGCTCCAATTTGTTCATGTCGTAGGTGTACTTGCCTTCGTCGGTGACAATGGCGGGGCCGGTGCCGAAGATGGTCGCAAGGGTGACGCGGTATTGGTCTTCCGTGCCGCTTGGTGATGCTGCTCCGGGGGCGAGTGGGCCGCGCTGGTCGAGTTCGTCCAGGTCGTGAATGAGTCGGTCGAACACGTTCGCCATTGCGGTTTTCGCGTATTTCTGGAAGTAGCGGGCTTCCGAGACGGCGGGAACAATGCTCTCGATTAGCGCGTCGATGGTGGCTTCGTCGGCGTGGCCGCGTGCGATTAGCTCTTCGATCAATAGCGCGGCGGTAGGCGTGCCGAGAAGTTTGTTCAGCTCGGCGGTGATGGTGTTCATCTCCCACTTCGTGCGGCGGCTGAGAATTCGGGCCGTGGCGAGTTCAGCGGCGACGTCCGGGGCGGCGGGGTCGGGCGGGGTGCCGACGGCGGCGGCGCGGGCGTAGTCGAGCATGTTGTCGATACCGCGCTTTACCGCGTTCACGTCACCGCGAAGGTTTTGCAGCCGGTCGAAGTAGGCGGCGCGGGTCTGTTCCCACTTCTCGATTTTGCCTTCGTGGGTGAATGAGTTGGAGCGGGCGAGTGCTTCGGCCTTCGTGCGCATCTCTTCGCGAAGGCCGTTTAGCCGGTCTTCGAGGGTGAAGAGGTTTACTGAATAGGACATGTTTTCTCCGTTCGTTGTGTGGGCTTGTGGGCGGTGTTCCGGGCGTCTAGTCGTAGCCGTCCAGGTCGATATCGGCGGCGAGTAGTTCGTCTAGGTCGGGGAAGTCTTCGAGAAGATCGGGTGCCGGTTCCGGTGCTGGTTGGTCGGCGAGGGCGTCGAGGGTGCGTTTCAGCTCGGCATCGTTCAGTGCTAGAAGGTCTTCGAGGTTCGGCGGTTCGTGGTACTCGAAGAAGAGTTGGTTCGGGGGAAGCTCGCCTAGGTCGATCCGGCGAATCAGGTCGCGGATCGGTTCGTGGTAGCGGCGGGGAAGGTGCGAAAGAAGGTTCGTTATGAGCTGGTTGGGCGTCGGTTTGCCGAGAACGTTGTCGAGTTCTTCCGGGTCGAAGTAGCGGGTCTTCCGATTGGGGCGTTCGTGGGCGGTGATTTTCCCGTCGGCGCGAAGCTGCTTTAGGTGGCGTTCGGTGACGCCGTACCATTGCGCGGCCTGCTGGTAGGTAAGCATTTTGTCGAAGTTGGTCATGCTTCGGCACCTTCCAGCGCGGCGGCGATATCGGCGGCGTTGAGGTAGACGCTTGGGCGTGTCCAGCGGCGGCGGGTGATGGTGACTTCCCCGGCTTTCACCATTCGGTTGAGGGTGCGTTCGCTGACGCCGAAGTGTTCGGCGGCTTCGTGGTAGGTCAGCCATTCCCGTTCGTTGGTCATGGTGTGATTGTCGGCGTTAGTCGGTGGCGGTCAGTTTGCGGCGGTTCTGGTCGGCCCGACCGCTTCCCGGTTTGGGTGACGGTTCGGGCGTGTCTTCCCCCGCGTGCGCCACTGTGACCCCGCTGTCTGTTCGTGATGCATTTCTGTTCCCGGAAGAAGCGGCGGAAGGCAACATCGAACGGGCGAAGAAGGTGTGCGAGTCGTGCCCGATGTTGAAGCGGTGCGCTAAAGACGCCCTGTATTCCGGCTCTGATTTACGCCGTGAAGCTCTAGCACCGGCGAATGGGGTAATCATGGCGGGCGTGCTCTGCGACGGCTCTAAGAGTGCGCTAGACGCCTTAGAAGCGGTCGCTGGTATCGAGGGCATCTACCCGGGGCGGAAACGGCCCTATATCGAGTTCGGAACACCGTGCCGTAACTGTGGAACGCCGATGGTGCGCTGGTCGCGCTTCCAGCCACCTATTCCCGAAGGGTTCGCCATGCATCGAGGTCGCGGCTTGTGTGCTAATTGTCGCGGGGCGTACGCCGAAGAGCTAGCGGCGCTTCGGGCGGCGTCACCGGAACAGTCAGCGCGAAACAACTATTCTGGGAAGGTTGCGGATCGGAAGCGAACTAGCGTGACTGCTCTCGCCGGGAAGATTGAAACGGCGGTGAAGCACGGCGACGAAGCTCTCGCCGATGAACTTCGTTACCGCTGGTCGGTTGAACGGGATCGGGCAGAAGTGCGGAAGGCCGTGAACAAGGGTCAAGAGTTCGTGAAGCTACCGGGGCGGGGTGGCGTGATGGATCAGGTGTTAATCGAATGGCAGCGTGGGCCGAACCGCTCCCCGGAAGAGGTCGCTGATATTTGTGGTTGTGCTCGAAGTGTGGCTTACGAAGCGCGAACGCTGCTCTTCGCGGCGGGTGTGCCGGGTTTTGCGGAACTGAAACGGCTTGATCCGAACGCCGCCCGCGAGCGGCGTGTGCGCCACGCTAAGAAGGAATTGGCGCGATTAGCTACGCAAAGGCGTCGAAGGCAGACGCTTTCGCTTCTTCGTGATCGGCCCGATCTAACTTGGTCGGAAGTTCGTGACTTTACGGGCGTCGGCTGGTGTGTCATTACTGATTTGGTCGAACAGCACGATATTCCGAAGCGAAGACGGGGACGAAAGTGTTTGACCGCGTAGCGGGGCGATGATGATTGAGTTAGCGGCGAGTGGGTAGCCCCCTGTCTCGGCGCTACACTTTCCCGGTCTTTTCCCGTAAGGCCGGGTTTTGTGTGTGACGCTCTTGAGTTTGGGCAGCACGTGAAGTTAGGCGGTTGGCGGCTCGGCCTGCTAGTCGCCCGAAACGTCGAAAAGGCGAAGGCCGGAGTACGACGCGGTTCTGATTTCAATTGGAATCAGAACGGGAAAGTGAACGCTAAGCAGTTCGCGGAAAAAGCAGGCGTTGGCCACGCTAAGGTCTTGCGTTATCTCGAAGCGTGGAACAAGGCCGCTGCCGACATTGAGGAACTACCCACTCAAAACCGCGTTTTAGAGCGAATCGACAACCGCCCGTTGTCGCTTCGATACGGTTTACATGCTGGTCAAAGAAGTAATGCGGGCCGTGTAGGCCCGCTTCCCCCATACTTTCCCCCATAGTTAGCCGGTTTTGTCTCTGAAACTGTTCTGTGATGCTCTCCCTTCTCTAGCCGGTGAACCGTTGTGTCCACTGCGACGGTTCTGTGTTCCCGGTCTGTCCGCGCTTCAACATCTCGAATTCGTCGCGAAGGCGGCGAAGTTCCGGGTTCGTGTCTGCGAGCTGTTCAAAGCGAAGACGGTCGGGGTCGGTTGAAAGCGCGTCTAGCGCGTCGCCCGGGTCTTCGGTCTTCGCGTTGTGTTTTTCGCCCTCCGAGTATGTTTCCCTATTTGTTTCATTATTTGTTTTAGATATTTGTTTAGTACTTGTTTTGTATGCAACCTGTTGCACCCCGCTCGGTACCTCGTTGCACCCCGTTTCGTACCCCGTTGCACCCCGCTCGGTACCTCGTTGCACCCCGCTCGGTACCCGGTTGCACCCCGCTCGGCGCTGTTCGGCATATTTTTCCCGTAGTTCGTTGAGCCGAGAATTCGCCCATTCTTCATAAACGGGCGTAACAAAACGCCTATCGAAGACGAAGTAAACGTGATAGAAAACGGGCCGCTTATCGGCGGGTATATCGAGATACTTCGGGCACTGTTCGGCGAGCTGTGGATCTTCTTCAATTAGCCCCATTGCTTCGAGTGCTCTAAGTGCGTACTGAATCGCCCGCCGACTTAGCTCCGTCTCTGCCTTGATCGTGTCGATACTTGGCCACGATCCTAGGTAGGTCTGGTGGCTGTAATCGGCGATGGCGGAAAGCACTAGTTTCGCGTTTTGAGTGGTGGTGTGAACGCCTTTAAGAGCGGGGATCGGTGCATACTTCCGCGCCCACTCACTGCGCGCCCAGCTAACCAATTGCAACGTCTCTTCTTTAAAGACGTACTTCTCTTTATTCCATTCGTCAGCCAGTAGATATACGTCTGTGACGAATGAATCTAAGTCTTTGTAGTGTGACAACTGTGTTCGCTTTCTGCCCGTGGTCGGTAGGCAAAAGCGGCCCCGGGCGTTCCGGGGCCGTGTCCTTCCTCCGTGACGCCGGGGCTTCCGTTGCAGCGGAAGAGCTCCCCCGGCCCGGTGCGCACTTACGCCAGAACGAACGGGATCGGCTCGAAGGTGTCGGCGATGAAACGCTGCGCTTCGAGAAGGTCACGAACTAAGCAGCGGGTCTGCTCGATGGTGAGCGGGGTGTCGGCGGTGACTACTACGGCGGGGCCGTGGTCGCCTTCCGTCACCGTGACGTTATTGCTGATAGGCCAAGTGTTAGGGGCCGTGGTAATGTGCATGAAAGATCCGGTTCCTTTCTGAATTCTTAGGCTGTGGTCTTTGCCCTCGCATGTAGTTGCAGCTACGGCGGGGGCGTTTCTCTGTTCGGCGACGGTCATAGTTCACCCCGGCTTCCGGGTGTGAAGGTGCTCGCCGCGTTTTCGGTGATGCGGTTAAACAGTTCGATCATGTCGGCGGCTTCTACCGGCTCTAACTCATTCCAGCGCATCATATGGGCGGTTAGCTCATATCCAGCGCGGGCGAAGTGGATCGAGTGAAACGCGAAGGCCGTTCGGTCTTCGGATTGAAGCGTTCGGCAAATGCTTTCGTGGTGCTTCATCGAGTCGATAAGAAGAGTTCTTCTACGGCGACTCTCGACGGCTAGCGGGTCGGTCATTGCGGTTCCGCCTTCGTTTTCTCTTCGAGGTAGCGGCTTCCGTGCCGGTAGCTGTCAAGGTCTACGTCTTCAAGGTTCGCTACAGCCCAGCGGGCGAGGTCTTCGCCGAGCGTGTAGGTATCGAAGGCATCGGTGCTCAAGAAGCCCGGAAGGATACGGATAAGCGCGTGATGTATCGCGTCTTGTGGCGTCTCACCTTCGCGGTTCGCGCTCTCGATTAGGTCGCGTGCAGAACATGGAATTCTGGTCATGGTTGCTCCCTAGACGTCTGCGAGCTGTTCGATGCGGGCGGTGACGTCGGCGGGGCGGCGAAGTGTGCCACCTTCCCCTTCGCTGTCCAGGCACGCGGCCATAATGCGGCGGAATCGTGCCGAACCGGGGCGAAGGTCGCGATCCGTTGCCTGCTTCCATACCCATTCGACGGGCGGAAGGTCGTGCAGATAATCGGTTCGGCCCGCGAGGTAGAACGCGCCGTCTTTGTCGATGATCTGGAAGGCGCGGGTGCGGGTGCCGAGTATGTCGCGCTGGTCTTTGTACTTACTGATACGCATTGTGTCTCCCGTTCTGCGTTTTTAGGCGGTTACTCGCCGGTTGTAGGTTCCCGGCTGGTTGGTGTATTCGTCCGTGCTTTCGTGCGAGTTCGCTTCGATCCAGGCCATGACCTCGGCCCAGCGGTAGCGAATGTTTCCGGCCGAAGCGCGGATGAAGCGCGGGCCGGTGCCATTCGTTCGCATCTGCGCGAGACTCTGCTTCGAGACGCCTAGGTACTCGCCCAGCTCGGCGGTAGTGAGTAGCTGGTCTGGTGTCCGGTTCATCGTTTCTCCCTTCTCGATAATCGGTGAACCTGAAACAAAACTATCATGATTAGTACAAGATGCACAATATAGGGTTATATTGATTGATATGAACCTATTGAGATGTGAACGGGTTAATACCGCGTCAGACTTTTCTTTTATGCTTATTCGCATGTCGGAATGGGCGAATGAACTTGTGGCCACCTTCGCGGCGTCGATGAAAAAACGCCGCGATGAATTGGGAATGAGTGCCCAAAAGTTGGCCGACCGAACTTCGGAACTAGGGCACCCGGTAAACCGTTCCGTAATCGCTGCGCTCGAAAGTGGTCGCCGTAACCGCCTGCTTCTTCCCGATGCGCTCGCTCTAGCGGATGCCCTAAACACTTCGCTCGCCACGCTGCTCTATCCCGCCATGCCCGACGGCCCGGTGGAACAGATGCCGGGGCGTCTCATGCGTTCGTGGGACGCGGCCCTTAACCTTCTCGGCGTCGAACCGCTCTTCGGCGATATCGCGCCCAATGACGAAGACGAACACGAAACGGGCCATGCACTAGTCCGGGCGAGTGCCGAGCTGCAAGACGAACGCGAAACGCTCTATCACCTTGCACACGAATTCGAGACTCAAGACCGCCAGCTCGACGCCGAAGGCCGAGCATCGTTCTTACAGTCAGTCACGCAAGCTCAACGGCGAGTAACCGAAGTCGAAAACCGCATCGAAGCACTCGGCGGCGTCGTAGACGATGAATTCGGGGAAGACCGAAACAATGGGTAGGCGGCGGCTGGAAGTGGGGGAAGTCGGGGCCGTGAACGCCCAAAAGTCGCGGGGCGGGTGGCGCGCCCGGTGCTGGTATCGCGGCCAAGACGGGCGGAAGCATCAAGTCTGTCTCTTATACACATCTCCGAGCCCACGAGACTCCTGAGCATCTCGTA
>ERZ1031113.256-NODE-256-length-15014-cov-7.270339_pt1 | contig 15014 bp, 12 predicted proteins | sample MGYA00518225_ERZ1031113 | MGnify/ENA primary metagenome ERZ1031113 (study PRJEB33718, sample SAMN03159751) | human skin metagenome | collected 2014-05-20 | study: EMG produced TPA metagenomics assembly of the PRJNA266117 data set (Human skin bacterial metagenome...
TACGAGATGCTCAGGAGTCTCGTGGGCTCGGAGATGTGTATAAGAGACAGTGCTCGCACTTGGTGGAGAACGTCTCAACGAGGCCTGTGCCCAGGCGCTTTCGCGTGAGCTGGACGAGACCGAGCGACGTGACCTCCGAAACCTGGTGGCGCGTGCGGTCGCGTCCGAGTGCTTCCTTGAGGCGGCGCAAAACGAGGTCCTGATTCTCCGGCAGGATCATGTCGATGAAGTCGATGATGATCATGCCGCCGATGTCGCGCAGACGCAGCTGGCGGACGATCTCCTCTGCTGCCTCGAGGTTATTGCTGGTCACCGTCTCTTCGAGTGAACCGCCGGAACCCGTGAACTTGCCGGTGTTCACGTCGATGACCGTCATGGCCTCCGTGCGGTCGATGACGAGCGTGCCGCCCGACGGCAACCACACCGTCCGCGACAGCGCCTTTTGAATCTGCTCATCGACGCGGTACACATCGAACGCGTCGCGGCCGTCGTTGGCGTGGCGGTCGAATTTCTCCAAGCGGTCGAGCAAATCAGGCGCGACGGACTGGACGTAGCTGTGCACGACGTTCCACGATTTTTTGCCGTCGATGACGAGCGAGTCGAAATCCTCGTTGAACAAATCGCGCACGACCTTGACCAGAAGACGCGGCTCCTCATAGAGCGTGACGGGCTTGGCGCCCTTCGACTGCTTCTCCTTCTCCGCTTCTTCTTGGATCGCTTCCCACTGGGAATGCAGGCGGTTGACGTCGGCAGCGATGGCCTCTTCCGGCGCGCCCTCGGCGGCTGTGCGGATGATCGTTCCGCCCTTGCCGGGCACGACGCGGACGAGAATGTCCTTCAAGCGCTTGCGCTCCGGGGCGGGCAACTTGCGCGAAATGCCGGCGCTGCGTCCGCCGGGCACGTACACGAGGAAGCGGCCCGCCAAGGAAATCTGCGTGGTCAGGCGTGCGCCCTTGTGGCCCACCGGGTCCTTCGTCACCTGGACGAGCACTTGGTCTCCGGACTTCAGCGCCTGCTCAATGCGACGCGAACGCCCGCCGAGACCAGCGGCCTTCCAGTCCACCTCGCCGGCATAGAGCACACCGTTGCGGCCCTGCCCGATATCGATGAACGCGGCCTCCATACTCGGCAGCACATTTTGCACGCGGCCGAGATAGATATTGCCGATCATCGACGCGTTTTCATCCGAATCAACGAAGTGCTCGACGAGCAGGCCGTCTTCGAGGACGCCGACCTGAGTGAGGGTGCCGGGGCCGTCGTGACGCTTACGTTCACGCACGACCATCGTGCGCTCGACGGACTCGCGGCGCGCGAGGAATTCCGCCTGCGAGACAACACGCGAGCGTTTGCGCTCCTCCTCGCGGCGTTCGCTGCGGCGGCGTCGCTGCGCCTCAAGCCGCGACGACCCCTTGATCGCCTTCGGCTCCTCGATGTGCTCGTCCGTTGCGGTTTCCTGCGGTTCCGGGGCATCGCTTATCGACGCATCCCCCGTCCTCTTCGCCCTCCTCCGCGAACCCCGGGGCGGAGCCTTGAACACTGGCGCGTACATTCCGGTAGCTTCCTCGGGCGCCGGCGTGATCTCAGGCTCGATGTCGGTGAGCAGATCTGCCTCGACCTTTTCCTCGATCTGACTGATCTCGTTCTCGACGTCCTTACGGACGCGGTGGCGGATCTTCTCCTCCGCCGCCGGATCGACGTCTTCTGTTTCCGCGCTCGTAGCGGCGGTCTCCTCCGTCTGAGCTTCCTGAGTTTCAGGGGCGGCCTCGAGCGCGTCGAGCACCTGCTCGGTCTCTGCCTTGCTCAGCGAGGACTGCGCGACCTTCACCAAGCCCAGCTCGTTGAGCTTGACTACGAGGTCCTTAGATGTCATCCCCAGCATCTTCGCCAGGACGAACACGCGAGTCTTCTCGCCGATCTGCGAGCGGTCGAATTTCTCGGGACTTTTCGCCGCCGTCTTTTTTGCCGTTTTCTTCGCGGCTTTCTTCACAGCCTTCTTGGCTGTCTTCTTCGTCGGTTTCTTTGTTGTTTTCTTCGCCGTCGAACGTGCCCGGCGCTTGCGCGGGGTAGTTGTCTCGTCGCTGTCAGCCACGGAAATCTCCTATTGAATTGCCGCGCGCGGTACGACTCCCAGCACCGGGCGCTGGTGGAATGACTCCACCGCCGCCGCACAGTGCCGTGCACCGCCGATCGCGCGGAATAAATGTCAAGCTTATTGAGCAATCGATTGCTCCGGAGACCATTGTGGCACAGCTTGACTGCGTCAGGGCACGCAGGCGGCACCGAATCGTTGGCTAGTTCGTTTTCGACCCGATCGCCGCCCGCGCGAGGGAGGTGGCGTGTGCGCCTAGCGCTTCTCCTGGAAGCCCTGGCCAGCGACCCACGTACGAGTCACGGCGAGGCGGGCAGACGCGCCCGGGTCCTCCACGTCCGAGACACGGTAGAAGTCCATGACCACCTTGTCCTTGGAGATGCGGGCAATTCCGTAACCGTGGGAATCGAAGTCCACGTGGTTGACCCACGGGTTCGCCGAGTACATCACACCTTCAACGAGGTGGGTGATGTGGTTGTCCTCGGGCGTGTAGGTCTTCGTGTACTTGGTCACGATTTCATCCACATTCGGGGCCGTGATCGACGAACACACCATCTCGCAGCCGATCTCCTTGCCCTTGTGCTGCACCGAGTGAGCCCACTCGGAGTGGATGTCGCCGGTGAGGAAGAGGGTGTGGGGGGCGGTGCTGGAGAGGACGTCGAAAAGCCGTGCTCTCTCGGCGCGGAATCCATCCCACTGGTCGGCGTTGACGGCGATGCCCGCGGACTTCGTGAACTCGTCGAGCACGTCGTTCGCGGTTCGGTTGTCGGAGCTCGTCGGCGGCAGGTGACCGATCTCCATCGGCGAGACCATCACCGAATTGCCCAGCACATTCCATGCAGTCGTCGCGGTTTCGACCTCGCCCTTGACCCAGTCGAACTGTTCCGAGCCGAGCATGCTGCGTTCCGGCGCGTCCTTGTCGCGGCCGAGCGCCTTGACCGGCTCATCGCGGTACGAGCGCAGGTCCATCATCGTGAGCTTGATCAGATTGCCGAACTGGTAGCTGCGGTAAATGTGCCCGCCTTCCGACGGACGCACAGCACGCACCGGCAGCCACTCGTAGTACGCCTGGTGGGCGAAAGACTCGCGCTTCTTCCACTCGCCCTCCACGCCCTCGGTGTGGTTCTCGGCGCCGCCCCTCCAGGAGTCATTGGCGGACTCGTGGTCATCCCACACCACGACCCACGGCGCGGCAGCGTGCGCGGCCTGCAGGTGCTCGTCGGTGCGGTAACGGCCGTAGCGAACGCGGTAGTCCTTAAGCGACACGATCTCGTGCGCCGGGTGGTGCGGACGCGACACACCACTCTTACCGGCATACTCGCCGGTCGGGTACTCGTAGATGTAGTCGCCCAAGAAGACGACGACATCGATCTCACCCGCGGCGGCGCGCTCCGCCATATCGCGGTAGGCGGTGAAATAACCGCACTCGTAATTGGCGCACGATGCGACGACGAGCTTGTACTCGTCGATATCCGCCGTGAAGGCCGGCGCCGTGTGGGTCGCGCCCACTGAGGAGACCTGATCATTCCAGCGGAAACGGTAGAAATAATCGGTGGCGGGCTTCAGACCGCGGGGGTCGACCTTCACCGTGTGGTCGCTCGCGGCGGTGGCGCGATGCGTGCCCTTGCGCACGATCTTGGAGAACTCACGGTCCGTGGCGATCTCCCATTCCACCGTCGCATCCTCGCCGATCCCCGACCCCGGCACGGCCTCCTTGGACACCGTCACACGGGTCCAGATGATCACGGAATCCGGCGTCGGATCACCGGACGCGACACCGTGCATGAACGCCGCGTACGGCTTCGGCTTCGGAGCCTGCGGCAAGCGTGCCGACGACAGCGACCGCGACGACGATAGCTGAGCATTCGCAGTGGCATTACCGGCCACAGCCGCACCAGCGGCAGCTGCGGCGGAACCCGCGAGGAAGCGACGACGAGGAAGATTCTTATTAGCCATGCATAACACCTTCGAATCCGCCGTTTCGCAGCGCAAGCGGAACTCGTCGGTGCCAACGAATGTTCCGCACGAATTCACAGGGAGTTCACTTGGCGCGGGTAAGCAAAAAGCCCGCACCATAACGGCGCGGGCTCGAAGCAAAGATGACTTAGAGGTTCGGGAACCAGATCGCGATCTCGCGCTCAGCGGACTCCGGAGAATCGGAGCCGTGAACGACATTCTCGCCGACCGTCAGAGCGAAGTCGCCGCGGATCGTGCCCGGGGTCGCCTTCTCCACCGGATGGGTGCCACCGGCGAGCTGACGCCATGCGGCGATCGCGGACTCGCCCTCGACGATGCCCGCGACCAGCGGCGCGGAGGTGATGAAGTCCACGAGCTCACCGAAGAACGGCTTGTCCTTGTGCTCCTCGTAGTGCTTCTCAGCAGTCTCGCGGTCTGCGGTGCGCAGATCCATCTCGACGAGCTTCAGGCCCTTGCGCTCAATACGGGAGATGATCTCTCCCACGTGGCCGTTTGCGACACCGTCAGGCTTAATCAGAATCAGAGTGCGTTCAGTCATGGCTCCAACCCTACCGCCTGCTAGCTGACGTCGCGCACAACAGCCGCCGCAGTCTCATGGTCCGTGTTTCGGAACCACAGCTGCACCTGACGGACCGCCGAATCCTCGCGCCCCTCGGCCTTGAGACGGCGCACGGTATCGCGCTGCTCGTCGTCAAGCTCGATCGGCGCGTTCTCCCGCGCGGTGTACGCCCTGTATTTCTCTCTCAGACCGAGGAACAGGAAAACTCCCGCTCCGACCAGCAGCAACAGCGCCACCCACTTCGGAATGTTCGTGAACGCGAGGACGATCGCGGCCAACGACAGGGCCGCGGCGAGAGCGAGAGAACCAGCTTGCATGCATCCGAGAGTACCTGGGGTGGAGCATGAAAATTAAGCAATTGCCGACGCCGGCGTCGTCGGCGTCGAACGCGACGGACTCGAGATTCCGCGCGCATTCGTCGTGCTTCAACAAGGAGCGGAACTGACTGCCGAGGAGCTCATGAAGTGGGTCGCCGAGCGCGTCACCCCCTACAAGAAGGTGCGCGCAGTGACCTTCTTGGACGAGATCCCCAAGAACCCCACCGGCAAGATTCTGCGCAAGGACCTGCGCCTTATCCCGCTGGAGGGGTAGCTTCCCGCCGCCTCCGGGGGCAGTGCGACGCATCCCACATAAAGTCGGCGCGAATTCCTCTGTAAAGTTCTGCGACATAAGTCACAATTAAGAGTGTTATGGTTTTGCTCCACATTTCCACTGGGAGCGGAACCACACTCCGGAACCCAAGAAAAGAGGGAATCATGGCTGACAACCCAGTCCACGAGCTGCTGGACCCGAAGACCGACTACTACCAGGTATTCGCTGACATCGAGGGCGAGGACCTCGAGTGGTGGAAGAAGGCCCGCGACTTTGGTGAATTCGCCCGCCCCTACGTCAACGAGGGATGGGAAAAGGCCGAGTACCAGATCCCCGTCGTCGCTGAAGCTGGCAAGCGCGGCCTGTTCCGCGACGCCATCGAGATCGAGGGTGAGCCGCACATGTCCGTGCGTGCTGCACGCCTGATGGCTTTCGAGTTCGCGCGCACCGACGCCTCCCTCGGCACCGCTTTCGGTGTCCAGGCAGGGCTGGCGATGCAGTCCATCGCGATGTGCGGCTCCGAGGAGCAGAAGGCTAAGTACCTGAAGCCGATGTGCCACCTGGAGATCCGCGGCGCATTCGCTCTGACTGAGCCGGACCACGGCTCCGACTCCATCGCGCTGGAGACCACCGCAACGCGTGAGGGCGATGAGTGGGTCATCAACGGCGAGAAGAAGTGGATCGGCCACGGCTCCGTCGGCCACATCGCTGTGGTCTGGGCGCGCGACACCGAAGACGGCCAGGTCAAGGGCTTCATCGTCGACCAGGATCAGGACGGTTACGAGGCGGAGACGATCGTCGGCAAGGCATCGCTGCGCGGCATCCCGCAGGCGCACATCAAGCTTAACGACGTCCGCGTTTCCGACGACCGCCGCCTCCCCGGCGCCAACTCCTTCCGCGACTGCGCGAAGGTGCTGGCTGGCACCCGCGTCTCCGTCGCATGGGCCTCCCTCGGCTTGGCCACCGACTGCTACGAGAAGGCGCTCGACTACGCGCAGCGCCGCGTCCAGTTCGGCCGCCCCTTGGTGAAGAACCAGATCATCCAGCAGCGTCTCGCCGACATGCTGCAGGATCTCACCTCCATGTTCCTGTACTGCCGTCGTCTGCTCGAGCTGGAGGAGTCCGGCGAGCTGACCGAGCAGCAGGCCGCTCTGGCGAAGGTGCACTGCACCCGCGCCGCACGCAAGATCTCCGCTGACGCCCGCGACATGTTCGGCGGCGTCGGCATCCTGCTCGAAAACGACGTGGCACGCCACCACGCCGACATCGAGGCCCTGCACACCTACGAGGGCACCGATACGATGCAGTCCCTCATCGTGGGCAAGTCCATCACCGGCGTCGGCGCATTCGCCGGCTAAGGCACACGCTGAAAATGAGCTGCATCGCGACCGAGAATGGAAGCGGTGCAGCTTTTCGCGCGAAAGCTACAGAAAGCGAGAAAGACTCATGACTGAAGAGAACGTGACCGACGGCGTCGCCGCCCTCCTCGATCCGAAGACCGACTACTACCGCGTGTTCGCCGATGTCGACGGTGAGGACCTCGAGTGGTGGAAGAAGGCCCGCGAGTTCATGGAATTCGCCCGCCCCTCCATTAACGAGGCGTGGGAAAAGGCCGAGTACAACATCCCGGGTGTGGAGGAGGCCGCGCGCCGCGGACTCGTCACCGACGGTATTTCCATCGACGGTGAGCCCGGCATCTCGATCCGCGCGAACCGTCTGATCCAGATGGAGTTCGCCCGCACGGACGCTTCCACTGCCACTGCGCACATCGTGCAGTCCGGCCTGGCCATGCGCTCGATTTCCGAGTGCGGTTCCGAGGAGCAGAAGGCGAAGTACTTGGGCCCGATGTCGCGCATGGAGATCCGCGGCGCATTCGCCCTGACGGAGCCGGATCACGGTTCGGATTCGATCGGCCTTGAGACGTCCGCACGCCGCGAGGGCGACGAGTGGGTCATCAACGGCGAGAAGAAGTGGATCGGCCACGGCTCCGTCGGCCACATCACGATCGTGTGGGCGCGCGACGAGGAAGACGGCGAGGTCAAGGGCTTCATCGTCGACCAGGACCAGGAGGGGTACTCGGCGGAGACGATCGTGGGCAAGGCATCGCTGCGCGGCATTCCGCAAGCACACATCACGCTTAACGACGTCCGCGTTTCCGACGACCGCCGCCTCCCCAATTCCCACTCCTTCCGAGACACCGCGAAGGTGCTCACCGGCACCCGCATCGCGGTGGCGTGGGTGGCACTCGGCATGGCGATCGACTGCTACGAGAAGGCACTCGACTACGCGCAGCGCCGCGTCCAGTTCGGTCGCCCCCTGGTGAAGAACCAGATCATCCAGCTGCGCCTGGCCGACATGCTGCAGGAAGTGACTTCGATGGCGCTGTACTGTCGTCGTCTGCTGGAACTCGAGGAGGCCGGCGAGCTCAACGAGAAGCAGGCAGCCCTGGCGAAGGTCCACAACACCCGCGGCGCACGCAAGATCGCGGCCGACGCCCGCGACATGTTCGGTGGCGTGGGCATCCAGCTCGAAAATGACGTGGCACGCCACCACGCCGATATCGAGTCGCTGCACACCTACGAGGGCACGGACACCATTCAGTCCCTCATCGTGGGCAAGTCCATCACCGGAGTGTCCGCCTACCGCTCTTAAGCAACTCTGAATTGCCGGGTTCACTCATTCGGGTGAGCCCGGTTTTTCGTGTTCAGGGATAGGTGCGAGTACACGGCGAGGTCGTTGTACTCGCCGCGCAGCAACTCACCATCCCTGCAGATTCCTTCAAGGGTGAAACCGGCACGTTCTGCGACCCGGCGCGAAGCATGGTTGTGAACCGCGGCGCGGAGTTCGACTCGATGGAATCCCGATTCGTGCGCCCACCGCGTGACGCGACGGACCGCATTACTCGTGATGCCGCGACCACGCGCCCACGGCGCAGCCGTGTAGCCCAGGTCCGCAACGTGACCCGACCTGTGTCGCAGTTCGACGTTGCCGGCATACCGGTCATCAACAAAGATCGCCCACCGCTTCACACCTGCAGGAGGGGTGGCCAAAAAGGCACGCAAATGCTCCTGCGTATACGGCTGCGGGACATGCGTGTAACGCACCGTAAGTTCATCTTCCACGGATTCCAGGATGTCCTCAGCAACGTTGCGAATATCTTTCACCTGGTCCCATGGCACAAGCTTCATGAATGCAGACGGTATCAGTCTGGCCCGAAGAGCGTCGTCATCGCGCCGTACCGGTGGTGAATCTGCGGCACGGGGGTTCCGCGCGGTGAGACCCAGACCGGTGTTCCCCGCCTCATCTCGATGCGCCCGCGCTGTCTTCGGCGCGGGTTATCGTCGTTGACGCGGTTGTGGTAGCTGCACAAGGGCGCGAGGTTGTCCAGGTTGGTCTCCCCTCCCCTGCTCCACGGTGTGACGTGGTGGATCTCGCATGTGTCTGCGCCGTGGCGGCAAAACGGCTGCGAGCACATCGGCATCGCGGCTCGCGCGAGATCCCGCTGCTTCTGGTTGGCGAAGCGGCTCAACCTGTACAAGTTCACCGCGCCCTTTTGCGGGTGGAAGACCGCGGCTTCCAGCTCGTTGCCGGCGGTGGCAATGAAACGGTTGAGGAATTCTGCACCCGTCATGGTCGTGCCGTCGGTAAGTCCGAGAATGACCTCGTCGCCACTACCGCGGACAATATCCACGAAGTCCGGCAGACCGACAAGAACGAGTGGCCGCGGTTGTGCATGCGGGACACCTGTAGCTGGCGCGCCGTCTGAGTTGCCGTCTGGGTTGCCTTCGAGATTGCCGCGCAGCAGGTTCTCGAATCTGGACGCCATCTGGGGCATGGCGGGCTTTGAGGAATCAATGCCGTCGCGCAGGAATTGCTCGGTGTCGGCGAGCAAGCGGTCGTCGGCGGTCACGGTCATGGAGCGCTTCCCCATCCGCGAGCGGCCGAATTTGACGGCGTCTGCGGGCGGAGCAGGTTCCGGGTCCGGCACCAGCTTCTTCGCGCGGCGCTTCACAGCGTCGAAGGTGCCGCGGCTATTCAGCAAGGAAAGGCGGGTCTTCCAGCGGGTGGAGGGATCGTCGATAAGCGAAAGGCGCGTTTCGATGAACGCGAGCTGATCGATCGACAACCCGCTCGTCCGTGCCCTATCGAGGGCTTTTCGTTGCCATTTCGTCCATTTCGTTCGCCCGAAATAGGTGTTGCTCACTGCTTCCCAATCGCGGACGCGCCGCGGATCGAGCCCGGCGGCGAGCGCGACCTCGCGGTCGAAATCCGCGAGCGAGTCCACAACGCTGTCGGACAGCGTGCGGATCATGTCAGTGAACGTCATGATTTTCACGCTAACCGAATCCGCAAGCCATAGAAAACGATCTTTGCGCATTATAGTGCGCAAAACCGGCACCCTGCGATCGTGCGGGGTGCCGGTTTTGGCGAGAGCCGATTAGTTGTTCAGCGGCTTGCGCGTAGTCGCCATGGACACGGCGCGGTCGTGGTTCTCCTGGCGCTGGAGCACCTCGGTGGCGGCGTCGACTTGGCGCTGGGCCAGCTCGTCCTCGGTCGCGGTGCCCTCGCCGGTGAAGACCTTGGCGAGAGCCTCGCCGATGGCCTTGTCCGTCTCGGAACCGTCGGTGTACTCCAAGGTCTCGCCGGTGAGCGGGAGCTCGGCGTCGGCGGGTGCGGAGTAGCCCTCGGCGAGCTTCTTCACCAGCTCAAGGGCGCCCTCGACGACGTGGTCCGGGGACTGGATGACCTCGTCGTTCTCACGCCAGAAATCGACGTTGACCGCCGGGACCGGCTTGACGTTGAGCAGAACACCGAACGCGGTGGCGTGCGGGTTCGGGGCGCCGATCTCGACGAGGCGCTCCAGCAGGCGCACCGGGCCGGACCACGCCGGGAACAGGCCGACGTTGCGCTCCGGGAAGCCCACGCGGGCCTCGGCGTGGATGACGGAGGCGTCGGTGTGCAGCAGCAGCTCCATGCCGCCGCCGAGCGCGACGCCGCGGACTGCGCCGACGACCGGGTACGGAGCCAAACGTGCGCCGTGCAGGCCGTCGATGCCCTGCTTGATGGTGCGGGCCAGCTCCTCAGCGTCGCCCTCCGGACCGGAGAGCTTGGCCAGGGTGCCCAGGTCGGCGCCGGCGGAGAAGGCGCGCTCCTCGTCGTTGGCGATGACAAGACCCTTCAGGTCCCACTCCGGCGCGTGCGTCCACAGCTCGGTGACGGCGTTGGAGTTGGAGTTCATCGGGGTCTTGTAGACGAAGACACCGAAGCCGGCGTAGTCGCCGTCGGTGAGCTTGTACACGGTGGCGTCGTCGTTGCCGGCGATCTCCTCGGCACCAGCGACCAGGTCAGCGACGCGGATGACGCCCTCGCGTTCCGGCAGGTCGGTCAGGTTGCCGTCGGTGCCGAGCACCTTGCCGTCGGCGTAGAAGCCGCCGGCCTGCTGGGCGGACTGAAGCAGGGACGGGGCGTCGTCGATAAGCGATGCGACGAAGTCGATGCCCAGCGAATCCGCGAGTGCGAACGGGCCCTTCTTCCAGCCGTAACCGAGCTGCATCGCGATGTCGATCTGGTCGACCGTGTCCGCGATCTCCGGCGCGGTGTCGCAGCAGTACTTGATGAAGGTCGCGAAGACCTCCTTCGCGTAATCGCCCTCCGGGGTGCCCGACTCGATGAGCTCCTTCGGGTCCTTGCCGACCTCGAACTTCTCCTTCGGGCGGTAGTCGCCCGAAGAGAAGTCGTAGACCTCGTCGCGGCCGCGGTAGAAACCGGACTCCGCGGTGCGGCCGGTGAAGCCCTTGTCCAGCAAGGTCTTGAATTCGTCGCGCTCGACGATGTTGTAGTCGTGGTACGCGTCGGACTCCGGCAGAGCCTTCAGCAGCGAGCCCCAGATGCCCGGGACGAGCTGGATACCGACGTAGTCGAACAGGCCGAAGATGCCGGTGCGCGGCACGCCGAACGGCTTGCCGAACGCGACGTCAGCCTGCTCCGGCTTGATGCCGGTGTCGAACGCGGTCTTCGCGCCGACCGCCATCCAGAAGTTGCCGATGCGGTTCGCGATGAAGCCCGGGGTGTCGCGGCAGTCCACGACGACCTTGCCCATCTGGCGCTCCAGCACGTGGTGCATCTGCTCCTTGACCTCAGTGGAGGTGTCCGGGCCCTCGACGTACTCCACCAGGCGCATCACGCGCGGCGGGTTGAAGAAGTGGGTGATGGAGAAGTCGCGCTTGAACTCGTCGGATGCCTCGCCGAGCAGGACCTCCAGCGGGATGGTGGAGGTGTTCGACGACACCGGGGTGCCCGGCTTGCGGTGGGCGTCGACCTTGGCGAAGGTCTCGCGCTTGACGTCGATGTCCTCGAAAACGGCCTCGACGATCCAGTCGACCTCGCCGAGGCGGTCCAGGTGGTCCTCGGTGTTGCCCGGGGTGATCAGCTCCGCATTCTCGGGGCGCTGGAAGCCGTGGCGCTTCAGCTGGGTGTCGATGCCCTTCTGGGCGCGTCCATTCCGCTCGTCCCCTTCGGCTCCTTCGATCGGCAGATCGAGGAGCTGAACCTTGATGCCCGCGTTGGCCATGTGTGCTGCGATGCCGGCGCCCATGGAGCCAGCGCCGAGGACTGCTGCTGTAGTGATGTCTTTAGCTGCCATGTGTTTTAAACCTCCAGAATGAGAGCGATGCCCTGGCCGCCGCCGATGCAGGCGGTGACGAGGCCGTAGCCACCGCCAGCGTTCTTCAGCTGGTGGATGAGCTTGGTGGTCAAGACGACGCCGGTGGCGCCGATCGGGTGGCCGAGCGCGATGGCGCCGCCCTGGATATTGGTCTTGTCGTTGTCGAAGCCGAGCTGGTCGGCGACGGCGATGCACTGTGCGGCGAAGGCCTCGTTGGACTCGATGAGCTTGATGTCGCTCAAGGACAGGCCGGCCTTGTCGAGTGCCTTCGGCACAGCGGCGATGGGGCCAAGGCCCATGGTGGCCGGGTCGCAACCCGCGACACCCCAAGAGACGATCTTGGCCAGCGGCTCCAGGCCGAATTCCTTCAGGCCGGACTCGGTGGTCATGACGGTGGCGGCTGCAGCGTCGTTGATGCCGGAGGAGTTACCGGCGGTGACGGTGCCGTCCTTCTTGAAGGTCGGGCGGAGGCCGCCGAGCTTCTCCAGCGTGGTCTGGCGCGGGTGCTCGTCGGTGGTGAACTCGCCGACCGGGACGATCTGCTCTTCGAACTCGCCGTTGGCGATCGCGGCGGCGGCGCGCTCCTGCGACTGCAGTGCGTACTCGTCCTGGCGCTCGCGGGAAATGTCGTGCTTCGCGGCGATGTTCTCCGCGGTAATGCCCATGCCGCCGTTACCCATCGGGTCGGTCAGCGCACCGGTGAGCCAGTCGATCAGGCGGCCATCGCCCATCTTGCGGCCCTGGCGCATGCCCTCGACGGAGTACGGAGCCTGGGACATGACCTCGACGCCGCCGGCGAGCGACAGCTTCGCGTCACCTGTCATCAGCTGCTGCGCCGCGGAAATAATGGCCTGCACGCCGGAGCCGCACAGGCGGTTCACACCGTACGCGTGGGAGCTCTGCGGCAGTCCAGCCTCCAAAGCCACAGCGCGGGAGGTGTAGTTGTCGCGCGGGATCGTGGTGACCACGTTGGCCCACACGGAAGAGTCGAAGTTCTCGGCGGGGACACCGGATTCTTCGATCACGGCCTTGGCGATGTGGGTGCCGAGGTCGATGGTGGCCATCTTCGACAGCGAACCGCCGAACGTGCCGACGGGCGAGCGCTTGGCCTGGGTGATGTAAATAGGCTCAGACATGGATCTCCTTCATCGTTGTGCTGGATTACACATCCACACAATTATAGGAAAGATCACAGTGGAGTTCCGGGCCTCGATCACTTTTTCTGACCGGGGTAGCACCGCTCACATTTCGCAGTGCTTATCGACGGGCCACCCCGCCTCACCTACCCCTCGTCGGCAGTGCCCAGGTGCTGCGTGGTGAGTAGCCCGCGGCGCTGGCGTTCCAGGATATCGGCGCGCATTTTCACGATCAGGAACCAGACGATTCCGAACATGATGCCCACTGCCCCGACGGACCAGTGGATGAAAAAGCCGATGATGATGAGGGGGACTTGGAGGGCGACGTCGATAAGCAATGCTCCCGGGCGTCGCTGGAAGAATGCCGCAATGAAATGCGCGAACCCCATGACGGTGATGAACACCCAGTTGAACGTGGTCCACATTTCGCCATCGTTGATCTTGAGGATCACGGTGAGGCACAGCCAGATCGTGATCGCTTCCATGATCAGGGTGCCGGAGAGCACGCCGGATAGGCCCTTGATCGGGTCCTTGACGGGCGCGGAGCCGGGGCCGAGTGGGCCGTACTCGACGGGTTTGCGGGGCGTGCGGGACATCATTCGGGGTCCTTTCCAAACATGGCGCGGGCCTCGCCGGCAGTGACGACGGAGCCGGTGATGAGCACGCCCGAGCCGGATTGCGCGCCGACGGCTTCGAGCGCTTCTTCGGCGAGCTCGACGGCGAGCGTGTACGCGGACGGGAGGTGTTCTTCGACGTGGACGCGCTCTTCGCCGAAGATGTCGCGGGCGGTCTCGGCGAGCTCGTACGCGTCGGTGGCGCGCGGCGACGAGTTCTGGGTGATGACCACTTCGCTCAACACGGGCTCGAGCGCGGTGAACACGCCGACGGCATCTTTGTCGTCGAGGATGCCGAGTACGCCGATGAGGCGCGCGAAGTTGAAATCGCGCTCGATGGCGGCGGCGAGGGCGTGTGCGCCGTGCGGATTGTGGGTCGCGTCGACAAACGTCGTCGGGGTGGAACGCACGCGCTCGAGACGCCCCGGGGACACGGCGGCGGCGAACCCGGCGCGGACGGTGTCGGCGTCGAGGGGCTTTTGAGCGCCAGCGCCGAAGAACGCTTCGACAGCGGCGAGCGCGACGGCTGCGTTCCGGGCCTGGTGCGGGCCGGACAACGGCAGGAAGATGTTGTCGTAGGTGCCGGACAGGCCGCGCAGCGTCAGCGTCTGGCCGCCGACGGCGACGCCGGCTTCCTCGACGCCGAATTCTTCGTCGAGGCGCGCGACCGCGGTGCCGACCTCGACGGTGCGCTCCAGGATGACGCGCATCGCGTCGGGTTCTTGGTTCGCGACAACGGTGACGGCTTCAGGGCGGCGGACGATGCCAGCCTTCTCCCCCGCGATCTCGGCGAGGGTGTCGCCAAGGTAGTCGGTGTGGTCGAGGCCGACGGGCATGATGACGTCCACATCGGATTCAACGACATTCGTCGCGTCCCACGTGCCGCCCATGCCGACTTCGACGACGGCGATCTCGACGGGGGCATCAGCGAAAGCGGCGAGCGCGATCGCGACAGTCACCTCGAAATACGACATTGGGTGGTCGCTTTTCGCATCGACCATCTCAATGAAGGGTGTGATTTCGTCGTAGATGCGCACGAAATCAGCCGGGTGGATCGGCTCACCGTCGATGCCGACGCGCTCAGTGATCGACTGCAGGTGCGGGCTCGTCGTGCGGCCCACGCGCGCGCCGAAAGAGCGCAGCAGCGACTCGACCATGCGCACCGTCGACGTCTTGCCGTTCGTGCCGGCGACGTGAATGACCTTGTAGGCGCGCTCCGGGTGGCCGAGGAAATCCATGAGCAGCTCGATGCGCTCAAGGCTGGGGTCGATCTTCGTTTCAGGCCAGCGCGCGAGCAATTCGCGCTCCACACGGGCGAGTTCGGCGAGATCATCCCTGTCTCTTATACACATCTCCGAGCCCACGAGACTCCTGAGCATCTCGT
>ERZ1031113.261-NODE-261-length-14783-cov-25.961706_pt1 | contig 14783 bp, 14 predicted proteins | sample MGYA00518225_ERZ1031113 | MGnify/ENA primary metagenome ERZ1031113 (study PRJEB33718, sample SAMN03159751) | human skin metagenome | collected 2014-05-20 | study: EMG produced TPA metagenomics assembly of the PRJNA266117 data set (Human skin bacterial metagenome...
CCTAGACGACGCCGGTGTGCCCGTGGTCTGCCCCGTGTAGGGAGGACAAGTGGGGCGCGGCTAGCCCCACTGCGGGTTGTCCACGTCCACACCTTCGGCCGCCGCGTGGGCGGTGACCAGCTCGAGCAGGTAGTCCTGCGCGCCGCCGTAGGCTTCGTGGAAGCGCGCGTCGTCAACGTACATGCGCGCGAGGATGAGCTGGCGCGCCGGGGTGACGTCGTACCACTGGGCGATGCTTGCTCGGTGCCGCTCCACCAGGTCTTCGGCTTCCTCGGAGCCGGATTCCACGCCGGAATCCCGTGCGGCGATCAGGTCCGCAACAAGCGCGTCTTGTTCTTCCTGCAGGCGCTTGAAGTCGCCTTCGCCCATCTGAGCGAGCTTTTCCTGGGACTGCGCCCACTCCGGGGTATCGCCCCAGCGCTGCTCAGCCTCCTCCTGGTAGGCGGGCATATCTTCGCCGAGGTACTTCTTCATTGCGTCCATGTCGATAGATCCTTTCGTTGCGTTGTCAATGAGGTGCTGGACAGATGCGAGTTGGGTGTCGAGCGTGCGCCGTCGAGAAGCGAGTGCTTCCCGGTGGTGCTTGAGAGCGCGGGTGAGGGTGGCTCCGGAGGCGTCGAGAAGCTGCGCGATCTGCGCAAGTGGCATGCCCACTCCGCGGTAGAGGGCGATGGCCGCGCCGCGCTCGAGGTCCGCCTCGCTGTAAACGCGGTGGTCGGCCCACGTGCGCGCGGGTGTGATGAGGCCGAGCGCCTCCCAGTGGCGCAGCGCCTTGGTGGAAACGCCGAGGGCCTCCGCGGTCTCGCCGATTGTGTATTCGATACCATCTGTCATGACTGCGATTGAACAGCTTGCCGCAGGGGCAAGTGCAAGTTGGGAGCGATGATGGACGAAATCCGCGTGGGCGACGCCGAGCGTTCGGACGCGCTGGACCGGCTGGGCACGCTGTTCGCAGACGGCTACCTGGATGTGGGCGAGTTTGAGGAACGCACAGGTCAGGCGGCGGTTGCGCGCACGCGCGGGGAGCTTTCGGTGCTTTTCGACGACCTCCCGGCCGAACCGGTCGCATTGGAGAAACAGACGCCGTCCGAGGTCGAGCTGGATGAGAAACTCGCAGCGAAACGAAAGATGGACACCGCGATCTACACCACCCTCATCGGCGGCTTAGCGGTATTTTTCGTGCTGCAGCTTGGATTCGACCTGGACTACGCCTGGGTGGTGTGGCCGGTGATGGGCATACTCGCGGTCGCTTGGTACGCCGTCTTCGACATCTCCGACGAGGAAGACGAGATCCTAGAGGAACTGCTAGAGAAGGAGCGTTCCGATCGCGCCGAGCGGCTGAAACTCGCCGCCGAGCGCCGCAAGGAGCTTGGGAAATAGCCGAGAGTTTCCTGCGCGCGCCGGTTAGAGTGGGTATATGCGTTTTCGTCGCGCGCTCGCGCTTGTTGTAGCTAGTTCTGTTGGGGTGGTTTCGGGTTGCGCCGGAGGTGGCGAGCCCGAGACCGTGGTGGTCACGTCCACGCAATGGGTGGACCCGGATTCGAGTGAAGTTGTGGAGTCTGCGGAGGTTGCGGAGTCTGGCGAGGAGGCTGGTGGGGAGGCTGTGGCTGAGGCGCCGGCTGAAGAAGCTGCTGTCCCGGCAGATACTGCGGAAGACGCGCCGGTAGTCGTCGACTCGAACGGTGACCTGCTCGTCACCGGCAACGTGGAGGCGTGGTCGACCGAGCAGGCCCGGAAGGGCCGCCCTGCTCCGGCCAACGAAGACCCGGACAACGTGTACTACGTGCTGGTCTTCGACTCCCCTGCCAACATCACGGCGACTAAGGCCGGAAGCCAGGTGGCACAGGAAAGTCCCTTCGCCCGCCTCGGGTCCGTGCAGCACTGGGATTTCGGAACTTCAGATCACACCAACGGCTGGGACGAATACATAGGAAAGCGGGTGCGGCTGCGGGTTCCACCTAACCACTTCTCGTACTCGTCCGACACGAGCCTGCCCTTCGGCAGCCAGCTCATGCTCAACGACAACGCCGAAGTGGGCATTGAAGTGCTAAATTAACCACATACATGTCTCGCACTACGATGAACGGACTTGGAAACGGCCAAAAACGGCCACAGCCTCCGCGTGGTGACCTCCGCCCGGCCATAGGGGTGGGGGTGCCTCCCCCGGCGTTTTCCTTGCTCCCCCTTCGCGGTATAGGTGGTACCATAGCCCGTAGTGAGGCCAAGTTACTCACTTTGGGCAGACGAACACCCGGCGGCCCTCGCCGTCAAGGCCACCAGTGGTAAAGCAGAGGACGTGAAAGCGCTGCGCGAGTCACTTATAGCCCGCCAAGCGATGAGCACTCCGGCTTACCACCGGGCCGTCCGCGCTGCCCCCCCCAGTTCCGTCGTGACCTGGACCGAAAAGAATGGGACACCGCCAACCTGGTGAAGTCCATGCTCCCGGCGGCCCGCGCACACATGGAGCACGTCACCACCGTGGCCGTGGGCTCTCGTACCAGCCCCCGGCTAATATCCAGACGGCCATTGTGGCGGGCCGTACTCCTGCCACCCATGCCACCCGTGGCCTGGACCTTGCCTCCGCCACGGGCGAGCAGGTGGAGGCCGCCCAGACGTGCGAGTGGGCATGGCGGATTATTGGTAATACCTGGGCTGGGAACTATGAGCGCCAGGCCCTTGCTGTCCACCGTTGCCGCCCCACCAGCCCGGAGGCGGAGGAAGCGGAGCGCCGGGCCGTGGAGCAGGACCGGAAACGGGTCACCGCCGGTAGTGAGGACCAGGACCGCGCACCGCGCCACGGCGAGATGGACCCCCACGTCGCCAAGACCGTGTGGGGTAACGTGCAAGCCATGGAGGCCCTGGCCTCCGGCATGGGTAGTTTAGAGGCCGTTGTCTTAGGTAGCCACGGCTCCGTCAATGGCCTGTTCGACCCTTACGGCAAAGACGCGGAGGAACTTAACGTCCGACTGGAGGCGTACGCCGCCGTGCGTGGTTGGCTACAGACCCAGGCAGACAACCGCGCCGGTAAGTCCCAGCGACACCCCGGCGACTACTCCGACACCGGCTCCCAGGCCCTGTACCGCCGAGCGGGCTAAACCACCCCGGAGGATGCATTGAACGATTTCCGCGCCCACCGCGCGGGCTAAGTCAGAACCATCGCCACCTGGGATATATCCAGGCCGGGGACATGGGACCCCGTCAGGTGGAGTGACCTGTCCCCGCGCCCAGAGGCTGGCCTGGACCCCAACAGGTATCCGTGCCACGTGCCCGGGACGTGGGACTCCGCGCTGGCCACGTTGGCCGCCGGGTATCGACCGACACCGCAGGAAGTCCACGCCCTGCGCCACTGGACAAAGGACCTCACAGACTCCCAGCGCCGGGCATATCTCCAGCAACAACGCAGGCGCGTCTAGAGATAGGGGCCACCGCCCGGGAGGTTATGGCCCGCCGGGAGGTAGTCCCGTTGTCCGTGCTGGAGCGCCGGGTCCACGCCCGCCTGTGCGGTAAGCACTCCCGCCCCACCATTAGGAACATGCTGACCACCATAGCCACGCCCACCATGTTGGACGCGGAGACGGAGCCGGGCACCCGCGCCGTGGCCAACATGTACCGCCAGCACTACGTCTTGCTGGGCAAACACATCCACTACTATTTCCGCTCCCGTGATGCCCTGGAGGAATACCCAGCCAAGGCATACGCAGCCCGCTAGGCCGTGGGACGGAACTGGTCTCAGCCCGGCGCTGGCCACCAGTTCAACAGTGAAACAGGCCGGGCTGCTAACGCCCGGCGGTGGGAGCGCAAGCGACAACAGGAACAACAACGAAAGGACCTCACCGCATGACCAGCCCAGAACAACTTGACCGCATTGGCGCTCGTATCTACGACAGCGACACCTACCTGGACGCGGAGGCGGACGGCGACACCCTCACCGTCCCAGAGTTCCCCGCCTACCCAGCGCACAGGCGCGTACACGCATGGGAGGAAGATAACCAGTAAAGTTAACCCCGCTGGACCAGCCAGAACGGCTATGTTCGGGCTGGCAGAAAAGGACCTCTACCATATGTCGGGGTCCTTTTCGTATGCGCTGCGTAGAAGATCCATACGCCCAGTAACGGAATTTATGTAAAGGAAAACTCATCCAATGTGCTGGTCAAACGGGATCACAGACGGAACCGTCTCGGGCGTTATCTCTGGTCTTTTGGTTGCCTCTACTCTCGGTTTTATTGAACGGACCTCTCGCCCACGCTTAGAACTCCGACGCATTGATGACGAAACGGCGCTACTACGGAACAACGGGTTTCGCGCGGTCGTTTTTGGGGACACTTTCGCGCTCGAAAAAGGTAGTGACCTGATTTATCCCAAAGACGGTTTTCGGGGTCACATAAGCGAAATGAGGTGCGACGGGCGGGGAGAGATTGTTGTCGGTTGCGCAATAGGGCTGGGTGAGTCTCTCTCATTGACATACAAACCGGTGTGGTTCAATAATCCCTTACTCAAACGGTATTGGCTACGTACTCAAAATCAGGCCCAGCAAGCAGACGTCATGGAGGTACTTGAACGCACCAGCAATCCTTGGTGGACGGTGCAGGGCGTTAAGTCGCGACTGTCAAAAACGACGCCTGGGGAGTATGTGAAGTCGACGAGATTGTGGCGCTGGAAACTCGCGCATCTTCCCCTAAAACCCATGTAAAAAGTAACTGGCGTGGGTCCACCTTAGTTGTTCTCCTCACCAGCCGGGAAGGGATTCTGGCTAAGCCGTGGCAGCCAGCAGCGGGGTGGCTGTTCCATTGGCACCTCTGGCGGGAGTGGGTGGAGGTGCTTAATAGCGGCTTCTTTCATGCGCAGAACTGGGCCAAGTTCCGGACGATATTCAGGAAAGTTGCGTTTAAGCCACGCCACTGATTCTTCAGAACTAAGACCGGATAAATCAGCCAGCTCTTTTTCCAAGGCGACCAATGCGGACCTTAAGTTAAGTACTTCCCCAAAAACATGTGGTTCCTTTATCTCTAATTCAAGTCTGGTCACCATAGGGTGCACTTGGTTTAGATACCAAAAATAGAGATCTATACGGGACTCTACAAAGCTTTTTTCGTTGCTAAAACCTTTGGACCGATATTCCTGTTGCGACCGGCTAGTTGGTAGCGGTGTGGTGACTTTCGGGTAGCGGTTCAGTGGGTTTCCGGTAGCGGGGTTTGCGGTGGCGGGTGATGCTTTCGGGTGGTTGCACCACAGGGGTGTAGCCGGTTACCGGAAGGAGTCCGCTGATGACGGATTACCGGGCGGTGATGAAGCTGCTTGTGCAGCAGCGTTCGTACCGCCAGATTGAACAACAGCTCGGGTGCTCGCACCGCGCGATTTCCCGGTCGAACCAGGTGCTTCGATCCCTCGGGATTCGCACTATCGACCAGGTGTTGGCGTTGACGGATGATGAGCTCGACGAGTTATTCGTAGATGGGCGCAGCACAGGCCAGGGCGAGTTCGTCCCTATCGATTTCGATGCGGTGGTCAAAGCCCGCACCGGGCGTAACAAGCAGACACTGCAAGTGCTGTGGGCACGCTACACCTCCACACCTGCTTTACCCGGCCAGCTCCATTACAGCTACGACCGGTTTCGCCAGTTGGTGGCGTCCCATGTCGATGCGGCCGGTTTGACCGCACGCATCACCCATACACCGGGGCACACCATGCAGGTGGATTGGGCAGGCACCAAGATGCGCCTGTTCGACCCTTATGGCGCACCGGGGGTAAAGGTCAGCGTGTTTGTTGCCTCAATGCCGTATTCCGGGATGATTTTTGCCCTCGCATGTCCGGATGAGCGCCAGCATTCCTGGCTTGATGCCCACCACCACGCGTTCGCCTACTTCGGGGGCGTGCCTGAGGTTGTGGTGCCGGATAATGCCTCGACTGCGTCGAACGCGATCAGCGCGGCGGATCGAAACCGCAAGGTCAACGACACCTACGAGCAGTTTTTGGAGCATTACAACACCGCAGCACTGCCCACGAGGGCGAAACGGCCGAAAGACAAAGCCAATGTCGAAGCCGCAGTCAAGATCGTCACCCACAAGGTCATCCACGCACTCGATGGTCACCAGTGCGTCGACCTTGACGAACTCAACACGCGCATGAGGCAGTTGGTTGACCAGATCAACCAGGCGGTGCCGTTTCGTCACCAGCAGTCAAGCCGCAAAGACATTTTCGATGCGCATGAAAGACACCTGTTGACAGCACTTCCCGATACCCCGTGGCAGCGCACCGAGTGGAAACGCGCCAAGATCGCCCCGGATTTCCACATCACCGTAGCCAGCGTGCGGTACTCCGTGCCGCACCAGCTCGTTGGCCGCACTGTCGATGTGCGCATCACCGGGCAAGTGCTCACGGTCTTCGATGGTGGCCGTGCCGTTACAACCCACACGCTTTCCCACACCCGCGGGGCGTATGTCACCGATGCCGATCACATCCCGGCGAATATGGATCACACCCAGGGCCTGTGGACGAGCGATTACTTCCTGCGCGAAGCCCAAAAAATCGGCCCGGCGACACGCACCGTCATTGAGGAAATGATCGCGGCGAAAGCAATCCCAGCCCAGGCGTACCAATCGTGCCGAAACGTGCTGTCAATGGGCAAACACGCCAACAAGCCCGTGCTGGAAGAAGCATGTAAGCGTCTGCTCTCCTCCGACGGGACCCGCCGGGCGGTGTCCTACACCGCGGTCAAAAACATGATGGCCGCCGTACGCAAAGAAGCCGCAACTCGCCCACACGGCTTCGACCAGCCGGCACCGGCCACACCTGGGCATCCGGCCCACGCACCCGCCGCTGCCACACGCGACACCAGCGGCGCCTACCTCGGTGGTGCAGCACAGTTCAGCCTGGACAACCTCATCAAGAAAGGAACCACAACGCCATGACCCCACCGACCCCGCCGCAAGAGCGTTTCCTCGACGAATCCGTCCTCGCGGACTTCACAGCAATGCGCATGACAGCCTTCGGCAAAAGCGTCATCGACATCGCCAACGACCCAACCTTCGATACGTGGACCTTCTCACAAAAGGTGCTCTACGCACTCGACAAAGAAGTCGCGGCCAGACGCGAACGCCGCATCAACAAACTGCTCAAGGCATCACGATCGCCAAACCCCGATGCCTGCCTCGAAGACGTCGTCTACGCGCCTGACCGCAACATCAACCCAGAACAAGTCAGCCGACTCGCTCACGGACAATGGTGCCACCTGGGCCAAAACATTGTCATCTTGGGCAAATCCTCAGTCGGCAAGACCTACCTCGCCCAAGCACTGATCACCGCAGCATGCCGCAACGACTACTCCGCCAGGTTCTACCGCACCGACATGCTTGCCGCGCACTTCGCAGTGATGCCACTCGACGACCCAGCCCGGCTCAAACTCACCCACGAGTTGATCAGCGTCGACGTGTTAGTCCTCGACGACTTCCTCACCACCCCAGTCGATGCCACCACCGCACACCTACTCTTCAACATTCTCTCCGAACGAGAAGGCAACCGATCAACAATCGTGACCTCACAGTTCACCCCGCAAGACTGGTACAGATCCATCCCGGACGCCGTCATCGCCGAGTCCATCCTCAACCGACTCATCGCCGGCGCCGAAATCATCACCCTCGAAGGACCCAACATGAGACTGGAAGCTAACCAGTAACTCCACAACACGCCTGAGCGGGGACCGCTACCGGATCCCCACTCAGGCGCTACCACAAACTCACCACACCGCTACCATTTCAATCTTCTAAACAGACTGGCTGCGCAACGAAATTAGGACCGAAAACGACCCGTCATTCGCGGTTCGGGTGCTCAAACGGGTGGTCTCTGACATCCGAGATATACCTGAAGACGAAGAGTTTCTGCTCGCGCACTCTGCGCGAGCGCGACCGAAACCGCGCCGTAAACCCTACTGCGGCTCCACCGGATTGCCCTGCCACACAGTCATGGCTGGGACCTCGTCGCCGCGCATCACCAGCGAGCCCGGACCCACCGTTGCGCCATCGCCGATGACGGAGCCCGGCAAGGACACCGAGTGGGCGGCCAGCGTTGCGGAGTCCAAAATCGACACCGTGTCCAGAGACATCACGCGGTCCTGGAACAGGTGCGTCTGCACCACCGTGCCTGGGCCGACACTTGCTCCGCGGCCCACCACGCACAGGTCGGTCTCCGGGAACCAGTAGGACTCGATCCACGCGCCGCGACCCACGCGCACGCCCAGCGCTCGCAGCGCCAGATTCATCTCGCCGGAGCCGGAGGCCCAGTTGAAGAACCACGGCGCGGCCACAACCTCGACGAACTGGTCCTGCAGCTCGTTGAGCCAGACAAACCAGGAGTACAGCGGGTGCTCGGCAGCCTTATGGCGCCCGACCAGCACCCACTTCGCCACCACGGCGGACAGCACGGCGAGCACGCCCACGGCCATCCACACCAGGCCGCCGAGCAGGTACGTCCAGAAGCCAAAGCGTTCAAGCAGCATCACCACAGATGCTGCGAACACCGCCGCCAACACCGCCTGTGTCATGGGAGCCAAAAGCCGCAGCGTCTCAATCAACCCGCGCTTGCGCATCAGGGACGCGGACGGCTTGTACGTGGCCTCGCCGGCGGCCTCCACCTCGACGCGGCGCATGCGCTCCGGCGGGGAGCCCCACCAGTTCGATCCTGCCTTGGACTTCTTCGGGGACGCGGACAGCACCGCAACCAGCGACTGCTTAGCCAGCTTGCGGCCGGGCGCGAGCATGCCGGAGTTGCCCAAAAACGAGCGTTTGCCCACTACGGTGCGGTCGGTGCGGATCCAGCCGTCGCCGAGTTCGTAGGTGCCCACCATGGTGTCGTCGGCGAGGAAGGCGCCGTCGCGCACCTCGGTCAGCTTCGGCACCATCACGGCGGTGGACACCTCGGCTCGCTCGCCGATGTGCGCGCCCAGCGACCGCAGCCACACCGGGGTGGCCAGGCCCGCGTAGATGGGGAAGTAGCGGGTGCGGGCGTCGTCCATAAGCCTGGTCACGGTCCACAGTGCCCAGCCGTGCACGCTGCGCACCGGGAACACGCCGGGCTTTACGCCTATCTGCGCCAACCTCACGGCCAGCCACGTCAACCCCAAACCGCAGGCGATGTAGACCAGGCCGCCGACCGGGGCGAACACGAGCAGGCCCCACACCGACGAAGTGTGCGTAAGGTGCGCCAGCCCCACCGTCGCGGCGGCGCCGGCGACAGCCGCCGCAGCCGGAAGCAGCGCGAGGAACAGCGACGTCAGGCCGTAGCCGAGCGCCCACAGTGGGCGGCGCGGCGGGCGCTCGTTGGGGAAGCGGTGCTTGGAGCGGCCCACCTTGCGTGCGGGGGAGCCCGCCCAGCGCGCGCCCTTCTTCACGGGCTTGCGGCCCGTGACGGTGGAGCCGGCCTCCACGTGCGCGCCGTTGCGGATCTCAGTGCCGGGCATGAGCGTGGAGCGCGCACCGACGCGGGCTTCCGCACCGATGCGCACCTCGCCGACGTGGAACTCGTCGCCATCAAGCCACACACCCGATAGGTCCACCTCCGGCTCGATGGCGGAGCCCTCGCCGATGGAAAGCAGGCCCGTCACCGGTGCAAAGGCGTGCATGTCCACGCCCTTGCCGATTTTCGCGCCCAGCATGCGGGCGGTGATCTTCGCGGCGTTGACGCTGGAGATATTCAGCGCGCCGGAGGCCGCCAGCCAGCGCTCAGCAGCCCACAGCCGTACGTGCTGCGCGCCGCCGCGCTTGTACACGCCGGGTTTGATGCGGCCGCGGATGATGCGGGCTCCCAGCGCGCCGATCGGGATACGCCCGAACGGGGTGCACAGCACCACAAACGCGGTGGCTAGCCAGGACCAGCTCAGCTCGGTCAAGCCGAGCAGGTTCGCCGCGATAGCTACCCACGTCACGGCCGTTGCCGCTTTCAACGTCATCACCGGGATCAGCGCCAAGGTCTGCGCCACGCGGGTGCCGGCGCCGACCGGCTCTACCTCGCGTTCGCGTTTGGCGGTGCGGTTGGACAGCGTGAGCTCGTCGATAAGCGAGGCAAGCGTTTCCAACCTGGGATGGTCGTAGAGATCGCGCACCGCGATGGTGGGCACACGCTCGCGCAGGCGCGTGATCAGCGCGGCGGCCGCGAGCGAGGAGCCGCCGAGCTCGAAGAAGTCTGCGTCGCGGCCCGGCACGTCCAGGCCGAGGACCTCGACCCACTGCTCGGCCACCCACGTCTCGGTCTCGCTCAAGCCAACCGCGTCCACGCTGGCGGGCAGCGGCCACGGCAAGGCCTTCTTGTCCACCTTGCCGGAGGTGCGGATGGGCAGCTCGTCCATGACGTGCAGGCGCGGCACCAGCGCCGCCGGCATAGCTTCGGCCAAACGCTCGCGCATGTGGGGCACGTCCAGCTCGGTGCCCTCGTTGGGGGAGACGTAACCCACCAGCACCTTGTCGCCCGACGGCAGCTCTTGCACCGCGACGGCCGAGTTGTACACACCGTCGAGGGAGGCGACGTTGGCCTCGACCTCGCCCAGCTCAATGCGGCGCCCGCCGATCTTGACCTGGTCGTCGGCGCGGCCGATGAACGCCAGGCCGTTATCCGTGAGCTTGACGTGGTCTCCGGTGCGGTAGGCGCGCTCCCAATCGCCCATCGGGGCGTACTTCTCGGCGTCCTTCTCCGGATCCAGGTAGCGGGCCAGGCCCACACCGCCGATGATCAGCTCACCGTCGTCGGCCACGGCCAAATCCCAGCCGTCGAGCGGCCAACCGATGGTCACGGCCTCGCCCGGGAACAGCTGCTTCGCGCTGGCCACCACGGTCGCCTCGGTGGGCCCGTAGGTGTTCCACATTTCGCGGCCCTCCGCCAGGCGGTCGGTCAGCTCCTGCGAGCAGGCCTCGCCGCCCACGATGAGCAGGCGGATGTTGTCCAGCGCCTCCTTCGGCCACAGTCCGGCCAGCGTCGGCACGGTGGACACGACGGTGATGTCGCGGCGGATCAGCCACGGGCCCAAGTCCTGGCCGGAGCGCACCAGCGCGCGCGGGGCCGGCACCAGACATGCGCCGTGGCCCCAGGCCAGCCACATCTCCTCGCAGGACGCGTCGAAGGCCACGGACAGCCCGGCCAGCACGCGGTCGTCCGGGCCGAGCGGGTTGTCCTGGCAGAACAGGCGCGCCTCCGCGTCCACGAACGCGGCCGCCGAACGGTGCGTCACCGCCACACCTTTCGGTTTTCCTGTGGAGCCGGAGGTGAAGATGATCCAGCAGTCGTGGTCCGGGGTGACCTCGCCCAACGGGGCCGGCTGCGCAGGCTTGAGCACGCGCAGCCCGTCGTCGGTCCAGATCGCGTCCACGTCCGCCTCGCCGAAGACGGTTTCCGCGCGCTCGTCCGGGTCGTCCGCGTCCACCGGCACGTACGCGCAGCCCGCGCGCATCGTGGACAGGATTGCAAGGTAGAGCTCCCTGCTTCCCGACGTCATCCGAACGCCCACGCGACCCCCATCAGGCACGCCCATCTTGCGCATCTCCGTGGCGCGGCGCTCGATTTCGTCGACGAGTTCGGCGTAGGTGAGCACGCCGTCGTTGGCGGAGTTGGCGCCGCCGTCGTCGATCGCGGCGGCATCCGGGTACTCGGCGGCGGTAGCCGTGAGGATGTCGATAAGCGTTCGCTCTGGCGGGGCGAGGTGGCTGCGGAGGAGCGGATTTTCGGCCTGAGACATGCGGATAAGGCTAATACCGCGCTGAAAATCCGCAAATCATGGGAAATGCCAACTATTTGCGAGCGCCCACATTGTCGGTGGATCCGTGGAAGCGCTGCGATGTTTCGCGCACGCTGCTAGCCTCAAAACCGGTCTCGGGGGGGGGAGGCAACCGGAAAAGGAGCGGCGCGGAATCCCTATTCCTCGCCCGCCAGGGCCTGGGAGAGCTTGCGCAGGCTTTTCAGTTGCTTGTTGGAAGATGCCTCAAGCGCGCGGTCTTCAGCCTCAGCGACGTCCGCGGCGAGCTTGGCCAGTGCTTTGGAGCCCTTCTTTGTGGCGGCGACGATTTGGCGGCGGCGGTCTTTCGGGTCGCGTTCGCGAGTGACCCAGTTGTTGTTTTCCAGGTTGTCGATGAGGCGAACCATGTCGGAGGCGTCGATGGACAGTAGCTCGGAAAGCTGGCGCTGGCTCATCGGCTCCCCGTCCACGCAGGTGAGGATCCAATACTCACGCATGGTGGAGGTGTGTTTGGCCAGGGTGCGCTCCACCTCGTCTTTGGTGTGTCTGCGCACGCGTTCAACCTGGAAATGGGGCGACTTGGCCAGTGTGGACGGCAGCTCGGGGAGTGCGGACATGCTCCTCATCATAACTACGTTTCCGCGCCCAACAATGGGGATCGCCTAAGACTGCCTAGTTCTGGTGGGGCAGACCCTGTTCCACCCAGGCTGTGGTGCCGCCGGCGACGTTGATGACGTTGTCCCAGCCACGGGCCTGCTCCAGATACTCGCCGGCCTGTGCGCTGCGTCCGCCGGACTTGCAGATCAGGTAAATGTCCTGGTCTGGGTTGATTTCGTCGGTGCGTGCGACGAACTCGGACAGGGGGATGTTCACGGCGCCTTCGGCGCGGACGGACGCGTACTCGTCGGGCTCGCGGACGTCGATAAGCTGTGCATCTGCGGGGACTTGATCTACGGAAACTTCCTTCATGACTCGTATGATAACCGTCGTGAAGTACCACGTTCGCCGCATTGCCGCACTGCTGATTTTGTTTCTTCTTGTGCGCGCCGGTTTCAAGGCATTGCTTCACGACGAACCTTCGGACCCCCCAGTGTCAGAGCAGGAGACGTCGGTGTCGGCGGAGCCTCGTAGGCAAGCTGCTGCCTCAATCGTGCAGGGGCGGCCAGTGGAGATGGTGGTGCCGGTGCTGGGGTTGCGCGCCGGGTTTGAGCAGGGGGATTGCCGTGTGGTGGACGGCAAGATCGACCCGAAGAGCATGGATAAGGCATGCGCGCTGACGGGGGAGGGCTACCCGTATGAGCTGCCGGGCACGGACGCCGGCGACATTGTGGTCGTGGCTGGGCACACGGGTGCGGGCGTGGACGCGGTGTTTAACAAGCTTTACGACGGCAAAGCCGAACGCCACACCGTAGCCACCGGCGACACGCTGTTCGCGCGCACGGAGACCTCGGGCGACGACTGGTTGAAGTACACCGCGACCGACCTGCACGACCCGGACAAAGGTGCCCTGGCGAGCAACGCGGAGATCTGGGGGACGGGGCCGATGCCGGGCAGGTTGCTGACCATTTCCTGCATCCAGCCGGCGAACCTGCTGGCGGACAGTGTGCGCAACGCTGTGGTTGGGTGGCAGCTGGCCGGGACAGCGACCGACGACGAGGTCGAGATGGCCTTCGAGCCGCGGTGACCTGCGTTTTGGGGGTTTCCAAAAAAGTCTGAAGTTTTAGTTGAGACTTTTGTGAAACATGTTTACTGTTGGGGCGTAACCTTCGACCTGAGGTTTAGACTTTTCCGATAGGAGCCCCCAATGAAGCGCACCATCCACACGCTCGCCGCAGCCGTAATGGCCGGCGCGATCGCAATGTCCGCAACCCCGGCCGCCGACGCACAGACCGAAATCGACAACGCTGCCGCGTACAAGCAGCTGACGGCGGTGCTTGCGGAGGAAATGCCGAAGGTCTTTACCGACGGTAACGGTAACTACTATCAGCTGGTCAACGGTGAAGTTGTGCAAACCGAGCTGCCGGCCGGCTCGGACAATGTGCCGGTGGTCAGTGTTACCGAAAAGGGGGAGCTGAAGATTAGCTACCCGGATGGTTCTAAGAAGGACGTTGTTGTCTCGCTCGTTGGTGGCGTCGACGGCACCACGGGTGACGCTGTGGATGTTGCTGTGTCGGAGCAGCCGCAGGGCACGGGTACCACTCTGACCGTGGATGCGCCGGATCCGGAGGTTGAGGTTCGCGTCGAGGGTGAGGCTGGCACTGGTGCTAACGCCGACGCCAACGCCGGCGCGCAGACTGACGCACAGGCCGACGCCAATACCAGCGCTGACGCCGACGCGCAGGCTGGCGCAGGCAGCTCCAATGGTGCTGCCGGCGAGGTTGACGCCGAGCTTTCTCCGGGCGCGATCGCGGCGATTGCTGTCGCCGCTGTGGGTATCCCGATCGTCATTGCTGGCGTGACCTACTTCCTCAACCAGGACGGCGAGACCCTGGTTGGCTCTTCTGACCGCGTCAACCAGCAGCCGACTCCCGAGGAGAAGGCGAAGTCCGATCAGCTCCGCGCTGAGCACGCGGACGAGATCGCCGCGCAGCAGGTTGCTGCGGCCGCGAACCGTGGTGTCGAGGCTGAGACTGGATCTAACGCCATCGCGCGCACCCTGTTCGCGCTGGTGGTTGCATCCGTGCTGGGTGCTGCCGCGTTCGTGGCCGGCCGACGCTTCCTGGTCTAACTTCAGGCGCCCCCGAGGCCCGGTTGCGAAAAGGTAACCGGGCCTCATCTGCATTTTTCAGAGAGAAACTCGTGTTACTGGAGTGAAAAATGGGGGCAAAGTGTGTAAACTCTCAACCAATGCTTGAGGTTCGACCTCTCAAGTTTCCCCGAGTCTCCTAGGAGTCCGTCATGTACCGCACCACCCGCGCCGCCGCCGTCGCTACCGCAGCAGCCGCAGCTCTGCTCGCAGTGCCGGTCGCCGCGACCGCACAGGACCTGCCCGCTGAAACCACCGATGTGCACGGTGAGCAGTACTTCCTCAACGAGGAGGGCTCCCACTACGTGCGCACGCTCCAGGAGG
>ERZ1031113.262-NODE-262-length-14689-cov-13.721197_pt1 | contig 14689 bp, 9 predicted proteins | sample MGYA00518225_ERZ1031113 | MGnify/ENA primary metagenome ERZ1031113 (study PRJEB33718, sample SAMN03159751) | human skin metagenome | collected 2014-05-20 | study: EMG produced TPA metagenomics assembly of the PRJNA266117 data set (Human skin bacterial metagenome...
CAGCTCGCTGAAGCCGATGGAAGCATGCGGCGAGGCCAAGATGTTCACGCCGCCGGCCAGGGCGACGTCGGCAGCACCCACGCGCAGGTCCTTCACTGCCTGGTTGACGGCCACGAGAGAGGCGGAGCAGGCAGTATCCACGTTGAGGGACGGGCCGCGCAGATCGAATGCGTAGGACAGGCGGTTGGCGATGATCGCCGAGGAGGTGCCCGTCATCGCGTAGGGGTGCATCTCTGCTGGGTCGGCGGTGATGAGCATGCCGTAGTCGTTGTTCGTAGAGCCCATGTACACGCCAGTAGCGGTGCCGCGCAGCTGGTTGGCTGGGACCCCAGCGTCCTCCAAGGCCTCCCAGGCCACTTCGAGGAGGATGCGCTGCTGCGGGTCCATGTTGGCGGCCTCGAGCGGGGAGAGTCCAAAGAATTCGGCGTCGAAGCTGGCGATGTCATCGATGTAGCCGCCGTCGGTGTTCTGCTGCTCTATCTTTTCGCTGGTAATCGGGTCGGAGGAATACTCCGACCAGCGGCCCACGGGCAGCGGACCGGTACCAGGCCGGCCCTCCACGAGCATGTTCCAGAATTCGGCGACGTTTTTCGCGCCCGGGAAGCGGCCGGCATAGCCGATGACGGCGATGTCGCCGCCCTCAATAGCTGCCGGGCGCGGCGCCGCCGCGCCTTCCCCTGCCACGCTGTGGGAGGCCCCGTTGACCAGACGTTCCGCCAGCTGTGCAATCGTGGGGTACTCATACGCCACGGTGGGCTCGAGTTTAATGCCGAGAAGGTTTTCTAATTCACCGGAAAGAACCACGGCGTCGCGCGAGGACAGTCCGAAGTTCTCCAGCGGTTTGGTGTCCGTGATTTCCTCTGCGGAGAGGCCGGTGGTCTGCGCAACCCAGGTGCGCAGCCAGCCACGAAGCTCTTCAACGGTCATAAATCTCTAGCTTTCTAACGCGGACTATGGTCACAAGGCGGTCGATTTTGCGCAGCACGAAGGCGCGCTCGACGACGCTCCTATACGAGTTATCGGACGATTATCTCACTTCGTTAACTTGAGTTTCATAACCGACATACCCATTGACTCCCCCACCAGCGAAAACTCGCGACAGATCCGCACACTTACGCGCGCACGCGCGCGCGAGAGAGTAGGCGGCTTGGGCTGCGCGGGCGAGTGTTGCGGGGGCACGCACGCGCGCGAGAGAGTGGGGGTTGCTCTCACATGGCTCGGTGAGCTCGGTAGGCGCTAGCTCGCCTCATGCACGACAAAACCCACCCAACCATGGTGAGCTGGGTGGGCGGCGCAGGGCGCAGACTAGGAAGCGAGGTACTCCTTCTTCGCCACACGGCGGGCAATCTTGCCCGAGGAGGTGCGCTTAATCTCGTTGGCGTTGAACCACTGAATGGCCGCCGGGGTCACGCCATGGTGCGAGGAGACGGAGGAGCGAATGGCCTCGGAGGCAGCCTCGTCCTCGGCGGGGCTAGCGCCATCAGCACGTTCGATCAGCAGGACAAGCTCTTCGGTACTGCCGCCCTCGACGGAGAAGGCCGCGATGGAATCAGCACGCACGTGGGACGAGGCCTCCTGCACGGTGCCTTCGATATCCTGCGGGTAGTGGTTGCGACCAGCCACCACGATGAGGTCCTTGAGACGGCCGGTGATGTAGACCTGGTTATCAACAATCGCCGCCAAGTCACCGGTAGCAAGCCAGTTGTTATCCTCCGGAGCATTCGGTACGCGGGACCCTTCAGCCAGGCGCTCGCCCAGCGTGTTGTGGAAGGTGGACGCGGTTTCCTCTTCACGGCCCAAGTAGCCGGCCGCGCGGTTTTCGCCGTGGAGCCAGATTTCGCCCACGAGACCGTCGGCAAGCTCGGCTCGGGTCTCCGGGTCCACGATGGTGAGCTCCTGGGCAATAACGCTCTGGCCACAGGAAGCGTAGGCCACGGAGTCCGCAGACTTCTCCACGATGACCGCCTCTCCCTGTGCCAAGCGCTCGCGGTCGAAATGCGAAATGATGGGGCGCTCCGGGGTCTGCGGCGTGGTGACGATGAGGGATGCCTCCGCCATGCCATACGACGGGCGCAGGGTCTCGCGACGCAAACCGTACTCCTCCTTGCCGAAAGTCTCCCAGAAGGAGTTCACTGCGCTCTCCGTCACCGGCTCCGAACCAATCACGATGCCATCGACGTTGCTGAAGTCCAGCTCCTCCCCCGCTGCCGGTGCTCCATACCGCGCTGCCAGCTCGAGAGCAAAGTTGGGGACTACGGCGTAGGTGCCCTGCAGGTGGGCGTCGACAGGCTGGCGCTTGAGCTGATCTACCCAGCGCTTGGGCTGCTGGACAAAGTCGCGCGGGGTCATAATCTCCAGGTTAAGCCCCAGAATGGTGACGAAGACGGCAAGGATGATACCCATATCGTGGTGCATCGGCAGCCAGGAGACCACGCGCGCGGGCAGCTTAATCTGCAGGGCAGTGAAGATCTGCAACACGTTCGTCATGATGTTGCGGTTGGTAAGCAGCACGCCCGCCGGGGTGCGCGTGGAACCGGAGGTGTACTGCAGGAAGGCCGGGTGGTCCACCGGTGCGGTCTGCAGAGCGGCCAGGGCGGCCTTGCCCTCTTCAGTCTCCAACGGGTTCACCCAGCTGGCGGCGAGGGAATCCGGCAGAGAATCAATAGAGATGATGCGCGGACGCTCGGCGGCGGGGCGGTCGGAGAAATACGCGCGGTTGGCAGCTGCCGAGACATTGTTAGTCAGGACAATCGGCGGGTTGGCATCTCCGAACACCGCGCGCAGGTGGTCAGTGTGGCCCGGCTCGTTCGGGTCATAGAGCGGAATCGGAGTCATGCCCGCGTACATGGCACCAAGGAAGCCGAAGATGTACTCCGGGGAATTGCCGGCCAGGATGGCCACGCGGTCACCCATCTTGCCTACCTGCTGCAAACGCGCGGCCACCACCTTGATGCGGGTGTTGACCTGGGAGCGAGTGAAGTCACGCGGGGTGCCTTCCGGGTTATCAGTGAAGACCCACTGGCGCATGACCGGGCGGTCCGGAATTCCTGCCTGCTGCTCGGCGGCATAAACGTGTTCCGCCAAGCCGGCCAAGGTGAGATGTGGCGGCAGGGAGATGGCACCCTTCTCATCGAAGAACTGGCCGATCAGTGCTTTCAGGTCCATGTGGGACTCCTTTGTGGGATAGACAGGTCACGTACTTTTGACACTGAAAATATCAGAGAAGGCGTGGCGAATGTTACACGGCGCGCCAATTTTAGTGTGCGTCGATGGTGTCCTTAGCCCACTGCGTGACCCACTGGTTGGCAGTGGTTCCCTCGATAACGTCCGGGTTTGAGGCGTACATGGCATGCACACCGTTAGCCTCAATAAGATCCATCGCGCGGTCGAGCCCGTTGCTGGCATCCAGCGGCGCATCACAAATGGAGTCGTTGGGCGCGCAAATCTGGAAGGTGCGGTCGGCCAGTTCGCCAAAGCCATTGGGGCGGGCTCCGCGCATGGTCGCTCCCGGCACGATGCCCTGGATCAGGGTCGAGACCGGCTGCAGAGCAATCTCCGCACCAACACCGCCCACTTGGGCACCGGGGTTGATACCGACGCCTTCTTGGCGACGCCCATCCGCAATCACCGCCACACCAGCCACGCTGTTGGCAGGAATGGGACCATTGCCGCCGCCGATACGGTCAGCGATATCTCCCACGATGACCGCGCCTTGGGAGAAGCCGGACAAGATGAACTTCGTGTCCGGGCAGGTCTCGTGCATGTAGGTCAGCTCGCCCTCCAGACGGGAGGTTCCTTCATCACGCGATTCGTCGTAGCTCATCTCGTGCTGCGCGTTGATGTTTTTGAACTGCGCGGTATAAGGCAGCGTCCACACCTTGACGTCCTCGGGAACGTACGCCTCCTTCAAAGGATTGGTAATGGAGAGCATGAAGGAGTTCGGGTTGGCTCCAGGGTTGATGGGATCATCATCCGCGGCGGATTCCCACGTGCCCGGCGCGGAAACAAACTCGAAGCGCGGGCACCAATCCGGCTGCGCAGGCGGCTCCTCGGCGGGCTGCTCCGGATTGTCGGCAGGTTCGCTGAGAATCCCTGGTTCGCCTTGGTCGCGGGTGTTGAGGAAGTGGACCACTCCGCCGCCGATGACTACGAGGAGGACAACGACGGCGAGGACGGTGATTGTTTTACGCATGAGGAAATTTCTACCTTGGGAAGGTGCGGGATTCCCTGGGGAATCCCTGCCATGGGGCTGGGTGCGCTTGACGACGTATCCCTCACCACCCCGCCGCACCTACTCGGTGCAGAGCGCGCCGCCCTTCTCGCTGATGAGCTGGGTCAGCTGCTCGTGGCTGAGCTCACTGCGGCCTTGCTCGATGAGCTGGCCAGCGACGGCGGGCACGGTGACGGTATCGCCTTGGCAGGCAGCCTGGGCGGCACCGACGAGCTGATCTTCTACACCTTCGGTGTTGACGCCGCCGTCGGATATCGCGCTCAGGAACTCCTGGTGCGGGCCTTCGGCGGGTGCGGGGGCGGGGATTTCGGAGATTTCGCGCGCGCCGCGGTCCTCCGGTTCTTCGCCGGAACCGCGGGAGGAGCCGCTGCCGGACGAGGCCTTGTCGCTCGAGCTCGCTGCCGATGAACTCGTCGAGGAGGATTCCGCCCCTTCAGACGAGCCGGAGGATCGCTCGAGCGGCGCCACGGAGGTTTCGGTGGCTTCGCTTTCGTCGACAGTGGCGGAGCCACAGCCGGCCAACAGGGCGCCGGCGGCCAGCAACGCTGCGGCTGTCACCCGGGCCGAGGAGCTTAGTCGTCGCGTGCGCATGGCTTAGTTCTTGTCTGCCTGGATGTTGCCCATGACCTTGCGGATGACTCCATGCTGGAAGGTCTGGGTCAGACCGCCAGCTGGGATCTCCTTGTAGTCTTCGGTCGGCCAGCCGAACTCGCCCTGCTCGAAGCCGTGCTTGCCCCACTCGTCAAAGATGTCGCCCTTGAGGATGTAATGCGCGCCGGAGTCCATGGACCAGTAGATGTTGCCGTGCTCGAATTCCTGGAAGAAGCCACCGTTGACTGCCTTCTCTTCGCCGACGGGGTAGCCCAGGTCGGACTCAGCGGCCTTGAGTTCCTTGTACTTGGCGCCGATGGCGCCATGCACGATGTGGAAGGAACCGTCCGGGTTGTGGGTCAGCACGCCATTCTCGAATTCCTGAACCACGCCGTCGCCCACCTTGCGGACGTCGGAGGTCGGGTACTTGAGGTCACCCATCTCAAAGCCGTTCTTGCCCCACTCGTCGTAGAGATCCTTCGGGATTGGCCAGGCGCCGTTCTCCGGGGTCCAGTAGATGGAGCCGTGCTCGAAGTGGACGAAGCGGCCACGGCCGTCGAGGGTCTTGCCTTCGCCGGTCGTCGGGAAGCCCAGCCAGGAGGTGGGTCCGCCCAGCTCAGAGTAGCGAGCGCCAATGCGGCCGATGATGGCGTGGGCGCCGGTCTCCGGGGACCAGTAGGCGGTACCGGCCTGGAAATCCTGAGCCTTGCCACGCTCGGCGACGTCATACTCGTTGTTCACGCAGGAACCAATGATGCCGGACTTGGTAGCTTCGGCGATAGCGCCCACCGGGGTGCAGTCAGCGCCGCGGTCAGACTTGTCGAGTCCGAGGGAATCGGCAATGAACGGCCAGGCCTCGGTCATTTCGAACTGCCAGTATTCCCAGCTGTGCACGCCGGTTGGGCGGAACTTCACCACCGGCTCCACCTTGGCGCGCTTGGCGTAATCGACGAAGGTCTGGGTGGACATGCGGGAAATCGCCTCGAGGCCCACGCCGGCCATGTTGGCCTGGCCCTTAGCCACGGAACCGATCTGGCCGTAGTCATCCTTGCCGTTGCCGGCGGAGACGTAGACCTTCATGTCCTTGAGGTTCTCAATGCCCAGCTTCGGGTCGTGGTCAATCCAGTCCTGGGAGTAAAGGTCGCCCCACATGTTGGTGGAGGTGTAGCCGCCGGCATCTGCCTGCGCAGCGGTAATGGCCTCCGGCATGCCGGTGGTCGTGGTGTCGAGGTAGCCCGAGAAGGAACCGACAAACTTGAAGGCCCACGGATTGCGCTCCGCCAAGTTCATAGCTGCAGTACCACCCATGGAGATTCCGGTAACAGCACGCTGGCCGTTGGAGCGGTAAGCCTTTTCCAAGACTGGGATGAGCTCCTGCATGAGGAAAGTTTCCCACTTGTAGTGCTTCCCATTGTCGGGCTTCTGCCAGTCGGCGTAGAAGGAGGACTCGCCACCGACCGGCATAATGAGGGTGACGTTACGGTCAGCAAACTGGGACAAAATGTTGGTCTCGATGGTCCAGCCGGACTCGTCATCGCGGGCACGCAAGCCGTCGAGAGCCCAGACCTCCGGGAACTTCTTGTCCGGGTTGGAGTACCAGTCGCGGGCCAGCTGAATCTGGACGACCTGCTCCTTGTCCGGCATAGCGGCGGACTTAATGTAAACCTTGAGGTGGCGGTTGGTCAGGTACTCAACACGGGAGACGGACACGCCGTCCGGCAGGCCCTCAATGTCCGGGTACTCGGTCTCAATCGGGGTGCGCTGCGGCGGGTTCGACGGCGCAAAGGAATCGGAGAAGTTGGAGCTTCCCAGAATGTCAGTAATACCCTCCCCGGAGCTGGAGCCGGAGGATTGGGCGTTGGCCATAGGTAGCAGCGCGAAGCCGACGGCCACGGCGGTGGGCAGTGCAGCGATGGTCAGGCCCTTGCGAGCGGCGGACGGGGAACGCAGGCCTGCTGCCTTGGAGGGCTGAGCAGACTTCTGAGAAGGCGCAGTGTTCGGCATTGGTGAATCCTTGCGATGTGTCGAGTGAAGGCACGTTGCATCGAGCGGGCTCCGCAGGTTCCCCTCCTGCGGAACACGCCACTGCAGACGCGGTGAGCGGTCTAACGTGAGCTCAAGTTTAAGTTGAACTTGAGACTTTTGGAAGAGGGACACGCCCACACTTTCCTTATCGAACACGACAAAGCCGGCTCGCCCAGCGCCTCTAGCGAATAATTCCGCGAGAAGGCGACGGCCGAGCCGGCGAAAGTAAGGTGCCTACCTGTTTACCAAGCGTTCATCACGTTGAGCACCTGCGGCTTGGAGTGCTCCAACTCGTAGCCAAACTGCTCCCAGTTGTGCAAGCCCTGAGCCGGGTAGTTCGTCTGGAGACGCACGCCCATCGCGCGCGCCTTGAGCTCCCACATGCGGGTCGTGGCATGCGCAAAACCTTCCAGCGCAATACCGGAGGCAATGTGCTCCGGCTTATAGCGCTGTTGATCCAGCGGACCCGGAATGCCGGAAGCGGCGGACACAAACACGTCGGTACCGTGAGCGGCCAGCTCCGGAATCAGGTTGAATGGGTCGTTGCTAAAGCGCTTCGGGTTGATGACGGAACCGTACATGGCGTTGATGTTGAAGCCGCCGGCGTCGAGAAGCGCGAGGCGCATAAAGGTCTGCGCACCCGGCAGAGTCGTGGTGAGGTAACCGGAGTAGGACAGAGCCTGGCGGAACTGCTCTGGGTGCTTGCCGGCCAGAGTAATGGCCGCGGTAGCACCCATGGACAGGCCAGCAACGGAGTTATTGTTGCGGGCCACACCGAAGTTGCCCTCAAGGTAAGCCGGCAGCTCCTTAGTGAGGAAGGTCTCCCACATGTAGTTCACCGGTTTCACCAGGTCATAGGTGGCAGGGCCGCGCCAGTCCGCGTAGAAGGACGCAGCGCCACCCACCGGCATTACGAGGGTGATGTTGTGGTCGACGTAGGTACGCGCGGCGTTAACGTCATTGATCCAGGCGTTGGTGCGGTCGGTAGCGCGAAGACCATCGAGGAGGTACAGGCCTGCGTTGCCGCCGTTCTTGGCCGGTTGAATCTGCACCGGGATGGTGCGGCCCATAGCATCGGACCAGACATCACAACGCTGAACCCAAAACCCCACGCGGTCCCACTCGCAGGCGCCGGTAGCATCGCCACGCAGCCAGTCACGGCTAGCTGCTGAGGCCTCCTGGGTACCGGCGGTGACGACGAGGCCCAGAGCAATAGCAATGGCGGCCACAACCGCCATGACACGCGTCCGCAGTGCGGAACTTAGTGCACTCATGTTTCTCCTTAACATTCTTACTGCCACTAGTACATCGCCAACACGCCAGCGATGGTTACGGATCAATAACGAGAATCTTCTGTAGCGTAACCTACCCGCCCGCGTTTTGTCTTCCTACGGGGGTGCCTACTTGGCGGTGAGGTAGTCCGCTGGATCCTCTGACAGCTGCAGCGAGCGGCCCGTCGTCAGGGAAAAGGCCAGGTTGGCACGGAAGCGCTCCCAGGACATGGGCTCGCTGTACGAGGCCACCAGCTCCTTGAGTTCCGGGGTCTCCAGCGCAGCGCGGGCCTGGCGGGTGATGTCCTTGTCGTACCACGGCGGCAGGTAGGCGATGTCTGCGCCCGACTGCGCCGCCTGCCATTCCAAGGCGAGGGATTTATCGTGGCCGATGCGCCCGCCTTCCTCGCGCGGCATCCGCGCCGCCAGCGGGGTGGCCAAACCGACGGTGTCCTGGATTCGAACATCAAGCGGCGCGTTCATCGACGTCATGCCAAGGTTCACTAGGAACAGCGACGGCGCCTGCTCGCGCCCTTCTGCACGCGGCACGGTGAGCCAATTGAGCTGGTCGGTAGCCTTATCCTCGACATAGAGGACGGCGAGGGCATCGCCGTCTTCGAGTTTGTCCATCGCGGCCGGGTAGCCATTCATGAACTTCATTGTGAGGTAGTCGCGCGCTGAGCGTGGCGGATGGCCGGCCTCACGATTGGTGGCGTAGGTCCAGAAATCGCGCTCATCCACGATGGACAGCGTCTGTTCATAGGCATCCCAGTCCGTGTCATGCCCCCTCAGCACGATGACGAGCGCCCACACCGCACACGCGCCCGCAGCCAGCCAGGTGACGAGCCCCTTGAGCGGCAGCACGAAGACCGGTAGCAGCGCTGCAAAGAGCGGCAGCAAAAGCATGCGGCCGTGCATGAAGTCACCGCCAACGCGCAGGATATAGAGCACATGGATGAACACCGCGCCAAGGAGCAGGTAGGTCACCGTCGTAGAACTGCGCAGTTCAGTTGGGCGCAGCTGATCGCGGAAGGCCCAGATACCTCCGGCCGCCAGCACGATGACGGGCAGGTACAGGGCGTAGGGCCCCACGAAATCCTGCAGATAGTTCAGGCCGCTGGCCCATGCGCTTTCCGACGCCGACTTCGCCACCGCCGTGTGCGGCGTCACCAACCCGTAGTACCCCATGCGGAAAATCTGGTACGCGCCCGGGATGGGAAGGGCCGCGCCAAGGATGCCGAGCCACACCTTCCAGTTGCGGTGCGTAGCCAAGAGCAACAGGCCGGTCAGCCCGCCATACAGTGCGAGCTCTGGGCGCACGAGCCACGATAGACCCGCCCAAAAGGCAAGCCAATAGGCGCTCATGACGCTGGTGTCCTCGGCCCAGCGCTGCAACAAAGCCCACAAGGCCGCGAGGTAGAAGATGGACAGCCCCCACTCCAAGCCAGAGGTGAAGAAGTCCCGGGCAGGCGGGAGCGCTAGGTAGACCAGCGCGCCGGCAGGTGCGACGAGCGGCACGGCGTTGCGGCCCGCCTCAGCGGCTTCGGAGCGGGAACGGTAGAGCCCGCGGGCCGTGGCCCACGTGCCCACCACCATGGCTGCCACCGAAAGCAGCAGACCCAGATTCACCGCAATGGATTCCAAAGAGGCATCAGAAACCCAGTGCACCAGCAGAATGAGGTACTGCCATAGCGTGGACGTGTTGGCTTCGACGCGTTCGCCCACGTTAAAGACCGGCCCATTGCCGGCCTCGAGATTGCGGACGGTGCGCAAGACAATGAGGCCGTCATCAGAAATCCAGCGGCGCGCGAATCCTCCCCAGAACGAGAAAACCCCGATCACCAGGACCGAGGCCAGCGCGCTTAGCGCCGCCAAAGTACGTGAATCGGGTTTTCGCATGAGGAGAGAGTCTAGCACCGAGACAGCTGAGAGTACTTATCCGCCCATAACCGGCATGACGTAGACCGCCATGGCAATGCAGGCCAGCCACGCCAGCGCAAGGATCTGCAGGACGCGATCCTCCAACGCAATCTCGTCCGGGGCTCCACCATTGCCGCGGTCGACGTCCGCAGCGTAGCGCAGGATGGCGATAGTAAACGGAACCATGGACACCTGGTACCACACGCCTGCCGGACCAGCAGACTCGTTGGAGAGCTGGAAGCCCCACAGCGAGTAGGACATCACCACCGCGGTGGCCGCCAGGGTCCACACAAAGCGCAGGTAGGTCGGCGTATAGCCTTCCAGGGACTTACGGATCTTCGCGCCCGTGCGCTCAGCCAGGAGAATCTCCGAGTAGCGCTTACCAGAGGCCATAAACAGGGAGCCGAAGGCCGCCACCAGTAGGAACCACTGGGACAGCTCAATGCCTGCAGCCACACCGCCAGCCATGGTGCGCAGCATAAAGCCGGAGGATACCAAGCCGATATCGATCACCGGCAGGTGCTTCCAGCCGAAGCAATAGCCCAGCTGCAAGCCGATGTAGATCGCCATAACGATGGCCAGGTGTGGGCCCGCAGTGGCCAAGAAGGACAGACCAATGGAGCCGACGATGAGCACACCGGCCATCGCGTAGGCCAGGCCGATCGGCAGCACGCCCGCCGCAATGGGACGGAATCGTTTCGTTGGGTGTTCGCGGTCCGCCTCCACGTCGCGGGCATCATTGATCAAATAGATAGAGGACGCACCCATGCAGAAGACGATGAAGGCGAGGAGGACGTCGAGAAGCACGCGCGTATGAAACAGCGCGTCTGCACCAGCCGCGGCGGGTGCAGCGAGGACGAGGACATTCTTGACCCATTGCTTGGGGCGCAGGGCCTTGACCATGCCATCGGCAAGGTTCTTCGGCGGCTTGCGCTTGCGTCCGGTATCGATGCCAGACGTGTGTGGCTCCGAGTGGAAGACTTTCTGGTCGCCGTCATCAACGCGTCGGGTGCTCATCGGGTCTTCCTTTCATAGCGGTGACAGGCCTCTGCGGTGGCGGCGCCGAGGAGGGCGCCGAGCGCGGTATCGGACGGATAATGTACTCCGAGCACCATACGCGAGGCCATCATGACCGGCACGCCCACGAGCGGCGCTGGGGTTCCCATAACGTGGGAAGCGCCGACGAGGAACGCGCTTGTCGACGTCGCGTGGGACGAGGGAAACGACAGCTTAGACGGCGTTTTCACGCCGACCTTCACGTAGTCGTAGTCCGGGCGCTTGCGGCGTACAATGCGCTTGATCACAACGCTGGCCGCGTGCGCCGTGAAAGCGCCCACACCGACATAAGCCCACTGGCGGCGTACCGCCGGTTTCTTGTAGTTCATGCCCGCTCCCATCGCGGACAGGGCCATCCAGCCCAGTGCGTGTTCACCGAAGTGGCTGAGCGCGCGGGCAGTGGGCAAGACGCCGGGGGCGTCGAAGGCCACGTCTTGGATCTTTTCCAGGACGTGGGATTCGGCGACGGAAAGCTTACTGGGCATCGAACACCTTTCGCCAGGATTCACGGGAGGTCAGCTCCGGCAAGGCTGCGCGGTACTCGGCCCGCAGGTCGTCGAAGTTCTCTTCGATTTCCTTGAGCAGCTCGCGGGTGGACTGCACCAGCTCCTTGGCCAGGTCGCGGTCGCGCTTGCGGAAGGCCACTCCGGTGCCACCTGCGGTGGAGACCGTGGCGGAGTCGACGCGGGAAAGCGTAAACCACCGCGCCTCCTCCGGGGTGAGGTTGAGCTGCGGGGCCTCGTGGTGTGCGCGGTCTTCCTTGCTCACCAGGTGCTTGGCGGACTGAAGGAGCCACGGGATCTTCTTGAGCTTGCCCAAGCGGCCGCCGATGTTGCGGGTGGGTACGCCCGGCGCGCCGGTAGCTGGGGGAAGCTGGTCGGCGGATTCGATGATGACCGCATCGGAATAGCCCTTGCGGATATCCGCAATGCGCGGCAGGGAAGACTCCAGGATGTCGAAGAGACGATCCGGTCCGGCCAGGAAGTCCTTCATGGCTTCCAGCTGGATGGCCATTGTGGAGTATTCCATGCACATGGTGTGCTTGAGCGTGGACTTGAAGATGCTGCGCGTAATGCCGCGCGGGTCGCCCTCGTGATAGAGCGCCGCCACGATAAGACGGTTGCGCAGGTGGAAGTAGGCCTGCCAGTCGATGGCATCGTCCTTATCTGCCCAGGCCATGTGCCAGATGGCTGCACCCGGCCACGTCACCGTGGGGAAACCCTTGGATGCTGCACGTAGGGAGTATTCGGTGTCATCCCACTTGATGAACAGCGGCAGTGGCTGACCGGTGGTCTCCGCCACGATGCGCGGGAAGAGGCACATCCACCAGCCGTTGTATTCCACATCAATGCGGCGGTGCAGCGCGCGGGAGTCGTACTTCTTCGGGTCCAAGCGGGATTCCTTGGTGCCGATGGCGCGCAGCGGGTACTTGGCAAAGTCGTGGTCGTACACAGCATGCTCGGCCGCGCCCCACATAAAGTCAGCGCGGTTGACGCGCTCACCGGTGGTGCGCAGCTGGGAGCGCTCCTGCAGGTTGAGCATCTCACCGCCCACGATGAAAGGCTTGGCCGCATAACGCGCCGCCTGAACCGCACGGAGGATGGAATCCGGCTCAATCGCGATGTCATCGTCCATGTAGAGGATGTACGGCGAATCGGTATTCTTCAGTGCCTCAAACATGATGCGGGAGTAGCCGCCAGAGCCGCCCAGGTTGCCCTGGCGGAACTCGCGGAAGCGCTCACCAAAATGCGCGACGGCCTCGTCGTAGCCCGGCTCATCCGCCGGGTGCTGGTTGCCCTGGTCCGGCATGAGGACGTAGTCGATGATGCCGTCCACCACCGGGTCCTCCGCCAGGGCCTGCAGCGCCGCGACGGCATCCGTCGGGCGGTTAAAGGTCGGGATACCCACGGCCACGCGCTTCTCCTGCGCCGGGTACTCGCTGCCGTCCGGGAGGAGCTGCGGGTTCGGGGCGTGGGGGGCGGCCCAGGAGGCGTCGGCAAGCACGGTGTCTTCCACCGCCGCGACGTCGAACCAGAGCAAGCCGCCGTCCTCGAAGTTCTTGAGCGGCAGCTCGAACTCGTGGTGGCCAGTGGTCACCACGTGGTTGGCCACGGAAATGCGCTGGCCGTCCTGCTTGGAGCGGTAGAGGGAAATGTTGGCCTCGCCCTCGACGTCCATCACGAGCACGATGGACTTCAGCTGGGACCAGCGGCGCCAATAAGCGGCCGGGAACGCATTGAAGTAGGTCTCAAAGGAGGCTTCTTCGCCGGCCGGGATGGTCACGGAGGTGCGGCCGCTCCAGCTGAGGCGCTCGCGGTTGCGCTCCGATTCGATGAGGTAGAGCATGCGGACGTCGCTCGGCTCGCCGCGCTTAGGCAGCAGGATGCGCTGTACGGGTTCTAGCGTTTCGCGCGCAGCAGAATTGTTGGCAGTCACGATATCTTCGGTTCTCCACACAGTTTTCGACAGTTATCAGAAACCAAGATTAGTGGTTCAGCACTGCTGCGCTGGGTTCCCACGCGGCTGAAAGCTAAGCCGAGAGGGGTGCATCCTCCGAGATGGGTTCGATGCCCAGACGGTTGAGCATGTAAAGCACGCGGGCGCCGAGGTCGTCAGCCAGCTCGCGGGTCTCCTCTACGGTTTCTGCCGTAGCGATATCCCAAATCTTGATGTCCTTGCCGACTTCGTCGCCTATGATTGCGGCGCCAAAAGGAAATCGACCTCGATGGTCACGAACTCGTGGCCGCAATTGTCAGAGGCTCAAGAGAGTGTCGAATCGGAGGGAGATTGAGAAAGTAGAGAACAATACTGACTAATTTTTCGCTAACTGACAACTATTAACTCTGTACAATAAGAAGGATACTCCTCATAGCAACACATGATCAGAGTGTCTTTCTTCCTATTTCAGTCAGCTCAAAGAGTCGACTTTAGCGAACCTCTTCCCAACTGCTCCCCAAGTGAGATAAACGCCGGTACAAACAAGAAATGCTGCAAAAAGAACGCCAGCAAGGGAAAACGAAACCTTCAGAGAAATCCCCGCCATCACATGCCCCAATGAGGAACCAAGGATAGCCAGATGCAATGTAGAACTCAGCACAGCGAAAACTACCGACAAGGCCATTGACAAAGTCAAGTAACAAAAAGGCAAGCCGATGAACCGTGCGACATTGATCATCGGAGTTGCAACACCAATTCGCGCGAGCTGCTCAGTGGTGACTTTAATCTGGTCCACCCCCGCGAAAAAAGAAAAAACAGATAGCAATCCAACGAATAGCAAGGGAAGACCAAAGATGATAAGAAAATCCCAGTCTTGAATGCCCTGGCCAAACTGCTCTAATGCCAGCACCTCTGTCTGGGAAACCGACAACACAATAGCGGGAATGCCAAGCACGTAGCACAACGGGAGAACTATCGCCTTTGTCGCTGAATGAAGCTCGGCCGAAAGAGCACCAACTATTGAAACACCCGCAGCAATCTTCGAAAAAGACGCCAATAACCTTTCAAGAGAGACAACTACAAAAAGCACTGTTCGACTGGACATGACCCCTGTTTGGTAGACACCTGATATCCAGCCCGGTTGGGTTGGGAAGAAAGG
>ERZ1031113.263-NODE-263-length-14590-cov-15.764499_pt1 | contig 14590 bp, 14 predicted proteins | sample MGYA00518225_ERZ1031113 | MGnify/ENA primary metagenome ERZ1031113 (study PRJEB33718, sample SAMN03159751) | human skin metagenome | collected 2014-05-20 | study: EMG produced TPA metagenomics assembly of the PRJNA266117 data set (Human skin bacterial metagenome...
TAGTGGAAGTAGGTTTCTAATACCCCCATGGCCACAGAGACTAAAACAGGTTCACCAACCCCGCAACCGGAAAACGCAAACACCGCACGAGTTTCATCGTGCGGTGTGGGCGACTTTGGGGTGGCTGACGGGGCTCGAACCCGCGACACCCAGGATCACAACCTGGTGCTCTACCAGCTGAACTACAGCCACCATCGTTGCCTGAAAGCAACGAGATACAGGTTAACCCACGCCGGTGATTTTACAAAAACGCCTGGTAATCCGTGGTCGTGTCAGCCTTCAGTTGCTCCGCTTCCTCGCTCGTAGGGCCTTCATCGGTGCGGAACACGCTGCGGCGGTAAAAGTCGAGTTCGCGGATGGACTCGATGATGTCCTGCAAGGCTCGATGCGCCATGCCCTTATCGGGCTGGTTGAAATAGGCCCGCGGGTGCCAGCGCCGCGCAAGCTCCTTAATCGTCGAGACGTCAATCATGCGGTAGTGCAGGGCTTTATCCAAGCGCGGCATGTAGGTGCGGATGAACATGCGGTCGGTGGCGATGGAATTTCCGGCCAGCGGAGCGGGGTGGTTGGGGTCGCAGTGCTTCTCGACGAGCCTCAGTACCGCTTCCTCTGCCTCTTCAATCGTCACGGTGGATTCGCGAATCTCCTTGTCGAGCCCAGACTTGGCGTGCATCGTGGCGACGAAGTTATCCATCTGGTCCAACTCGTCCTCGGTGGCGTGGACTACGAGGTCGAGGCCTTCGTCCAGGATGGTGAGCTCGGCGTCGGTAACTACGGCAGCGACCTCCACGATGACGTGGCGCTTGGGGTCGAGTCCGGTCATCTCCAAGTCAATCCAGACAAGGCGGTCATTCTTGGTAGGGATTTCACTCATGGCTCCCACCTTAGTTTCCTCCCTTGTAGCGGCCTTCTTGGCAGGGCTCAGGGCGCTATCGGGGGTGCCTAAGGGGGTGACTAGTGGCCGCATGTTTAGGTTTTCTCAAAGAGGTGGGGTAGTTCGCCTAAATCGATGTGAGCTGGGGGTTTGCTGTGTGGAGGTGAGTGGATACGGCAGAGGGGCCGAACTTTTTTCATGATTCTACTCACGAAGGCCTTAGGTGATGGGCCATGATGAATCCAGCCCGAAAAGTGACGGCACTCACAAATCCCGAAGGACGGTTTCCTCCGATGTCAGGCTTTATCGACACACTCAACACAGTAATTTGGTCGCCCGTGTTGGTTTTCCTGTGCCTTGGCGCAGGCATCTACTTCACCGTGGTGACCAAGTTTCTCCAAATCCGTTGCATCCCCGACATGATCAAGCAGCTCAAGGACGGCGAAAGCTCCGAATCCGGAGTTTCCTCCTTCCAGTCCCTCATGATCTCCCTGGCCGGCCGTGTGGGCGTGGGCAACATCTCCGGTGTTGCCACCGCTATCGCCTTCGGTGGCCCAGGTGCGGTGTTCTGGATGTGGGCTGTGGCGCTGCTGGGCTCTGCGACGTCCTTCGTTGAATGTACGTTGGCGCAGGTCTACAAGGAGAAGGACCAGGACACTGGCGAGTACCGCGGTGGCCCGGCCTACTACATCGAGAAGGCCTACAAGCACACCAAGGCAGGCCCTTTCATGTTGGTCTACGGCTGCGTGTTCGCCGTCGCCATGATTCTGGCCACCAGCTACTTCCTGCCGGCTATTCAGGCCAACGGTGTAGCCGCGGCCGTCGATAATGCATGGGGTATTAGCGTTGGTTGGTCCGCCGTCGTCCTCGCAGGCGTGCTCGCCATCATCATCGTGGGTGGCGTCAAGCGCATCGCCAACTTCGCTTCCCTCGTTGTTCCGTTCATGGCTGGTGCCTACATCCTCTTCGCCATCATCATTCTCTTTGTGAACTTCAGCCAGATCCCCGAGGTCTTCGGCATGATCTTCAAGTCCGCCTTCGGTGCAGAGCAAGCTTTCTCCGGCCTTTTAGGCTCTGCCATCATGTGGGGTGTGAAGCGCGGTATTTACTCCAACGAGGCCGGCCAGGGTACGGGCCCGCAGTCCGCAGCTGCTGCCGAAGTGTCCCACCCGGCGAAGCAGGGCTTCGTTCAGGCCTTCGCGGTGTACATCGATACCCTCTTCGTGTGTTCCGCTACCGCGTTCATCATCATCTCCACTGACATGTACAAGGTCTTTGAGAACGAATCCGAGGACGGTCCGGTGCGCTACGCCGGTGCGATTCCGGACGATATTGCAGTCGGCCCGGGCTATGTTCAGCACGGCCTCGACACTCTGCTCTCTGGTTTCGGTCCAACCTTCATTGCCATTGCTATTGCGTTCTTCGCCTTCACCACGGTGCTGGCTTACTACTACATGGCGGAAGTTAACCTCACCTACTTCAACCGTTGGATCAAGAACAAGGTCGCCCGTCGGACGCTGGTGTGGGTACTGCGCGTGCTGCTCGTTGGTTCCGTGGTTATCGGCGCTACTTCTACTCCGGGTGCTGCCTGGGCTCTAGGTGATATCGGTGTGGGCGCAACTGCCTGGCTTAACATCATCGCGATTCTCTTCCTGCAAATCCCGGCACTCAAGTGCCTCAAGGACTACAGCGCGCAGAAGAAGGCCGGCAAGGACCCGCAGTTCGACCCCGAAGCGCTCGGAATCAAGAACGCCGAGTTCTGGGTAGAGCGCAAGCTCGCTCGCGAGGAGGCCGCGCAGAAGGCCATTGCACAGGACGCCCCGTTGCAGGGTAAGTAACCCCGCACGCACTACGGCGCCCTACTCTCGGCAAGAGAGGGGGGCGCCTCTGGTGTGTTTTAGGCCATCTTGGAATAGAAGCTGCCGATGAGCGGCGCGGCAATCGGAGTAGGGACGATCTTGCCCAGTGCATTCATGGCCTTCGACAGCGGCCCGGGAACCACTCGGCGCTGGTTGCGGGCCATAGCCTCGAGAGTCTCCTCAGAGCAAGACTCGTATGTGGTCCACAGGAAGTCTGGTACCACCTTGTCCACGATGGATTGCTCTTCCTCCGGAATGACGGCGTCGCGAACCGGCCCAGGGGCGAGCAGCGTGCAACTAACGCCCGTGCCCTTCAGCTCGTAGTGCAGCGCCTCCGTGAAAGCATTGACGCCGGCTTTGGTGAACACATAGGTGGCGTTGTTGGGAATGGAGACGTTGCCGGCAGCCGAACCAACGTTGCAGATAGCGCCGTTTCGTCGTGGCAGCATCTGATCAAGTGCTGCGCGGGTCAAACGGTGCACGGCCTTTGCATTGAGATCGAATTGGCGCGTCTCGTAGTCCCAGTCTTGGTCCATGAACTTGCCAAAGCTGGCGATGCCCGCCGAGTTGACGATGATGGAGATTTCCTTGCCCGACATGAAGTCGATGACCCGGGAGACGTCGGCAGCCTCGGAGAGGTCGGCGGCCAGCGCGATGGCGTCGACCTCGTGGCGGGAACGCAGCTCCGCAGCGATGGACTCCAAGACATCCTTGCGGCGGGCAACAAGAATGACGTTGTAGCCGCGTGCCGCTAAATCCTTGGCCATTGCGGCACCGATGCCTTGGCTAGCGCCAGTAAGCAGGGCATAGGACGTGCGGGTAGGGGCAGGCAGTCCGGGTGAATGAGCCATGGTGAAACGGCGTCCTTTCTCTGGGGTCAAGATTTCCACCCAGAGTAGAGGAAAATCAGGGTTTTTCCCGATGCCTTTCCCGCACTCGTTCTGAATAATGGAAGTTGAAAGGAGACATCATGAACAACCAACGCCTTACTCGTTCCACTACCGACACGATGATCGGAGGTGTCTGCGGTGGCATCGCAGAAACCTACGACCTTGACCCGACTCTGGTGCGCGTGCTCTTCGTTGTAGCCACGCTCTTGGGCTTCTCCGGGGTCCTGCTCTACCTCATTCTGTGGGTCGTCATCCCCGTCCAGTAATTACTGAAGCGGCCCCATGTCCATAAAGCTCTTCCACAGCCCCCACTCCTCCTGCAATCGCGGGAGGGCGGAGGGTGGGGTAGCGGTGCCGTCGATAAGCGTGGCGTCCATCATGCGCACGCCGTTGTCGAAGAAGAGCGCCGCATGCCCCGCCGCACCGTAGCGCAGCAAGGGCACGAGGTTGAGTCCGTCGAAGGACAGTGCGGCGTTCGGACGCACGTCAAGGCCAGCGATGGCCGCCAGCGTCGGCGCGAGGTCCAGCGGGGACACCAGCTCGATGCTCTCGCCGTCCTCCGCTACACCAGGCCACAACAGCGACATCGGCGCGGTGCCGTCCTCGCTGGTCTGCAGCGAACACACTGCCACGACGCCGTCGAGTGATGCCACCGCGGCGGGGTCCGGTTGTTCGAGGAGCCGGAACACGTTCTGCGCGGCAGAAACCTCGTCGGTGTCCTGCCGAATCTCATAGCCCGCTTCCTCGAAGACCTCCGTGATGCGTGTAGTTGCGCCGCGTTGCGGATATTGGCCGGTGAGTACTCCTCGGCGCGACTGGGCATAGCTTTCCGACGGCGCCCATGCATTCCGAAAGCGCTTCCCCCTCAGCGCAGTGTCAGGGGCATGGTCAAACGTGGCGAGAGTGATATCCATACTTCTCAGCATAAGTGAGAGCGAGAAAGAGCCACTTCTAACCGCCCATTAAAGCGGCAAAAAGTGGCTCTGACCTGCGTGCCCCCAGCAGGACTCGAACCCGCGACACATGGGGTAGAAACCCACTGCTCTAATCCGCTGAGCTATGGAGGCGTACCGAGACATCATAACGCAGCACGTCACTGAGCCGGAAACCTAGCTCGTTGGAGGAAGCTCGGAGGAGGTGTCCAGGAGGACGTCGAGAAGCGTCTGCGCCGCCGGGGTCAGCGCCCGGTCTGCGCGGTGGATGAGCAGGGCCTGCATCGACGGCAGGTGCTCCTCGATGCGCCGGAAGTGCACTCCCCGCTGGCCCAAAGCCTGGGCGGTGTGGGGCATGAGGCTGATGCCGTAGTCGCCCGCCACGAGCGGCAGGCCCGTCTGCAGAGTCGAGACCTCTTGCACGGTGGCAGGCTTGCACTCAGGGGCAGTGGACCACAGGTGGTCTAGCAGCTCCGGCAGCCCGCTCAGCTCCGTCCAACGCTGCGGCAGAAGCCACGTTTCTGCCGTTAGCGCAGACAAGCGCACCGGGTCCGGCAGGTGGGACAAGCGCTGGGGGAGAGCTACGAGGAATTCCATATCCGCCGCGCGGTTAATCGTCAGCTGCTCGCCGTAAATGTGCTGGAAGCGTTGTGGATTGGTGCTGGGGATGATGCCAATCTCTGCGGTACCCTCCAGCACGCGCTTGAGTGTCTCGGTGGGCTCAACGTCACTTAAGGATACGTTTACTTGTGGCGCGCGCTCGCGCATACGCCGCAATACCGTGGGCATAAACAACCAGTTAAACTCGGGCGCTGAGCACAAAGTCACTGAACCTGCGTTTCCCGCTGCAATCTCCGCTAGCCGCGAGGTGGCTGTGGCCAGAAGCGTGTCGACGGAGGTGGCCACTCCGTAGAGGAACTCGCCAGCCTCTGTAGTCTTAACACCACTGCGCCCACGGGAAAGTAATTTGACGTTGAGGTCCTCCTCAAGCCTGCGAACGGTCAGACTTAATGACGGCTGCGTAAGCCGCAGCGTCTCCGCAGCCTGCGTGAACGAGCCGTGGTCCACGATGGTGCGAAAATGGTGAAGCTGACGAGAGTCCATGAGTGCAGACTACCCTATTGCTGAGACTTTGCTGCCTTTTAGGTAAGAGAGAAGAGGGGGCGGTACACTGCCCACTATGCACGAAGAGAAAGATAACTCCAGCTCACAAGGTCAACACGCGCCTGTGGCGGCGGTCGCACAATCAGGTCCACGGGCCCAATCTTCTCGCCTTCTCAATCTTTCTTTTGTCGTTTTTGCGGGTCTTGTCGGCGGAATTATCTCGGCGTTTTTCCTCGCGGACTCGCTCGCGGCGCTGGGCATCCCTGACCCGGGCCGCATCACTACCTTCGGCCTTCCCTTCTTTCGTGCAGCCGCGTGGATGTTGATGGCGCTTTCTATTGGCTCGTTCATGGCCAGTGCTTTCTTCATCTACCCGGTGGTCCCGGGAAAGGACAATGATCAGCTCATTCGGGCCGGCCTTACCGTTGACGGCCACATTGCCGCCCGCACCGGCGCCTGGGCTGCCGTCGGCACCGCTGGGGTGTCCTTGCTTGAGGTTCCCCTCGTGATGTCGGACCTGACAGGCACGCCCATTGCCCAGGTGCTCAACCCGGAGTTGATGGGCATGGCGGTGGGGCAGATTGCGGCGTCGCAAGTCTGGCTACTGACCGCCGGTATTGCCGTTCTTGTTTCCCTCGTTGGCTTCCTTGCCCGCACATGGGCGGGGCAGGTAGGCGTGTTCTTCCTGTCGTTGCTCCTTACTGTTCCGCTCGGGTTGGAAGGCCACTCCGCGGCCGGCGGTGACCACGACTATGGCACGAATTCACTGCTTCTCCACCTCTTCTTCATTATGTTGTGGGTCGGTGGGCTCATGGGACTTATTGCCCACGGCCGCCGCCTCGGTCCCGACATGGATGTGGCAGTGCGCCGCTACTCCTCTGTGGCGCTGTTTTCCATCGTGGCTCTTGCCGCGACAGGAGTGGTCAATGCCTTTATTCGCGTTGAGCTGAGCGATCTTTTCTCTACGCGCTACGGCCTGCTGGTGTTGAGCAAAGCTGTGCTCACCGTGGTGCTTGCGGCGGTCGGTTACGTGCATCGCAGCATCACCATTCCGCAGCTTAAGAGTTCCCCGCGCCTGTTCATTCGGGTGTCCATCGTGGAGGTCGCCATCATGGCCGCCACCGTGGGCGTGGCCATTTCCATGGGCCGCACCCCGCCACCGCCTCCACGTGACCCGAATTTGAATGCCATGCAGATTCTGGTGGGCTATGAGCTTTTCGACGCCCCCACTTTCTCCAACGTGTGGACCATGTTCCGCTTTGACCTCATGTTTGGCTCACTGGGGCTCGTCCTCGCGGGCTTTTACCTGTATGCGCTGTGGCGTCTCAAGCGCCGCGGCCTCACGTGGTCGGCCGAGCGGACCGCCTGGTTCCTGTTGGGGTCGCTGGGGATGACGCTCATCTTGAGCAACGGTATTGGCCTGTACATGCCTGCGCTGTATTCCATGCACATGCTCGTGCACATGATCCTTTCCATGGCCATCCCATTGTGCCTAGTCCTGGGCGCACCGGTGACGCTCATGATGGAGGCTTTTGAGCCGGGGGCGCCTGGCAAGCCAACGCTTCACGACGCCGCTGTAGCCCTCACCAAGTCCCGTACCCTGCGTTTTCTCACGCACCCAGCAGTCAATGTTCTGCAGTTCCTGACGTTCCTCTACGTGCTCTACCTTTTCCCGAGCTTCTATGAGGTTGCCATCTCAGAACATGCCGGGCACGTCATCATGAACTGGGTCTTTCTGATTTCCGGCTACATCTACTACTGGGAGGTTATCGGCCCCGACCCACTGCCGTGGCGCGCGCCGACGAGGATTCGTCTGGCCATCCTTTTCTTCTCGATGCCGCTGCACCTTTTTGCCGGTGTCTACCTCATGCAGATGCAGTCCATCCTGGGCTTGGAGTTCTATGAGTCGTTGAACCTGCCGTGGAACCCGGACCTTGTCAAGGATCAGCGCGCCGGTGGCGGTATTTCATGGGGCTTCGGCCAGTTCCCGCTGGTGGTGGTGTTTGGCAAGCTGTTTATCGACTGGCTCCGTGAGGACCGTGCCCAGGCCCGACGATATGATGCGAAGGCCGACGTCGATGGCGATGCTGACCTGGAGAGCTACAATGCCATGCTCAAGCAGATGAGCGAAGGGGATGACGCGGGTTTCCGCCCGCACTAATGGTGTAGCGGCCTGTGAGTTTTGGGGCCTAAAACCCCTACTTTGTTGACGCTTACAACAAGTTATCCACAGGTTTTCGGCGAGGGTATTGCGGGCGCTGCGGGGCGTGGCAATGATGCGAACCAAGGGAGGTTGATGACGCCTCCTTACACACACCATCACGAACCACGTAAAGGATCCCGCAATGTCGCAATATCCCATTTCACTGACCGGACGCCTGACAAGCGATCCACACCTGACCAAAATCAGCGAGACGATGTACAAAACCCGTTTCCGCATCGCCTCCTCCCGCAGTGTTCCCGAGACCACCGAGGAAGGCAAGACTGTTTGGCGCGAGCTCGACGTCAACTTCATCGATGCCGAAGTCTGGGGCCAGTGCGCCATCAACGTAAAGAAATCACTGAGCAAAGGTATGCCCATCTTTGTTATGGGCTCTATCGTCACCGACCAGTGGAAGGACCCGCAGGGTGGCAATCGTTCTAGGACATACATTAAGGCCGGCCATGTGGGCTTGGATCTGAACCGTTTCATTATTACTTCGGTAAAAATCGGCACGCCCTATGGGGAAGAGGGTGCGGAGCAGTTGTGGTTGGGGGAGAACCCGCCGGTGCCGGACGTGGACCATACGGTGTCGGAAAGCACTGCACCTCCGTCGGAACAGGCGGAGGCCATGCCCGAGGCCTTACAGCCCACCGAGGACACCCCGCAGGATACGGCTGCTGACCGCCAGCAGGCGCAGAGCGCCGCCGAGGAGATTCCGGAGCCGGAGGAGGTCATGGTCTAACTAGGGCGGGGCACCGCCAGCGCCCATGTGATGTAGTCTTTGTACTGTTATTTACCATTCCTGACAGAAGCAAAGGGTGAAACATGGGCGAGTTCATCTACACGATGAAAAACGTGCGCAAGGCCATCGGTGACAAGGTCATTTTGGACAATGTCACTATGGCCTTCTACCCGGGCGCCAAGATTGGCGTCGTGGGCCCCAACGGTGCCGGTAAGTCCTCGATCCTGAAGATCATGGCCGGCCTCGACCAGCCCTCCAACGGTGAAGCCTTCATCGATCCGGGCAAGACCGTGGGCATCCTCCTCCAGGAGCCGCCGCTTAATGAGGAGAAGACGGTCCGTGAAAACGTTGAGGAAGGCCTCGGCGAGATTTTTGAGAAGAAGCAGCGCTTCGAGCAGATCGCCGAGGAGATGGCCACGAACTACTCCGACGAGCTCATGGAGGAAATGGGCAAGCTGCAGGAGGAGCTGGACCACGCCGATGCCTGGGAGGTTGATTCCAAGATTGAACAGGCCATGGAAGCCCTGCGCTGCCCGCCGTCCGATGACCCGGTGACCAACCTTTCTGGTGGTGAGCGCCGCCGCGTGGCACTGGCCAAGCTGCTGCTGAGTGAGCCGGACCTGCTGCTTCTCGACGAGCCCACGAACCACCTCGACGCCGAGTCCGTCCAGTGGCTGGAGAAGCACCTCGAGTCCTACCCGGGCGCTGTCCTGGCCGTGACCCACGACCGCTACTTCCTCGACCACGTCGCGGGCTGGATCTGTGAGGTTGACCGCGGCAAGCTCTACCCCTACGAGGGCAACTACTCCACCTACCTGGAGAAGAAGGCCGAGCGCCTCGAGGTGGCTGGTGCCAAGGACAAGAAGCTGCAGAAGCGCCTGAAGGACGAGCTCGCGTGGGTTCGCTCCGGCGCCAAGGCTCGCCAGGCTAAGAACAAGGCCCGTCTCCAGCGCTACGAGGAAATGGCGGCTGAGGCTGAGCAGTACAAGAAGCTCGACTTTGAAGAAATTCAGATTCCGACCCCGCCGCGTCTGGGTAACAAGGTCGTGGAGGTTGAGAACCTGACCAAGGGCTTCGACGGCCGTGTCCTGATCAAGGACCTGTCCTTCACCCTGCCGCGCAACGGCATCGTCGGTGTTATCGGCCCGAATGGTGTGGGTAAGTCCACCCTATTCAAGACCATCGTGGGCCTGGAGCAGCCGGATTCCGGAACTGTAACCGTCGGCGAGACCGTCAAGCTGTCCTATGTGGACCAGGGCCGTGAGAACATTGACCCTGAAGCTACCGTGTGGGAGGTCGTCTCCGGCGGACTGGATTACATCCACGTCGGCCAGAACGAGATGCCTTCGCGTGCATACCTGTCGGCCTTCGGCTTTAAGGGCCCGGACCAGCAGAAGCCGTCCAAGGTTCTCTCTGGTGGTGAGCGCAACCGCCTGAATCTGGCGCTGACGCTCAAGGAGGGCGGCAACCTGATCCTCCTCGATGAGCCGACTAACGATTTGGACGTCGAAACCCTTGGCTCCCTTGAGAACGCTCTGGAGAAGTTCCCGGGCTGTGCGGTGGTCATTTCCCACGATCGCTGGTTCCTCGACCGCACCTGTACCCACATCTTGGCGTGGGAGGGCAACGTTGCTGAAGGCCAGTGGTTCTGGTTCGAGGGTAACTTCGGTGATTACGAGAAGAACAAGGTCGAGCGCCTCGGCGAAGAGGCAGCTCGCCCGTCCCGCGTGACGCACCGCAAACTCAGCCGCTAGGTTGAACCCCTTGCCCAGTCGGTAGGCGCAGACTAGCGCCTACCTAAACCTCAGGAAGGAACCTGGAATGTCCGCTCAGAATGTCGTGTCGGAGGGCACCACAGATAACGTCCACGAGTTGACCGTTGGCGTGCGGTGGTCGGACTTCGACATGTATGGCCACATGATGAACGCCAACTTTATCGAGCTGGCGCAGGAAGCGCGCTTGGCGTTTGCCATGCACAACTTCTACTCGCGTGGCGTTAACATGGTGGCCTTCGTCCGCCACATTGAGGCCGATTATGTGCGCCCTATCAAGTGGGATGGCCGCCATGGCACGGTGACGGTGGAAACCACGGTGGTGCGCCTTGGCCGCACGTCCTTTACCACGCGTCAGAAGATCAAGGACTCCCAGGGCCAGGTCGCCTGCATCATCGACTGCGTCCAGGTCACCATCGACCCAGAGACACAGATGCCGCGCGAGGTAAGCGAGGAGGAGCGCAGCATCATCCTCGAGCATGCTGTCGTTGAGCTGGACGATAACGCCTAGTCCATGGTCGGTGAAACGCTCGAAGTACGTAGCGGTGGGGTAGGGCTTCGCGCCCTGCTTACGCGCGCGATTGGCCTCGACGCCTCGGCGTCGGTGCGCCTGCGCCAGCACGACGATGCCTCCGCCGAGGTGTTTGTCACCACGCCTTTTGAGGTCGTGGCCTCCCGCCGCGTCGAAGGCGTGGTGGGGCGCGACGGTGCGGTGGTCTCGGCGCAGTCGCTTCTCGACGCCCTCGAGACCTCCCCCGACCCAGATCTCCTCGGCGAGCCCGTGGAGCTTCAACTCGGCCCCGCCCGCGACCCCTCGTGGCCTGGTGCGCTGCCGCCACAGGACGGTTTTGTGGAGATCGATTCGCTTCCCGTGACCGTCGTACGAGAGCTCGCGGACCAGGGCCAGCAGCTAGCTCGCCAATTCTCCGGTCCGATGGGCCCGCCGAGCAGTCTGCTTAATCAAACCGTCATCACGGTGGAAAACAGGGACGACAAGGTGGAAATCCCCATGCGGATGATTTTCGCCTGCACCAACTTGGGGCTCATCCCAGGGTTTGCTGCCCCCATGAATGTGCCTCGCCACCTGCGAGTGGCAGGAAAAGGCCGTTGGGTGCGTGTGGATGCCCCCTTTGGCAGCGTCTATCACTCGACGCGCCTGTCCCTCTTCTAAGCGTGGTGGCAGAGCCACCACACGCTCTGCCACCACGCAGGCTAGAGCAGTACCGCGCCAGCCAGGGCCGCGCCCACCGCGACGGACCACGGCGGAGCCTTGAAGAACAAGGCTGCACCGGCAGCAACCGCAATCACTCCAGAAGCCCAGCTGGTAATACCGTGGGTAATGATGGGATCCCACAGGGCCGCCACGAGCAGGCCGATGACGGCCGCACTAATCGCGGAGAAGGCGCCGCGCAGCCACGCCAAGTGATTCCAGCGCGCCCAAAAATACAACGCCGATAGCGTGAGAAACGCACCGGGCAGAAAGATCAGCACCGTGCCCAAGACGGCGCCCGCGATGCCACCATCAACCGCACCGAGATACGACGCAAAGGTAAACAGCGGTCCCGGCACTCCCTGCGCTACCGAATAGCCGGCTAAAAATTCCTGCTGACTCAGCCAGCCGGCCCCCACGAACTGGTCCTCCAAGAGCGGCAGCACCACGTGCCCGCCGCCAAAGACCAGCGCGCCAGACTGGTAAAAGGCGTTGGCGCGGGTGATGAAGTAGGAATCGGTGAACTGTGCTGCAGCCGCCAAACCACCGAGCAGGAGGAAAAACGCGCCAAGGCAGCCCCACGCTAGCCCGGCGGGTACCGGGCGGAGGCCGGTAGCGGTGTCGGGTGCCTCGGACGTCGGCAAGAATCGGCGCAGTACCGTTGCCCCCAGCAGACCCGCTGCAGCGAGCACGGCTAATTGCCATGCCGATCCGGCCACCAGGAGTAGGGCAGAACTGATGAGGGCGAGAGCCCAGGTGGTGGGCGTCGTCAAGAGCTTTTTTGCCATGCCCACAATGGCATGCACCACCACGCCGGCCGCCGCAGCGAGAAGACCGGCTAATAATCCGTCGAGCCAGCTCACCCCGCTGCCCGGAACCGCCAGGCCAAACACGGTGAGGATGAGCGCCGACGGGAATGTAAACAGGAACCACGAATACGCCATACCCGCAAGCCCCGCGCGTGCGTAGCCCAGCGCCATGCCTACCTTGGAGCTGGCCGGGCCCGGCAAAAATTGCGACATGGCAACCAGATCTGCATAGGTGGCGTCCCCCAGCCACCCCCGGCGGTGGACAAACTCGGTCCGGAAATAACCCAGATGGGCCGCAGGCCCCCCGAAAGCGGTCCATCCCAACGGGAGAAACGAACGGCCAACTTCGCTCAGATTACCGGTGAGATTGCTCATTGCCGGAATCCTAGCCCCTGAAGGGGCAGAGCGCGATTCAGAACGCAAATCGGCCCCCAAGCTGCAGCGTTGTGGACTAAGCTAGGCAAGGCACAAACATTTTCTGTTCCCAAAGGAGCCTGTCACCATGCGCATTGCAGCCCCCAAAGAAATCATGAACAACGAGAACCGAGTAGGCCTTACCCCCAGCGCCGTGCAGACGCTGGTGCAGGACGGCCACGAGGTCCTCATTGAGACCAATGCCGGCGCAGGTGCCTCGTTCCCGGACGAGCTCTACACGGAGGCCGGCGCTACCATCGTTGCGACCGCCGAGGAAGCCTGGGCCGCGGACATGGTGGTCAAGGTCAAGGAGCCGCTCGAGTCAGAGTACGGCTTCCTGCGCGATGACCTTTTGCTCTTCACCTACCTCCACTTGGCAGCCGACCGCCCGCTCACGGAGGCCCTCATGAAGGCTGGCACCACCGCTGTTGCTTATGAGACCGTCACCGATGCCCGCGGCACCCTACCGCTGCTGACGCCGATGTCCCAGGTCGCTGGCCGCCTTGCCGTTATTGAAGGCGTACACCACCTGCTGTCCACGCAGGGCGGCCGCGGCGTGTTGGCTTCCGGTGTGCCGGGTACCCAGCCGGCGCGCGTGGTAGTCATCGGCGGTGGCCAGGTTGGCGCATCGGCGGTGGCCATGGCCCACGGCCTGCGTGCGGAGGTTACTGTGCTGGACCTCGACCCGCACGTGCTGCAGCGCTTCGACGAGCAGTACCAGGGCGGCGTGCGCACCATCGTGTCTGACCCGGCAGCGCTGGAGGCAGAACTCCTCCACGCGGATCTCGTCATCGGCGCGGTTCTCGTGCCGGGTGCCGCAGCACCGAAGCTGGTGAAGGAAGATGTGGTCAAGCGCATGAAGGAAGGCGCCGTGCTTGTCGACGTCGCCATTGACCAAGGCGGCTGCTTCGAGAACTCCCATAAGACCTCGCACGACGACCCGACTTTCAAGGTTCACGACACCCTCTTCTACTGCGTGGCCAATATGCCGGGTGCCGTGGCCAACACCTCTACCCGCGCGCTGGGTTCGGCCACCTTGCCGTACACGCGTGCGCTTGCCGCGGGCGGCTATGATGCCGCAGTTGAGCGTTTCCCGGGCCTGGCTGGTGGCCTGATGACCCGTGGTGGCGAGCTGGTTTCCCAGCCGGTGAAGGACGCCTTTAACCTTTAAGGCGCTGTATTGATGAGCATCGCTGCTACCCGCTCCATGTGATCCCAGATCATGGTGCGGTAGGCCGGCGGGATGGTGTCTTCATCAATCTTGGCGAGGGAGTTTCCCATGAGCTCCAGCCAGCGATCATGGGCAGCCATGTCGATGGGGTAGGGGGCGTGCCTCATGCGCAGGCGCGGGTGCCCGCGGTTCTCGGAGAAGAGCTGCGGGCCGCCCCAATACTGCACGAGGAACCACAGCAGGCGCTGTTCTGCGCCGTCCCAATCCTGGTCGGGATACATGGGGCCGATGACGTCGTCAGTGCGCACCTGGGCGTAGAAGCCGCCAACGAGCTTCTCAAAGGTCTCCATCCCACCGATGGCCTCGTACACACTGTTCGGTTGCATGCCTAGTCTTCCTTTCGCGTCAGGCCTTGTCCTTGACCCGATTCTTCCATGTCGAAGATGGCCATCCCGCGCGGGTAGGGGGTGGCGATTCCTTCCGCATGCATAGCGCTGAGAATCTTGGACTGGAGAGCGCGCTGGACGTTCCACTGTTTGCCGGGCAGGGTTTTAACGGACACGCGGTAGGACATGTGGTCTACCTCGAGGCCAGACATGCCGTTGACGGT
>ERZ1031113.264-NODE-264-length-14570-cov-6.475439_pt1 | contig 14570 bp, 9 predicted proteins | sample MGYA00518225_ERZ1031113 | MGnify/ENA primary metagenome ERZ1031113 (study PRJEB33718, sample SAMN03159751) | human skin metagenome | collected 2014-05-20 | study: EMG produced TPA metagenomics assembly of the PRJNA266117 data set (Human skin bacterial metagenome...
CATCGAGATCGCCTCGAAGCTCTCCTCCCAGGCCGGCCTGCCGGAGCTGCGCAACGTGCTGCCGGCTATCGCGCCGAATGGGAGCAGCTTCTAGGGACGCTGACTTTTACTCGATGGTGATGCTGCGGATTATTGCGCCCGTTTTGGCCCTGATCAGCATCTCGACAAACCAATCAATTGCGGTCTGTGATCCATCCACTTTTAGCCTTATCTGGGTTTTGCCGTACTTAGGCCTTGCCTCCAACCCGGCCAACGCGCAATTGTGAGCAATCCAGCGATCAAATTCTCTTACTCGAATCTTGCCTTCAATCACAATTACCGCGCTCAGTACCTCACCCACTGTGCTTGCGGGAAAATACGTTTCCGCAAGACGATCTGCAGCATCAAGGCTTTGCCCTTCCCATGGCCAATGCTGAAGATCGATATCAGGATTGGCGTTAATTTCGATAAACGCCCACTGTTGACTTTGGGGGCTTTTTGCTATGTCTTCAGCAAGTAAGTCGATCCCCAAGATTTCCGGGTAACCCAACAATTCTGGTATCCGTTCACAGATGCTCACAAACTGTGGATGCACCTCACCGGTTCGATTAATCGAATCTCCACCTGCACCGATGTTTGCCACAAAGCGCAGACGAACCTCCGTTCCTTTCGGTGGCACCGAAGTCACGGTTTTTCCTTGGCTTTCGAGACAATCCAACGCCGCATCGTCGATCTCAATCGGATGAGACTTTGTCGATGGATTCAAAGCGCGCTTCCGATTCTTCTCCGCAACGAGCTCTTCCACAGTCGAAATGCCATCTCCAATGATTGATGCCGGCCGACGCTCAGTGGCAGCAAAAAAGCCCTTCCCGATTGTCAGTAGCCTATAATCTCGACCTTCAATCTGCTCTTCGAAGATTGGGGATGCCCCTGCGCCCGCGAGTGCGGCCTCGAAGGCATTGAAGTCCCGGATATTCATGCTGACGCCAGCACCGTGGGATCCTCCGTTCGGTTTAAGGACGCCAGGCAATAGGTCCAGTGCCTCAATTGATGCAAAGTTTTCGCGCGTGGTGGATCTCTTAAGTTCATAACTTCGCGGCACCCTCAAATTTGCTTCTGACAAAACTTTCTTTGTCGCCGTTTTGTCACGAGCCAGCTTGTGCGCGGACAAGCCCCGTTCAGCAGACATCAAGCCGCGAAAAAGTTTAACCTCACCTTGCGATATGGCACCCCACAGCGGTAGCTGCCCTGTCTTGTTACCCTGCGATGTAACCACGCGGATATTGCGTCTAAGGAGAGCCCTACGAAAAAGGGAAACCTTGTTTCCCACCGATAGGTTCGAGGCCACATTTGCAATGCCCTCATAGGAGTTAACGTCCTCTTTAGCTGAGCTCACTTGACCGCCTATCTTCTAGAATCGTCGCTGTACCTTCAACACCTACTTAAGGCGAATACTAGCGCTAGCTTTTCCCAAAGATATCTCTTCAAGACGCTGGTCGCTCATCGACGTTCAATAGTGGCCGAGCGAGCGGAAGTTTCATGGATGTTGTAAAAAAGACATCATCCATGAATTTAGTGACGGCAGGACTCGTAAAACCGTTACCTTGGATTTTCAGAGAACTCTTGAGACCACGATCTTGCCGAATCGGTCGAAGCTAGGTGCCGGCTGCATCTACGGCACCGGCTACTCAAAATCGCACATGAGTGGCGCTAGAAGCTAGAAGCACGCACATCCGATTCCTTAATCTTGTACGAAAATCCGACCTCCAGCCTAGAGCTGGTTCTCCGACTTTAATCGAACTGAAACCTCGCATCATTGCCGGCCGCTTGGCCTTGCCGCCTAAGAACCCTATCCCGACTCGGCTTGTACAAAGTTGCAACTAGACACGGCCGGTGTGTCAAGTAACATTGGCCCGTCCCTTGCGCCCTACGGCCCCTTTACTTTTTGGAAAGCGAAGCATCACGTTGAAAGTTCCTGTTGAGCTCCTCGCCGAAGGCGGGCTTAATGCTCCCCGATTCAAGGTCGACGCTGAAACCCCAGTTTTTGATTACTCCCCTGGTTGCGCAATATTCGAGGCAGAGTTATCGCGTGGAACGAAACTTGAATGCTTGACAGTAATCCGTGGAGACGCGCCCACAATAGTTTCTTTCCATGGGGCGCTCCTCCGCAAGAAGTACAACCTCCCGCGCTTTGAGCGCCTCAAAACATTGGCCGGTTTCGAGTGCAACGCGGTCTTTTTCTCAGACCCCGCCCTACATCTCAGTAAACGGCTCGAACTTGCGTGGTTCACGGGGTGGAAGGACCTGGACCTTCATCAGCTAATAGGAAATTGGATTAACAGTTTGTCAAACGGCCTTAATTCAAACCGCGTTATTCTTTCAGGATCGTCCGGTGGAGGATTCGCTGCTCTCCAAACTGCGCCTTATATTGATGATTCAATAGCTGTGGTTTTTAATCCTCAAACACAATTGGACCGATATCTCGTCGGAGGCCGCAGCGACGGACTCAAGGCTCAACGCGATTACCTGAGAAGCGTCTACCCCGAGTTACTAGCTCCCGACGGAGGGATTCCAGAGAATTGGGGCCGCTTAGTAGGTTGTAAAGCCTCAGCATTAGACCGATATGAAAAAGTTCGTGGACAACGAATCCACTACTGGACATCTCCCAATGATTTCCACCACGAGGATCACTTTAAACCTTTTAATCAGGTGTACAGCCAGAACGAGAATCCTCTCATCCCGTTTATCTACGAAACCAGGCCGGGGCACCGACCACCTTCACTTACAACATTTAACGAGGCAATCGAGACTGCACTCCGATGCGACTAGCAACGGCGGCCATCTGTCAATCCTTACTTTGAATTCCCCTCTACCTGTTGTGGAAATTCTTGATAAGGCTTTGGTGCTAGCATCACCAAACAGACAGATCCCGATTAGACGGCCCTGTTACCCACAAATATTGCCAGGGCTGTCCAGTGCCCCCAGTTGGCAACCCTTTGCCAAACGAAAATGTTAGGTCTAACAGAATGCAAGCTAGAAAGAACCCTCTAGAGCAGGCTCGCCTTGCCTGCAACTCTCACACTCATGCCCTCTCGAGCGTCTATGCCGCAATAAGTGCGCTCAGACAGGACAACAGTATCGATGCGAAAGACCGCAGTGCTGCGCTTAGACGCTTGTATTCAAAGCTCTCTTGGCGAGATGTGAGAGCTACGGTTGCAAACGAAGTTGAGCGCAAACGGATCGGCGTTTCTTTCCGATCGAGCATTTCTCACATGCGACTTGTGAAACACGAGCTTCGGAAGAAGGGGTACGCGCTCTCCCCCGGCGGAAATCCAAAAATGCAGGACAGAGATTTCGCCCAAGCTCTTGGCGTGCCCACGCCTAAAACACTGTCCCTAAACCAGACCGCTTCCGAGGTAAGTGTTCAGGCCAATACAGTAATCAAGCCAATAACAGGCGCTGCATCGAAAGGCGTTTTCATCGTCGATTCAGATTGCGAAGTGCGCTCTGTTTACTCAGGCAAGTCCTACGAGAGTTTTCTTGATGGAGTCAACAAAGAGTACGCGGGCACACACCTAGCTAATGAGCCGGTTTGGCTAACGGAAACGCTAATTGGAAACCCCGACAAACCAGCACGCGATATCAAAGTCTTCTGTTTCTATGGTCAACCTGGCCTTATTGAGGAAATCCACCGAAACTCCAGCCCACGGGGAAAAAACGAATACTGTTTCTATTATCCTTCCGGAGAAAAGGTGCACGTAGATTCCAATCGGGCACGGTACGATGGCAGTGGCTTCCCAGCATCCGCTTTGGAGTATGCGTCGAGAATTTCAGAGGAATCTCCCGTTCCTTTTCTTCGCGTTGACTTCTTAGAATCCGAAGGCACGCTGGCACTTGGTGAAATTACTCCTCAGCCTGGAGGGACGTATGCCGGTCAGATACACGACCACATTGATCGCGAACTAGGTGAACTCTTCCTTGAAGCAGAAGCGCGTCTAACAATAGACCTGCTGAACGGGAAGAAATTCGATACCTATTTTGAGTGCTACCCAGCGGCTCGACCTTCCGCCCAAAGCGAGTGACAGAAAAACCTCCCGCTAAAGATCCTCAGCTTTTCAAACTGTTGTCTTGCGACAGCGCACTTCTCGCGCCTCAGAAACGATAAAATGGAGCAATGACTAACCACTTCTTGGGTAGCACTCGGTTTAGTCTCTACGACCCCGCATCCCCATCGTGGAGGCTTTCTCGTCAGATGGGGAAAAAGAACGCAGAAGCATACTTGGCTAAGCTATACAGTCCTGCGCGCATGGATCGACGGGTAGAGATTTTTTTCGATTACACACTTCCGATAATTGAGCAGGGCAGCCACAACCACAGTCTGGTGCATGTGCTGAGCTTCTCGGAAGAGCTCCCACCTCCATATTTGCGGCACTTAGAAAGTGCAGCAGAAAAGTACTCTTGGCTCCACTTGGACAAACGAACTGCCAAGAATAGAAAAGGAACATCTATTGATAGTTGGGCCAAGCGATCTTTCGAAGCCGGTGACATCTACGCCGAATACCGTCTCGATGATGATGACCTCTTAGCTACCAGCTATTACGACACCGTCGCGGAGTATCTAACACCCGAGAATGTTGGAAAATATGTTTCACTCGGCTTGGGGATACAGGCTTTCTACGACGACGGGGCCTTCCGAGAGCCCCGCGTTGAGCACCGCCCTAAAATTGCAATCGGACTCGCCCGAGTCTGCGCTATTACCGAGGACAAGAAAATCGATGGTCCCCGTAGGGTTGCGCACACACAGGTTGACCGTCACGCACCCGTAATTGTCGATAGCCAACAGATCCAGTTCCTCCACTCGATTCATTTTGATCAGGATTCAGGCGTAGACAAACCGGATGGAGATCTAGGTAACCGGTTTCGCAACTATTTGAATCAACCGAAACCGGACTCCATTCCAGCCGGTGCTTTTCCCAACGTTCCTTTCGAGAAAATTGAGGAACCAGAACAAATCAAGATGCTTATCGGCGCCCATGCGAATTTGAGAACCGCAAGAGCGACTTTAAAGAAGATCGGTCGACGGCTCTCCAATATTCGGTTCTAGAGACGCCGCTTAACGACGGCTAGTTAAGGTTGAGCCACCCATATTCTTAGCCTTCTTGCTGATCAGTCCGAGTATCCTATTTGAAAACGCCTCGTGTGTGAACTGAGAATTAAGGTGCTCCCGCGCAATTTGTATCTGCCGATCGTAAAGCTCAGGATCAGACCAATACTCATCAACTAGCCTTCCGACATCGGCGGGTTCTGCGTAAACAGCGGCTGGGCCAAACACTTCCTCATAATGTTTGGGAAGAATCACAACTAGGTTAGCGGCAATCGCTTCAAGGATCGATCGCCCGAACGCTTCCACTGCATTAGAGTGCTGGAAGAACACGAAGAAATCCAGTGAATGCAAGAACTTCACTACAGGTTCTTCATCTCGCGCAAGAATTTCCCAATTTGCCGGCGAATCAGAACGCCCCACAACCTTCAATGGCGTCTTGCCGCCACCCATTATGCGTACGGACACATCATCGTTAATGGGATATGCGCTAAGAAGATCGTCTTTGCTGTCGGGCCATTTCATAGAGTCGTCACGAGAGTGCCGACCAATGACTGGTTTACGCTTCAATGACCGTTTGCCGGAAGGCTTTTCCCATTCTGCAGGTGCAAGAATTCCCGGAGAGTTAAATGACTCGAGTTCATTTGAAGTTAAATAGGGTTCTATGGCTTCCCTGGCCTGCGGCCCCTGGGGGATCCAGCTCACATTCGTATCGAACATAAACTCCGCATTCCTAGTGCAGTCACCGACCAAGTAGCGTATGTCCGAGCCGTCGATTTCTGAAGGCGCCTGATTCGCAACGATATAGAGATGACTTACATCTACCCTGCTCGGATCATTAGGGGGGAACTGCAATATCGGTGGATACCGCAAAAGCATGATCTGTGCTGTCACTGGGTCGTCGTAAAAAACCTGTGTCACAACGCCGCTGTTGACCAACTCCTGGATTTGATCATTCAACCGTTTCCCAGTCTTCGACATGAAACGGGCTGCTTCAAGGTTAAGAATCGCTATCTGGAGGCCAACGGCGTGCAGAGCAGCGATCTCTTCCATCATCGAGTTTTGCGGACCGCCCTTTTTTGTCCAATCACCAGCGAAGATCACGTCAAACGTCGCACTGGAACTTGCGTTGCTACCTAGACGAGACGGAACGGCCACCGGGGGTAAAGCATCAGGCTTGATCTCAAGCTCAGTTTTCGAAGCTTTTGAGTGCCAATGGCTATAGGCGCCTTTGAAATGGTCTCTGGATGGATGGCTCCACCCGGCTCCGAAGTCCGCCCTCGATAGGCTATCGGGCAACACTCGAACGATTGTGAGAGGTTTTTCAATCTGGTGGATCTTCTCACCCGTATACGCTTGGGCTCGGTGCACGAGTTCAGTGTCTGCTGCTTTCCGAGCTTCCATGAATCCGCCTAACTTCCTGATCAATTTCATAGGCACCATGAGCGACGAAGCATTGGAATTTTCAGGCTTATACCCAAGGCGAAGCTGGCTTAAGTTTTCATCGCAGAGCACAGCGTTCACGCGGCAGCCCGGGCTATCAGGATTATCGAAAAGATACTGCACCTGGGTTTCTAAACGCAATGGATGCGACCAATCATCATCATCCTGACCAGTGAAAAATCGACCTTTAGCAACTCGTACCCCGTAGTTCCTACATCCATAGGTCCCTTGGTTTCTATCCATGGTGTGAACCGAAACTCGATCATCAATCCCCTGGAGGTCTGCAAAGATCTCAGAGTATTCAGGGCCAGATGCATCATCGACCACAATCACTTCTATCGAGGTCAGCGATTGTCGAAGAATGGATCTAACTGAAGTGAAAATCTCATTTCTAGTTGGCTGATAAGAAGTAATGATCACGCTAACCAGCGGCTGGTTCGAATCGTCACTTTGCGGGACCGCCTTGGAAGAGATGTCACAAGCCAGCCGATCAAAGGGGGCACCCTCGCCGAGTTCCAAATTGACCGGACTGACATCAGAGCCAGTAAAAATATCATTAAAGCTCCGCATCCATTCACTGGAATCAGAACTGCGAGAGAAGCTGGTGAAAGGGTTCAGTAGCTCTGCCCTCAGGTACCCATGACCAATCCGGTCGATATCTTTCCACCGATTCAAGTATTGAACTGCCGTACTCGCTCGGCCCCCAAGGATCAACGACTGCACCAACATGAGACGCCACTTGCGTGTGGACAAATTTTTCGGCAACAGATCAATGGCTGCTTCCAGAAGATCGACCGCAAAAGCATTTGAGGGTGAACTGGCCGTGTTCTCGATTAGGAGATAGTACGCGATTTCTCCGAATACGTCTGCGTTACCAGTCGGTTCAATCTCAGCAACCAAGGAGCGTTTTCCGCCTTGAACATGCAGCTTCAACAGCTTTGCTTCCAGGGCGTTCCAGTCTGCTTTAGAATCGCTTGCCTCATAAGCAAGAATATCTAGATAGCTGGTCGCCCTCAAACGTCGAGCAGTTGCGACTGCCGCCCCCCGTCTTCTCGACGATATCTTCGCGTAATCTTCAAGTAGTTGCTCACGCGTTAGAGCGAACCTATCGCGCTCATCGGAAACATCGAGCCATTTACTTTTCGACACCATCACTCAACCTCCTTTGCAACGACTTCCGAACCTTCAAATTCACAAACCTCTTCTTGTCGTGCTGAATCAGTTTGCGCTTGAGACCTCGCCAATGGTTCCAACGGAACGACACCAAGTTTTCTCACACGCTCCACGAATTCGTCTTCACTCAAGAAGTTGCTCGAGAAATCAACTCCAGCGAGCACCTGCTTGTTATAGAAGTCCTTATTGTCCCAGGCTCGAGAAACGACATTCTGAACTTCCTTCGCATCGCAATAAAGCGCTGCGTCTCCATAAACGGGCCTCTGCTCTGGGGGAAGAATTACCACTACCCCGCTCGCCATAGCCGTTAGAACCTCCCGAGCTGGCTCAGCATTCGCTAGAGATGGGTCAAACCCTAACCAGAAATCAAGGGAGGCCATATATTTTTCCTCACTAATATCTTCCTCAGAAATCAGCGTCGCATTCTCCCTCAATAGAGTCTGCGCCTTTGAGGACAGCCCTTCAATGTCATCCCATAGGAGCACCTCGTAGCTGTCATTATTCGTATACACATTCCGAATATCTGAAAGTCTGTCAGGCCAGTTGGAGCTGTGCGATGCGCTGGATCGCCCGACCAAGGGAACGTCATTTTCCGTTGGGTGAGCATCAAATGAGTCGTGAGCGAAAAGCACAGGCCATTCTTCAAACGGGATTGGAATACTATTTGCCTGTTCTCCGAACAATTGCTCGAGGTTCCGGCTCCCAAGTTCATTGAGACGAGACCGCCGTGAGTGATTCTTATTCGCGGTCACTGTCTGTCCCACGGACCACTGCGCGCGGAGGTTTTCTGCAAACGAGAGCGCAGTTAAATCACGGCAAATTACGGAGGCTGCCGACAATTGATCATTCAAAGTGATGAAAGAAACCTCGCGGGCTCGAACCGCGTCGAGAGCCGCCCTTTGGAATCTCTTTTCAGTTACACCGGAAGTGCCGTAGAGGTGCGCAATCCCAACGCGATAGCCCGCGTTAGAAAGAGCTCTTGCCTCACGTAGGGAAGCAACTGACAAAGCCGACATGAAGTCACCTACGAAGACGACGTCAAACCAACCCAAATTTTTCCCGCGCATTCCAGGTTCCATATTTGCTGGCCGAGCATCTCTTCTCTTACCATCCAGAGCATCCGATTCATGCAGACGCGAGAACGCAGAATGATAGAAGAGCCTCGCGGGGTCTTGGTAACCGCGGTCGATCTCACCAGCTGTTAGTGAAGTGTCGCGAGTACGTGTGAATGAGAAGGGTGCTTTTCCTACCTGCGGGATTTTGGATCCTGTCGCTGCGATAACTCGGTTCTTGAATTCTTCATCGCCGCCACGATTCACATCATCCCATTGCCCCACCTGATCAAAGATCTGCTTCCTGAACATCAACGAAGAGAAGTTGTTTTGAATCAACGTAGGTGTCGAATTGATTCGCACGAACCGCAGGTCCGTAGTCGATCTGATGTGTCCCGTGGTGTTAGCAATGATGCCTTCGTGTTCAAGCAAATGCTCAACTTGGGCTTGAATCTTGCGCGCGTGAGACCAGTCATCGTCGTCATGAACAGTGATGAACTCACCTTTGCACTTTTGCAGCCCAGCGTTCCTCGCTGTATACGCGCCTTTATTCTCTGTTAGCTCTAATAGTTGAACTTCTGGGTAACGGGCACATACGTCCCTCAGACGCTCATTGTTTTGTTCGCTTGATCCATCGTCTACGACAATGATTTCGAGGTTTGCCCAAGTCTGAAGAGTCAGACTTTTGAGAGCAGTCTCGATCCTATCCGCTCCCTCATAGGTAGGAACAATGACGGAGACAAGTGGGCCGTCGACTTCGCGTGGCGTGGCTTGAGTCTTGATCGAATCAAGGGTGGCAGAGCCATGTTCATCGACACCAATTTCATCCAAGCCATAACGGCTAAAGACAGCATTTACGCACTCAAGCCACCCACTCGAACCTGGCTCCAGAGAATTCGCTCTTGTGAGGGCGTAGTAATTGGGATCCTTTCGTCGCAATCCAGACTTTTCCAAGATGGTCAAGGCCGCTTTATGATCGCCTTGTTCTTGAACCACTTCGGAAAGAAGCTTTAAATCATTGTCCTTAAGGGCTCTTTCGCCGAACACCCAGTGAAGGCCCAAGAAGAGATTTCGGGCCGCTTCGAGATCTGCCTCAGAGCGACGTTGATTAGCTAAAACTCGGCCCAGAGCCAATAAACTCGCCCGGTTCCAATTTCGAATCGCCTTCGCCTCTCGCTCTTCGCCTGCTCTCAAGAGCGAGAATGCTTCAATAACTTCATCGTAGCCATATGCCATTCCCGTGGCTGCTTTGGCAAAGAATTCTCGGAATGCATCACTACGTGTACGAAGGGCGAACTTCGTAAAGAGATCTGGATTCTGACGAACACTGGCGAGTAGATCAGCCTCATCATCATCCGGCCGCAAAAAACCGGATCCAATCAATCCACGCTCTGGCAGTACTTCCTTTGTAATAACTTTCGCTGACGGAGCCTTGACTTCTTTTGCAACAACTTTCACCGAAGAAGTCTTGGAGCCTTCAGCCGGCTTGCCCGAGCTATTTGAGTCTTTAAGGTCGCTAAGAGCCTGACTCTCAGGTAGGTCAATCTCCTCACGCAAAGAACGCAGCTCTTTTCGGCTTTTTCCGAACTGTTCATTTAGAGCTCTCCGCGTTTGGACGAGATAACGATGGGTCGCTCCGATCAGAACCACCAAAGAAGCAACTGAAAGAGCAATTAGAAAGGTAAATGCTCGGTATTGCCCCAAGAGCCCGGTCACTGCGGCGATCAAAACCACCCCAACAGTCAACAGACAAAGCTGAAGAACGCGGCTTTTGGAAATATTTTTAACCTTCATTTTTCTACCGCCGTTACCTTGAGGCCGTTTCTAATCGTCGAGTTTGCAAGTGCCACAGTGGATCCTAGTTGTAGTTCTTATTCGCGATCTTGCAGATAACCGAAGCTGCTTCGGCAGCACCCTTTGCAGGTTCCATTACTGCCTGCGCTGCCTTCATGTTCTTGCGGAGCTCAGGGTTATTTAGCCTATTTATTTGGTCGTATAACTCCTGCGGAGTTGTAGCGAGCAAGCCTAAACCCCGAGATTGCAACCCAGACACCCTCCGAAATTGATCATCAGTTTTAGTTGCTTCATTAGGAACGAAAACTGCTGGCAATCCTCGCGCAACTGCTTCCTGGCAGCTGTTGTAACCTCCAGCAAACACTCCCGCATCGAATGCACTCAGATAGTCGATAAGGGGGAACGCCTCTATACTCCTGCAACCTGATATCGCATTCGGAGAAAGCGGATTCTGCACCACCACGGGTTCCCATCCCTCGCCGAGTGAACGAACCGCCTCAAGAGCAACTGACAAATAGTCCGTCGTGTCATTAATGACACCAGCGCCTAGTTGAATTAGGAAAAAATTACCGTTTTCAGGCAAACCAAGCTTTGATCGAGCTTTCACACGAGACAAACTTCTATCTTGGTTTCCTGACACGATCGGAGGCACGTAGTCGACGTCGATTCCGGGACCGGCATCCACGGACTCTGCGCAACCATAATCCCCAGGGATGATCACGTGGTCGACGTATTTCGCGGCATGATGACGCTGCTCCGAATTCCTATCGACCGCGTCCCGCCAACATCCCCTCTGCAACCAGATAAGCGGACATCTTGAGTTCTTGACGATTTGAACAAGTCCTCTGTACACAAACGTCCCGTCAAACACGACCGCATCTGGAGAAAACGACTCGAAAACGGATTGAAAATGCGCTTTCATTAACGTGTTCCACGCCCCACCAGCCATGCCTAAATCACCGTAAGAGGGGAAGTAGATCGTTTTAGCCGACTCGCGGTTAAGACGCCGATAAGCGCTTGACATCGTATATATGAGGTCACTGCCACCCAGATGTTCCGAAATAGCGTTCACGCGCGTCAAATGACCTAGGCCTGCCCCATTGCTAGTTACAAGGAGAATTCTGGGGCTCCCTGAACTAGCCGGGAAAGCTTCTTCGACGCGTTTCCCAGTCTGACGAAAATCATTAGCCGTGGGAGCTTTGTCAATCGCTACGGCCCGCAGAGCTTTTTTCGCTATCCTTCGAAACGGCTGAGAGGCGGGGCGCTGGTTACTGCCCTGCCCAATCACGCTTTAATTCCTTACTCTTGGTTAAAGACGGTTAGAGGGAATCTTGGACTTACCGGTGGTGTCCAAGAACAACTTCGCTTCAGCTTCGATTTCCTCGAGATCATATTGCGAATGCCCCTGCAGCAGAACAACAACATCAGCAGCTGCCACTGCTTCTTTAAGCTCGCTCGAGCGCATAATCGTGTCGCCAGAATTCAGCCTCCACCCCTCTACGAAAGGATCGTGGTATTTGAGGTTCGCTCCCCGCTTCAGCAATTCTTCAGCAATGGGAACTGCTGGCGACTCACGCTGATCCGAGATATCCGGTTTGTAAGTGACACCAAGCAAAAGAACGGTCGAGCCAGAAATCGGCTTACGGTCAGCATTCAAAAGCTCTGCAATTCGCTGGACCACATAATTAGGTGCCGAGTTGTTGATCTCCTGTGCCAGTTCGACAAATCTCAACGGGTAACCGAGATTGCGACGCACCTCGTAACTCAGGTAGCCGGGATCGATCGGAATGCAGTGGCCGCCTACACCAGCGCCGGGCGTGAATTTCATGAAACCGAATGGCTTAGTCGAGGCGCCCCTAATGACTTCCCAAACGTCAATACCCATCTCATGGAAAACCCGCGTCAACTCGTTTACCAAAGCAATGTTGACATGGCGGAAGGTATTCTCCAGTAGTTTCGCCGACTCTGCCTCGCGGGTGCCACTCAACGGAACAACCTCATCGACGAAGTCCGAATAAAAGGCTGCGGTACGCTCAGCCGATACAGGGTTGATGCCACCGACCAGCTTTGGTGTGTTCTTGATGCCGAAATGCTTGGATCCGGGGTCCACGCGTTCGGGACTGAAGGCCACCTGGAAGTCCGACCCCGCCCGAAGGCCAGATTTCCCTTCAAAAATCGGCACACAGAAGTCTTCTGTCGTGCCTGGATAGGTGGTCGATTCGAGGATGACAAGGGTGTCTTCTGTTAGGTGCTCGCCGACATTCTGGCAGGCCGACTCGACGTACTTCAGATCGGGGGCACCCGCATCACCGAGAGGCGTGGGCACACAAATAACGACAACGTTGGACTCTGCGACGACCGATGCATCGACGGTCGCTTCGTAACCATTCTCAACCATTGTCGCGATGTCCTCATTGCTCAGGTCGTCGACATGCGATTCTCCTGCGTTGAGGCGGGCCACTACTGCATCCGAAACATCGAGCCCAAACACTTTCCACCCTGCAGCAGATGCTGCTTGCGCAAGTGGCAGGCCAACGTAGCCCTGGCCAACAATCGTCACGACCCTCGAGGAATCATTCATTTGTATCCACGTACTCCTTCATTGAGTATCTAATTTTCTTCAGCTGTAGAGTTCAGCTCGATGTTCTATGGTTACCACGGATACGCTGATTCAGCAGCACTTGTGTGTTCGCGTTAGTACCTTGGAATCTTCGAACTCAAAAGGACTCGAGGCTGCTCATATCCAGCCTTTACTTCGGCCATTATCTCAGACGCTCTGTCATCCTTTCTCTTGGCCCGCGCTTTATTCCAGGCCTCGTACTTAGGGGCTATGTCACCTACATCTCCGTCTGCAACAACTTCGCCCTGATCGATCCAAACTACTCGTTCGCACTGCCGACGGATCTGGGCAGCCGAATGCGAGACGAGAACGACCGTGCCACTGTTGTCGAGAAACTCATCCATTCTCTCACGCGCCTTCAACGCGAAAGTGGAATCGCCGGTAGAAAGCGCTTCGTCGATCAGCAAAATCTCGGAAGGTGTCGCAGTGGCGATTGCGAATTTCAGGCGCGCTTTCATACCAGAGGAATAAGTCTTCATTGGGCGGCTAAACGCTTCCCCAAGTTCGGTCCACTCTTTGACCTCTTGGGACAGTCTCTTAGCTTCCTCCGGAGAAAATCCTTTGGCGAGTAAACCAAGTCGCGCATTTTGTTCTCCCGTCAGTGTCGCCTGCAAAGCAGCCGAAACACTGAGCAGTGTCGGACGACTTGAAACATATACGTTTCCGGAGGTTGGCGACAGAGCTCCTGCAATGATCGACAGCAGCGTGGATTTTCCGGAGCCATTCCTCCCCAAAATGCCCACCGACTCACCTTTGGAGGTTACAAAGGAAACTCCTTTAAGAGCTTCGACTCGGATCTTGTTTCGGCTGAAGGGAAGAGTGTTTACCGAGCCTGACTTGCTCATCGTGTACGTATGTTCGACGTTCTGAACCGCAATCGTGGCTTTATCGAATGTTTCCATAACGCGCCTCCGCCATCCAGAAGAAGATGAAGCCGACAAGCGTCAGTCCTACGCTCCAGCCTAAAAGGTACATCCAAGTAAACAGATCAGGTGAGTGACCATCGAGCACCGATGTTCGAACTGCTGTCAACACCTGGTAGATCGGATTCAACTTCATCAGCAGCGCCAAGGTCTCGTGATTCACAAATCGCTCAATGGAGAAGAAGACACCCGACAAGAAGAATAAACCGCGAACCATCAGTGTGAAGAGCGAACGTAAATCCGGAATAAAGGCCGTGGCTCGGGCAACAATGAAACTAGAGCCAAGGGCAAAAAGCTGCACAAGAAAATAAATTGGGATCACGAATAGCACAGTCAGGCTGACTGGCGTGTCCGATTGAAATGCCAAAGCAAGAGCAATACCCACGATCGCTGGAGCAATACCGTCAAGAAAGTTCTTCACGGCAGTCGAGAAGATCACCTGTCTCTTATACACATCTCCGAGCCCACGAGACTCCTGAGCATCT
>ERZ1031113.266-NODE-266-length-14402-cov-13.825887_pt1 | contig 14402 bp, 15 predicted proteins | sample MGYA00518225_ERZ1031113 | MGnify/ENA primary metagenome ERZ1031113 (study PRJEB33718, sample SAMN03159751) | human skin metagenome | collected 2014-05-20 | study: EMG produced TPA metagenomics assembly of the PRJNA266117 data set (Human skin bacterial metagenome...
ACCTGGAGGAGGCCGCCGATAAGGCGCTGCGCGGCGAAGTGGTCAACTCGATTGCCGTCTCCGGCATCCTCGCCGCCGCGCGTCTGGTGGCCCGGGGTGAAAAGCCTAGGGCTGTCGACGAGCCGTTCCACCTGCGCCCGACTTCGTTGGCCAACCGCCGCGCGGAAGAAGGCATCGTGCCGGACATGAAACGGGTCTAGCCGGTGGACGCGGAGGCGCTGGCGCAGCGCTGGCTGACCCATCTTGCCGTCGAAAGGGGCGTGTCACCCCACACGCTGAGCAACTACACCCGCGATGTGCACCGCTACACCGCGTGGCTGGCCGCGGCTGGCAAAACGGATCTGAGTCAGGTCAGTGTCGCCGACATCGAGGCGTACGTCGCGGACCTGCGCCGGGGCGTGGACGGGGCGAAGCCCCTGGCCGCGTCCTCGGCGGGGCGGGCGCTGACCGTCGCACGCGGCCTGCACAAGTTCGGTGTGGACGAGGGCGTCCTGCCAGCCGACGCGGCCGCTGAGGTCTCGCCGCCGCGGACCGGCGAGCGGCTGCCAGACACGTTGAGCATCGACGAGGTGGCCAAACTCCTCGACGCATGCCCGACCGAAACCCCATCCGGCCTGCGCGACAAAGCACTGTTGGAGACGCTTTACGCCACCGGCGCCCGTGTCTCGGAAGTGCTGCGCTTAAGCGTCGACGACGCCAGCGCCGCTCTGGACGGCGAGTACGGCGGCGTGCTCGCGGTGACTGGCAAGGGCAACAAGCAACGTTTGGTGCCGCTGGGATCAAAGGCGCAAGAAGCGCTGGAGGCGTACTTGGTGCGCGGGCGTCCGACGTTTGCCAACGGGACCTCGCACGCGCTGCTGCTGAATAAGCGCGGCGGAGCGTTGTCCCGCCAAAGCGCGTGGAACGCGATCAAGGCTGCGGCGGCCCGGGCGGGGATTGAGAAGGACATCTCGCCGCACACCCTGCGGCATTCGTTTGCCACGCACCTGCTGGAAGGCGGGGCGGACGTGCGAAGCGTTCAGGAACTCCTCGGGCACGCCTCAGTGACCACCACGCAGATTTACACCCACATCACAGCCGATAACCTGCGCGAAGTTTGGCGCAGTACGCACCCACGTGCGTAGACTCGGCTGCTTGATTGACCCACATAACTCACGGGAGAACTATCTATGCGACCCGCACCTCTTTCACCGCGCACCTCGCGCCGCGCTGCGCTGCTCGCCGTGCCTGCGGCTCTGTTTCTTGCGGCTCCGATCGCTCCGGTGGCGCACGCGCAGCTTCCAGACGGCATGAGCCCGGAGGAGGTGCAGTCCATGATCCCCGGGGAGATCTCTGTTCCGGCGGGCGAGAGCACGACCGTGGACGTGGGCGTTCCGGTGGACGTGAACTACTCCTCGGGCGGATGGACGGTAACTTCCTCGGGCACGTCCGTGACCGTGAGCGCGCCGAACCAGCCGGGGGCGACGGCGGCGGTGCCGGCTAGCGCGGGCGGCTACTCGGCGACGGTGAACCTGGTCGCTGTCGGCGACGGCTCCGCGGATGTCGGCGGGGGCTCCGGCGAGTCCGGCGGTTCCAGCGGGGGAGGCGGCGGTGCCGCTGCTGACGGTGAAGCCGCGGGTAGTGAGGCTGACGGCGGCGCGTCCCGCGGGGAGGGTAGTGACACTAGCTCCGGCGGCGGGGCCAGCGACGGTCGAGATGGCCAGCCAGGTGAGGCCAGCGCAGACGATACCGGTGGCGGCAGCGCCCCGGCGGTGTCGCGCCCGTCGCGATCCAAGGCGGAGCCCGCTGACGATGCTGCCGCGACAAAGCTGTACTTCGATGGCGAAATTCGAGACAACACGATCGTGGTGAAGGTGCCGCTGAGCCGCGTCAAGGACCTGATGAAGTACGCCAGCTACGACACGGAGGGTGCCACGCTGCGGTACCTGGACGTCAACGGCCAGGTCATTGAGGGCGTGGAGCGCGAGATTGATAAGGGCAAACGCACCATCACCCTGACCTATCCGGAGGGGGAGACGCCGGACAACCCGTTCATTATGGAAATGGTGCGCGACGGCAAGGCGGATTTCGTCGCGGTGATCACCTCGACCAACGTCCCTGTGGAGCAGGCCGGCGACAGCAACGAGGACAACCAGTACGGCAACTACGCGCACCAGGATGGTCAAGGTCGTGGGGTTGACGGGACGTCGTCGCTAAGCGATGTTGTGCCCCTTGCAATCGCTGGAGCTGCGTTGCTGGCAGCAATCGCGGTGTTGATTGTGTTCCTGCGCCGGAGGCGCGCGCAGGCGTAATGACAACGTTGTAAGATGGCGGAAGTCAAGGGTTTGGACGTGATTGAGGGAAGGACCGGCCATGGCGGACGAGGCGTTGTTTGACGCTGCGGACCAGAAAACGTTTCTGACCGGGCGGCCGTGGCGCGAATTTGCCCAGCCGAAGGAGCTGGACAGGCACGGGCCCGCCACGGTGATCTCCATGGTCAATCAGAAGGGTGGAGTGGGCAAAACCACCTCAACGATCAATCTCGGCGCCTGCCTGGCGGAACAAGGTCGCAAGGTGCTTCTCGTGGACCTGGACCCGCAGGGCGCGCTCTCGGCAGGTCTGGGCGTTTCCTACGAAGAGGAGCAGGTCACCGTCTACGACCTGCTGTTCGATAACACCGCGAGCATCCATGCCGCGATTAACACGACCAACGTCTCCGGCCTGGATGTGGTGCCCGCCAACATCGACCTGTCGGCGGCGGAGATTCAGCTGGTCAACGAGGTCGGGCGCGAGCACACGCTCGCCCGCGCCCTGCGTCCGGTGCGAAACGAGTACGACTTCATCATCCTCGACTGCGGGCCGTCCCTCGGCCTGCTCACCGTCAATGCGCTTGCCTGCTCCCACGGCGTGATCATTCCAATGGAGTGCGAGTATTTCTCCCTGCGCGGCTTGGCGCTGCTCACGGACACGGTGGAGAAGGTGCGCGACCGCATCAACTTCGACCTGGACATCGTGGGCATCCTGGTGACCATGTTTGACCGCCGCACCACCCACGCCCGCGAGGTGATGGACCGGGTGGTGGAGGTCTTCGGCGAGCGCGTCTTTGACACCGTGATCACCCGCACCGTGCGCTTCCCGGAGACGTCTGTGGCCGGCGAACCGATTATTACCTGGGCGCCGAACTCCCAGGGCGCGGACCAGTACCGCAACCTTGCGCTCGAGGTGCTGGAGCGCACCAGCTAGTGGCCGCGCCCGCTGCTGCGGAGCAGTACCCCCAGCCGGAGATCACCGGGTTCACCCTGGCGCTGCAGAACTTCGAGGGGCCGTTCGACCTGCTGCTGACGCTGATCCAGTCGAAGAAGCTGGACGTGACAGAGGTGGCGTTGGCAGAGGTGACCGACGAGTTCATCGCGTATACGCGAGCGCTCGGGGAGACGGAGGCGCTGGACGAGGTTACCGAGTTCCTCATCGTCGCGGCGACCCTGCTGGACCTGAAGACCGCGCGCCTGCTTCCGGGAAACGACGGCGAAAACATCGAGGACCTCGAGCTTTTGGAGGCGCGCGATCTGCTGTTCGCCCGCCTCCTGCAGTACCGCGCCTACCAACGCGTGGCCGACCAGTTCGCCGAGTGGCAAAAACTCGCGCTGCGGCGCTACCCGCGCGCGGTGTCCATGGAGCCGCGGTTTGTGGACCTGCTGCCGCCGGTGGATCTCGGGCACACAGCTGCGAGTTTCGCCGAGCTTGCCGCCAGCGTGTTCCGCCCCCGGCCGCCGGAGGAGGTGCGCACAGACCACCTGCACGCACAAGCGGTGTCCGTGCCAGAACAGGCGGGCAAGATCCTGGACACGCTGAAACTGGCGGGTACCGGCTCGTGGCTGACCTTCGCGGCACTCACGCGCGATTGCACCCGTTCCATGGAGGTGGTGGGCAGGTTCCTGGCGCTGCTGGAGCTGTATAAGGCCAAGGCCGTGGAGACGGAGCAGCCGGAAGCGCTCGGGCGCCTGGACGTGTCCTGGACCGGGCTTGAGGTGGACCCAGCGGTCGTTGCCGCCTCGAACTGGACGTAAGCGCTGGGCTGGCACGCGGTACCCGATACACTGCCGAAGCATGGATAGCTTGCCCATGGTCTCCCAGCTGCGCTCCCGCATTGAGTCGGTGCTGCTGGTCATCGACGCGCCTGTCGCGGTGGAGCAGCTGGCAAGTGCGCTCGGCGCGACGAACGAGGAAGTATCCGACCTCCTGCGCGAATTCGCCCGCGAGCTGGACGAGCGTGGCTCCGGCATGGACCTGCGCGAGACCGCGGAGGGCTGGCGCCTGTACACCCGCACCGACAACGCCGACGCGGTGGAGGCGTTCCTGCTGGACGGCACGCAAAAGAAGCTGTCTCGCGCGGCGATGGAAACACTCGCGGTGGTGGCGTACCGCCAGCCGGTCACCCGCGCGCAAGTCGCGGGCGTGCGCGGCGTGAACGTGGACGGCGTGATGCGCACGCTCGCACTGCGAGGGCTGATCGCCGAGGTGGACCCGGGCGAGGCCGGGGAGGACGTGCCGGATCACGGCGCGCACCGCTACGTCACCACCGAGCTGTTTTTGGAGCTTTTGGGCATCGATTCCTTGGAGCGCCTGCCGGAGCTTGCGCCGCTGCTTCCGGACATCGATTCCATCGAGGATGCCTGGTAAACTCCCGGGGCATGACACCACCCGCTCGCCGAGATGGCACACCGGAAAAGCGTGGGAAGGACGATACGTTCTACATCTCCTACGCCAAGCCGGCTAAGAAACAGAATGTCCGCCTGAACAAGAGGCGCCAAAACGCCGCGAAGAATCAACCCAACCCGCTGGACGATAACTGGTGGGACGAAGACCCAGCAGCGGCGAAGGCCGCGGCTGAAGGCGTTCGACTGCAGAAGGTGCTCGCGCAAGCGGGCGTAGCTTCCCGTCGTCACGCAGAAGCGATGATCGAGCAGGGTCGCGTCGAGGTCAACGGCGAAATCGTGATGCGCCAGGGCATGCGCGTGAACCCGAACGTGGACATCATCCGCGTCGACGGCGCGCGCATCAACGTCAACGAGGAGCACGAGTACTTCGTCTTCAACAAACCCCGCGGCGTGCACTCGACCATGAAGGACGAGATGGACCGCATCTCCGTGGGCTCCTACCTCGCGGAGCGCACCGCGTCCGGCCAGCGTCTGTTCCACGTCGGCCGCCTCGATGCGGACACCGAGGGCCTTTTGTTGCTCACCAACGACGGCGAGATGGCCAACCGCCTGACCCACCCGAAGTACGAGGTAGCCAAGACGTACTTGGCCACGGTGCTCGGCGAGGCCAACAATGCGGTGGTCAAGCAGCTCAAGGAGGGCATCGAGCTTGACGACGGCCCGGCGAAGGTGGACTACGCGCAAATCGTGGACGTGCACAACGGCCAGTCCATCATCCGCGTGGAGCTGCACGAAGGCCGCAAGCACATTGTGCGCCGCATGCTGAAACAAGCCGGGTTCCCGGTGCAGCGCCTCGTCCGCACGAAGTTCCACACGGTACAGCTCGGCGATATGAAGCCAGGTTCCATGCGCGCGCTGAACTCCTCTGAGCTGGCGTCGCTGTACAAGGCGGTGGGGATGTAAATGGCTGACACACTCTCCAACACGGAAAACGGCGGGCTCATCGTGGCTGTGGACGGGCCTTCGGGCACCGGCAAGTCCACCATGTGCCGCGCGCTGGCGAAACGCCTGGGCGCGAAGTACGTGGACACTGGAGCGATGTACCGCGTGGCCACCTTGGCTGTGCTGCGCGCGGGAGTTGACCCGGCCGACACAGCGAAGGTGATTGAGGCGACCGCGGACCTGCCGTTGGAGGTCTCCGACGACCCGGATTCCACCGAGGTGCTCTTCGCTGGCGAGGACGTTAAGGCGGAAATCCGTGGCGCCGAGGTGACAAAGCACGTCTCCGCCGTCTCCGCCATCCCCGAGGTGCGCGTGAACCTGGTGGAACTGCAGCGCAAGCTCGCCCGCGAGTCCGGGCGCGCGATCGTGGAGGGCCGCGACATCGGCACCGTCGTGTTGCCGGATGCACCCGCGAAGGTGTTCATGACGGCGAGTGCAGAGGTGCGCGCGAAGCGTCGCTACGACCAGGACGTTGCGGCGGGGCGCGAGGCGGACTTCGACGCGGTGCTTGCGGACGTGCAACGCCGCGACGAGGCAGATTCCTCGCGCGCGACCAGCCCGCTCAAGCCCGCGGACGACGCGGTGCTTGTGGACACCTCCGAGATGACCCCGGACGAGGTCCTGGCGGCACTGACCGAGGTCGTGGAAAGGAGCGCACGATGAGCGAGCGCAGCAACAACCCCAGTTCCAACGACGAGCACCTCGAGCCGGAGACGCAGTTCATCCAGCCCGGCATCGACCGTTCCGGGTACACCGACATGGACGCCTACGTGGTCGGCGCCGATAGCGCCGAGTACTACGAGAACAAGGACTTCAACGCGGAAGAGGACCTGCAGGGCTTCGAGGACGCCGGCATCGACGATTCCGAGTTCGGCGAGGCCGACTTCGGTGAGGACTACGACTCCGACGATGAGCTGACCGAGGAGGAGTGGGCCGAACTCGAGGCGGAGTACGGCATCGCCCAGCCCGACGTGGTTACCGAGGCGCTGCCGACGGTCTCTATCGTCGGCCGCCCGAACGTGGGCAAGTCCTCGCTGGTGAACCGCTTCATCGGCCGCCGTGAGGCCGTGGTGGAGGACCACCCGGGCGTCACGCGCGACCGGGTCAGCTACATCACGGACTGGGGCGGGCGCCGCTTCTGGGTGCAGGACACCGGCGGCTGGGACCCGGACGCGAAGGGCATCCACGCCGCGATCGCCTGCCAGGCGGAGGCCGCGATGGCCACCTCCGATGTCATCGTCATGGTCGTGGACGCGAAAACCGCGATCACCGAGACGGACGCGGTGATGGCCCGCAACCTGCAGCGCTCCGAGGTTCCTGTGATCCTGGTGGCGAACAAGTTCGAGTCCGACAGCCAGTGGGGCGACGTGGCCGAGTTCTACGCGCTCGGCTTGGGCGACCCATGGCCGGTCTCCGCTTTGCACGGCCGCGGCGGCGCGGATGTGCTGGACGAGATCATGCGCCTGTTCCCGGACGAGCCGCGGGTGAAGGAATCCATCACCGGCGGACCGCGCCGCGTCGCGCTGGTGGGACGGCCTAACGTGGGCAAGTCCAGCCTGCTGAACAAGCTGACTAAGTCCAACCGCTCAGTGGTGGACAACGTTGCCGGCACCACCGTGGACCCGGTGGACGAGCTCGTGCAGCTGGATAAGGACCTGTGGACCTTCATCGACACCGCCGGCCTGCGCAAAAAGGTCAAAAACGCCCAGGGCCACGAGTACTACGCGTCGCTTCGCACCCGCGGCACCATCGAGGCCGCTGAGGTGTGCGTCGTGCTTATCGACGCCTCGGAAGAAATCTCCGAGCAGGACCAGCGCGTGATCTCCATGGTGCTGGAAGCCGGTAAGGCGATGGTCATCTGCTTTAACAAGTGGGACCTGATGGACGAGGACCGGCGCTACGACTTCGACCGCGAATTCGACGAGACGATGGGTCAGCTCAAGTGGGTGACCAAGCTGAACATCTCCGCCGACACCGGCCGTGGTCTGCACCGCCTGGAGCCGGCGATGAAGGAGGCGCTGGAGAACTGGGATAAGCGCATCTCCACCGGCCAGCTGAACAACTGGCTGCGCGAGGCGATTGCGGCGAACCCGCCTCCTATGAAGAACAACCGCCTGCCCAAGCTGCTGTTCGCCACGATGGCCAGCACTCGTCCGCCGACAATCGTGCTGTTCACCACCGGTTTCCTGGACGGCGGGTACCGCCGTTACTTGGAGCGTAAGTTCCGCGAGCAGTTCGGCTACCACGGCACCCCGGTGCGCATCGCGGTGCGCGTGCGCGAGCGGCGCGGCAAGAAGGGCTAGGCCTATGCGGCAGCGCACGCTGGAGGTTGGCGGTGTGGAGCGCAGCTACCACGTCTGCGTTCCCGCAGGTGACGCTGGCGCGCTCCCGGTGATCGTCGCGCTGCACGGCAAGGGCGACAACGGCCGCGATTTCCTCGCCGGCACGGGCCTGCACCGGGTGCGCGCCATCGTCGCCGCACCAACGGGTGCGGGCCTTGCCTGGTCGCCCGCGCCGTACGCCCGCACCACCTTCGATGAGGATGCGGCGTTTGTGCGTGCGCTTATCGACGACCTCCGGTCCACCTTCGCCACCACCAAAACCTACCTGGTTGGCTTTTCCAACGGCGGGGGACTGGCAGTGCACCTGAGCCTGGCAGACCTCGAACTCGCAGGCGTGGCCACCGTTGCGGCAGCCGTGCGTGCCACACCGGACGAACTCGCCGCAGCGCAGCCCCTGGATTATCTGAACATCCACGGCACCTTCGACGACGTGGTGCCGTTTGCCGGAGAACAGCGCTCTCCGTACAGCGGGGCGCAAGACGACACCACTTATGGCGCGCCCGACGTGGTGGCCGCGTTTGAACGCCGCAACAGCGACCGCGCCCGCGCCGAGCTGATTGCGGTGGAGGGCATGGGCCACGAGTGGCCCACTGGGCCGTGGGCTGCCCGGCGCGGCGTGGACGCCACCAAGGCGATTGTTGAGTTCTTCGGGCTGGAGTTCAACCGCGTCGGCTAGGCGCGCTCGTAGACGAAGGCGTCGGTGCGGTACGGTAGCGGGATGGTGTCGCCGGGGTCGAAGCCGAGGCGCTCGTAGAGGTACCAGGCGAGGTTCGCCTCCATCTTGGCGCGAGTGCGCTCGTTGGCTTTCAGCCAGTAGGAGCGGGTAGCCATGAGCTCGAAGCAGTCCTCGACGGCGATGGGGTGGAGCCACTCCTGGCGCAGCTCGTCTGTCAGCTGCCAGGGGGAGGCGACCTCCGGGTAGAAGCCCTCGCGCTGCACGTCTCCGGAATGCATGATGCGGCTAAGCCTGAGCACCCAGGGGTGGCGCACGGCCAGGGTGTTCCAGCACAGCACGAGGCGCCCGCCGGGACGGATTACGCGGTCCGCCTCGGCGCTAGCGGCGTGTACATCCACCCAGTGCCAGGTTTGCGCGCACGTCAACGCGTCGACCGCGTCATCGACCAAGCCGGTCGCCTCGGCGGTGGCGCGCCACACGGGCACTTGGGGAAGCACCGTGCGGAACACGCGGGTCATGTCTCCACTGGGATCGCAGGCGAGCACGGAACGTGAATCGTCGCAAAGCAATTGTGTGAACTTGCCGGTACCTGCGCCTATGTCGCAGACAGTGCCGGGGCCGACGAGCTTACTTAGCGCGTCGGGGTAGGTGGGGCGGGCGGCGTCGTAGCGAGTTGCGTCGCGGGTGAACGCTCCGGCGGCGCCGCTGCGGTGTGCGGAGTTTCTGAACGTGGGGCCGGCTTTCCTGCTGGGGCCTGGCTGTGTTCTGCTCGCGTGCACAATGGTCTAATCTACCTTGCGTGTTTCTCCGCCAAATGATCCGCGCCGCGGCCGCCATCGGCTTGGCCGTCACCTGTTTTAGCGTCGCAGGGTGCGCGGGGGATACGGCACGGCTGCATACTGCGATAACCACGCAGCCGGATCCTCCCCGGGACGTCGTGCGCGAGGTGGAGCCGTGGTCCGATCCGGCGATAGATCGCCGGCAAATGACGTCCGCCGGGCTCAAGCGCGACTACATCCTGTCAGTGCCGAGGGGCGCGAAGCAGCGCGACAAGTTACCGCTGATTCTGGTGTTCCACGGCTACATGGAGGACGCGGAGCGGATCCGCCAGCACTCGCAGCTGGACAAATCTGACGCCGTTGTGGCGTTCATGGACGGAGTGGGCAAAGCCTGGGCGCCTGCCCCGTACGCGGAAACGACCGGAGAGCAGGACCTCGCGTTCGTCGACGATGTGCTCAATCAGGTGGAGGGCGAATACTCCATCGACCGCACCCGCATCTTCGCCGCCGGTTTTTCCAACGGCGGCGGGTTCGCGGCGTTTGTGGGCTGCCAGCGGCCGCAGGAGTTCAGCGGCGTGGCCACTGTGGCCGGCGCGTTTTACCAGCGCGTTTCCTCCGGGTGCTCCAGTATCCCGATGAAGTACGTGGACATCCACGGCACCGCCGACCCGATCATCTCCTACGACGGCGGCGAGCGCCATGAGACGGTGTACAACTCCACACCCGAGATGCTCGAGGAAGCGGCGGTGCGCAACCACTGCGCAGGTCGTAGGGAAGACGTTGCGCTGTCGCCGACGGTGACGAAGCTGAGCTGGGAGGACTGCGATGCCGCGCTGTCGCACTACCGCATCGAGGGCGGGCCGCACGTGTGGCCCGGCGGCATCTCCGACAAGACTGGCCTGGTGTCCGACGGGTTTGCCGCCCGCACGCTGCTGGAGTTTTTCGGCGTTGGGTTCTCGTAGCCGCGCGGTGCGACGCGGTTGTGCCCAGGCACCGCTACCATGAGTCGCGTGAATGTCGCGTCTAGTTCCCGGGTGACAGTGGTGTTCAACCCCGTGAAAGTCCACCTGGGACGGCTGCGCCGCGCCGTGGAGCGCTACGCCTGGGAAGGCGCGGATATCGAGTGGGCGGCAACGACCGCGGAGGGTCCCGGGTTTTCCCAGGCCGTCCGCGCGCTCGAGCGCGGTGCCGACTTGATCATCGCCGCTGGTGGTGACGGCACGGTGCGCATGGTCGCGCTGGCCGTGTCCGGTTCCAAAACTCCCATGGCGGTCGTGCCGGCGGGCACAGGCAACATGCTCGCGCGCAACCTCGGGGTGCCGCTTGTGCTGGAAGCGGCGGTGCACCGGGCGTTTTCCGGTACCGACCGGCTCATCGACCTCTGCCGCGCCGAGATGGTCTACCCCGACGGCCACACTGAGCACTCCGGCTTCGCCGTCATGGCCGGTGTCGGCGTAGATGCGGGCATGATCCACCGCACCCGCGACAGCCTCAAGGCTGCGGTCGGTCCGCTCGCGTACGTTCCGGCCGTGTTCCAATCGCTCGGCGGCGGCAATAGCGTGGACGTGGGCATCACACTCGATGGCGATCCCACGGTCACCACCAGCTTGCACACGTGCATCGTCGGCAACTGCAGCGACCTGGTGGGCGGGATCCCCCTGTTGCCGGACGCGCTGCCTGACGACGGGGTCCTCGACGCCGTGGTACTGCGTGCCGAAGACGTCGCCGACTGGGCGGGCATCGGCGGCAAGCTCGCGCTGGACACCGTCCGCGGCGGCATCAACGCGCTTTTGCCTAGCGAGGCGCAACCGCGGCCGCCGGCGTCATTGCCGCCGACCATAGAGTACCTCGAGGGCCGCCGAATCACGCTCGAGTTTTCGGAGCCCGAGCAGCTCGAACTAGACGGCGATGCCGCCGGTGCCGTCAGCGCTGTCACCTTCGACGTGATGCCGGGCACCCTGCGCGTGGTGTGCTGAAAACCTGCTGCCGTCGCTTTGGTGGACAGGCACAATGGTGCGCATGATCTACAGCATTGAAGGCAAAACCCCGCGGATACACCCTTCGGCGTTTATCGCCGATGAGGCCACCATCATCGGCGACGTGAGCATCGGCGAAGACGCGAACATCTGGCCCGGCGTGGTCATCCGCGGCGACGTGGGCGCGATCCGCATTGGCAACCGCGTCAACGTCCAAGACGGCTCCGTGCTGCACGTGGACACGGACGGTCAAACGGTGCTGGAAGACGACGCGACCATCGGGCATCTGGCCATGGTGCATGGGTGCCATATCGAACCCGGTTGCCTGATCGGCATGAGCGCGACGGTGCTGTCGCGCTCGCGCGTGGGCAAGGGCACCATCGTCGGCGGCGGGGCAGTGGTGCTCGAAGGACAGCAGTTGCCGGAGTTCTCTCTTGCCGCCGGCGTGCCCGCGAAGGTGAAACGAACGCTCGAGCCGGACACTTTTGAGGCGCGGTTGAGGCACGCGGCGTACTACGTGGAGCTGGGCCGGCGGGCAGCGACAGGTCTCGTGGCAGTGGACCGGGCGTCGCTTGCGTAAAACTTCACAATAGAACTGCTACCGAAGTCACATAAACAGGAGTAACGTGACTCGTATGACATTTAATAACGTAACAGTACTTGGTGCAGGTGTCCTGGGCGCGCAGATCGCTTTTTGCTCTGCGTTCGTGGGCAAGAAGGTAGTGTCCTACGACATTAACGAGGAGGCCCTCGCGGCCGGCAAACAGCGTTTCGACGCCATCGGTGAGCAAATGAAGGCGGAGCTCGAGTCCGCTAACGACGAAACCATCGCGGCGGCGCACGAAAACCTCACCCAGACCTCGGACCTTAAGAAAGCGCTAGCGAACGCGGACTTGGTCATCGAGGCGATCCCGGAGAACCTCGAGCTCAAGCGCAAGGTCTGGGCCGAAGTGGGGCAGTACGCCCCGGAGACCACCGTCTTTGCCACCAACACGTCGACGCTCATGCCGAGCAAGTTCGCGGACGCGACGGGTGCGCCGGAGCGCTTCTTGGCACTGCACTTTGCCAACCACATCTGGATTCAGAACACCGCCGAGATCATGCCGCACGAGGGCACTGACCCGAAGTATGTGGACCAGCTTGTGGAGTTTGCGGAGCAGATCAACATGGTGCCGGTCCCGCTCAAGCGCGAGCAGCCCGGCTACGTGCTGAACACCCTGCTGGTGCCGCTACTCAGTGCCAGCATGTACCTGCTGCACCACGACATCGCTGACCCCGTCGACATCGACCGGGACTGGTGCAACTCCACCGGCTCCCCGCGCGGGCCGATTGAGATCATGGACCTCGTCGGCGTGCGCACCTTGGTCGCCGTGATCGAGTCCAACGAGAACGCCCCGCAGTGGCAGAAGGACTTCGTTGAGACGACGCTCAAGCCGATGGTCGCAGAAGGCAGGACCGGCCTGGAAGCTGGGCAGGGCTTCTACACCTACGACGCGAACGGCAAGATCGTTTCCTAAGCGAGGTGCTCGCGGATAAGCACTTGAGCTCGCCGCAGATGCCCTCCGTCAAAACTGGGCGCAACCTGTTTGTCCTCGGCGACGGCGATTTGGTTTCTGCGTGCGAGCTCTTTCCATTGTTTCACTGCGTCGACTGCGCGGCTGAGTCGTTCGATGGCTTGATTGTCATTGAGACCAAACCAGCCCGCGGCACCCATGAGTGTGTCTACTGAATCGTCGCCGACAACGTCCACTGAGGTGGCAAAATTGGTTTTGGTGGTGGCGGGCGTGATATCGAAAACAGGTGAGAGCTGCCACGCACCACCTACGCGAATGAATCCGTGGTTTCGCAGGTGGTTATCGGTGTTGCCCACCAGCAGGTTGATCGCTGTCCTGCTGAAAAGCTCAGCCGCGGAACCGCCATTGATGCTCAGCAGCCGAAGCTCCTCAGCGATCTCGACCATGGATGCACGGTCGCCGTCCGTACGATTGAGCAGAGTCATTGCGGACATGTAGGGGATACGGGCTTCGCTTCCATCCTCACCGTAGGCTCGGTCGAACCTTTCCAGAAGCAATACGGACCGACCGTTAATCTCCAAAAGTCTCGAACTCGGTGTGGAGATGCCCGCAAGTGCTGCGATATCCAAACAAACCTTTTCCCAGGCAACCGCGTCGATAGTGTCTGCGGATGAGGAGAACTTCGCCATCATCAGTTTGCCTTCGTCATCAATGACTGTGGCTTTCGGGCGGGCGCCACCCAGAGAGGATCCGGCAACGGCGATGCGTCTCAGGGCATCCACTGCATCATCGCCCTCCTCAACGGCGCGCGAGGCACGCTCAATGTCAGCGAGGTTCACAAGTTTGGGCACCCGGCTGCTCGGCGATTGGGTCACCCCGTTCACTTCGAAACGCAACGCTCCTAGGCGAAGGCGATCATCAACACCGAGAAGGTAGTCGACTTCTGTCGGCTGTTCACCCCGCCGCGCAAACTGCTTTTGAATGAGCATTCGTCCCCAGCGATCCGGAGCAGAATCAGAAAGAGCGGTGGGCAGATGCCCGCGATCAGAGACGAGAGGTTGCTTTCCGCCGTGAAGGGGAAGCGCAGGGCTGATCGCGTACGCGTCTGGAAGTTGTATCCACTCCTTTTCGTACTCGAGCGTCCCACCGTGCTGGTGCGGAAAATAGGTTGCGACAGAAAGCTTGCGGTCTTCGACCTCCGTCCAGATGCGTATAGACGTGGGTGCCATCGCTAAATCATCTGCTCAATCAAAGCCCGACCGCGATCGTGCTCCATCGGATCAACCGCGTCTCTCACCCGGTCAAGCAGTTGAAACGCACGGCACACCCGGAGGAAGTTTTCCAGTGTTGCGCCGTGGCCTTGCTCTAAGCGGCGCAACGTGGACACACTCACGTCGGCGCGGTACGCAGCCTGCTCGATGGTGAGACGGTTGAGGCGACGCCAGCGCTGTAGATCTTCGCCGATCTCTATGAGCC
>ERZ1031113.267-NODE-267-length-14351-cov-7.329463_pt1 | contig 14351 bp, 13 predicted proteins | sample MGYA00518225_ERZ1031113 | MGnify/ENA primary metagenome ERZ1031113 (study PRJEB33718, sample SAMN03159751) | human skin metagenome | collected 2014-05-20 | study: EMG produced TPA metagenomics assembly of the PRJNA266117 data set (Human skin bacterial metagenome...
CGGTGGCGTACATCATGCGCTCGTTGTCGGTGAGCGTGGTGCGGACCTCGACGCACTCGGCGGTGGCGATGTAGCCGGCCATCTCGAGCTCTTTCCACGGCGCGTCGTAGCGCTTCGGGCCGATCAGCGAAAAGACATCGTCTTCTCGGTGGTCCTCGCGCACGAGCGTGGCGGTGAGCCCCAAACGGCGGCGCGACTGTAGGTCCGCCGCCATGCGAAAGACAGGTGCCGGGAGCAGGTGAACCTCGTCGTAGATGATCAGGCCCCAGTCGCGGGAATCGAAGAGCTCGAGCGCCTTGTACTCGCCCTTCGTCTTGCGTGTGACCACCTGGTATGTGGCGATGGTGACGGGGCGGATCTCTTTACGCTCGCCGGAGTATTCGCCGATTTCTTCCGGGGTGAGTGAGGTACGGCGCAGCAGCTCGTCGCGCCATTGGCGGCCGGCGACGGTGTTGGTGACCAAGATGAGCGTGGTCGTCTGCGCCTGCGCCATGGAGGCCGCGCCGACGATGGTCTTGCCGGCGCCGCAGGGGAGCACCACCACGCCGGAACCGCCCTCCCAGAACGATTCGGTGGCGTATTGCTGATAATCGCGAAGTTCCCATCCGTCCGCTCCGTCCGATCCGGCGGTGAGCCGGATTGGGTGGGATTCGCCATCGACGTAGCCGGCGCGGTCGTCCACAGGCCAGCCGAGTTTGGTCAGCTCCTGCTTGATCTGGCCGCGTTCGGAGGGGTGGACGGGGGCGGTGGTGTCGTCGATAAGCGCGCCCACCATGGGCTGAATCTTCTTGTTGCGGGTGATCTCGGTGAGGATCGCGGCGTCGTCAGCCTCGAGAATCAGGCCGTGCGCTGGATGCTTGAGCAGGCGGACGCGGCCGTAGCGCGCCATGGTTTCGGCGACATCGATCAGCAGGGCCTGGGGCACAGGGAAGCGGGAGTAGCGCTCGAGGACGTCGACGGCTTGCTCGGCGTCGAAGCCCGCTGCCCGCGCATTCCACAGCGCCAGGGGAGTGATCCGGTAGGTGTGCACGTGCTCCGGTGCGCGCTCGAGCTCCGCGTACGGCGCCAATGCCGCGCGCGCTGCCCCCGCTTCGGGGTGCGCGACATCGAGAAGCACAGTCTTGTCGGACTGAACAATGAGCGGGCCGTCACCTAAAGGCATGGGGGCGATTATGCCTGTTGAGGTCGGGAGAGTCGAACTTCGGAAGGGTGAGTACCAAGAAATGGTAAGGTAAAGGCATGCCTGCTAAGAATACTTCTGTCGTCCTCGGGGAGCGCTACGATAAGTTCATTGCCGAACTGCTGGAAGAGGGGAGATACGCCTCGGCCAGCGAGGTTCTGAGGGAAGGACTGCGCCTGGTTGAGGAACGCGAACAGCGCTTCTCGGCGCTGAAAGCGGCGCTGGAGAAAGGCGAACGAAGCGGATTGGTGAGTGACTTCGATCTAGATTCGCTCATCGAAAGAATGAAAAACCAGCCCAAATAAATGTTGTCGTTTGACGCAAAAATGGACCCGTCCCGGCACCTCTAAGGTGCGCGGAACGGGTCCAGGCAGAGAGGTTAGCCTCGCAGTGCCTCCGACCACTTGGTGGTTTGGCCGTTGTTGAGGATGGTGCGGCGGTAAATGCGCGCTGCGATCCAGACGACGACCACGGTCGCTACGGCAGCCAGGGCAAGGGAGCCCGCAAGCTGAAGTGCGGTGAAATCGCCGGCCGCATACGACAGGGGCGCAGCGAAGATGGACACGGGTGGGATCCAGCTGGCCACCTGCATCCAGGTGGCGTCGGTAGCCATCCAGCCGAATGCCGGGATGTAGGCGCTGACAATGATCAGTAGCAGGACGGGCATCTGTGTGGACTGGAGGTCCTCGGTGCGCTGCACCATCGCGCCAGCGGCGGCGTAGAGGCCGGCGAAGAAGAGCATGGCCAGCAGGTAGGACACGAGCATGACGGGGAGGATGGACCAGTCGATGCTGATGTCTTCCAAAAGCCCCGTGAACTGCAGCGCGGCGAAACCGGCGCCGAGCAGGATCGCGGTGGAGATGAATCCGAAGACGAGGTTGCCCAGGATCTTGCCTGCCAGGAAGTCGAGCGGACGCACGGCGGCGAGGACGAGCTCGACGACGCGGGAGGATTTCTCCTCTGTCACGCGGCTGCCCACCTGCGCGGCGAAGGTGATCACCATGAACACGATCAGCATGAGCAGGATGAATGCGGTGAGCAGGCGCGCGAAGTCCTGTTCGGAAGAAGCATCGTCTTTGCCTTCGTCGATATTGGCGATGTCTACTGCTTCAACGTTGATCTCCGGGGAGGCAGCCTGGAAGTCGGTGGGTGAGATGCCCAGCTGTTCCAGCGCGGCGGCTTGTGAATAGGACTCGGCGAGGGCATCCACAGTGGTCATCACGGACGTATCGGGGAGACCATCGGAGATGACCTGCCAGTTGTCGTTCTCGGCGACGAGCGCGGCATCGACTTCGCCGTCGCGCACGAGGTTCTCGGCCTCAGCGCGGTCAGCCGCATCGCGGGCTTCAAGGCCGGAGCCTTCAAGCGTTTGCTTATCGACGTTCACTACGGCGACTTGTGTGGCCTTGTCTTCTGGGTCCTTGTTCTTCTGCCAGGACGCGAAGCCGACGGCGGCGAGAATGGCCACGAGCATGATGACCAGGGTGATGATCACAGATTTCTTGCTGAACAGAATCTGGATCTCGCGCTTGGCGGTGGTGAGGATGGTGTGGAGCGGGGAGTAGGTATTCGGAGTCATTTACTTCACAACCTCCTTGAACAGGTCGGTCAGGTCAGGGACGACGCGGGTGAATTCGTGGACCTCGCCGGCGGCGAGGGCAGCGTGCAGGATGCGCTGGTCGTCGGCGGTGGAAGAGGTCTCGAGGATGACGTAGGTGGGGGAATCGTCGATAAGCGTCGTGCCCTCCGGGAACCATCCGCGGGCCGTGGTGCCGACCTTGTAGCGGACGGGGCCGTGTGTGCGCAGCTCGTCGACGGTGCCTTCGGCGACCATGCGGCCGCGGGTGACGATGCCGACGCGGTCGCACAGGCGCTGGACGAGGTCGAGCTGGTGGGAGGAGAAAACGACGGGGACGCCATTGCGGGCGCGGTCGGTGAGCATGGTGCTCATGACGTCGACGGCGACGGGATCGAGGCCGGAGAACGGCTCGTCCAGGATGAGGATGTCCGGGTCGTGGATGAGGCTCGCGGCGAGCTGGACGCGCTGCTGGTTGCCCAGCGAAAGATCGTCGAGCTTGTCGTTCAAACGCTCGCCCAAGCCGAGCTCGCCCAGGAGCTCCTCGCCGCGCTGTTTGGCGGCGGCGCCATCGACGCCGTGGAGCTTGGCCAGGAAGACGAGTTGATCGAGGATCTTCTCCTTGCCGTACAGGCCGCGCTCTTCCGGCATGTAGCCGATGCGGCGGCGCGTCGCGTCGTTCAGCGGAGTGCCGTCGAGCAGCACCTCGCCGGAATCCGCCTCGAGCACGCCCAGCGCGATGCGCATCGTGGTGGACTTGCCGGCGCCGTTGGAACCGACGAAGCCGTAGAGCTCGCCGTCGCCGACGGTGAAGTTCATCCCGTCGAGCGCCTGGGTATCGCCGAAGCGTTTGTGCAGGTCTCTGATTTCCAGTGTGGTCATTGTCAGTCCTCCTTGCGGTTGAAGGTGATGGCGTAGCCGATCATGGGCAGCGGGTAGGCGATGAGGAATGTGAACAGCATGAAATAACCGGCGACTAAGAGGGCCGTGCTGCCGGGGTGGTCAATCAGCTCACCGGTAAGCATGAAGGTGAAGCCGCCGATGCCGGTGAGCAGAGCGAACACCTTCATCGCACGCTTGCGCCAGGTGTCCAGCACACTGCGCTCGTACCCGTCGAGCTGGTCTTCCGGAATGGCGTCGGCGTTTCCGTTCTCCGCTCTGATCTGCGTCCACGCGAGCATGCTGATCACAAAGAAGATGAAGGACAGCCCAGACAGCCACCAGTGGCTCAGCATCGACTGGAGAGCCGTGCAGACGATGAAAGCGAGCATGAAGAAAAAGAAAACAAAGATCAGAGTCTTCGTTTTTCTCTCGCGGTCGAGGCGTTTCATTTCGGGTACAGCTCCTTCGACATTGGGGCGAATTCGGTGCGGGAGAACACGGCCTCGACCGGAAGGTCGAAGACCTCGCAGACGCGGAAAGCGAGATCGAGGCTGGGGGAGTGGTCGCCGCGCTCCAAAGCGCCGATGGTCTGCGGGTTCACGTCGATGAGCTCGGCGAGTTGGTTGCGCGACATGTCGCGCTCCGTCCTCAAGACGCGAACCCGATTATGAATCGGACTCTTCGGTTGTTTTCGTGCTGCCACACAATTAAGTGTTGTATAAACACAACAATCTGTCAATGGGGAGAGCGGAAAAAGTTTGGAGCACTCGATCGGGATAGCATGAAACTATGACTGCAACAATCACATCCTCTGCTGCGCACCTGGTCCGCGAATTAGGCTCCGACCAGACGATTTCCACCCGCCAGATCGACCGGATCAAATACGCTCACGATGCGTCGCACTTCCTCTACACCCCGCAGGTGGTGGCGGAGGCACGTAATGCGAACGACGTCGCCGCGGCTTTCCGCGCGTCGATCTCCTCCGGCACGCCGGTCGTACTGCGCGCGGGCGGCACGTCGCTGTCCGGGCAGGCTGGCGGCGGGGGCATGCTTGTCGACGTCCGCAAGCACTTCCGCGGCGTCGAGGTCCTCGATGCCGGTAAACGCGTGCGGGTGCAGCCAGGTTCGACGGTGCGCCAGGTCAACGCGCACCTCGCACCGTACGGCCGGAAGCTCGGCCCCGATCCCGCTTCCGAAGGTGCGGCGACCTTGGGCGGCGTGATCTCCAATAACTCGTCCGGCATGGCGTGCGGCACGCAGTACAACACCTACAACACCCTTGAATCCATGACGTTCGTGCTGCCGTCCGGCACCGTCATCGACACCGCGCATGCGGATGCGGAGGCGCAGTTTGCAAGGGAGGAACCGGAGCTCGTCGAAAAACTCGAGCAATTGAAGCGTCGTGTTCGCGGCAACGCTGAATCCGTGAAGAAGATCGAGCAGCACTTCGCGCTGAAGAACACGATGGGATATTCGCTCAACGCGTTCCTGGACTACGAGTCCCCGCTGGAGATTTTCACGCACCTGCTGGTCGCCTCCGAAGGCACTTTGGCGTTCATCGCTGAGGCGGTGCTGCGCACGGTCGAGGTGCCCAAGCTGAAGACCACGACGATCGCGGTGTACCCGACGATCGATGCGGCGACCCGTTCGCTGCCCGCGTTATTCGATTCGAAGGCGGCGACGCTCGAGCTGATGGATTCGCGCTCCATCGCGGTCGGCCGCGGGTTTGACTCGGTGCCGGAGCAGATCACCGGCTTCGAGCTGGATCAGCATGCGGCGCTGCTCATCGAGTACCACGCGAATGAGGAAGAGCAGTTGCGCGAGTACGAGCGTGCCGGCGCGAAGCTCTTGGGCGAGCTGGATCTGGCCACGCCCGCGGAATTTTCCACCGACCCGAAACAAGCGGCGAAGGCGTGGGCCTTCCGCAAGGGGCTCTACGCACAGGTCGCGGAGGCGCGCCCGTCCGGCACGACGGCACTTCTCGAGGACATCGCCGTGCCGGTCGAGGATCTGGCCGACACCTGCGGCGGGCTGCAGGGGCTGTTTGACGAATACTCCTACGACGACGCCGTCATCTTCGGCCATGCCAAGGACGGCAATATCCACTTCCTCATCACCGACCGTTTCGAGGGCGATGAGAACCTCGGTCGCTACGACGGGTTCAACGAGGCGATGGTGGATCTCGTGCTCGGTGCGGGAGGAAATCTCAAGGCTGAGCACGGCACCGGACGCGTCATGGCGCCGTATGTGCGCCGCCAGTACGGCGACGAGCTCTACGAAGTCATGGTGGAGCTCAAGCGCGCCGCCGACCCGCGCGGCGTGATGAACCCCGGCGTGATCATCACCGACGACGACCGCGAGCATATGAAGAATTTCAAGCTCAACCCGCAGGTCGAAGACGAGATCGACTCATGCGTGGAATGCGGCTACTGCGAGCCGGTCTGTCCCTCGCGCGATCTCACCATGACTCCGCGCCAGCGCATCGTCGTGCGACGCGCCCGTGCCAAGGCAATCCAGGAAGGCGATATCGAGCTGGTCAAGCACATTGACGCCGAATACCAGTACGAGGGCATCGATACCTGCGCCGTCGACTCCATGTGCGTGACCGCCTGCCCAGTGGGAATCGACACCGGCAAGTTCATCAAATCCCTGCGCCGCGGCCAGGCGGGTGCCGTCGAATCTGCTGGCTGGGCGGCCGCTGCGAAGGCCTGGGGTCCGGGCAATAAGCTCGCGTCCACCGCGCTGACCGGCGCGCACTATCTGCCGGCATCGCTGGTGGAGAAGGTCACCGATGTCGCCCGCGCGCTCGTCGGCGAGGACACCGTGCCGTCGTACCGGCCGGAGCTGACCAAGGGCGGTGTCTCCCGGTCCAAGGCCTTCGGCACGCGCATCGGCGACCCGACCGCCGAACCGGTCGGCGTGTTTGTTGCTGCCTGCGTGAACTCCATGTTCGGGCCGCAGGGCGAGGGCATTGGCGCATCCGCTGCATTCGCGAAACTGGTTGAACGCGCCGGGCTCTCACTCGTCGTGCCTGAGGGCATCGACGGGATGTGCTGCGGCACCCCGTGGGCATCGAAAGGCATGGCCACCGGCCACGACATCATGCAGCGCCGCGTCAATGACGAGCTCACCGCCGCCACCGACGGCGGCCGCCTGCCAGTCATCGTCGATGCCACCAGCTGCACCCACGGTTTCCAGGACATGGCGGAGACCATCGGCATCACCGTCATCGACGCAGTTGCATTCGTGCGCGACAAGGTGGTGGACAAGCTCGAGGTTGCAAAGAAGGTCGATTCGATCACGTTGCACCCGACGTGCTCCGCGACGCACCTTTCGCTTATCGACGACCTCTCCCAGGTCGCCGCTGCCGCCGCTCACAAGGTCAACGTGCCGCCGGAGTGGAACTGCTGCGGCTACGCCGGCGACCGTGGCATGTTGCACCCGGAACTCACTCACGCCGCCACCAAGCGCGAGGCGGAGGAAGTCGCCGAATTCGACTCCCAATGCCACGCATCTTCCAACCGCACCTGCGAGCTGGGACTGACCGCCGCCACCGGCAAGGACTACGAGCACGTGCTGGAGGTGCTCGAGCGGGTGAGCCGCTAGGCCATCACGACTTTGGTGATGCGCGGCAAAGCGATGCGCACCACCGAGTCGGTGGCCGGAACATGCGCGTCGACCTGCCCGGCAGACACCGACAAAGGCAGGGCGGTGAGCGTCTTCCCGCGGCCGTTCTTGTCCACGTAGCCCAACGTGACCTGGCGCTTGCCGCGCGCGGCGGCACGCAGTGTTTCGATGGTGTCCCCGGCGGGTGGCGGCGCGGGCTCCGCGCTGGTTCCCTCCGAACGCAGGCGCGCAATGATCTGTTCGGCCTGCTCGTCGGTCACCGTGGTCGGCCGCGGTAGGTGAGAAGGAGTGGCGGGAACGAGCGCCGGCTCAGGCGCCATGTTCAGCTGCGCGCCGGTTTCGTCTTCGGCGGTCGGCTGCAGGCCTGCCTTGCGCAGGGCGTCCATGAGCTTCGGCAGCGGGAGCTGGGAGACGCCGACGGTCGGCGCGAGCGGGCGGATGATTCCGCTGAGTTTTTCCGCCGCCGTCGTGATGAGCGCAGGGTCCGCGCTGCGGATATAGCTCATCGCAGACCCAGCCCGGATGGAACCGTGGGTGCGGGCGGTGTCATCGATGAGGAATGCAATGCCCTGGGGGACCTCGCCCATGACATGGTCATCCAGCCAGGCGTGGATCTCTTCTGCTGTGAGTCCCGCATCGAGGCCGCGGCGGACCGAAGCGTCGGAAATTCGCCACACGCTGGCCACGCCGGGAGATTCAAGGTCCGCGATGCGTTCGAGGAATGCGCCCATTTCCGGTTCGAGTGGGCCGGGTGCGAGCACCGTCATGTCGGCTTGCGCGATGAGAGTGTCCACCGGGGCGGGCACGAGTTCTCGGGTCGCGGTAGCGATATCGGCACCGTCGAGAAGCGCCCTCAGCGGTGTCGATGCTGCGGGAGTCGAATCCAGCGCGCCGACGAAGCGGGCTTCGTCGATAGTGGTGTTGATGAAGGACGGCGGCAGCTGCGAGGCTGGCAGGGGAGCGAAATAGAAGAGACGCTCGGTGTCGCCGTGATGGCGCAGGATCGTCAAGCGCGCCCCGCGGGCATCGGGGGAGTGCATGTCCGGGGAAAGGAGCTTTTCGTCTTCATCAGTCCGCCACGGGGAGGCAGCCCATCCGGCGAGCAGGATCGCCCATTGGTCGGACAGGGGTGCGTCCAGCCATGTGAGAGCATCCTTCGTGGCAGCGAGGACATCGGTGTCGTCGACATTGCCGCGGCCGATCAGTCCCGCGGACTCGCCGATGGTGATCAAGAGCGCGGGGTCGAAGCCGAGCTCTTTGCGTAAATTCGTTCGGGCGCGGACCCCTACGCTGCCGTCTTTATTCAGTGCGACGGGCTCCGATAACAGCGAAGTGATCAACTGGCGGAGCTGCCGGACAGCATCCAGCCCCTGCGTCGCGGCGGCGGTGTCTACTGTGTCCTGATCGATCTCAGGTACAGGTGGCTCTGACATCGGGAACGTCCGGGCCGGGTGGCCGCGGAGCACGTCGCGGACGGGGCGGGGGAGACGGACCGTATTGGAGTCGACGCGGACGAGCAGGCCTTTCGCGATGAGCGTGGCGATGGGCGTATCCGGGGCCGCATCCGGTGCAGCAGCCTTCGTAGTGCCCACACCGCCATTGGTGGCGAGTGTTTCCAGCACCTTGCGTTCGGGGGAGGAGATAGCTGCCATGAGCTCTTCGAGGTTCTCCGGCACCGGATCGGTCACGCGCCAGCCGGCGGGGACAGCGCTGAGTACCCCCGGTGCGATGCGGAGCTCATCGTCGTCGCCGAAGACGAGCGCGTGGGCGCGAAGGTTGTCGAGCTTCCCCTCACCGGCATGTGCGGTGGCGTCATATGGATTGAATTCCGCCCCGGCATCAGCGAGACGTTCGAGAAGTGCGAGGTCGGGGGCAGTGAGGCGTCGTAAAGCTCGTGCAATCGACCCGGGAAGCGCAAGGCGCGTAGCGAGCGAGGCGACCTGTGGAGGCGCAGGAAAGAACGCGTCGGGGCGCGCGTCGATGAGGCGGCGCAGCGCGGCGTCGTCGAGTGCGGTGAGCGAACGGGTGAAGGAATTCATTGCGGGGGTGAGTTTACGTGCGTTTTGGGCGCTGACGTGAAAGAATAGGTCTCATGGCTAAAGACCTCGAGAACATCACCCAGATCAACCCGGCGTGGCCTGCGCACACCCCGGGTAATGGCCACCCGGTGACGGAGATTTCCTCCAAGCTCACGGGTGCGAACAGCCCCTTCGGCAATGACACGGTCCTGCCCCGTCCGTGGGAGGAGACCGGCTACGTGCACAACACGCTGCGCATCAACACCGCGCAGTAATTCGCTGTAGCTTTTCGCCGCGTAACGCTTCTGACGGGAGGCGTTGCGCGGTTTTATCTTGCTAATACGAATAGACCGATCGGTTTGGTAATGGTGAATTCTATGTAGACCAATTGGTTCATGGATTGTAGACTCCCCAGTGTTTTAACGGCTCAATTGAAGCACTGGAGGTTCCCATGATTCTGACCGGCTTGGCGGTCGGCGCGGCGCTCGGCATCGTCATGCAGCGCGGCCGATTCTGCGTGACGGGCATGCTGCGCGATGTCTTCCTGCAAAAGCAGGGCCGCGGTCTCGTCGCTTTCTTCATCGTTATCGCTGTCCACGCGATCGGCCTCACGGCGCTCACGTCGCTGGGCATCATTTCGCCGGAGTACCGCACCTTCGCGCCGCTCGCTGTGGCGCTCGGCGGCTTCATCTTCGGTTTGGCGATCATCCTTGCCGGTGGCTGCGCATCGGGCACCTGGTACCGCTCCGGCGAAGGTCTGGTCGGGTCGTGGTTCGCGTTGCTGTTTTACGGCCTGTCCGCCGCCGCGATGAAGAGCGGCTTCCTGTCGGGCTTCAATGACAAGCTGAAGGAATGGGACACCGGGTGGACGACACTGCCGCAGACCCTAGGCGTGTCAGCCTGGTGGTTTGCGATCCCGTTCGCGCTCGCGACCGCATTCATTGCGCAGCGCTACCTTGCCCGTGATGCCGCGAAGCCGAAGGTGACTCTGGAGCAGCCGTGGTACCGCAAGCCGCTGCACCCGTATACCGCCGGCGCTGTCGTCGGTCTGCTCGGCGTGCTGGCATGGCCGCTGTCCGCGGCGACCGGCCGCAACGACGGCCTGGGCATCACCACTCCGTCGGCTCACCTGATGGGCTACATCACTACCGGTGAGGGGAAATTCCTTAACTGGGGCACCCTGCTGGTCCTGGGCATCCTCGTCGGCTCCTACATTGCAGCGAAGGTCTCCGGCGAATTCCGTATCCGCGTTCCGGACGGCCGCACGTCCGTCCGCGCGATTGTCGGTGGTATCGGCATGGGTGTCGGCGCATCCCTCGCCGGTGGCTGCACCGTCGGCAACGGAATGGTGCAGACCTCCCTGTTCAGCTACCAGGGCTGGGTCGCAATGGCGTTCATCGCCCTCGGCGTCTTCGTCGGTGCGAAGCTGTGGCTGAAGCCGTCCGGGGTGAAGCAGGGTGCTGCCCAGGATTCTGGCGTGTATACCACCGACGAGTCCATTAGCGAGCCTCAGCTCGCGGGCGTTGAGCCCCGCCAGTCCGAGGTCGAGGAGGCGCCGAAGTTCAATATCGTCTCCGCGTCCAGCGGTGTCGGTCTGAAGACGAAGCCGAAGCAGGACACCACGGCGCGTCCGCTGGGGGAGGGCCGCTACATCCTCGACACCCTCGGCGATGTCTGCCCGTTCCCGCTCATCGAGGCAAAGCAGGCGATGTCGGAGCTCAACTCCGGCGAAGAGCTCATCATCGACTTCGACTGCACCCAGGCAACTGAGTCCATCCCGCAGTGGGCCGCCGACAACGGCCACGGCGTGAAGGACTTCGTGCAGAACCAGAACGCCGGTTGGCAGATCACCGTGGTGAAAGACGCCGCGGAATAGGATGATTCTGCATAGAAAAAGAGCGCTCGCCCCAAAGCGGGGCGGGCGCTCTTTAGTGTCGGCGCGCTAAATCTGCTTAGCGGGCGGCGTACTACTTCTGCAGGCCGGAGACGTAGTCGTTGAAGTTGGCCTGGATCGCGGAAGCGATGCCCTGGGCGTCGCCAGCGAGAACAGCGTCGATCAGGGTCTTGTTAGCCAGGTAGAACGCGTTGTAGTCGTTGCGGTTGGCCTTGTAGGTTGCGGTGACGCGCGCCGGGACGGCGATGCCACGGTTGTTCAGCTCGCGGGTGATGGAGGTGTACACCGCGTCGACCTCGAGCTCGGTGCTCTTCTTAGCGGCCGGCTTCGGGGCAGGCTTCGGCTTCGGAGCAGCAGCCGGCTTCGGGGCAGGCTTCGGTGCCGGCTTGTTCGCGGAGACGTTGCGCGGGGTCGGAGCGGAGTTCAGGCCCAGACGAGCGGAGCATGCCGGCCATGCGCCCCAGCCCTGGCCAGCGAGGGTGCGCTCAGCGATAGCGATCTGCTGCTCGCGGGTTGCCTGGTGCGGCAGGGCAGCGAACTCGCCGCCGCCGTAAGCACGCCAGGTGCCTGCGTTGAACTGCAGGCCGCCGTAGTAGCCGTTGCCGGTGTTGATATGCCAGTTGCCGCCAGCCTCGCACTGTGCGAGACGGTCCCAGTCGGAATCCGGGGCAGCGGAAGCGATCGGGCTGATCAGGGCGGTGGTGGCCAGGGCAGCGGTAGCGCCAGCGACGGCCTTGGTGGTCAGGTTACGGTTCTGCTTGCTGTGACGTCCCATGTTGGGCTGTTTCCTCTCTTGTTGTACGTCTGCGAGGTGAGCTGTCGGGTTCAGGCTGAGGTCTTTCACACACCTGGCCGCATCGTCGGCGGCTTCACCCCAAGCGGATTTCTTCCGCGGTGCACGCGCGTTTTTCGTGCGGTGCTGGGTGGGTCCCCCGCTTTTGTCCTATGTACTTGTGTACTTTCATCGGTTTTCATGCCAGCCGGACAAAACTGAACGTGGCTGGCAGCGTTAAAGGTCACGCCCGTCTAGGGGCATGGCAAGAACTGTAACCGTTTATAACGATTGAGTCACGTTCTCGGCACGATTTGTGATGCATGTGAAAAGTGTGACTCGCAGGATCTGTAGCTTGGGAGCCTTCACCTGCGGAAAAGATGTTTTCGTGACGTACCGCACAATCGTTACCATTGGCGTGTCGTCGATCGGGCGACTAGGCGGTTGGGGGCCGTCGCGCTACACTGAACTCTTTGAATTCTTTCGATTATCGGTGGTGATCGCGCATGCCAGTAGGAAAAGTGAAGTGGTTCGATGCCGAGAAGGGCTTCGGCTTCGCTTCTAACCCAGGGGACGAGGACGTCTACGTGGGCAAGAACGTGCTGCCCGACGGCGTCGACGAGCTCTTCCCGGGACAGCGAATCGAATTCGATTTCGCCGCAGGGCGTCGCGGGCCGCAGGCGTTGCGCGTGAAGGTGCTCGACGAGCCGCGCCGCCGCCCGGTGCACCGCCGCAAGCCGGAGGAACTGGGCAGCATGCTCGCAGATGTGATGTCCATGCTTGAGACTCAGGTGCAGCCGGCGCTCGACGCAGGCCGCTACCCGGAGCGCAAGGAGTCCCGCCAGATCGCGGAGATTCTCCGCGCTGTGGCCAAGGAGCTCGACGCCTAAGCGCGGAGCTTTAAAACTCGTTCTTATTCAGCCTCCGTCGTGAACGCCCATGTGGCCATGACGGGGGTTTCTTCGCCTTTATCATCTGCACCGATGAGCAGGGCAGAGACTTCCATGACGACGAGATTGGTGTCGTTGCCGTCATGCTGGGTGGTCACGGGTATATCCACTTCGGTGGCTTCGCCTGGTGTGAAGGTGCGCTCAGTATTCGCGGCCGGGTCGTCGTAAATGCTGAGCACTGTCCACTGCTGCTGAGCGACGTCGTCGGGCACGGTGAGACGGATATTTTCAGCGCCCTCGGCGTTGATTCGGGTGACCTCGCCTTCCGGGCACTCGGCGCCGAATTCGCAGACGCTGAACGGGGTGGAGGAGACCTCCTGCTCGTTATCGGAGCCGTCAGCTGTGGCCGCGACCTCGAGCTCAGCTGGTGGGGTGGCGGGGCGGTTGTCCTGCCAGTTCAGGAAAAAATACAGGCCAGCGACAATGGCGATCACCGCGACCACGATTGCTGTGACCGTCCACGCGGGAGTCCACGTGGTCTTCGACGTTCCTGCCTTGCTTTCGACCATGACTAAGCAGTCTAACCGGCAGGTGGGCAAGCGCCCCTATTTCGGTTCGAAGGTGACCCGGTACATGTCAGGCCAGCGTTTGCCCGTGAGGAAGAACTCATTGTCGCTGTCTGGGATATGGGCGATCCCGTTCAACACATGGTTCGGGTCGGGGGAGGCGTTGTTGGGGAGCCCGGAGGCGTCGATAAGCGCCTCGACCTTTCCTGTCTTCGCGTCGATGCGCACGATGTCCGTCGTGGTGAAAATATTGGCGTAAATATCGTCGCCGACGCATTCGAGCTCGTTGATGCCCTCGAGCGGCTGACCGTCGCGGGTGACGGTGAAGCGTTCGCGCTCGGTGAGCGTGTCCGGATCCATGCGCCGCAATTCGGCCGTTCCGTCAGAGAAGATCACCTCCCCTGCGTCCTGGCGGTGGCACAGGCCCCACCCTTCGCCCTCGAAGGAGGTGCGCTCGAGCTCGTCGAGTGTCTCTGCGTCGCGCTTGATCGCGGTGTTGCTCTGCCAGGTCAATTGCCACAAGTGGTCGCCGACGCGCGTGATGCCCTCGCCGAAGAATTCCGGCGCGAGATCCTGGCTGGCCAGCTCTTTGCCCTCGGTAGTGGTGCGGTAGATGCGCGATTCGCCGTTCATGCCTGTGGCGACGTACAGCGTGCCGTCGGGCGCGACTTCGAGGCCCTGGGTGAAGCTCGTATCGTCGAAGGGGAGCGTCTCGTTGATGGAGACGGTGAGCATCTCCGTGCCTTCCGTCTCCTGCTGCGCAGCCGTCGAGCTGCCCTCGGCGCTGCACCCGACGAGAAGGGCGACCGCGGACACGGCGGAGATGGACGACAGCAATGCGGCGGCGTGGGGGATTTGGACCATAGGGTCTATCTTGCAACAGTGTCAGCCATAATGGCTGTCTCTTATACACATCTCCGAGCCCACGAGACTCCTGAGCATCTCG
>ERZ1031113.269-NODE-269-length-14310-cov-16.389197_pt1 | contig 14310 bp, 9 predicted proteins | sample MGYA00518225_ERZ1031113 | MGnify/ENA primary metagenome ERZ1031113 (study PRJEB33718, sample SAMN03159751) | human skin metagenome | collected 2014-05-20 | study: EMG produced TPA metagenomics assembly of the PRJNA266117 data set (Human skin bacterial metagenome...
GCTTCGACTCCTTGGCCAGGCCGAACGCGGCGACCATGCCCATGAGGATCGGCACCACCGCGCCGGCGCGGGCCGTGGCAGACGGGACGAAGAACGCCAGGATGATGGAGATGACAATCGCGCCGACGACGATGTGGGAGACCTTCTCACCTGCAGTCTTGAGCACGTAGAGGGCGAGCCTGCGGTGCAGCCCTGTGGCCTGCATCGCCGTGGCCAGCGCGAGCGCCGCACCGACCAGCGCCACCGCAGACGACGAGAAACCGCTCATCGCGATGCTTAGGCCCTTGGACGCGCCGACCGCTTGGCCGGTCTCCGGGTCGGTGGCGAATGTGAGCATGATCGCGATGAGGCCGACGATCATCACGGCCGAGACCGAGTAGGACACCGCTTCGGTGACCCACATGATCACGGCGAAGGCCAGCATGCCGAGCGCGATCTTCGCCGGCATGGCCAGGCCCGAGATCGGCAGCATCAGCACCACGCCGAGTGCGACAAACGACAGGATGAACGCGACAACTTTGCCGGTGTTGCGTTCCTTTTCCACCGGCTGTTGCTCTGAGCTTGCTGCAGGTGTGACTGCTGTGGTCACGGTGCCCCTCCTTGATTCGGTTGTTATATACCTGACGCTAGTCACTCCTATAAGGCCTGCAAAATGGGATGTTCGTACGGTTAGCCGGAAGTGCGTGAGGAAGCGGGCGTAGCATCGTCGGCATGAATTTAAGCTCGCAGCTGACCTACAACATGCACCACGGCGCGGAGGATCTGCGCATTATGCTGACCACCGACATCACGAACAATTTTCTGCCCGCGTCCTGGCAGCAATCGCTTTCTGACCTCAGCTTTTCCGTGATCGGGCTGTGGGATTCGATCGTGCGTGGCGTTTCCGTGCTGCTGTGACGCAGCAACGTCTCACCGAGCGTTTCCTGCCCGTGCCGTGGCTTTGAAAATCGTCGACGAATTGGGAGTATAAAGAGTATAAAGACATCCCCGTGTATAAAGAGTATAAAGACTCAAGGAGGCACGGATGCGTAATCCCTTCATCCCCACGTTCGGCGTTTCACCCGTCGTGCTCGGCGGCGACGACAGCCTCACGCGCAGCTTCGGCGCCGGCCTGGACGGCGGACCCGGCGACCCGCGGCGAACCCTGCTCGTCTCGGGGCCGCGTGGCATCGGTAAGACGGTCGCGCTCAACGAGCTCGAAGACGAAGCCGCCGGCCATGGCTGGATCGTGCTACGCGCTCAGCCGTACGAGCTGATCGAACCGCTGGCTGCCACCGTGATCCCGCAGGCGCTCGCCACGCTCCGGCAGCAGAATCCGGACCGGCGACGCATCACGGGCGTGACGGTCTCCGGCATCGGCGGGTTTTCAACCACCGCCGTCCCGGGTGAAAAGCCGGCCCCCTCCTTGATCGGTTCACTGAACACTCTTTGCGACGAGCTGCCGCCCGAATCCGGCGTACTGATCACCCTGGACGAAGTCCAAAGTGTCAACGCGAAAGAGCTGTGGCAACTCACGGCCGCGGTGCAGGATCTGCGCCGGGATGGGCGCGACATCGCCTTCGCCGCCGCCGGTTTGCCCGACGGTGTGGAGTCGCTGCTACAGCACCCGGGGACCACGTTTCTGCGCCGCGCTCAACACGCCGTGCTCGCCCCAATGACGCCATCAGAGACACTTTCGGTACTGAGGGATACCGCGGCACAAGGCGGCGTCGAGATCCCCGACGGGGTACTCACGGACGCCGCGGCACTGACACGCGGCTACCCCTTCTTAATCCAGCTCCTCGGCTACCACCTGTTCGAGCGTGCGAACCGCCAGGATCAGCTCGTCTCCCACGACGACCTCGCGGCAGTGACCCCAGAAGTGTTGAAAACACTGGGCGATTTGGTCCACCAACCAGCGCTGCTGCACCTGCCCGCCGCCGAGCTCGAATACCTCGAAGCGATGGCCGAGGTACAGGAGGGCCAACAGGCGGTGCCAAGCGCTGCCATCGCACAGCACCTGGGCAAACGCGTACAGCAAGTGTCCATGGTGCGACAGAAGCTCATCGACCGCGAGCTGATCTACTCCCCTCGCCGGGGCGTGCTCAACTTTGTCATCCCCCACATGGGCCACCATCTCAACCAGCGCAGCACGCGCGACTCCGGCTGGGACTAGGGCTACGTGCCGCGCTTGATGCTGGTGATCTTCTTGCCGCGTGCGAGCTCGTCCACAAGCAGGTCCATCTGGCGGATCTTGCGCATGAGGTCCTGCTCGACCTCCTCGACGCGCACGCCGCACACCTTCCCGGTGATCAGATCGGCGTTCGCGTTGAGTGCGACCGTCTCGAAAAATTCGCGCAGCGTCTTGCCCGACTCGGCTTCCGATTCCAACTCCGCCGGCGCGAGCCCGGTGAACCAGCCGAGCACGTCATCCAGCTCGTCGCGGCTGTGGCCTTTGCGCTCCACTTTGGCCAGGTAGTTGTTGTAAATGTCTCCGAACGGGTACGCGTAGACCCGCTCCAGCTTCGCCTGCTCATCCATGCCCGCAACCCTATCGCCTACCGCGGTTCCCTCGCGGATGCGCATTTTCATGGACACTCGGGCTCTTGTGCGCTGGGTGTGGGTGGCTTTAGGGTCGTCGATAAGCGGGAGCAGGGGGCTTCCGCACGACACCTAGGGGGACCCATGCGATTTGATACCTACGAGTTGTACTACCTGGACACCTACGACGAAGAGGCTGCGGATCTCGCCGACGATCTCGGGATCGAGGCGGACGACCCGTACTTCGACGAGGACATAGCCTGCCACCTCGACGCCGACTACGTCATCGACACCGGCCTGAAAGTCGCCGTGATCGTGCACGACATCGACACGCACGAGGTCGAGCTCGCGATGCTGCAGCCCGGCAGCCCGCAGGCGCCCGAGTGGTACTCGCCCGAAGACGCCGCGAACGTGGTCGCCGAGCTGGGCCGCGTCCTCGTCGCGCTCGACGACAAGACCGTGAAAATCGTGGACCCGCAAGACCCCGCGTTCGCGCTGAAGCGCCGCGCGTCGTTCCAGGCGGAGGACATGACTACCGCCACGGTGGCGATGCTGCAGGACTCGCAGGACAACGCGCTCTACACCACGTTTTGCATCGAGTTCCGCCCAAACATGAACGCCGATTTCACGTTCCCGGTCGCGGTATTCGCGTTCGACCCGCGCGTGGGCAAGCTTTCAGGGCACATGCTCATCGACGACAACCCGTTCGCCCCACCCACCTTCAACCGCGCACAGAAGAAAATCGTGGCGCGCAGGCTCAACGACATCCTGGAGTCCATCCACACGGCCATGCGCGAAGAGCGCACGATCAGCCCGTTCAAGGACCTGGGACCGCAGTTCCGCTCCGAGGGCCTGCCGTCGATGGAGGCGGTGGACACCCACCACGCCATCGACCAGGCTATTGCGTACCTCGAGCGGTGGTGGGGCGAGCGAGCGTCGTAGAAGGGCCTCGCCGCTAGAACGGCGCCGGAACCATGCCCTGCTGCACCGCCCAGCCGTACGCCGCAGCACCCAGGCCGATAAGCCCCAGCAGCACGCCAATGATGATCGCGATGGGCGACTCGGAGCTGCCCGAGGGCTTCTCGCTTGGACGCGGCTCCGCCTTCTTCTGCGTAGGCGCCGGCGCGGGCGCAGGTTTCGCCGTCGCAGTCGAAGTCTCCACCTTCGCGGCCTTCAGGCGCTGGCGGGCGAACGTCTTCAGGTTCTCGTTCGCGTCGGAGGCGAGGACCTCCTTGAGCACCTTGTCCATCTCCTCCGGGGTGTATTCGAGCGCGGAGACGTTGAAGGTGTCGTTGAATACCTGGGCGCCCTCGGAGTTGGACACGGTGACGTGCAGCGGCACCACCGGGTTGTCGATGAACACTGCCGGGGAGACCTCGATATCCACCGGGGTGATGTAGTTCGAGTCGCCCTTGGCAAAGTAGCTGTCCTTGAACTGGCCGACGCCGTAGTCCGCGACGACGGTGAAGGTGTCGTCGGTGGAGCCTAAGTTGCGCAGCTCGCCCTTGATGATGTTGGTGTCGGCGTGAGTGACAATGCCGTTGTCGTTGTTGAGGTTGCGGGCGAGGCTGAAGCCGACCTTGCCGTCGTTCTTGCCGGTAGCGGCTGCGGCGGAGATCAGTTCGTCGACTTCGGCGCGCTCCTCGTCTGCAACCACGTCGGGGGCGTCGGGGGCATCGATGGCGTCGTCGTAATCGCGCACGCCCTGGCCGATGAACTCGGTTTTGAACAGCAGGTTGTCCCAATCCGACGGGATGACGTAGTCGAACTGGCTCTCTTCCGGCTTGAAGCGAGACTTGTCTTCTGAGTTGGGAATCTTCTCCGTGGTGCGCACTTCCTGGTCGGAGAAGTTGAACTCGGAGAACTGGTAGGCGTAGCTCATGGTGGACTTGTAGGAACCCAGCCAGTCGTAGCCGGGGCGGTAAAACTCCACCGACGGGTCCTTGGTGTCCACGAAGCGCACGAAGCGCTGGGCGGTGTTGTCGCGGGTTTCGCGGCCCCAGTGCATCAGCCCCAGGGTGTGGCCGAACTCGTGGAGGATGGTGTTGCGCAGAAGCTCATCGCTGTTGGTCACGTCGCCGGAGACGAAGAAGGTGGAACCGTTGACCTGGCCTAGGCCGGTGACGTTGCGTTTGGCGCCTTCGTCGAAGCGGGTGCCAATCAGCGCCGAGCGGAACACCGAGCGGCGCGCACCGAGCAAGTGTTCGGCCTGGTCCTCCAGCTTTTTAGTGCGGCCCTCCTCGTCCAGGCCGCCGAAGTACTCGGCGGTGTAATCCTCGGTCTCACCGCCCTTGCGCTCTTTCGCGGTCATGCTGGCCATGGATTCGCTGACGTAGTGCTTACCAGCGTCGATGTGCAGGTTGATCCCGTTTTTATCGAAGAGGTCTTCCAGCTCTTTGAAAAGCGACGGGTTCGGCGCGTAGCTTTTCGTGTTCGCGGTGGCGCAGGCGGCGAATTCGGCGAAATCATCGAGGGTGGCGGCGAAGCGTTCGGAGCGGTCGCAGCCGATCGTCTCCCATTCGGACTTCATCCAATTGACCTGCAGGAACAGGTCTTTGCGGTCGGGGTCTGCGCCCCAGCGTTGGATGGGCAGGTACGTGCCGTCGGCAAGCCTGAGCCCTTCGGTTTCCCAGGAGTCGCGCAGCCCGTCGCCGTCGGTGTCGAGGGCGGAGTCCTGGGTGCTGATTGCCACGGACATGCCTGCGCTTATCGACGCCCCCGGGGCCACCGTGCGCTCCCACCTCGCTGCCTGGTGCTTTGCGCCGTCGTTTGCGCCCGAAAGGGCCGCCGCCTTGGTCGCACCCGTGGCCGCGGTGTCCGGTGCGGTAAAGCGCACGTCGGTGATGTAACCGCCGGACTTCGGCTGCACCACCACGCGGTCGCCGTCCTGGTTAGCCGTAATACCTTCGGCAAAAGGCACGACGTTGGCCAGGTCAATGCCCACCTCCGCCGCGGTTTGGCCCGTGTTTTTCACGGTCACGGTGGCATCTACTTGACCGCCGTCGATGCGGTAGGTCCGCGTGATCAGGAAGTTGGTTTGTTGCAGCGTGTAAGTGAGCACGTCGGCGGTGCCGTCGGTGGTCACCTTCGGCTGCGCAAACAGGTCGGGAACCACCACGTCGCCGTTCGTGCGCACCTCCATGGAGGTGTCGAACTGGTGGTTGTCCGCCTGGGACGCGGGGTGCGAATAGTCGAACCGGCCAGTGCCACGCGGGGTGATAAAGCCGTTGATGAACGGCTCGGTGGCGCTGGAGTTGCTCACGGTCGCATCCGGCTGAGTAGTGCCGAGTGTGACCTTCGCGTCGGCGACCGGCGCCATAGGTGCGGCGGTCGCCGCGAGTGCAGCGCACAGGGACACTGCCAGTGTTTTCTTCGAAATCTTCATGTCAATGTCCTTTTCTAAAACCCGTAGTGCTTCAGCTGCGCCCGAATGGCGTCCTGGTTGAGGTAGGCCGCCCAGCCCACACCCGCGATCATCGCGAGCAGGCCGAGCACCACCGCGATCCATCCGCCGGAGGCCGACGAGCCGTCGGACGAGCCCGAGGACGTACCGTTCTGCTTTGCCGCCGGGGCAGGCGTGTCGGTGGCGGTGAACGCGTACTCAACAATCTTTGTCGAGCCGTCCGGGAACGTCACCTTCATCGGCACCTTCAGCACGGTGCCCACCGGCACGTCGCTGTTCGGCTTCGCGGTGAGCTCGCCGGTAGTCCGGTCGTAGAAAACTTGCCAGCCGTCGTGGTTGAAGTCCGCCAACTTGGCGTTGTGGTTGAGCCCGGTGCGCACCGTCGCGGCTTCGCCGACTTCAGCGGTCACCCCAGCCACTCGCGGGGTGAAGCGCGCCGCCTCCGATGCCGCCGTGACCTGCACGGTGATCTCCTCGGTGCTGCCGTCCGCGTAGCGCACGCGCACCGTCACCGTGTACGGGGTGTCCAGTTGCGCGTCGGCGGGAAGCTCGATCTTCAGCGCGCCTGTTTGCTTATCGACGCCCACGTTCCGCAGTCCCCCGCCATCCACCACAGCAAACGTGGTGCCAGCCGGCACGGTGCCCCTCAGTTTGACGGTCGCGGTGCCGCCAGGCGCTGCCGACACATCGGCGTACGAGGGGGAATGGGCGGCGGAGAGGGCGGAGCTCGTCGATACGCGAACGCTCGCAGTAAGTTCTGCGGACGACCCGTCGGCGAAGTACGCGATGACCGTCACCTTCACCTCACCCTGCTGCGGCGCGAAAACGCGCAGGTTGCCGGTGTGCTCGTCCACGATGGCGACCCAATCGCCCAGCGGCTGCGAGCGATCTACCTCGAACGTGGTGCCCTCCGGCAGCACCGCCGCGCCGGTGCGCAGCACGGTGATGCCCTCGCCGGGGCGCACCGACAAGCCCTCCTCGTAGCCCAGCTCGGTGGTGTGTGCGAGGAGCGGATCGCCGATCTCCACCTCAGCGGTGTACGTGCGGGGAGAACCGTCCGGGAACGTCACCTTCACCGGAATCTCCCGGATGCCGGGTGCCGCGTCCTTCGGCGGGGTGAAGGTGAGACGGCCGTTGTTATCGACGCGGACCCAGTCCGCGTAGGCCGGGTCCACCTCAAAGCGGGTGCCCTCCGGGAGGCGGCGATCAGCGTAGACGAACGGGCCGTCCGTGACGGTCGCGCGCGGGCGACCGGCCTGGCGAGTCGCCCCAGCCGGCACCGGAATCAGCGGGAAACGCACCTCGTGCTGCTGCGCCATCGGGGTTGGCTCATCCACCTCGACGGTAATGGTGTGGGTCTCGCCCGAATCGTCCTGGACCTCGACGCGGTACTCGCCCGGCGCCGTGTTGCGCGGCGGCCTAGCGACGACCGTGCCGTCATCCTCCACCGAAATCCAGCTCTCCTCCGCCGGGAGCTCAGTTGTGGTGCCGTCCGGCTTGACCTGCGTGACGGCAGTCGTGCGGAAGTTCGGCGGTGTGGTGGTATCGCCGGTACGTGTCGGTGCCGTGACCTGAGTTTGGCCAGGCTTGACCACCACGCGATCCCAGTTGAACTGGGCCTTCGGCTTTTCCGGGTTGACTACGAAGCCTGGCAGCTGGACCCGCTCCCCCGCCTTGACCGTCACGTTTGCGGGTGGCGGGGCGACGTTGCCTGCGGGCACGCCGACGGTGACCGTGTAGTCGCCCGGTGGCAGGTCGTTGAGCTGGAACTTCCCGTTCGCGGCGACCGAAACGGAGTGGGTCTTGCCACGCGCGTCGCGCGCCGTGACAGTCGCGCCCGGCACCGGCTTGCCTGCGGGGTCGGCGACTTTGCCGGCCACGGAGCCGACCGTCGGCGCCGGCGGCTGCGTCGACGGCGGGGCAGGGGCCGGAGTCGGCGATGGTTTAGGTGTAGTGGACGTCGGTGTCGGTTTCGGCGTCGTGGGCTGAGCAGACGTCGTGGGCGACGGCTTCGAGGTCGTCGGCTGGGCAGACGTCGTGGGCGACGGCTTCGAGGTCGTCGGCTGAGCAGACATCGTGGGCGACGGCTTCGGAGTCGTCGGCTTCGGAGTCGTCGGCTGAGCAGACGTCGTGGGCGACGGCTTCGGTGCCGGTGCTGAAATCGTCGGCTGGGCAGTCGTCGTCGGCGACGGCTTCGGAGTCGTCGGCTGGGCAGACGTCGTGGGCGACGGCTTCGGTGCCGGTGCTGAAGTCGTCGGTTCGGGTGTCGGCGTCGGGGTGGGTGCAGAAGTCGTCGGTTTCGGAGTCGGCGTCGGGGTCGGCTTTAGCTCGAGAGGAAAGTCGACGTTTTGGACCCCATTGACCGTCACGTTCCGCTGCTGCGACGTAGGCAGTACATACCGCGAAGGCAACGCTGTGACCTCGATGGTGGTCGTGCCCGTGGGCACCCCAGGAATCGAGTACATGCCGTTAGCGTCCGTCGTCGCCGTTGCTGTGCCGGCCTTGACAGTTACTCCGGCAACGCCTGTGCTGCCCGGACCGGTCACACGACCAGACACGGTGCCGGTCTCACGCATCGTGGAGAAATCCACGTCCGTCACGCCCGCCGTCGTGAGATTCTCCTGCTGCGCACCAGAAACCGAGTACCCGGCCGGTACACCATCAGTCACCTCAACCGACACCGAACCAGTCGGCACACCAGCAATCGAATAGTCACCATCAGCATCGGTCCGCGCCGACAGATCGCCAGCGCTCACCGTCACACCCGCAACACCATTGCCATCCGGATCAGTCACACGACCAGACACGGCGCCGGTCTCACGCGTCGTGGAGAAATTCACACCAGACACGCCAGACGTCGTCACATTGCGATCAAGCGGGCCATCAACCGAGTACCCATCCGGCACGGTGGCGGCATCAACCGCAACCGACACCGAACCAGTCGGCACATCAGCAATCGAGTAGACACCGTCGGCATTAGTAGTAGCCGTCTTGCCACCGGCAGTCACCGTCACCCCCGCAAGACCATTGCCATCCGGATCAGTCACACGACCAGACACGGTGCCGAACTGCGACTTCGCGGCAGTCGTGTGCTGCCCAATCCAGTTGTCGCGCTTGTCGCTCACCACAACACCGGAGACTGTTCTCTCGTGCGTCGTCGTGGTGTCGCCGAACACCACGTCGTACGTGCCAGCCGGAACCTTGTTCACGGTGAAGTTGCCGTACTGATCCGTAGTCGCGGTGCGGCCGGCAATCGTCACGGGGGCGCCTTGCACGGGGGTACCGGAGTCGTCGATAAGCGAACCGCTCACGGTGATCGGGTAGACATCGAAGTCGGGGGCGGCGAGGCCCTCAGCAGCCTCCCACGTCTTTGGCTCCGGGGTAACAAAACCGGCCGGTGGAATCACGTTGATTTCCATCGTGCCGGAGGGCGACGGCATCGCAATCTCGTAGGAACCGTCGGGTTGCACTGGAGAGGTGAAGGTCTCGGCACCCTGGCGGATCTCCACCATCGTCTGCTTGTACTCATCCGCGGTTGCGTCGTGCATGGTTACTGAACCGCGGATGTCTGCATTGACGGTGGGGCGAGTAAACCGCGCACCGCCGCCACGCAAAGGCGTGGGGTACTGACTGCCTTTACCCGGCGCGAAGAGGGCCAGTCGCTCGCCCTGGCCAACCTGCACTCCTGGGAGCTCATACGTGATGTGGATGGTCGGATGCCCCGACGTGGAGGTCCCTTGGCTCCGGCGCGCCGTAACGTCGTAGGAGGCGAGGACCTCTTTGCCCTTCATGTGGTCCACGCGGTAATCGGCGATTTCGGGGATGCGCGTGAACACTGGGTCGTCGGCTGGTGCCTCTTCCCTCGGATTGGTGCTGTCTGCCGGCACAAAGTCGATGCTCACCGTCCGCACCGTCATGCCCGTGAGGAAAAACACGGACGCTTCCCAATCGCGTCCGGCGGTCCGCACGGTGCCGTTGTCGATGCCCGGCTGCTGCGTTGGCGCGATCTGCGCGTGCGCGACCGACCCGACGGGGCCAAGCGGAATTTCCGCGGCACCGCCCGCGAGCGCCAACACTGTAGCTACTGCGGTGATTCGCTTTGCACGCACGCAATCTTTACCGGGCAGAGACATGCGGGCTCCCAACTTTTTCAACGCTCGAACACGGCCAGAACACAGCAAAACGCTACCACTCAGTTGTATGCCCTATCCAACATTACATACGCCGAGGGTGCGCGCACGCGAGTACGCTCAGCGGAGGTTGCCGAGCACCGGTAACGTATGCGGAAATGTGCGTAAAGAAAGGCGGGAATTAGTGAAAATTGCAGTTCTGGGCGGCGACGGATTCTGTGGCTGGCCCGCATCCCTGCACCTTTCAGACCTCGGACACGAGGTCACGATCGTGGACAACCTGTCGCGGCGCCGCATTGACGGCGAGCTCGACGCGGAGTCGCTGACGCCGATCGCGACTATCGACGAGCGCCTGTCGGCCTGGAACGAGGTCTCCGGCAAAACGATCGGCTTCGAAAACATTGACGTGGCCCAGGACTACGACGCACTGCTGGCCTTCCTCAAGGACTTCCAGCCGGACACGGTGATCCACTTCGCCGAGCAGCGCGCCGCGCCGTATTCCATGAAGTCCCCGCGCAACAAGCGCTACACCGTGGACAACAACGTCAACGCCACACACAACCTGCTCACCGCGATCGTGGAGACCGGCCAGGACATCCACGTCGTGCACCTGGGCACCATGGGCGTCTACGGCTACGGCACCGCCGGCATGAAAATCCCGGAGGGCTACCTGGACGTGCAGGTGGACGCGGGCGAGAACGGCATCGTGGAGCAGCAGATCCTCTACCCCACTCACCCGGGCTCGATCTACCACATGACCAAGGTGCTGGACCAGCACCTGTTCGCCTACTACGCCAAAAACGACGAACTGCGGATCACCGACCTGCACCAGGGCATCATCTGGGGCACCCACACACCGCAGACGCTTCGCGACGAGCGCCTGATCAACCGCTTCGACTACGACGGCGACTACGGCACCGTGCTCAACCGCTTCCTCATGCAGGCGGCAATCGGCTACCCGCTGACCGTGCACGGCACCGGCGGGCAGACCCGCGCGTTCATCCACATCCGCGACATGGCGCGCTGCATCCAGCTGGCTGTGGAGAACCCGCCGGCGCGCGGCGAGCGGGTGAAGATTTTCAACCAGATGACGGAGACGCACAGGGTGCGGGATTTGGCGGAGCTCGTCGCAAAGATTGCGGACGCGGAGGTGCAGATGGTGCCCAACCCGCGCAAGGAGTCCGCGGAAAACGAACTCCACGTGGTCAACGACGCTTTCCTGGATCTCGGCCTGGAACCGACGAAGCTGGAAGAAGGCCTGCTCGTGGAGGTCGAGGAGGTGGCGAAGAAGTACGCCGACCGCGCGGACCGCTCGAAGATCCCGGCGCGCTCGCTGTGGACCGCCGCGCAGTCCGCCGGCGTGCCGCAGGGCGAGAAGTAGATGCGCATCGCGCTACTCACCGAGGTTTTCCTGCCCAAAATCGACGGCGTGGTTACCCGCACCACCCGACACCTGGACCAACTGGCGGAAATGGGCCACGAAGTGCTCATCCTCGCGCCCGGCAACCCGCCCGCCGAGTACGCGGGCTTCGAGGTGGTGCCGATCCGCTCGCACAGCTTGAAGGTGTACCCGGAGGTCAAGCACGGCATGCTGGGGCCGAAGACCTACCGGCGGCTTCGCGAGTTCAACCCGGACATCGTGCACGCGGTGAACCCAATTTGGACTGCGGGCTGGTCCACGCTGGTGGTGGCGCGCCGCTTCCCGGTCATCGCGTCGTTTCACACGGACGTGCCGGAGTACTGCCTCAAGCTGGGGATTCCGTGGGTGAAGCCGATCGCCGAGTGGGGGCTGCGCACCTTCCACGGCCGCGCGGGGCTGAACCTGGTCACCTCGGGCCCGATGATGGACAAGGCGGCCGACTACGGCATTTCCAACGTGCGGCTGTGGCCGAAGGCGGTGGATACGGCAAGCTTCACCCCCGCCGCGCGCACCCGCGAGATGCGCAGTCTGCTTTCCGACGGCCATCCGGACGACCCCCTGGTCATCTTCGTCGGCCGCATCTCGGCGGAGAAATCCGTGGACCGCTGTATCCCCATCGTCGAAGAGGTGCGCAAGCGCATCCCGAACGCGCGCCTGGCGTTTGTGGGCGAGGGCCCGCTTTACGACGAGCTCCGCGCCAACCCGCCCGCCTGGGCCACCTTCACCGGATACTTGTCCGGCGCGGACCTGAGCGCAGCCTACGCATCCGGCGATGTGCTGCTGTTTCCCTCCACCACGGAGACGTTGGGTTTTGCCGCGTTGGAGGCGTTCGCATCGGGCGTGCCGGTGGTGGCGGCGAAGGCTGGCGGGCTGCCGTTTGTGGTGGCGGACGGTGAAACCGGCGTGCTGGTTGACCCGGAGGCTCCCGACACAGCGTGGGCCGACCCGATCGAGCGTATTTTGGCGCAGCCGCAGCTGCGCGAGCGCATGTCCGCCGCCGGGCGCACCGAGGCCGAGCGCTGGACGTGGCGCGCCTCCACCGAGACGGTGCTGGGCTACTACGACGAGGTTATTCGAACCGCAGGACGGTGACCTCGGCGGTCTCGCCGTCCGCGAACTCGCGGGATTCCGTCGCCGTGTGCACCGGCGCCGCCGGGTCGATCTCCTGGTACGGCTCCACCCCCGGCCCGCAGGCGTCGACCGCGCGCGGGTCAAACCACTCGATCTCCGCGCGGCCCCCGGCGATCACGCCGATGCCGGAGGCGGTCTCCCAGGCCTGGGAGCTGTCGTCGATGCCGGGCACGCTGTCCGGGTCGAAGCCGAGGCGCTGCGCTTCGGCCTTGTCCGTGTACGGGCAGAACACGTAGGCCCGCTCCACGTCCGGCCCTGCCACGTCCGCGACGGTGAAGTCGCCAGCCAGCGCGGCGTCTTCAAGCCCCAGCTCGGTGCCATGCGCGCCGCAGCCGGCCAGCACGAACAAGCTGGCTAGGGCTGCGATTTTGCGGTACATGATGCTAGTTACTGGATCTCAGCCGGGTCCTTGCGCTCCGGGAACACGCGCGGACGCACGCCCGCGATGTCCTCGACCACGCGGACCACCTGGTGGGAGTAGCCGTACTCGTTGTCGTACCAGACGTAGAGCACGAGGTGGTTGCCGGAGGCGATGGTGGCCAGGCCGTCCACCACGGAGGCGTGGGTGGTGCCGAGCAGGTCGGTGGAGACGACCTCCGGGGAGTTGATGTAGTCGATCTGCTGGCGCAGGTTGGAGTGGGTGGACACGCGGCGCAGGAAGTTGTTCACCTCATCCTTTTCCACTTCCTTGTCCAGGTCCAGGTTCAGCACGGCCATGGACACGTCCGGGGTGGGCACGCGGATGGCGTTGCCGGTGAGCTTGCCCTCGAACTCCGGAAGCGCCTTGGACACGGCCTTGGCGGCACCGGTCTCGGTGAGCACCATGTTCAAACCGGCGGCGCGGCCGCGGCGGTTGCCCTTGTGGAAGTTGTCCGCGAGGTTCTGGTCGTTGGTGTAGGAGTGGACGGTCTCGACGTGGCCGTGCTTGACGCCGTAGCGGTCGTTGATCACCTTCAACACCGGGGTGATGCCGTTGGTGGTGCAGGACGCGGCGGACAGGACGCGCTCGTCGCCGATCATGTCCTCGTTGATGCCGTAGACGATGTTCGGGATGTCGCCCTTGCCCGGCGCGGTGAGCAAGACGCGATCCACGCCCTTGGACTCGAGGTGCTTGGACAGGCCGTCGCGGTCGCGCCATGCGCCGGTGTTGTCCACCACGATGGCGTTGTCGATGCCGTAGGCGGTGTAGTCGATCTCTGCCGGGTCGTTGGCGTAGATCATTTGGATCGGGGTGCCGTTGGCCCAGATGATTTCGTTCTCCTCGTCCACGGTGATGGTGCCGTTGAACGGGCCGTGCACGGAGTCGCGGCGCAGAAGCGACGCGCGCTTGATGATGTCGATGTCGCCCTTCTTGCGCACCACCACCGCGCGCAGGCGCACGCCGCCGTACATCGCCTCGCGGGCAATGAGGATGCGGGCGAGCAGGCGGCCGATGCGGCCGAAGCCGTAGAGCACGACGTCGCGGGCCTCGAGCTCGGAGGAGGTGCCGATGACGTCGGCGAGCTCACGGTCGAGGAAGGCACGCAGGTCCTTCTCGTCGGAGTGCTTGTACTCCTTGGCCAGGCGGCCCAGGTCGATGGAGGCGGTGCCGAGGTCCATCTCCACGAGCTCGCGCAGGATCGGCAGCGTCTCGTCGAGCGCGAGCTCCTTTTCGTCGATGCGGCGGGCGTAGCGGTGCGCCTTAATGATGTCGATGTCGGTGACAC
>ERZ1031113.270-NODE-270-length-14304-cov-19.442066_pt1 | contig 14304 bp, 16 predicted proteins | sample MGYA00518225_ERZ1031113 | MGnify/ENA primary metagenome ERZ1031113 (study PRJEB33718, sample SAMN03159751) | human skin metagenome | collected 2014-05-20 | study: EMG produced TPA metagenomics assembly of the PRJNA266117 data set (Human skin bacterial metagenome...
GGCGCGTGACCCTTGCGTACTGCCGCTGTGAATTTGCCATGGCCCTTCTCCGGTTTCTTCCGGTTGGAAGGTGTCATGTTTGCCTGGCCACCGGCCGGTTTCACCCGGCCCATGTCAAGGCAACCTGGGTATTAAAACACAAGGTTGCAGGAAGCACAAGCCCCGCTTCACGACGAACCTCCGGCGAGCCCACAAATATTGCAACTTGGTATCACCTTCTCCTCACCCCAGCCCGAGCGATTAGATCTGTGTACCCTTTATTTCCAGACCGTGCGCCTCACATCCGGAGGTCACGGATGCACAGTATTTACAGATTGAAAGGACCGTCATGGCCGACAAGAACGTTAACGAGACCTCTGCAAACACCGCAAAGACCACCGGCGCTAACACCCCGGCGTCCTCCTCCACCGCAGTGGAGCCGGAGCAGGTCCGCCCGCGCAACGAGAACCTGGAGACCGAGCACGGCTCCACCGTCATCGACGACAACGTTGTGGGCAAGATCGCAGGCATCGCTGCCCGTGAGGTCTCCGGCGTCAACAACCTGGGCGGCGGCGCTGCCCGCATGTGGGGCGCTGTGCGCGAGTCCCTGACCTCCTCCACCAACGTCCAGCAGGGCGTCAACGTGGCGGTCGAGGACGGCCACGCTTCCGTCGCCGTCGCCATCATCGCCGAGTACGGCGTGGCCATCCACGAGCTGGCTAACGCTATCCGCGAGAACGTCACCGTCGCCATCACCCGCATGACCGGCCTGATCGTGGACCGCGTGGACGTCACCGTGCACGACGTGCACCTGCCGGAGCAGGAGGGCGCCGAGCAGCTCGAGGACACCAACGCGAACTACCAGGCTGTCAACCAGCCGATCAACCAGTAAGCCATGGCGTACACCCCCGTTAGCCGCGAGGTTGCGGAGGGCGTCCGCGATGCCGCCGTCGCTGTCGACGGGGTCGCCGCATTGCACGGCGGCCGCGTCGGCGAGATTGCGACCTACCTGCCCAACACCCGCATTGAAGGCCTGAAGGCCATCTCGCGGGACGGCCGAACCGGATTTGAAGTCCACTTCGTCTTCGACGTCGCATCCGGCCGCAAGGTGCAGGACGTGGCCGAGGATGTCCGGGCGGCTGTTCTCGGCGCATCCGATGCGGAGTTCGTGGACGTTGTCGCAGGCGACGCGCAGTAGCGCTGCCCGCCCCAACCTCATAACCCGAAACGTGGTTTTATTATGAATCTTTTTGCTAACAAGGCGCTGACCGGCATCCTCATCGGTGTTGTAATCGCCTTCTTTGTCACCTTCGGCGGTTGGCCGGGCCTGCTCTGGCTGCTGCTGTTCACCATCATCGGCGGGGTTGTCGGGGCCCAGCTCGACGGCCGTCTGGACCTGTCCGCGGCCCTGAGTAACGGCACCGGCAGAGGCCGAAGCTAATGGATAATTCCTTCTACCACGTCAGTGAGCGCACCATCGAGCGCGTCGCTGAGGTGGCAGCTGCGGCGGTGCCGGGATGCCGGACCATCGACGCAAAGCTGGCCGGGCTCGCGGGACGCAGCTTCCCGCGCATCCACGCCCGGCTGGACCAGGCGACGGGCACAGTGGCGGTGGACACCGAGATTGCCACCTCCTACCCCGCCCCGGTAGCTGCCATCACCGACGCTGTGCGCGCAACCATCATCGCGCACATCCGCACGTTGGTGGGCCTGGACGTCTCGCGCGTGAAGGTCACAGTGGCCAATGTGGAAACCCTCCCCGATACCGGCCGCGTGACCTGGGACCAGGTGGCGGAGCACGAAGCCTTCGTGATCCCGACCCCCATCGAGGTCTCCCCGACCCGCGTGGAGCACCCCGTGACCAAGCCACTCGAGCAGCTCATGCCGATCGAGGCGCGCTCGCTCGTCGAAGACATGCGGGATGTGGTCGTCCCCGCCCCAATCGAGGTGGAGCACCCGGACCAGCCGGAGCCGGTGCGCACGTTTACTCCGGAGACCCCGGAGCCAGTGCGCACGTTCTCCCCCGAGGTGCCGGAGCCGCAGCGCCTCGTTGCCATCCACACCTCTCCGACGGAGGCGCGGGTCCCGTTCCCGCCGGAACCGGTGCAGCCGTGGTCGCCGCAGGCGAACGAGCTTGTCGCCCGCCATCCGCAGCTGCCCCCACTGCAGGCGCTCAAGCCTGTGGACGTCCAGCGTTTCGCCCAGCCCCGCGAGGTGCCGCTGCCGCGCCGCGCTCCGCTGAAGGAGATCACGGTCAACCGCCCGCCGCTCAAGCCCATCGTGGTGGAGCCGGTGGCGCGCGCCCCGATTTCCTCCGCACCTGGGCCGCAGCCGGTAGTGGTGCCCACGGCGCCCGCGCCGAAGCCGCTTAAGCAGATCACGATTGAACCGGTGGTGAAGTACTATGACCGCTCCCGCTAACACTGCACCCCCAGCTCAAGCAGTGGGCCCGCACCCGGGCGACGAGCCGCTGGGCAACCCGGCCTCGCGCTGGTTCGCGGTGCTGATTAGCCTGCTGCTGCTCGCGCTGGCTGGCGTCGCGGCGCGCGACCTGTGGTACCACTTCTACGGCGACGAGGCCCCGTCGGACTCCTGGCTGGGCCGCACCTGGGACTTCCTCGGTTCCTTTGAGGCCGATGTGACGGCAGTTGTCGTGGGCATCATTCTGGTGCTGCTCGGCCTGATCCTGTTGTTCTTCACGTTCAAGCCGCGCCCGCACGGCTACGTGCGGGTGAACTCCCCCGCCTCCATTTGGACCCGCCCGGTGGACATCGCCCGCAAGGCCACGTTCACCACCCGCGGGGACCTCGGCGGTGAACAGGTGAGCACGAAGGCGAACCGCAAGAATGTGAAGGTGCAAGTAGTCGACGACGGATCCGGCGCCGCCATGCAGGAGCGCATCACCCAATCCTTGAACGGTGAGTTCCATGCCCTGCAAACCCCGCCGGCTGTGTCGGTGAAGTTGCTGCCCAGCCCTGCTACGCAGCAATCGACTGCCCAGCGTTCAGGCGCGCCTCAGACCACTACGGAGTCCGCGCCCGCCACCACGACGACCCCGGAGGTGACGCGATGACGAAGACACTCAGCTTCTTCAACCGACTAGTGCTCTTCCTGCTCAGTTTGCTGTTGATCGCCGCTGGCCTTTTCCCGGTCGCCGAGTACTGGCAGATCCCCTACCTCGTCGACGCGGCCGACTACCTCGACCGCACCCGCCTGATCGACCTGGCTTACCAGGACCACTACGTCACCGCGCTGATCATCGGCGCTGTCGTGGCGGCAATCCTGGGCCTGTGGATCCTGCTGGCGAACATCCGGTCCCGCGCGTTTTCGAACCGTGGCATCCTGCCTGCGGATCCGGAGCACGGCGAGACTGTCATCAACGTCCAGCGGGTTGCCGAGGCAGCGTGCTCCTCCCTGGAGGACGCCAACGAGATCCGCCGCGCGTCCAGCAAGGTGGCGATGGTGGGCCAGCGTCCGACCGCGACGTTCACCGTCTTTGCCAACCCGGAGTACCCGCTCGATGATGCCGTGCGCATCATCGAGGCCGCGGATCAGGACTTCCGCATGGCTAATCACACCATGGACATTGACTCGGTGTGGAAGCTCCAGCTGGATCGGATTACCGCCTAGCGTTCCAACTCCAGCACGAGCTGCACCAGCCCCAGCGAGACCGGCATCCCGCCGCCCGCTGGGGCTATTTCCATCTCCGCACCAGGTTCGCAGCGCAGAATCTCGCTCCAGGCGATACGTTTGGTGTCCACTGCCCGCCCGTCTACCCGCCAGAGGCGGATGCGCTGCCCCACCACGGCTCGCGCGCCGTCGCTGAATTGGACCAGCCAGCGCCTACTGCCCACCGCCGATTGCGCGATGCTTATCGACGCCTCCGCTTCCCCCGCAATCCGCTCCACCAACGACACTATCCCCAGGCGGTGCTCCACGCCTTCCTCGTCGGAGACGACTAACGGAAGACCGGGGCCGGTCTTGCGCATCCCGCCCATCCGCCACACAGATGGCATACGTTCGGGATCGGTGCCGCTGCGCACCACCACGTAGCCGCCCGTGATGGTCACCAGGTGCGGCGGGTTGAGGGTGGTGATGGTGTGGGGGCCGGCGGTGGCGTCGATAAGCGAAGGATGCTCGCGCTCCATCGCCGCAAAGAGCTCCATGGTCTCGTCGTCGGTTGTGCCCCACCCTAGGCCGCGGTTTTGCAGCACGCCGATGAGCTGGGCGAAGTTCAGGTCCGGCTGGCCCTCCCAGGCACGCTGCAGCGCCTGGGTCAGGCGTGGGATTCGGGTGGGGTCGTGCACGCATGAGAGCCTAGCGCATGCGAAAAGCCGCCTTCCCCGGCGGGGAAGACGGCTTCTACGTCAGCTGGTTACACCAGGTCTGGAATTAGTCCAGGATCTTGGTGACGCGGCCAGCACCGACGGTGCGGGAGCCCTCGCGGATAGCGAAGCGCAGGCCCTCGTCCATAGCGACCGGCTGGATCAGCTCGACGGACATCTCGACGTTGTCGCCCGGCATGACCATCTCGGTGCCCTCCGGCAGCTTCACAACACCGGTGACGTCGGTGGTGCGGAAGTAGAACTGCGGACGGTAGTTGTCGAAGAACGGGGTGTGGCGGCCGCCCTCGTCCTTGGACAGGACGTAGACGGAACCCTCGAACTTGGAGTGCGGGGTGTAAGCGCCCGGTGCGATGACGACCTGGCCACGCTCAACGTCCTCGCGCTTCAGACCACGGAGCAGCAGAGCTGCGTTGTCGCCAGCCTCAGCGGTGTCGAGAAGCTTGTTGAACATCTCGATGGAGGTGACGGTGGTCTTCTGGGACTTCTCGCGGATACCGATGATCTCGACCTCGTCGTTGAGGTTGAGCACGCCACGCTCCACACGACCGGTAACCACGGTGCCGCGGCCGGAAATGGTGAAGATGTCCTCGACCGGCATCAGGAACGGCTTGTCGGTCTCGCGCTCCGGATCCGGGATGGCGTCGTCGCAAGCCTGCATGAGGTCAATGACGGACTGAACCCACTTCTCGTCGCCCTCGAGAGCCTTCAGAGCGGAGATGTGGACGATCGGAGCTTCCTCGTCGTACTCCTGCTCTGCGAGCATTTCGCGGATCTCCATCTCGACGAGCTCGATGATCTCTTCGTCGTCGACCATGTCGCACTTGTTCAGCGCAACGAGGATGTACGGGACGCCGACCTGGCGGGCGAGCAGCACGTGCTCGCGGGTCTGCGGCATCGGGCCGTCGGTAGCAGCAACCACGAGGATTGCGCCGTCCATCTGAGCAGCGCCGGTAATCATGTTCTTGATGTAGTCGGCGTGGCCCGGGGCGTCCACGTGAGCGTAGTGGCGCTTCGGGGTGTTGTACTCCACGTGGGAGATGTTGATGGTAATGCCGCGCTCGCGCTCCTCCGGAGCCTTATCGATGGAGTCGAAGGCGAACGCCTTGTTCTCCTCCGGGTAAGCGTCAGCCAGCACCTTGGTGATAGCGGCGGTGGTGGTGGTCTTGCCGTGGTCGACGTGACCGATGGTGCCGATGTTCACGTGCGGCTTAGAGCGCTCGAACTTTTCCTTTGCCACTGTTGTCCTCCTGGACTTCATGGTGACTACGACCTTCGCAGCCACGTGGTTTACATACGCCCCGGCCCGCGCCCAGCGCAGGGCACGGATACGGGAGCCATTTCACAATGTGCCAGTTACAAGATCCTAGGTTTCCAGCGGCCGTTTTTCAAACCGGCCTTGCCGTTTCCCCCGGATCGACCTAGAGGGTAACGGCCGGCTCAGACACCGCCCGGTTAGTGGGCGGTTCCTCAGCGCGGCCGCTGCCCTCTCACCCCGCCTCCGCGGAATCCGCGCCGCACCGCTGGCACGCGGTGCGGACCCGTGAGGAGGGGCGGGCGGCAACTACTTGTTGCCGTTGCGCTCGTCGATGATCTCCTGAGCGACGGACTGCGGAACCTCAGCGTAGGAGTCGAACACCATGGTGAAGTTCGCGCGGCCGGCGGTGGAGGAACGCAGGTCGCCGATGTATCCGAACATCTCGGACAGCGGCACCTTCGCCTTGACGACCTTCGCGCCGGAGCGGTCCTCCATAGCGAAGACCTGGCCGCGGCGGGAGCTGATGTCACCGTTGACGGTGCCCATGTACTCCTCCGGGGTCACAACCTCAACGGCCATGACCGGCTCGAGCAGGACCGGCTTCGCCTTGGCGACAGCTTCCTTCAGCACCTGGGAGCCAGCGAGCTTGAACGCCATTTCTGAGGAGTCGACGTCGTGGTAAGCGCCGTCCTCAAGCGTGGCCTTGATGTTCACCAGCGGGAAGCCGGCGAGGAAGCCGTACTGCATCGCGTCCTGGATACCAGCGTCCACGGACGGGATGTACTCCTTCGGCACGCGGCCACCGGTGACGGCGTTCTCGAACTTGTAGGTTGCGGACTCGCCCTCTTCCAGCTCCTCCGGGTCCGGGTTGTACGGTTCGATGGTAACGATGACCTTTGCGAACTGGCCGGAACCACCGGTCTGCTTCTTGTGGGTGTAGTCCAGGGACTCCACCTTCTTGCGGATGGTCTCGCGGTACGCAACCTGCGGGGAACCGATGTTCGCCTCGACCTTGAACTCGCGCTTCATGCGGTCCACCAGGACGTCGAGGTGCAGCTCGCCCATGCCGCCGATGACGGTCTGGCCGGTCTCCTCGTCCAGCTGGACGGTGAAGGTCGGGTCCTCTTCAGCGAGTTTCTGGATAGCGGTGCCCAGCTTCTCCTGGTCAGCCTTGGTCTTCGGCTCGATGGCCACCTGGATCACCGGGTCCGGGAAGTCCATGGACTCGAGGATGATCGGGTGATCCGGGTTGCACAGGGTGTCGCCCGTGGTGGTTTCCTTCAGGCCGATGAACGCGTAGATGTTGCCGGCGTCGGCGTGCTCGACCGGGTTCTCCTTGTTCGCGTGCATCTGGAAGAGCTTGCCCACGCGCTCCTTCTTGGACTTCGTGGAGTTGAGCATCTGCTCGCCCGGGATGGCCTGGCCGGAGTAGACGCGCACGTAGGTGAGCTTGCCAAAGAACGGGTGGACGGCGATCTTGAACGCCAGAGCGGAGAACGGCTCCTCTACGGACGGCTTACGGGTCAGCTCCTCTTCACCGTCGACGGAGGTGCCGTGGACGTCGCCGATGTCGATCGGGCTCGGCAGGTATGCGACGACAGCGTCAAGGATCGGCTCGATGCCCTTGTTGCGGTAAGCGGTACCGCAGAACACCGGGTAGATCTCGGAAGCGATGGTCATCTTGCGGATGGCTGCCTGGATCTCTTCCTTCGTCAGCTCCTCGCCGCCGAAGTACTTCTCCATGAGCTCCTCGTCGGACTCTGCGACGGTCTCGAGCAGCTTCTCGCGGTACTCCTCAGCCTTGTCCTTGAGATCCTCCGGGATCTCCTGGATCTGCGGCGGGGTGCCGGTCTCGACCTTGCCCGGCCACAGCAGGGCCTTCATGTCGATGAGGTCAACGACGCCGTCGAAGTCGTCCTCAGCGCCAATCGGCAGCTGCATAACCAACGGCTTCGCACCGAGGCGGTCGACGATGGTACCGACGGTGTAGTAGAAGTCAGCGCCCAGCTTGTCCATCTTGTTGACAAAGCAGATACGCGGAACGTCGTACTTCGCGGCCTGACGCCACACCTGCTCGGACTGCGGCTCCACGCCCTCCTTGCCGTCGAACACTGCAACAGCGCCGTCCAGCACGCGCAGGGAGCGCTCCACCTCGACGGTGAAGTCCACGTGACCCGGGGTGTCGATGATGTTGATCTGGTTGTTGTTCCAGAAGCAGGTCACAGCAGCGGACGTAATGGTGATACCGCGCTCCTTCTCCTGCTCCATCCAGTCAGTGGTGGCGCCGCCATCGTGGGTCTCGCCAACCTTGCGGTTGATGCCCGTGTAGAAGAGGATGCGCTCGGTCGTGGTGGTCTTACCGGCGTCAATGTGGGCCATGATGCCGATGTTGCGGACCTTGTTCAGGTCCTTAAGCACTTCTTGTGCCACGTTAAATACCCCAACTTTGAAGTCGTCGACGCCTGTCGGCGCCTATGTCGGTCAGTTGTCCTTTGTCAATTCTGCCACTACATCGCGGAAGTGGCAGCGTGAGGTCCGACTCAGCTGGAAAAACCCGGAAACGCACCAGCTCGCTTCCCTAGGAAGCGGGTATGCAGTTTCCGGGTTGCCATGCTTCGCCTTGCTCCAGCGACTACCAGCGGTAGTGGGCGAAGGCGCGGTTGGCCTCGGCCATCTTGTGGGTGTCCTCGCGGCGCTTCACGGAGGCGCCGAGACCGTTGGAAGCATCCAGGATCTCGTTGGCGAGGCGCTCCATCATGGAGTTCTCGCGGCGCTGACGGGTGAAGGTGACCAGCCAACGCAGTGCGAGGGTGGTGGAGCGGGCCGGCTTGACGTCGACCGGGACCTGGTAGGTCGCGCCACCGACACGGCGGGAGCGAACCTCGAGGTCCGGGCGGATGTTGCCGATGGCCTTCTCCAAGGTGCCAACCGGGTCGGTGCCGGTCTTCTCACGGCACTGCTCGAGCGCGCCGTAAACGATGCGCTCTGCGGTGGACTTCTTGCCGTCCTGCAGGATCTTGTTCACCAGCATGGTGACCAGCTCGGAGTTGTAAACCGGATCCTTGACTACGGGACGCTTCGGTGCTTGCTGCTTACGCATTGTTTACTGTCCCTTCTTCGCGCCGTAACGGGAGCGAGCCTGCTTGCGGTCCTTCACACCCTGGGTATCCAGAGCGCCGCGGACGATCTTGTAGCGCACACCCGGCAGGTCCTTCACACGACCGCCGCGCACGAGCACCATGGAGTGCTCCTGCAGGTTGTGGCCCTCGCCCGGGATGTATGCGGAAACCTCGATGCCGGAGGTCAGGCGCACACGGGCGACCTTACGCAGCGCAGAGTTCGGCTTCTTCGGAGTGGTGGTGTACACGCGGGTGCACACGCCGCGGCGCTGCGGGGAACCCTTCAGCGCAGCGGTCGCCACCTTGGTGGACTTATCGTGGCGGCCCTTGCGGACCAGCTGCTGAATAGTAGGCATTCACGCTCTTTCTGTTAGCGCTTCCCGCTCACACCCGGCCATACATGCAAAAATGGGGGCTCTTCTTCGGGGCCCTGCCGATTGCATGAACTACCGTGTGAACGAGTCGCATGGAGTTCGAGTACTTCGCGCCGCAAGATACGGGCGAAACCTCGCTAAAGGTACACCGTAGGAACGTCGCAAAGCAAACTGCGTGTCCGCGGTTGCCCGGTTACACTGCTGCCATGGCTCCTTGGACGGGTGTCTCCCAGTCGCTGCGCGACGTTGCTGTTGAGTCCGCGGTGATCCCGGCACGCGCGGCGGGTCTGCTGTTTCGCCACCTGCCGCAGCTGGTCACAGCGGTATGCCTCGGCCTTGCCGGGCGCCAGGCCGTGATTTGGCTGGCGGTGTGGCTCTCCACATTCAGCAGCCTCGCCGCCAGCCTTGTCATGCCGCTGGCGCCGCTGATGGTGATGTTGTCCATCATCTTCTCGCTGTGGCTTTTGCGCCCCTCGCTGCCGTTTCTCGCGGCGACGTTTCCGGACCGCAAGGACGGTTCTTCCCGGGTGCGCCTGCTTTCTGCCGGGGGCATGCTGATCAGTTTCCTCACGGTGTACTCCACCCACGGCCTGCTCAAAGAGGACCTCGCCGCGTTCCGCCGCGCCACCACCTACGACGAGCACTTCAACCGAGGCTTTGAAGCGGACTTCACGCGCGCATTTATCGACGACACCGCCGCCCTGATCGGCCTAATCGCCGGCACCATAGTGCTGCGCAAAGTCATCGGCTACTTCGCCCTGGCGGAGAAGGGCCTCGGATTCACCTACCTCGCCGCTTACCTGGAAGTGCTGTGGATGACCACAGTGTCGGTGTTCTTGACCAACCGGCTCAGCGCCGTGCAGGACTGGGCGCTTTCCCGCCGCAGCCTGGCCCCGGCCCACCAACGCTATGAAGAGCTGAAAACCGACGTCGCTGAGCACACCGGCGTGCTTGGCGACGCGTGGGGCTGGCTCGCCGACCAACTACCGGCGCTGAACCAACTAGTGACCGTTCCGATTGCGTGGCTGACGCTCGGCGCCGTGGTCTTCGGCACCACGCTCGCCGCCAAGAAGGCGGAAGATGCGAAGGTCGAGGAGGCGCCGGAGGGGGCGTCGATAAGCATCCGCAAACGCATGCAAACCGCCGCCCACAACGAGGCCAAACATGCGGTCGACGAGGCGCTGCAGCCCGTGGTCGGGCCCATCAAGGCGACGCTCAAAGGGCTGCGCACCCTTGCGCGGGCGGGGCTGGTGCCCATGACCATCTTCTGCATCGTGTTCATGCTGGCCACCAGCGTCGAGCTTGGCGTGGTCGAGCTCGGGCGCACCCTCATCGGCCCGGTGGACAGCAAGATGGCCGCGGAACAGGCTCTCAACTACCTGCTGGTGGTCGCGCGGGCGGTGTACCTGCTGGTGGTGGTGTGCCTAATCGCCTCAGGCCTGGACTTCTTCCTGCGGCACAGCTACTCGCCGGAAGAAGGGGAATCCACGTAGACCTTCGGCTCCGGCAGCACCACCGTGACGTAGTGGGGAAAGTCCCACCCGATATGCAGCTTGACCGGTTGCACGCCGTCCGGCAGCGCCAGCGGGGTGACCTTGCGCCACTCGTCCGGCCGCGGATCCCCCGGCTCGAGGTGCTGCCCTGTGGAACCGATCTCGTCCACCCGGACCACGGGGCCGGCCTCCCCCGGCGGGGTGCAGGCGTGCAGGGCGCTGAAGTCGTCGATGGGCGTGCCAAACAGGCCGTCCTTGCGCAGGTACTCCTTGCCGTCCGAGCCGGTCACCCACATGCGGCAGTTCTCCAGCACCGACTCCGCCGGCGCGTGCCACTGCGTCAACACCGCCCAGATGGTGAAGCCCTCCGGGGCGTGCAGGCCGATCTGGCTTTCGTCCTCCACTGCCTGGAAGCCGAGCACCTCGACGTCCGCTTGGTGCCGTGCGCCGTCGAAATCCGCGACCGGCAGGTCGAAGCTGCCCGCAGCGCCCGCGGCGATCACCTGCTCCTGGGACCACGTCCACGGCCTGACCAGGCTGAAGTACGGCTGGGACGACGCCGCGAGCATCAGACCGGCAGCCACGGGCGCGCTTGCCCACCAGAGCTTCCTCACAGCCACACCGCCTCACGGGTCACCTCAGGTTGCCGCCGCGCCTCCGGCAGCTGCACCACCACGCGCGGGCCCATCCGGTTGCCCACGTAGAAATACAGCGTGGCGCCTGCGGCCTCCTCCTCCGGCATCTCAAACACCAGCGTGCAGGGGCTGCGCAACCCCGGGTAGGTCAGCTCGCACGCGTTGCCCGGGGTGTTCTCCGGCGCGTAAAGGTTGCCGCCAGCAGCCTCTACCTCCGCGCCGAGCAGCACCTCCTGGTCCTGGGTGAACTGGTAGTCCACCACCACCCACGCGGCGTTGGAGGCAGTGCCGTTGAAGGTTTCCGCCACGGTGACTTGCACGTCGTCCACGTCGCCGATGACCGGGGCGGAGTTGTCGTAGTCGAAGCTTTCGGCGGCGCGGTCGGCGGCGTTGGGGAGCACGTCGCGAAGCTGCATGCCCAGCACAAGCAACGCGAGTGCCGCGGCGGTGGTCCACACCCTGCGGAAATTCATCGCAGCTTTACCTCCGCGACGCGTTCCTTGGCAAACCAGGTTTTGTCGCCGTCCAGGAACGACTTGCGGTACTCCATCGACCACACCACCAGCGTGTCGCCGGCGCCGTCGCCACTGAATACGAGCGCGATGTCCTGGGGCACGCCCGGGTTCAGCACGTGGTTGTCCGGCAGCGGGACGCTCTCGAGGTCCTCGTCGCCGGTGCGCCGCGCGTCAATTTTCTGGAAATTCGGCTGCTCCTCCAGCGACGAATCCTCAAGGTCGAACGCCTCGCGCCACTGCACTGCGTAGATGGGCCGCTCTGCGGTGTTTGTCAGCCGCATGTGCACCACCCGGGCGCCGTCTAGGACGTACGTGCGCTGCACCTGGACTGTCAGCGGCGAAACGTCCAGCTCCTCCGGCTCCGCCGTCTCGGCGGCGGTGACGACTTGCTCGGGCGCCGCCTCCTCGAACCCGCCGGCCAGCCCTGTCACGCCGGCGAGCGCGAGCAAACCCGCGATGGTCGCGTTTGTCCTCGTCCCGATGTCCGCCGCGACCGACTTCGCCAACCCCCGCACGGGCTGGTGCTTCGCCGACTTTTCGCTCACACGTCGAATCTAAGCAGAATACGTGCACTTCTGCGCGCCTTTCGCCTGCCGACGCCACCTTCGCCGACTACTGTCCAAGTTATGGACAACCCCACCCCGCCCCGCAAACGCGCCTCCGACGCAGAGCGCGACACCGCCGCCAAACACCTCCAAGACGCCTTCGCCGACGGGCAGATCTCCATGGCCGAGTTCGACGAACGCTCCCGCGCCCTCTACGCCGCCACCTACGCCGACGAACTTCCCGGCCTGGTGGAGGACCTCTCGCCCGTCAAACGCCCGGACCGGGAAGTTGCCCCATCCCACGCGCTGGTCACCGGCGAAAGCGGCGGTTCCGCATTCACGCTGTCGGTCATGGGCGGGTCCGAACGCACCGGCCAGTGGCTCATGGCGCCGACACACACCTCCCTCACCCTGATGGGCGGCAACGCACTCGACTTGCGCGAAGCCCGGTTCGCCGCGCACGAAACCACGGTCAACGCCGTGGCGATCATGGGAGGCATCGACATCATCGTGCCCGACGACGTCCGCGTGATCGACGACGGCATCGGAATCATGGGCGGCTTTGGCATCGAAGACCACCCCTCCTGCACCGTCCCCGTCGCGCAGCTGCCTGCCGACGCGCCCGTGATCCGTGTCCGCGGCCTCGCCCTGATGGGCGGCGTGGGGATCACGCGCGCGGCCCGTGGCGCCCGGGTCCGGTAGGACGGGGCGTCGAAAAGCAAAACGCCCGGTCTCCCCTTTCGCGGGGAAGCCGGGCGTTTCTCACGCAGACCTAGCTAAGCCAGAATGCTGGGCCTGGTGTTACAGCTCCTCGAAGCCGAACTCGTCCATCGGGACGGAGGCGCCGGTGAACTCGCCGTAGCCCTCGTCGCCGTAGATCGAGTCGCCGAACGTCGGGATGGAGTACGCCGCGGAGCGCGCTGCCTCGGTCGGCTTGACCTGGATGTTGCGGTAGCGGGAAATACCCGTACCGGCCGGGATCAGCTTGCCGATGATCACGTTCTCCTTCAGGCCGATCAGCTTGTCGGAACGCTTGTTGATCGCGGCGTCCGTGAGCACGCGGGTGGTCTCCTGGAAGGAGGCCGCCGACAGCCAGGACTCCGTGGCCAGCGAGGCCTTGGTGATGCCCATGATCTCGGAGCGCATCTCCGCCGGCTCGCCGCCGTCCGCCACAGCTGCGGCGTTGACCTGGCGTGCCTCGGACAGATCCACCAGGGTGCCCGGCAGGAACTCGGTGGAACCAGAGTCGATGACGGTGCCGCGGCGCAGCATCTGGCGGATGATGATCTCGATGTGCTTGTCGTGGATGGACACACCCTGGGTGCGGTACACAGCCTGGACCTCGTCGATCAGGTGCTTTTCCACACCGCGGCGGCCGAGGACCTCGAGCACGTCGTGCGGGTCGGCAGCGCCGCGGAGCAGACGCTCGCCCACCTCGACGTGGTCGCCCTCGCGCAGGCCGCGCTCGATCATGGCCTCCGGGTTGGACTCCATCGGGCGGCGCACCTGGGCCAGGCCCTGGCGCTTGGACAGCTTCTCGTAGACCACCACGTCGGAGCCGTCGTCCGGGTGGATGGTCAGGGTCCAGAAGTTGCCCTCGTCCTCGAGCGAGATGGTGCCCGCCACGGACGCGATCGGGGCGCGGTTCTTCGGCACACGGGCCTCGAACAGCTCCTGCACACGCGGCAGACCGCCGGTGATGTCGCCGCCGACGCCGCCCTGGTGGAAGGTACGCATGGTCAGCTGCGTACCCGGCTCACCAATGGACTGCGCGGCCACGATGCCGACAGCCTCGCCGATGTCGACGAGCTGGCCGGACGCCATGGACTTGCCGTAGCACTTGGCGCAGACACCGGTCGGGGTCTGGCAGGTCAGCACGGAACGGACCTTGATCTCGGTGACACCGGCGGCCACGAGCTCGTCGATACGCTCCTCGGTCAGCTCGGTGCCGGCCTCGGCGATGACCTTGTCGTCGGCGCCCTTGACGTCGGCGGCCAGGACGCGGCCGGACACGGAGGTCTCAACTAGGTCGTGGCGCACGAA
>ERZ1031113.271-NODE-271-length-14299-cov-10.545633_pt1 | contig 14299 bp, 22 predicted proteins | sample MGYA00518225_ERZ1031113 | MGnify/ENA primary metagenome ERZ1031113 (study PRJEB33718, sample SAMN03159751) | human skin metagenome | collected 2014-05-20 | study: EMG produced TPA metagenomics assembly of the PRJNA266117 data set (Human skin bacterial metagenome...
ATCTACACTATCCTCTTCGTCGGCAGCGTCAGATGTGTATAAGAGACAGCACGAAAGCCCAGCCCAGTCTCCCCTCCGGCCCCTTAATGATCACCGACGGGTTCTCCCCCGCCGCCGGTTCAGAGAGGATCTCTTTCAGCCTGCGCAGGTCCGCCTCGTCGTAGTCGTTGTCGGTGTAGAGCTGCCAGAAGGTGTTGCTGGTGGCTTCTTGAACCTGGAAGCCGGGCGCGGCTGCGTCGACACGCTTCACAAAGGCGAGCGCCTCTGTGTGCCCCACCGGGAAATTCCCGAGCGCCAGCGTCGTCGGATCTCCACCGGGCGTGAGCGGCGTGCCATGGAATTCGAGGTCGATGCCTGTGTCCGCGGCGTCGAGCGTGCGAAACAGCGTGTCGCGGATCCTGATTGTGCGGCTGTCATCTGCGTTCTCTGCGGGCCGCACGTTGACTCTGGTGCTGTGGTCGCCCGCGAAAACATCAACATCGACGATGCCGATAGCAGGGTCGGCCAGCAGCTCGTAGGCTGCCTCCTGCTCCTCCAGCACGGCGGGCTCCGGGAGTTGCCCGTCCCAGAAGAACCGTGTCGCCCCGAGCTGCGCTTTCAGCGCAAGAGTGAAGGAGTCGATGTCCTGGTCCTGCATCTCCGTCTGCTTGGCGTGGAGCTTTGAGAGCGCTTCAATCAGCTCACTGGCACTGTCCACGTTGAGCTCCCCGAGGAGTTGGATCTGCTTCGTGGGGATGCCGCCGGCCAACTGCTGCTGCACGGTGAGGTCCGAAAACACAGGGTCCTGATCCGCCCACTCAGCGACGGCGTCGACCTGCTTGTCGATCTTCGCGCAGCCGCCAAGCAACAGTGCGCAAATGCCGAGCAGCACCGGAACAATGATGGAAAAAGCTTTCCTCGCCATAACGCCGGATTTTAACGGCGAAAGCAGAAGCACTGCTTTGAGCAGGTTACCCGTTTAAAACTTGCAGCATGCGTTCCTGCCACGGGCACTCGTCATAGGACGCTGACTCCGACGGAGGCTTCCCCATGTAAACACCACCGAGGGCCCCCTCGGGGCCACGGATGACGATTAGAGTGGGCCTCTTTTCGGGAGTTTCGGACAGGATCTCCTTGACGGCGCGCAGACCTTCTTCATCGAATTCGCCTTCGGTGTAGAAGCCCCACACGCTGTATTCTTCCTCGCGGTGTTCTTCGGTGCCGCTCACGACGGTGAGGGACATATCGGTCGCAACATCTATGCGGTTGGCGCGCTCAAGAAGCTCCTGGTAGGTCCCATCCTCAGGGTTGAGGGCGAGTTCTGGTGGCGCGCAGTCCGATTGCTCGACAAACTCCGTGGCGTGCATGAGGGGGAAACCGCATAATTCAAGTCGTGCGTCTCTGTCCGCAGCGAAGTTCTCATAGGCTTTGTCGCGGAAGGCGCGAGCTTCGCTGTCAGAGAGGCTCGAACCACGCTTAGCTCGCAGTTCCAGCCCTATGTCATACTCATATAGGGTGGCTTTAATTTCTGCAACGCCCGGCGCCACCAACGGTTCGATCAGTTTCTCGTTTCTGCGCGCGTCTTTCCGATCCAGCATTCTTCCGTGCCAGACCAATGACGTTCCTCCGATATCCGCAGTGATGCCGGTGGACGTTAGGTCAATTGCCTGCTCTCGGTTCCGCTCCTTCTTGCGGAGGGTTTCTAAAACATCGATAAACTGCGGCACGCTTTCGACGTGAAGGACGCCGTCAACGCTGATTCGCTGAGGGTACCCCGACCTGCCTGTATCGCGATCGAACGTGAGGTCCTTCATCACTGGGTCGTCTGCGACGAATCTCTCCAGGCGCTGGGTCTCGGAGAGTTTTTCGTCTTTGTTAGATGGGTAGACGGCGGCGAAGGCAAAGAGGATCGCAACGGTAACCAACAACACGATGGTGTTCACCTGGTTCTTCGCCTTCATGAGAGCGATCCTACTGGGAAATCACCGCATGCAGCTGCTCGTTCCACGGCTGTTGATCGCACCGTCTTGCACCTCGATCTCCTTGCTGCGCAATGCGACCGCACCATACCGCCTGAGTTTAACGGCCGATTCGAGGCGTCACCCGGCGTTTACGAGCCCAGCACTTCCTGCATGCGCTCTTCCCACGGATGTTGCTCGTAGGCTTTCGGCCTCGTCCGCGGCATTCCCACTTTCGCCGTTCCGAGGAGTCCGTCGGGGCCTTCGATTCGCACCCACACGCGTTTCCCGTCGACGGGTTCGGTCAGGATCTCCTTGATCGCGCGCAGGCCCTCCTCGTCGAATTCGCCCTCGGTGTAGAAGGTCCACTCGCTGTCAAGGCCTTCAGCGTTGTTCACGCTTGTGAGGAACATGTCGGAGGCGGCGTCCACCTGCTCGGCTTGTTCCACCAGGTCGGCGTAGGTGGTGTATTCGGAGACAAGCTGAAGGCGCGGCAATAAGAATGGTTCGCCCTCACCGCCCGGCATGCCTGTCGGACCGCGCTCCTGGGCCGGTTTTGCCAGAGGAAAGCCCATCATCATTAACGACGCATCTGGGTACTTCTGCACATGGCTGTACGCCTTGTCCCGGAAAGCGCGGGCGTCATCGTCGCTGACGGACATATTCCGGGTCACCTTCGCGTCGATGACTGTCCGGTGGGGCGCGTGCAGTTTCAGTTTCTCCACCTCGGAGGCGGCGAACGGCGTGTACAGCTCTTCCGCGTCAGCGGCTTTCTCCGCATCGGGGAGCTCGCCGGACCAGGCGAACGTCGTGCCGTCGATGTCCGCCGACACGCCAGCAGCGGTCAGCTTCGTCGCACGACCCGGCTCCGGCCCCTTGCCCTCGAGGGCGACCAAAGCAGCGAAGAATTCGGGCACGCTTCCGACATTGAGGGTCCCGCTGACATCCGCCCGGGTGAATTCCTCCGTCTCGCTTCCGGCGTAGGAGAAGGTGAGGTCTTTCATCACGGGATCTTCGGCAGCCCATTCATCCAGGCTTTTCATGTTGGATCGGTGCGGCTCGTCGGCGGGGCCGTAGAGAAACGCGGCGAGGAACACGAAGGAGTAGGTCGCGACCACCGCGCCGAGGCCGATCTTGTCCTTCTTTTTCACAGGCGCGATTTTAGCGGCGAAACTTCCGCTACGACGCGGCGATGGCCTGCAGTTGCGCGCTCCAGGGCTCGTTGCGGGCGGGCTGCGCGTCACGGGGTTGCCCGACGTAGGCCATACCTAGTCGTCCGTCGGGGCCGTGGAGGACGAGGGTCGCGGTCTTGCCGTCGATAGGCGTGGCGAGCAGCTCCACGACGGCGCGCACATCGGCCTCGTCGAAGGGATCCTCGGTGTAGAAATTCCACACGGAGTTCGTGACGCGGTTGTCGACGGAATCGAGCCGCATCCGGCTCGCGGCAGCGACCCGCTCGATGAAAGGGAGCGCCTCGCGGGCATCGTCGAGAAGCAGTCGCCCGGCAGGCGGGAAGCCGTGCAGCGCGAAATCGGTCCCGCGCGCACCGAGATGTTCGTAGGCGGCGTCGCGGAAGTCGCGCGCTTCGCCATCGCTTATCGACGCCTCCCTGTACACCCTCCCCGTGAATCCCCCATCACTAGCTACAACAGTCACCTCGATTTCCCCCACAGCCGGTGCCGCGAACGGCGCCAGGATCTCCGTCATGTCGCCGCCGAATTCCTCCGACGGGAACGGGCCCTCCCATGAGAAATCGGTGCCGTCGATATCCGCGGAGAGATGCGACGTGAACGAGTCGATCGCACCTTCTTGCACCTCGATCTCCTTGCTGCGCAATGCGACCAAAGCGTCGACGAATTCCGGCACCGTATCCACATTCAGCGAACCCCCGACCGAGATAACCGACGACTTGAAACCGCCAGCTACCACCCGCGTGAAATTCACGTCCTCCAACGCCGGTTCAGTCTGCGCCCACGACTCCAACTGCGCGACCTCATCGGCCACTGGGTCCGCGCACCCGCCAAGCAGCATGGCGAGCGCACCCACCACACCGAGAACAGCCCTGCGCATCATGCGAACAATACTAATGCGCACCAAAAACGCCCGCCCCCAAAATCCAGCAATGTGGGATTGGGGGCGGGCGTGGTGTGGTCGTCGATAAGCGCTTTAGCGTGCCTTCTCGATGACCTCAACGAGACGGAAGTGCTTGTCCTTGGACAGCGGACGCGTCTCCTCGATGCGGACGAGGTCGCCGATGCCGGCGGTATTCTCCTCGTCGTGTGCCTTCACGCGGCTGGTGTTACGGACGATCTTGCCGTACAGCGCGTGGGACTTGCGGTCCTCGATCTCGACAACGATGGTCTTATCCATCTTGTCGGAGACCACGTAACCGCGGCGGCGCTTCTGCAGGCCCTTGTTCGTTTCAGACATTAGTTAGCTCCTTCACCAGGGACGGTGGACAGGCCAAGCTCACGCTCACGCAGCACCGTGTAGATACGTGCGATGTCACGCTTGACCGCCGGGATACGACGGTTGTTGGTCAGCTGACCGGTCGCCAGCTGGAAGCGCAGGTTGAACAGCTCTTCCTTGGCGGCGCTCAGGCGGTCATTCAGCTCAGCATCATTGAGCTCACGGAACTCGTGTGCAGGGGTGCCAGTAGCCATTAGAACTGGTCCTCCTTCGAGATGATACGAGTCTTGCACGGCAGCTTAGCGCCAGCGCGGCGCAGAGCTTCCTGAGCGACAGCCTCGTTCGGGTAGGACATTTCGAACAGGATGCGGCCAGGCTTGACGTTGGCCACCCACTTCTCCACCGGGCCCTTACCGGAACCCATACGCACGCCGAGCGGCTTCTGGGTCAACGGACGATCCGGGAAGATGTTGATCCAGACCTTGCCGCCACGCTTGACGTGACGGTTGATGGCAATACGAGCTGCCTCGATCTGGCGGTTGGTGATGTAGGCCGGCTCGAGAGCCTGCAGGCCGAAATCACCGAAGTTGATGGTGTTGCCGCCCTTGGATACGCCCGAACGACTCGGACGGTGCTGGCGACGGTACTTAACGCGCTTCGGGATAAGCATGTGTCTTAGCCCTCCTTCTTCTGCTCTGCGCGCTGGCGGCGCTGGCCACCGCGGCGGGGACGGCGGTCACCGCGGCCACGGCGCTCATTGCCCGGAGCGTTCAGCTCGGACTCGCGCACGCCACCAACGACGTCGCCCTTGTAGATCCACACCTTGACACCGATGTTGCCGAAGGTGGTCTCTGCCTCAGCCAGGCCGTAGTCGATCTCCGCACGCAGGGTGTGGAGCGGGACGCGGCCCTCGTGGTAACGCTCAACGCGGGACATCTCAGCGCCGCCAAGACGGCCGGAGCACTGAATCTTGATGCCCTTGACCTGCGGCTGGCGCATAGCGGACTGGATAGCCTTGCGCATCGCGCGGCGGAAAGCCACACGGTTGACCAGCTGCTCAGCCACGTTCTGGGCGACCAGAGCGGCGTTGGCGTCGACGTTCTTGACCTCGAGGATGTTGAGGGCGACCATCTTGCCGGTGAGCTTCTCCAGCTCGCGGCGGATGCGGTCAGCCTCAGCACCGCGGCGGCCGATCACGATACCCGGACGTGCCGTGTGGATGTCCACGCGGACGCGGTCGCGGGTGCGCTCGATGACGATGTCAGCGATGCCGGCGCGCTGCAGGTTCTTGTTCAGGTACTCGCGGATCTTGATGTCCTCGGAGACGTAATCCGCGTAGGACTTGTCGGCGTACCAGTGGGACTTCCAGTTAGAAGTGATGCCCAGCCGGAGGCCGTGCGGGTGGATTTTCTGACCCATTGTTTAAGCCTCCTTCTGGCTCTCGACTACCACGGTGATGTGGCAGGTGCGCTTACGGATCTGGAAGGCGCGGCCCTGGGCGCGCGGCTGGTAGCGGCGCATCGTCGGACCTTCGTTGGCGTATGCCTCGGAGATGACCAGCGTGCGCGGGTCAAGACCGAAGTTGTTCTCGGCGTTCGCAGCAGCGGACGCGACGACCTTGGCCACCTGGGTGGACACGGACTGCGGCGCGTACTTCAGGATCGCCAGGGCCTCGGACACGGACTTGCCGCGGACGAGGTCGAGAACACGGTTCGCCTTCATCTGGGAAGTGCGCACGTACTTCGCGGTTGCGTGTGCGGAAGTGATCGTTTCACTCATCGCTTATCGACGCCCCTTCTCTTCCTTGACGTGACCCTTGAAGGTCTTGGTCGGTGCGAACTCACCGAGCTTGTGGCCGACCATGGACTCGTCGATGAACACCGGCACGTGCTTGCGGCCGTCGTGGACGGCGAAGGTGTGGCCGATGAAATCGGGGAGAATGGTCGAACGGCGGGACCAGGTCTTGATGACCTGCTTGGTGCCAGCCTCGTTCTGTGCGTCCACCTTGTTGAGGAGGTGTTCGTCGACGAACGGGCCTTTCTTCAGGCTGCGTGGCATGTGAATTTACCTCCTCTTAGCGCTTCTTGTTCGGGCGGCGGCGACGCACGATCATGTTGTTGGAATAACGGTTCGGGTTGCGGGTGCGACCTTCCTTCTGGCCCCACGGGGAAACCGGGTGGCGACCACCGGAGGTCTTGCCCTCGCCACCACCGTGCGGGTGGTCGACCGGGTTCATGACAACACCGCGGACAGTGGGCCTCCAGCCCTTCCAGCGCATACGGCCGGCCTTGCCCCAACGGATGTTGATCTGGTCAGCGTTGCCGACCTCACCGACGGTCGCGCGGCAGCGGATGTCCACGCGGCGGATCTCGGAGGACGGCATACGCAGAACTGCGTAGGAGCCTTCCTTACCGAGCAGCTGGATGGACGCGCCAGCGGAACGAGCCAGCTTTGCACCTGCGCCCGGCTTGAGCTCCACAGCGTGGATGGTCGTACCGGTCGGGATGTTGCGCAGCGGCAGGTTGTTGCCGACCTTGATGTCGGCGTTCGGACCAGCCTCGACGATCGTGCCCTGGGTCAGGCCCTTCGGCGCGATGATGTAGCGCTTTTCGCCGTCGAAGTAGTGCAGCAGCGCAATGTTTGCGGTGCGGTTCGGGTCGTACTCGATGTGAGCGACCTTTGCCAGCACGCCGTCCTTGTCGGAGCGGCGGAAGTCGATCACGCGGTAACGGCGCTTGTGGCCGCCGCCGCGGTGACGGGTGGTGATGTGGCCGTGAGAGTTACGGCCACCCTTCTTCGGGAGCGGGCGCAGCAGCGACTTTTCCGGGGTCGAGCGAGTGATCTCGTCGAACGCGGAAACGGAGCTGGCACGGCGACCCGGAGTTGTCGGCTTGTACTTACGAATAGCCATAATGGTTCCTTTTCTATCGTCCTCTTCGCTGTGCGATAGCCGTTAGGCCGTCGCACCTCCGAAGATGTCGATGGAGTCGCTGCCCTCGCGGAGCGTGACGTAGGCGCGCTTGGTGTCCTTGCGCTGGCCGTAGCCGGTGCGGGAACGCTTGCGCTTGCCCTCGCGGTTGACGGTGTTCACCGAAGCGACGTCGACGCCGAAGATCTGCTCCACGGCAATCTTGATCTGGGTCTTGTTGGCCGACGGAGCGACGAAGAACGTGTAGGTGTTCTGCTCCATCAGGCCGTAGCTCTTCTCGGAGAGCACGGGCGCGATGATGATGTCGCGCGGGTTCGCGATCTTAGCCATTTACTTCTCCTCCTCCGCAGCGGCGGTAGCGAGCTCCTTGCCGCGGTTGACGAAGGTGTGCAGCGCCTCGACCGAGAACACAACGTCGTCAGCGTTGAGCACGTCGTATGCGTTCAGCTGAGCCGGCTCAATGACGTGGACGCCCGGCAGGTTCCTTGCGGAAAGACGGGAGTTCTGGTCATCACGGCCGATCACCAGCAGAACCGACTTGCGGTCCGTGAGGCGCTCGATGAAAGCGCGGGCGGACTTGGTCGACGGGGTCTGGCCCGGAACCAGGTCCTCCACGATGTGGATGCGCTCGTTCTGTGCGCGGTTGGTCAAAGCGCCTGCGAGGGCAGCCTTGATCATCTTCTTCGGGGTGCGCTGCGCGTAGGAACGCGGCTGCGGACCGTGGACGGTGCCACCACCAGTGAAGTGCGGAGCACGGATCGAGCCCTGACGGGCGCGGCCGGTGCCCTTCTGGCGGAACGGCTTCTTGCCACCGCCGGCGACCATGCCACGAGTCTTCGTGGCGTGGGTGCCCTGGCGCTTAGCAGCAAGCTGCGCGATGACGACCTGGTGCATCAGCGGAACGGATGCCTCACGGTCGAAGAATTCAGCCGGGAGCTCGACGGAACCCTTGGTGGCTCCGTCAGCGGTGTGGACATCGAGTGTCAGTGTCATGCGTGAGCACCGCCCTTCACTGCGGTCTTGACGGTGACGAGGCTGCCCTTAGCACCCGGGATAGCACCCTTGATGAGGAGCAGGTTGGAGTCGCCGTCGATCCTTTGAATCTTGAGGTTCTGGGTGGTCACACGGTTGCCGCCCATGCGGCCAGCCATGCGGGTGCCCTTGAACACGCGGCCCGGGGTGGCGCAGCCACCGATGGAGCCGACGCGGCGGTGCGAAGCCTGGTTACCGTGAGCGGCACCCTGGCCTGCGAAGCCGTGACGCTTCATGGCACCTGCGTAGCCCTTGCCCTTGGTGGTGCCGGCAACGTCGACGAAAGTGTCATCCTCGAAGATATTGACGGTCACTTCCTGGCCGAGCTCGTAAGCAGAGGTGTCGTCCATGCGGATCTCTGCCACGTGGCGGCGCGGGTTCTGGCCGGCCTTCTTGTAGTGGCCTGCCTGAGGCTTCTTTGCCTTACGGGGGTCGATTTCGCCGTAGGCGATCTGGATGGCGGAGTAGCCATCGGTCTCTTCAGTGCGGATCTGGGTGACAACGCACGGCCCAGCCTCGACGACGGTGACCGGAATGACTCGGTTCTCCTCGTCGAAGATCTGGGTCATACCGAGCTTGCGGCCCAGAATGCCCTTGATCTCGTTAGTCATATGTCTTGTTCTCCCTACTGGATGTTCACGTCAACGCTCGCGGGGAGGTCGATGCGCATGAGGGCATCAACCGTCTTCGGCGTCGGGTCGAGGATGTCGATGAGGCGCTTGTGGGTGCGCATCTCGAAGTGCTCGCGCGAGTCCTTGTACTTGTGGGGAGAACGAATAACGGCGTACACGTTCTTTTCAGTGGGCAACGGCACCGGTCCGACGACGCGGGCACCCGTGCGGGTGACCGTCTCAACGATCTTCTTCGCAGATGCGTCGATCGCTTCGTGGTCGTAGGCCTTGAGCCGAATGCGGATCTTCTGTCCCGCCACGTTAACCTCTTCCTCGCTTCCCACGTTCTGTGTCTTGCTCGCGCTCGCCACAAAAGAGGTGGGATTGATAGCTTTCAGTTTCTCTATAACGTTGTCCGGTTTGGGGCCGGCGCCAACGCCAGTGTCTGTTCAAACGAATGACTGCCATGACAATCGGCGGAAGGTGCGCACGCGCCTAAACAGCGCATGTTCAGTGCTTCCGCTGGGATGAGATCCCCATCGTCAGGCTCGGAAGGGGTTTCATAAAGCATGATCGCCTATCGACGACCACACTCACGTGGCCCTTACGTACTGCCGCTGTTTATTTGCCATGCCCCTTCTCCGGTCCCCGGTCTCGAGAGTGCCTACTCAGGTGGTGGCCTGTGCTCGATCTCAGGTCCTTCGTCGATAAGCATGATGCCCATCGTGCAAAGGTGTCATGTTCGCCTTACCAGCAGCGCTTATGCGCCGTGTTAAAGCAACCCAGGTATTCAAACACACTGGTCACCGAAAAGGCAAATAGTCTCAAAATGGTGTCATTTCCGCTCGTGCATGGCCGGACCGGAGTTTTACACATACGATGGGCCAGTGTTACGTCGGTACGTCTCACCGGCGCAGACACCACACGATAAAAACTTCCTGAAAGGATTGTCATGGCTGACAACAACCAGAACACCCCGAACACTCCGGCAACCGGCGGCTCCACCACCCCGGAGGCTCAGGCACAGCCGCGCAACGAGGTTCTTGAGACCGAGCACGGCACCACCGTCATCGATGACAACGTCGTGGGCAAGATCGCCGGCATCGCTGCTCGCGAGGTCTCCGGCGTGCACAACCTGGGTGGCGGCGCTGCCCGCATGTGGGGTGCTGTGCGTGAGTCCCTGACCTCTTCCACCAATGTTCAGCAGGGCGTCAACGTCGCTGTGGAGAACGGCCACGCGAATGTCGCTGTCGCTGTCATCGCTGAGTACGGTGTCGCGATCCACGAGCTGGCTAACGCTATCCGCGAGAACATCACCATCGCGATCACCCGCATGACCGGCCTGATCGTCGACCGCGTCGACGTCACCGTTCACGACGTGAACCTGCCGGAGGAAGCTACCGAGACTGAGCAGACCACCCAGTCCAACCAGCAGGCTCTGGACCAGTAAGAATGGCCGCATTCTCCGTCACCCAGGAAGTCGCGGAAAGCATCCGCGACGCGGCGTTGTCAGTCGACGGTGTGGCGGGAGTGTCCGGCGGCCGCATGGGGCAAGCGTTCCTGCGGGTCAGTGGCGCGATGATCGAAGGCATTCAGCTTATCGACGACAGCGTCCCCCACCTCGCCCTGCACCTCACCTACGACCTGTCCTCCCGCCGCCAGATCCCCGCGATCGTGACTGATGTCCGCACGGCGGTAACGTCCCTGCCCGTCTTCGCGGACATGGACGCCGATCCGCGCATCGACGTCGTTTTCGATGACGCTGCGTAAAGAACCGCGCGAACAACCGCGTAATCAACAACGCACAAGAAATGTGGAATACACATGAACATTTTCTCTAACAAGACCGTCCTCGGTGCCGTCATCGGTATCGTTCTGGCGTTCGCTCTGATCTTCGGAGGCTGGCTCGGGTTCTTCTTCACGCTCCTGTTCGGCGCCATCGGCGGCGTCGTCGGCGCGCAGCTGGAGGGCCGCATCGACCTGGCTGATCTCGTCAGCACCACCTCCGGGCGGGGTCGTGGGTAATGGATCCAGCCGCGTACCGCATTAGCGAAAAAACCGTCCAGCGGATCGGCGAAGTCGCCGTGCTGACGGTTCCGGGTGTCCGCGCCATCGACGCGAAGCTCGCTGGCCTGGCTGGCCGCAGCTTCCCGCGCGTGAACGCCCAGATCGACAGGCCTGGGGGCTCCGTGATCCTCGACGTCGAGATCGTCAGCTCCTACCCCGCCCCCGTCGGTGCGATCACCGACGAGGTCCGCGAGACCATCGGCTCCCACGTGGAAACGTTGACGGGACTTGCCGTCCAGAAGGTCAACATCGTCGTCGTGGACGCCGAATCCATGGCGCTGGGCCAGCGCGTGACCCGCAACGACCTGCTGCACCACCCGACGGGCATCGCGCCCGCCACGATCCGCGTCGCCAGGTCGAAGGTCTTCTCGCCGCAGGTGAAAGCACCGGTCAGGCTCGCCGACATCGTCGTCGACGACTCGACCTACAACCAGCTGACCTCGGTCCACACCCCGGACCCGATGCAGATCCGCCACATCTCCGCACCGCTCCCGCCGCACCCGCAGCCGGTTCATACTCCGGAACCACGTCGCGTGACGACCGTGGAAGCCCCAGAACCGGTCCGCCCCGTTGCTCCGGAGCGTCCGGATCCGGCACCGCTGCGCGCGGTCAGCGTCGAAAAGCCTATGCGTCTGCGCCACGTGAGTGCACCTGCCCCGGCGCCGCTGCGCACGATCGACGTGAACCGCATTGCGCCCCGCATTCCCGCGGAGCGACCCGCACCCACACCACTGCGTCTAGTCGAAGTCGCACGCCCGTCGCAGCTCACTCCGGTGTCACTGCCGGCGCAGCGCCCGCTGACGCAGATCGAGGTGCGGAGGCCGCACCATGTGGACGTCGTCAAGCCAATGCCCGAACCGCTCCGCGCGATCACCGTTCCGCGCCTGGACGTCGTGAGCCCGCAGCTGCCTCCGCAGCGCCCGCTCGATGAGATCACCATCAACCCGGACCGGGCAGATGACGACGCCCTCGAAAAGCCCATCGGCAACTCCACGCAAACCGTGCGAATCCGCCCCGACAAGGAGGTGCAGCGTCCGTGACCCGCCCCACCCACGAATTCACCGGCCCACGCTCCGGCGCCGAACCCAAAGGCAACCCGTCGGTCCGGTGGCTCACCATCCTCCTCGGACTGGTGCTGCTCGCCCTCTCCGGCGTCATCGGGCGCGACCTGTGGTACCGCTACCAGGAAAACGATCCGCAGAACTCCTGGGTGCGCCCCGTGTTCGAGTGGTTCGGCACCGCAGCCGTGAACCCGGTCGGCGTCGCAGTCGGCATCGTCGTCGCGCTCGTCGGCCTCTGGCTGATCATCGCCGCGTTGAAGCCGCGTCCGCGCCGCTACGTGCGCGTCGACTCTGCCTCCTCCATCTGGATGCGCCCCGTCGACGTCGCGCGCAAGGCCACCGCGTCGGCGCGCAACGAGCTCGGCCGCGCCAATATCGCGTCCCGCGCCACGCGCAAAAAGCTCACCGTCGACGTTGAAGACGACGGCTCAGCCGATCTCGACCACCGCCTCACCGACGTCCTCGGCGGCGAAATGCAGCGCCTCGCGCAGACCCCGCAAGTCCGCGTCAGCATTCACCGCCCAACCCAAGCGAAGGAGCTGGCATGACACGCACACTGGCATTCTTCGACCGGCTGATCATCTTCCTGCTCGGTCTGCTCCTGCTCGCCGGCGGACTCATTCCAGCCGCGCTGTACTGGGATATCCCCTACGTCTCCGAGTTCGTGCGCGGCATCAACCGCTCGCTGCTCACTGACGTGCCCGGCATGAACTGGTACACGGTGGCGCTCGTGGGCACGATGATCGGTGCGATCATTCTCGGTCTGTGGATGATCATGCCGAATATCCGCAACCGCGGTTTCAGCAACCGATTCATCGGCACCGCGGCGTTGGACTTGGGCGACACCCGCGTCAATGTGGCGCGTGTTGCGCAGGCAGCATGCAACCACGCGGAGCGCTCCGAGATCGTGAAGCAGGCGAAGCAGTCCGTCGCCTACGTCGGCGACCGTCCGACCGCGACGTTCACGGTGACGGCGAACCCCGAATTCGATCTGGAGACCGTCGTGGCATTCGTTGAGGCGATCGACGCGGACTTCCGCGACGCGGTCGACACGATGGACATCGACACGGTGTTCAAGCTGCACCTCGACAAGGTCGCGGCTTAGCTCTCCACGAGCAGGAGCTTGACTACCTCCCCCAGCGTCACTGCTTCTCCACCCGCGGTCTCGTAGACGAAGTTCTCACCCACACGACAACGCACGACCTGGTTCCAGGCGTGCGTTGTTTTCGTCACTGCACGCCTGTCGACCTGCCAAAAGTGCAGCCGCTGTGTGATCAGCAGACGAGCGCCGCCGGCGAGGAGGACGAGCCAGACGGAATTGCCGATCTCGTCGCGCGCCAGGCCGTCGATGCTGGTTGCGGCTGGGGTGTCCCGTCCGCTGCCAGTGCCAGAGCCAGTGCCGGAGCCGGTGACGCTACCGGTGACGCTGCTATCAATGCGGGAAATCAGCGTCACCACTCCCAGGCGATGCTCCACGCCTTCGCTGTCTGCGATCGTGAGCATCTGTCCGGGCCCCGTCGGGCGAACCGAGTCGTACTGCCACACGCTTGGCTGCCGGTCACGATCCCCGAGAGAGCGCACCACGACATCCCCGGCCGCAGTCAGCGTGACACGATGCGCGGGAGAGACAGTCTCTACCAGCACATCGTCCGGCACGCGTCCATCCTGGGCACGGGGAAGGTCGGAGGGGTGGGCGAAGGATTCGTCGATAAGCAATTGCTCGAGTTCCTCGTCCGTCGTGCCCCAGCCCGCGCCGCGGTTGGCCAAGATGCCGAAGAGGGTCGCCAACGGTAAATCCGGCTGTCCCTCCCACGTTCGGCGAAGCTGATCGAGAACACGCGGTATACGAGCGGGGTCATGCACATTGCCCAGCTTACGCGGGTCGCAAACGATAAAATTAAGGCATGTGGCCAGTAGCGCTCGACGTCGATACGTCCCTGCTTCGCCTCGCGCCCTGCGACTTTGTTGAAGGCTCACCCGTCACCCTCCTCGAAGCGCAATACGTGCGCGACAACGCTGGCGCGTGCGGAGTGCGCGTCGCGTACTGTCTCAGCGACGGCACCACCAACTACGCCTGGGAACCCCACCTTCAACTCGAGCCCGTCGACATCCCGCTACGTGGCTCCATCGCGCATAACGCGCCGGCTGAATTCAGCGCTCAAACATTCGAGCTCGGTGAAGGCGGCATCGCCATCGACATCGCTTTCACCGCCGACGAACACCGTCTCGCGTGGCGCGCCCGCCAGCCGAGAC
>ERZ1031113.273-NODE-273-length-14187-cov-7.344750_pt1 | contig 14187 bp, 13 predicted proteins | sample MGYA00518225_ERZ1031113 | MGnify/ENA primary metagenome ERZ1031113 (study PRJEB33718, sample SAMN03159751) | human skin metagenome | collected 2014-05-20 | study: EMG produced TPA metagenomics assembly of the PRJNA266117 data set (Human skin bacterial metagenome...
GGCATACGAGATGCTCAGGAGTCTCGTGGGCTCGGAGATGTGTATAAGAGACAAGCTGTGGACTCTCGTCATCGCGGGCGGGTTCCTCGCGGCGCAGTTCTTTCTCGGCGGCTGGTGGTGGATCGGCGCGGCGGTCACGGGCGTGTGGTTAGTGTTCCAGGCGATCATGATTCCGCTGCGCGTGCGCAATCTCGGTTGGCTCGAAACGGACGATGAGCTGCTGATTTCCAAGGGCAAGATGTTCCAGACGTTCACGGTCGTGCCGTACGGCCGCATCCAATTCGTGGACGTCACCACCGGGCCATTCACGCGCCCGCTCGGCCTCAAAGGCGTCACGCTCCACACCGCGTCCGCCTCGACCGACGCGAAAATCCCCGGCCTTGAAGCGGCAGACGCCGATGCATTGCGCGAACGCCTCGCCGTCAACGCGCGCGAGCGGATGAGCGGCCTGTGACGTCCCCCAACGCATTCGCTTATCGACGCGTCCACCGCCTCACCCCCTTCCTCCGCGCCTGGGCCTTCGCCGCCGCGCTGGCCACCCTTCTGGTGTTCAACTTCACCACCACACTGCTAAAAGGTATCGAGCGCGGTGCGGGGGAGTCGTGGTCTGCGAGAGAGATCGCGCAGGTCGCAGGTGTGGTCGTGGCCGTCATCGTGCTGGCGTTCGCCCTGTCTCAGCTGTGGTGGTCCCGCATCGGATTCCGTCTCAGCGAGGACGAGGTGGAGATGCGCAGCGGGCTGATCAGCACCAAAGTCCGCGCCACCCGCTACAACCGGATTCAAGCCGTCGACGTCATCGAGCCGTTCGCGCCCCGCCTGTTCGGACTCGCCGCCGTGCGGGTCGAAGCAGCCGGCGGATCCGATTCCGCCATCGAGATCGGTTATGTTCCCCGCGCTGAAGCAGATGAGCTCCGCCGCGAGCTCCTCCACCGCATCGCCGCTGAAGGTCCGGACGCGGAGATGACGCCGGCCGAGGCAGAAAAAGCTGCGGCCGAGCCCGACGGCGCTATCAGCGAGATCGGTCCCACCACGCTTGCCGCGCCCGCGCTCATCCCGCCCATCCCGGTCGCCCGCTCGCTCGCCGGTGCGGCGCTGCGACTGTCCACAGTGTTCACCGTGGCCATGTCGTTGCTGCCGGTGCTCACCGAGGTCACCTTCGCGGTGGTCTTCCCCGTCCTGGTCGGCTTCATCCCACAGATCTGGAACCAGATCGACCAGTCCTGGCGCTACACGGCAACGCTGGACGGGGAGGTAATGAACCTGTCGTACGGGCTGGCCAACCGGCGCAGGCAGGCGGTGCCGCTCGACCGGATCCACGCAGTCAGGTTGTACCAGCCGATGTTGTGGCGGCCGTTCGGGTGGTGGGCTGTGTCGGTGAATATCGCCGGGTACGGCAGCGAGACGAACAAGAAATCGGGCACGTCGCGCCTGCTGCCGATCGGCTCGCGTGAGCAGGCGGTGGACCTCATCACCGCACTCAGCCCTCTTACTCCCGAGCACGTCACCGCGCCTACGTGGGATATCCGCTCACCGAAGCGCGCACGCGTGCCATCGCCTATCGACGCCTCCGCCAAGCCCTCTCCCTCCGCCCCGCCCCGGATGCGAGCGTGTGGGCCACCACCAGTCACGGTCTGCTCAGTCGCCAGTTCGAATTCATCGACGTCGCCCACATTCAGGAGATCACCTACCGGCAGGGGCCGGTGCAAAGCATGATGAATCTGGCTCACGTCCGCTTCGACCTCGTGCCCGGACCGGTGAAAATGACTGCGCGCGACTTGGACACGGCAGATGCGTGGGCGGTGGTCGCGGAGCTCAGCGCCCGCGAGCTCCCGGCTTTCGCGGAGCAAGAAAACCAATTCTCCACTGGCTCAACCTTCAATGCCTGAAAAAATCGACATCCGAGGTTCGCGGAAAATTCCGTCAAATACGTTCTACCTGTATCTATGCGCGAAGTCGCATATCCTGCGCTTTATGTCAAGTGGGTGTTGATTTTCTCAGGAGTGCCCGCGAAAAGTGCGCGCTAGCTCCCGTGAGCTCCCGCCGCTCGGCGATAACTAGGAAAGCCGAGCCGTTCAGCAGTCACACTCCGCCGGGGAACCCGAGCTGCCGCCAAGCCTCGTAGGTGGCCACAGCGGCGGAATTGGACAGGTTCATTGACCGTCGACCGGGCAGCATCGGAATGCGCAGCTGATCGGTCACGCGCTCGTGGTGGGAGTGCTCACGGGGCAGACCAGTCGGCTCAGTCCCGAACAACAGGGCGGTGCCGGGCTGGTAGTCCACATCTGTGTAGTGACGGGTGGCGGAGGTGGTGAAGGAGTAGATGGGGCCGTCGATAAGCGAAAAGCATGTGTCGATGTCGTCGTGGACCTCGACGTGCGCGAGATCGTGGTAGTCGAGCCCCGAGCGGCGCAGGTGCTTGTCATCGAGCGAGAAGCCTAAGGGGCGCACGAGGTGCAGCGTGGCGCCAGTGCCCGCGCACATGCGGATCGCGTTGCCGGTATTCGGCGGAATGACGGGATTGTCGAAGATCACGTGGAGCACGCGCCCAAGTCTAAGATGGTGCGCGTGACTGCGATCAAATTGGACGGAAAACTCTACCGCGAGGAGATTTTCGCGGACCTTGCCAAGCGGGTCGAGGACCTCAAGGAGAAAGGCATCACGTCGGGCCTGGCCACGGTGCTTGTCGGCGAGGACCCAGCCAGCCAGAACTACGTGCGCATGAAGCACAAGGATTGCGAACAGCTGGGCATCGCGTCGATCATGAAGGAGCTGCCGGAAGACACGACGCAAGAAGAGCTCGATGCGGTGATCGAGGAGCTGAATAACGACGACGCCGTCACCGGCTACATCGTGCAGCTGCCGCTGCCGAAGCACCTGGATGAGAACCGCGTGCTGGGCCTCATCGACCCGGACAAGGACGCCGACGGCCTGCACCCGGTCAACCTGGGTCGTCTCGTGCTCAACGAGCCCGCGCCGCTGCCGTGCACCCCGAACGGTTCGCTCGCGCTGCTGGAGCGCTTCGGCGTGGATCTGGATGGCGCGATCGTCTGCGTCATCGGCCGCGGCGTGACCGTCGGTCGCCCGATCTCGCTCATGCTGACGAAGCGTGACATCAACTCCACTGCGGTGCTATGCCACACCGGCACGAAGGACTTGGCCGCTGAGACCCGCCGCGCCGACGTCATCATCGCCGCTGCCGGCAAGCCCCACATGATCACCGCCGACATGGTCAAAGAAGGTGCGGCCGTGCTCGACGTGGGCGTTTCGCGTGTCGACGGAAAGACCACCGGCGACGTCCACCCCGACGTCTGGGAGAAGGCCGGCTGGGTCTCTCCGAACCCGGGCGGTGTTGGCCCCATGACCCGCACCTTCCTGGTGCGCAATATCGTCGAGAGGGCCGAGCGGCTTGCCGACGCCAACTAGTCCGCGGCCTACCGCGGATCCCGATGACGGGAGCGGATCGACCGCGGTGAAAGGCCTCGTTCCGCCGAGCCTGGACAACCCCCACGACATCGGCACCCCGCCGTCCCGTCTGCCGCGCCGCGTGCAGCAGCTCATGGTGGGGCTCTTCGCCGTTGGATTCGTGGTCGCGACCGCGTTCGCGGTGACGGAGCACTGGCGCCGCGCCAGCTTTATGTTGGGCGCCGCGATGCTATGGCTCACTGCCTGCCGCCTCACCTGCGACTCCAAAGTCATGGGCCTACTCGCCGTGCGCTCCCGACGTTTCGATGCCATGTTCACCACCGCCACCGGCGCCGCGCTGGTGTGGCTCGCCGTGTCCGTGGATGCGCTGGGGAGCTAGCGTGACTTCGCGTAGAACGCGGGAAGCCTATTCATCTGTGGCGGGCACGTACATCGAGCTCTTAGGGAGCATCGATTCGGTCGAAGAGGCGGATAAATCCTTCATATCGGAAGGATTTGAAGGAGTCGCGGATGTTCTCGATGTAGGCTGCGGGCCCGGTCATCTGACGGCGTACCTCAACGGATTAGGGCATCAAACTGCTGGGATGGATCTGGTTCCCGAGTTCGTGAATCATGCACGCAGTACGTATCCGGGCATCGACTTTTCGGTAACTGACATCGCGAGTCTCAGCGGAGAGATCAAACGAGTAGGTGGGGTGCTTGCTTGGTATTCGTTGATCCACATGTCGCCGGGTGAAATGTCCAAGGCGTTACAAAAAATCTCTGAGATCCTCGTTCCGGGAGGAGTACTCATTTATGGTGGCTTTCTTGCGCCTTCCCGCACGCTTTTCGATCACCGAGTCACCGCGGCGACGGCTTACTCGGAGGACGAAATCAAACGTCTTATTGAAAACGTCGGCTTTCGGATACGCAGATCGGAAACTCGTTCCGAGACCGCAACGAAGCGGGCACATATTGCTGTCGCCGCTGTGCGTGTCTAGAGGTGGGAGGATGCGTTCGGGAAAATTCTTTGCCCAGCTAAGCATGGGAACCGAATGGTAACCTGTTCCCATGGAATCGACGATTGACTCTGGTGGGCGGACAGCCGAGATTGTCGAAACAGAAGACGGTCGTTTGGTCGGGCGTGGCTCAAGCCCAATCACTGACGAGGACATCCTGGCGCTCATTGACGCAGGACGAATGTAGTGGGCTTAATCGCTCTTGGCTCGAGCGTGCGTACACAAATTACTTCGCTCTCGGAGTGACGCTTGAACTCATTCCGTAGGAGATGAACCTCGTGCATTCTGTACTGGTGTGGCTCGCGCTGTCCGTGGACGCGCTGGGTAGCTAGGTTGTCCGCATGTGCTGCGCTAAAAAGAGAGTCGAGTGTAGCGCGCAATTTGTGCACTTTGGGATTGTTCACACGGAATTCATGTGAAGTCCCCAGAAATGTAATGAACTGCTCCTAGCTTCATTTCGGTGCTCAACCTAAAGCAGTTCAGTTTTCATATTCCTCTTGCTTCATTGGTGACCCTCGTGGACGGGTGGCAGTAATGGCTGTGCCCCAAGTTTCTTTGCATGATGTCCGGCGCGAGTTTCCGGACGGCACAGGTCTGCACGAAACGTCGCTTGATATTGAAAAAGGTGAGTTCGTCTCCATCCTCGGGCCGTCGGGCTGCGGCAAGTCGACGATGCTGCGCTGCATCGCCGGGCTTGAAACACCCGACGCTGGCGTGATCGAGTTCGCTGGCCGTGAGGTCTTCGGGCCGAACACGAATGTCCCGGTAAACAAGCGCAACCTGTCCATGGTGTTTCAGGATCTCGCGCTGTGGCCGCACATGACCGTGGCCAAAAACGTCGAGTTTCCACTGACCACGGGCAACCAAAAAGTTGCCAAGGCGGAGCGTGAAGAACGCGTTGCGCGGGCGATGGACATGGTGGGGATCGGCGCGAAAGCGGAGCAGCGCCCGAACGAGTTGTCCGGCGGCCAGCAGCAGCGCGTCGCCATTGCGCGTGCTCTGGTGTCCGATCCCGAGCTGCTCCTGATGGACGAACCGCTGTCAGCGTTGGATGCCGCGTTGCGCACCCAGATCCGCTCCGAGCTGACCCGTCTGGCCTATGAGTTGAACCTGACGGTCATCTACGTCACGCACGATCAATCCGAGGCTCTCGCCATGTCGGACCGCGTCGCGGTCATGAATGCTGGCAATGTCCGCCAGTTCGCAGACCCGGTTGAGCTGTACGACCACCCGGCGGACGACTTCGTCGCAGGGTTCGTGGGAGTGACCAACACCCACGAAAGCCTTCCGGCGAACCGTCCGGAAGACCTCGAGGTCACCCCGCTCGATGGAAAGCGACCGGAGACACTTCCGGCGAACTCCATCGTCGGCGAGGTGGTGGAGAGCCAATACACCGGTGGACGCTACGAGGTCCGCTGCGTGGTGCCCGGTGCACCCGATCCATGGCTGGCCTACTCGCGGCACCGACTCGGCCGCGGCGACAGCGTTCTGCTGACGGTCACCTCACATTCCTAAATTTTCCCGTTCCCTGATCAAGGAGTTTCATCCCATGAAGAAGCTTGCTGCCGCTCTGGTCGGCATGACCGCTGCTTTCGGCCTCGTCGCCTGCGGCTCCGTCGAGTCCAACGACACCACCGAGCCGTCCGCTGACAACAACGACACCGTCACCGCTGAACAGTGGAAGGCCCCGGAAGGTCTGTCCGGTTCCGTCGACTACTACTCCGCCAACCCGCAGGGCCTGACCGATGCGCTGGTCAAGGAATTCCAGGACCGCACCGGCGTGACCGTCAACGTCTTCGCCGGCACCACCGGTGAGGTCACGGCAAAGATCAAGGCCGAGGAGGGCAACCCGCAGGCCGACGTCGTCTACCTCGCATCCTGGAGTGCCGCCAACAAGCAGGCTGAGGCTGGTGCCCTGGAGGCGTACAAGCCGGAAAACATCGACAACGCCAACGAGAAGTGGAATGCGGAGGACGACACCTTCCACGGCCGCGACGGTTCCGCACTGGCTCTCGTCTCCAACACCGACGTGATCTCCGAGACCCCGAAGGATTGGGAGGATCTTGCCGACGAGAAGTACAAGGACCAGGTGATCATGCCTGATCCGCGCGAGTCCGGTACCGCCGCTGACCTGGTCACCGCCATGGTCTCCGAGTGGGGCGAGGACAAGACTTGGGAGTTCTTCGACAAGCTCTTCGACAACGGCATGATCGTCCAGGGTGCTAACGGCCCGGCACTCGACCAGGTCACCTCCGGTTCCAAGGGCATCGTCCTTGGCGGTGTCGACTACTCCGCATACTCGGCTAAGGGCAAGGGCGAACCGCTCGAGGTCGTCATCCCGTCTTCTGGCACCACGGTCACTCCGCGTCCGGTCATGATCATGAAGACCGCCGACAACATGGATGCGGCGAAGGCCTTCGTCGACTTCATGTTCTCCGAGGAAGCTCAGCAGATCTCCGCTTCTAAGAACATGATCCCGGCGAACAAGAATGTCGATCCGAAGAACGGCCCGAAGCTCGAGGACATCAAGCAGATCTCCGATGACTGGGGTGCGATCTCCAAGGAATCGAAGGGCCTCCGCGAGAAGTTCGCTGAGCGTTACCTCTAAACACACCAAGTAGCACGACGTAGGGGAGCAGTACCGGAGAAATGAAGACGAGGATGAGAGCCAATGCCGGTGTGTATCCGGTGCTGCTGATCCTGCTGGTTCTGGTGGCGGCGCCGCTGATCTCCGTTTTGGTGACCGCGGTGACCGGCTACCGCGGTGAGGAGTCTGCACTGCATACTCTGTTCCGTCCGGAGATGATCCGGATCATCGGGAACACGGTGTGGCTTTCCATCCTCGTCGTTTTCTTTGCCACCCTCTTCGCGGCACCGCTGGCCTTCTTCCGTGCGTGGACGCCGATGCGCCGCGCCGGGTGGGTGGAAGTGCTGGTGATGGTGCCGTTCATGACTCCGCCGTTTGCGGCTGCGATGGCGTGGATGGACTTCACCCGCTTGCGCGGCGTCGCGGATATGCTGCTCGGCTCCACGCTTGGCGACGCGGTCCGGTCCGCCATCAACTCCGTCTGGGGCATGGGCTTCATCATGGCGGCGGAGCTCTTCCCGTTCCTGTACCTGATTCTCCGCAATGCCTTCGCGTCTATCCCGGCGTCTCAGTTGGAGATGGCGCAGGTGGCCGGCGCGAGCCGCTGGCAACAGTTCAGCCGGGTGGTCGCCCCGATCGTGCTCGGTCCGTATTCGCTCGGTGCACTCATTGTCTTCATCAAGGCTGCCGGCGAGTTCGGCACGCCTGTCACTTTGGGCAACGCGATCGGCTACCCGGTGTTGGTCTCGTCCATCTACCAGGACGTGACGATCGATCCGTTGAATTTCTCGAAAGCGGCGGCGTCGTCAAGCGTTCTTTTCACATTGGGTGTTGTGGCGTGGGCGATCCAGCAATGGGCGGTGCGCTCCGACTTTGCGTCGGGCGGCCGTGTGTCGCGTCCCGTGCAGCTGCGGCCGTCGAAAATCGGCATGTTCTTCGCGTGGCTGTACACGATGATCGTGTTCACGTTGAGCGTGTTCATCCCGTATATCTCGATCATTCTCGCGGCGATGACGATTCTGAGGTCGAAGCCGCCCACACCGAATAACCTGACCTTCGACTATTTCAAGATCGTCCTGCAAAACCCGTCGGGCCAGGAGGCGCTAACGCGCTCGATCGTGCTCGGTGCGGTCGGGGCGACGACGGCGGTGCTACTCGCACTCGCTGTCACGATCTTCACGATGCGAAACCGCCGCCTGCCTGCCCGAGTGAGCGACTTCCTTGCTGTCGCCCCGGATACCGTGCCGGGCATCGTCCTGGCGATCGGTTTCATCCTGCTGTGGAATTCGCCGTGGCTGCCGATGACTCCGTACGGCACGCAGGTGATCTTGGTGATGGCATTCACGGTCCTGTTCACACCGATGGCGGTGCAGAATATCAAGACGTCCGCTACGGCGATGTCGCCGACTCTGGCTGAAGCGTCCGCGGTGTCCGGTGCGACCGGCTGGCAGACCTTCACACGCATCACCATCCCGATGCTTGCACCCGGAATCTTCGCCGGCTGGCTGCTGGCATTCTTCGTGGGTATCCGCGAACTGGTCATGTCCTCGTTGATTCGTCCGACACGCATCAACCTGCTCGCCCCTTGGATCATGAACCAGTTTGAGCAGGGCCACCGCGCGGAGGCGATGGCGATGACGCTGATTGGTGTGGGAACGTCGACTGCCGTGCTCGTTCTCATCCGTTGGTGGCAGGCGCGCGCGAGTCACCAGGCGCGGTAGTCGGCACGCCCGATCGGGGATAGTCTGGCAGTCATGGAACCGATTCTTGTCCTCGCTGATATCCACCTCGGGCGCAAGCAAAAAGACGACAAGAAGACCGGTCCCGGCATTGAGTGGGCGTTGAGTGCTCTCGACCGCGGCGCCGAAGCGGGTGCCCGGCACATGGTGATGCTGGGCGATGTCATCGACCGGAAGCGGTTCACCGACCACACGTATGCCGAGGTCACGCAGTTCTTCGAGCGGGGCCTCGAGCTCTTCGAGTCAGTCGTGTTCATCGCAGGAAACCACGACGTGCACCACGACCTCACCGACGTGATCCCGCGGGGTGTGGTGGTCGCAGGTATTGAGCCGCAGACGATTCGGGCGGGGCAGTGGGCTCTGCACACAGCGGCAGTAGAGATCGACCGCGACCCGCGCACCATCGTTCCTGATTTCCCGGCTCCCGTTGAGGGCGTGCCGAATCTCGGTCTGCTGCACAGCTCCGTCACCGGCGAGTACTCGAATCACGCCTGCATGCCGTGCACGGTGGATGAACTCACCTCGTGCAACTATGACGCATGGCTGCTGGGCCACGTCCACGAGCGCGTCATGTTGTCCACCGACCCCTTCATCGGCTGGGTCGGCATGGGCAAAGCGCTCATCGCTTCGTTTGATGGCGGAAGGGTCACTATCAGTGACGCTCTCGAACTGTGCGCCTAACTGTGTGTGGAGCCACATTTATTGCGTTAACCTCGAGTCGTGTTTGGACGCAAGAAGAAAAAGAATAAGAAAAAGGGCAAGTATTCTCTTCGTGCCTCTGTAATCCTGGGGCTGACTAACAGCTACGAGGAGTTCATGGAGTGGTCGGTCGATCCTTCTAAAGGGGACTTCAGCCATGTTGAAACGGGCTCACTCCCTGTCGAGGTAGGCCTCGGTATTTCGCTCATGATGCCGTTCGGTGAAAGTGAACCGACAGCGGCGGACGCGCCTCCAAAAGTCGTGGCAGCACAGAGCACGCCGGAGGACCAAGAGATGTTCGCGATGATCTCCACGATGTTGGAACAGCAGTGGGGCATCACGTCCAGCGATGAGCTGTTGGAAACGGTGTCCATTCTGTTGTCCAACCCAGTAGACCATGAATACGTCGCGATGCGCCCCTACATACAGCAGCTTGCAGGTCGACCTGTGAAGGAGCGCGACGATGCGGCCCCGCAAATCATAGAAATGGCGGTGGCTGACTTCCAGCAAACTGAGATTCCAGAAGAAGTCGTTCGAGAGGACCTCGGAAACTGGCTGGATCTGTACACCCAAGAACACAGCGAGAAACTGATCCCGCAGAAGCTTCCGAGCACCCTTGCCGGCTGGGAAATCGGACGCGCTGCCCGCGTTGCCCGAATGGGCTACATGCTGGGGATGATCGACCTGGACCAGTACTTGAATATTTCCTCAACCGCGCTTGCTCTCACCAGGGAATTTTCGGAAAGTTGGCGCGACCACGTGGACCAGTTCCTTCTCGGCCGCGCGAAGTGGCAGGAGATTCTCGATGAAGACACTCTGGACCACCGCGACATGATGCATGTGCGATTGCAGCACCCTAATTCAATGTGGTTCAAGTACCCGCTGCACGGCGACTACAGGACGGAGCCGAACACCTAGATCTGCACATACGCGCTGCTTGTGGGCTAAATCTCGTAGTTGCCGCGCTGCTTGGCCAGATCCGTCGCGGACGGGGTCTGGTCGGCCAGCGTGACGAAGTTGCGCAGGATGTGGCCCATCTGTCGGGTCTCCACCAGGAAGGCGTCGTGGCCGACGGGGGAGACGATCTTGTTCATGGCGAGCAGGTTCCCGATATTGCGGGACAGGTGCTCCTGCTGGTGGAACGGGTAGAGGATGTCGGTGTCCACGCCGACGACCATGGTGGGCACGCTGATCTGCGCCAGCGCGCGGTTGAGTCCGCCGCGTCCGCGGCCGATGTCGTGGCGGGATAGGGATTCGGTGATGGCGACGTACGAGCCGGCGTCGAAACGCTCGACCAGTTGTTTTCCTTGGTGGTCGAGGTAGCTCTGCACGGCGAAGCGCTGGTTTTCGTCGCGGTAGGCGCCGAGCGGGTTTTCGCCGGGCTGGGCCATGGTGCCGAAGCGTTCGTCGATTTCTAGCTCGCCGCGGTAGGTCAGGTGGGCGATGCGGCGGGCGGCGGCAAGGCCTGCGTCGGGGGAGCGGCCGGTGCCGTGGTAGTCCCCGCCCTGCCAGTCCGGGTCGCGCACGATGGAGGTGATCTGCGCTGTCTGGATGCCGATCTGCCACGCCGACGCCCGCGCGGACATGGCGATCACACAGGAATAATTCGGCCAGTCCGGGTACATGAGCGTCCATTCCAGTGCGCGTGCCCCGCCCATGGAGCCGCCGACGATGGCGTGCATACTGTTGATCCCGAGACTCTCCAGGAACTGCGCCTCGGCGCGCACCTGGTCGCGGATGGAGATGGCGGGGAAGCGCGACCCCCAGGCGCCGCCGTCGGGGTGCTCGCTCGACGGGCCGGTCGAGCCGGCGCAGCCGCCGAGGACATTCGTGCACATGACGCAAAAATGGTCAGTGTCCAGTGGCGCCCCGGGGCCGATGAGATCCCCCCACCACCCGGCGGCGTTTGAATCGCCGGTCAGGGCGTGCTCGACCAGGATGAGGTTATTGCGGCCGTGGGGGTTGCCGGTGAAGGCGCCCCAACGTCGATAAGCGATGTGCACGTCGCGGATCGTGGCGCCGGCTTCTGTGTGAACGTCGCCGATCTGTTGGGTGGCGAGCTCGCCTTCGGGCGGGAGGTTGATCATGCGATGGCCTCGAAGCCGCGGTCGAGGTCAGCCAAGATGTCGTCGATGTCTTCGATGCCGACGGACAGGCGGATCGTCGCCTGCGTGATGCCCGCGCGCGTGAGACCGGCCTCGTTGGACTGCGAGTGCGTCGTGGTCGCCGGGTGGACGACGAGCGAGCGGACATCACCGATATTGGCCAGGTTGGAGTGCAGCTTCAGCGCGTCGATGAATTTCCACGCCTGTGCCTTGTCGTTCGCGTCGCCCGCGAGATCGAAGGACAGCACGGAGCCGGTGTACTTCAGGCCGAGCTTCTCCTTCGTCGCGTAGTGCGGCGAATCTGGCAGGCCCGCAAAATTCACGTGCGCGACCTCGTTCTTGCCCGCCAGGTATTCCGCGACCTTCAGGGCATTCGCATTATGCTTATCGACGCGCAGGCCCAGCGTATCCATCCCCTGCAGCGCCACCCAGGCGTTGAACGGCGAGATGGCCGCGCCTGTGTCGCGCAAGATACCCGCGCGTGCCTTCACTGCGAATGCCGGCGCACCCAAGTCCGCGTAGACGAGACCGTGGTAGGCGGGGTCGGGGTTGACGAAATAGGGGAATACCGGTTCGCCGTCGCGGGTGACGGTCCAGTCGAAGGAGCCGCCGTCGATAAGCGCGCCGCCGAGTGCTGCGCCGTTGCCGGTGTAGAACTTCGTGGTGGACACGACGACGATGTCCGCGCCGTGCTCGAGCGGTCGGACGATCGCTGCGGTGGCCATGGTGTTGTCCACGATCAGCGGGACCTGGTTGGCATGTGCGACCTCGGCCACTGCCGGGATGTCCAGCACATCCGCGATCGGATTGCCGAAGGTCTCGGCGTACAACGCCTTCGTGTTCGGTGTGACTGCCGCCTGCCAGCTAGCCGGGTCGTCCGGGTTGTCCACGAAGCTGACCTCGATGCCCAGGCGGGGAAGGGTGACCTCGAAGAGCGTCTCCGTGCCGCCGTAGAGGCGTGGCGAGGTGACGATGTGGTCGCCCGCACTCGCCAGGTTCGTGATCGCCGCAGTCTCCGCCGCCATGCCGGACGCGAACGCCACCGCCGCGACACCTCCCTCGAGCGACGCGAGTCGATTCTCCAGCGCCTCCTGCGTCGGGTTGGTGATGCGCGTGTAAATCGGGCCCGGATCCGCGAGCGCGAAGCGGTCCTGCGCGTGCTGGGTGTCGTCGAACACATACGAGGTGGTCATGTAGATCGGCTGGTTTCTGGCGCCGGCACCGTTGTCGACGCTCTGGCCCGCGTGGATCGCTCGGGTGTCGAAGGACCAGTCGTTTGCTGCACTGTTGTCGTATCGGGTCTTCTGCTCGTTCGTCATGGCACCAAGTTAGGAGGGGGTCTGGGTGCCCGCAAGCACTTTTCGGTGCCGGTGTTCTGTGGTCCTATCAAAAAGTGGACCAAGCTGTCTATTTGCGTGTACGGGCTGGGCGGGCTCCGTGAATCTAAATCGGCGGCGGAACCGGTTTGGGGGCGGTGGAGTCTAAGAGGATATGGGGAGAGATAGAGAAAACCAGGAAGAACTGAAGAAATGGGAAATGAGGAAGGGGGAGCTGAGGGAAGGGATCGTCGATAGGCGTGTGGCCGATGAAGATTTTCAGGGCGACGTTGAGGAGCTCGCGGCGCTCATCCACTACCCGCGTGAACTGTGGGAGGAACTCGAATATCACGAACAGCAGTGGCTGCGCGTCGAAGCCGCCGCCATGGTGAGCACCACCGCCATTCTCACGGGGCGGTCCGCCGCACGGAAACTCGGAATATGGGTCATAGCCAGCACCGAGGAGAAAGTCGAAGTTAGTCTTCCGTCCCGTGGCGTATCACGCAGCCGGATGGCCTCCGGAAATTACGAATTTCGGCATTCACATATCCAGCCGCGTGACGTGGTGATGTACGAGGGACATCCAGTCACCAGCCCCGTGCGCACCTTCATTGACATCGCCCGCTACCATGGCTTCCTCGAAGGGCTCATCGCCGCCGACTACCTGCTACGCCGCGGAATCGAACGCTCCGAGATCCTGCGCGGAATCCAGCGAATGGGGCGCGCCAAGGGGATTAAGACTGCCCGCCGGTGCCTTGAGCACGCCATCCCGGACTCTGATTCGCCCTACGAATCACTCGCACGGGCGCTGATCATCGAAGCCGGTATTGGGCCTGTCCAAGCCCAGTACAAAATCGGTGGATACTGCGTTGACCTACTCATCGACACCTGGCTTGTGATCGAAATCGACGGAGAGAAGAAATACTCCGGGCCTGATGCCGAGAAAGTCCGCCAAGACGAATTCAACCGGCAAAAACTCATCGGAAACCGTGGCTACGTGTTTCTCCGCTATGCGCCCTGGTTTGTGCGCAAGTACCCCGGCCGGTTCCTCGCCGAGGTGCGCCAGACTCTGGCGGCCAGCGGGCTCATTGGTGAACGGTTGGTGCAGTAGGAGGTGGCGGCGGGTGTGGGCATCGCAGAGGCGAACTCTAGTTGTTAGCCCTAGTTGTTAGCCCCTGCCAGATGTTAACCCCAAAACTTAGTTACCCCAGGTGGGGATTGTCAGCTGATTTTCGGTGACCAGGGGAAACTAAGTTTTAGGGTTAACATCTAGGATTTGGGGGTTAACATCTGGAGTCCGGCTAGAGTTCGCAGCTCAGA
>ERZ1031113.274-NODE-274-length-14141-cov-9.024563_pt1 | contig 14141 bp, 14 predicted proteins | sample MGYA00518225_ERZ1031113 | MGnify/ENA primary metagenome ERZ1031113 (study PRJEB33718, sample SAMN03159751) | human skin metagenome | collected 2014-05-20 | study: EMG produced TPA metagenomics assembly of the PRJNA266117 data set (Human skin bacterial metagenome...
AGCCCACGCAGTACGCATCGCCCGCGAGACGGGGAAGTCGTTGGACCAGATCTTGTTCATCGAACAACAAGTCCGCTCGTTGGGCACCGAGAAGGAGAAGTGGACAATCCGCCTGGCGTTGTTGTCTGTGCGCGGGAATTACGAGACGTTGAAACGCCGTGCCAAAGACATCGTCCCTGAGGTGGATACACCAGCACCTGAGTCGGCGGTGCGGTTCGGTAAGGAACGGAAAGGTAAACGCACTTTTAGTGCCACCGGTGATGCGAGTGATATCGCCGCCCTTGAGTACGCGCTGCGCCAAAAACTCGACGCTAACCGTCCTGAGGGCCCGCAGATGTACGAAGCATTCCACGACCTACTCCACAACGAAGGTGGCGTCGCTGATGCTGTTCCACGCCCGCTGGTCAACATCCCGCTGCCGGATTACATCTCGATCCTCGGCGGCCAGGGTGATGACACCATCCTCGGGTTGTCTGATGGCACCACCATGACTGGTGCGGAGTACCTGGCCCACCATCACTCCAAGGACCTCGAGGTGGCACTCTTCCACCCGCAGGCGGGCCCGGTGAATCTGTACAACACGAAACGGTTCGCCAATAAGAAACAACGCGACCTCGCCCGGGCAACACTGACCACGTGCCCCGTGCCGGATTGCCGGCATGCTGCTGACAACTGCGAAGTCCACCACATCGAACCCTGGGCCCGCGGTGGGCCGACGAACATGAACAACCTGTCGGTGTTGTGCAGGTATCACAACCGCACCAACGACGATGACCCCGACAGGCACAACAGGGGCCGAATACAGATGCGCGATGGGACACCAACATGGGTTTCACCGCGCGGAACACCAGTGGCGAACAGCACACACCAATACGGTGCCATGCACCTGCTGTTCGGAACATAGCCGAGGGGCCACCACACCCCACGGCCACTTCCGCACGCCTATCTGGTCTGGCGCTGTGGTGGTGGAAAGCCTACTGGCCCTTCCCCGTTCTTCCAACGGATGTACGCCATAAATCTGCGAATTATCAGTGATCCAGCAATCGGAATCGCGATGAGAAGGAAAAAGCCGTTCCTGTCCATAGTTATGAGCAGGATGCCGAGTACGCCGGGCGCCAACGCGATTAGATCCCCCCAAAATTCATCGACTGGACGCATAAGCAGGGGAATCGTGAGTGCCATCATTGTGGCGATCACCGCGCCGACGGCCAAAGTCATCAGGATAATCGTGAAGAACAGAAGTGGCGCACCGGGATTCTCGCTCACGGAAAAGCTGATTAGGCTCACGATGAGAACGAGCAGCGCAATCGCCCCCACCGCAAGCTCCGGAATCGGGAGCCTCAACAGCTTGAAGTCCCAGAGCCGGGGCGCAGGCGGTCTGTCCCCGTACAAAGGACTGTCTGGTGAGATAGATGGGCGCTGCTCGTCCATGCGGATAGTCTATACACGCTGCTAATTCGGCGGCATGAGAAGAAGGGAAGCACCCGGTTGAGAGTTGGGCGCCTAGGGGGACTGTGCAGTCTATTGCGTACGCGGATCGAAACCTTTCTTCCACCGGATGCAAGCGATCGTCCTGCGCACCAAAAGTGACACAGCGCCTGGCAGTATCCCCACGAATAAAGCCAGCACACCTATCCCCTCGGTCCACCCCAAGATCCCTAAAGCGCCGATAATGAGCAAGCCAATATCCCACTCGAATTCTGTGACGGGTTTGCGCTGCAAGGGAAACGTCACGGCATAGACCACAAGAATGACGGCCAGCAGCGGCAGAATGATGAAGAAAGTTATCAACCCATTGCCACCGGTCATGTAGTTGACGTCGAGAAAAGCCGCGATGACAAGCAAGGCGAGGACGACCAACTCCAAAATTGGCAGTCTCAGCACTTTGAAATCCCATAAGCGCGGCGGCTGCACTGACGGGGGCGTGCCCGACTCGGGCTGCTGGGCTATCTCCACCATGCGGATAGTTTATACATTTACGCCCATACCTTTCAGGCTCAGCCGCTTACCAGAAGGGAAGAGTCCTGACTCCGTTTTGTCCGAAATCGGACAAAACGGGGGTAGCAAGAAGCCTTCTGCGCAGGAAGGTGTCGAATCTCACAGGGCGGGACGACTCGTCGATAAGCGAAATGCTTTGAGCAGCACTATCGCTTCACGCCGGCGTTGCGCAGGCAAGAACCCTGCCAGGAACCGAGGCGATCCGCCTTCGTCTGAACAAGCCCCGCGAGCTGGGCAGACTCGGAAATATCGCCCGGGTGGACCTCGCCGGGCTGATTCGCGCCCGGCGTCAGGAGCCAAATGCAGCCCGAATCGGAGAGATTACGGGTGGCGTCCACCAACGAATCGACGAGATCTTCGTCGTCAGCGCGGTGCCAGAGGAGGACGACGTCGCAAAGCTCATCCGTATCGTCGTCAAGCAGGGCCTCCCCGATCGCGTCCTCGATGGACTCCGAAATCGACGCATCACAATCGTCGTCCCAACCGAGCTCCTGGACGATCTCGCCCTTCTTAATACCGAGCTTATCCACGTAGTTTGCGGCACCAGCGGCGCTCACTGTCTCCACTTCCTCCTTGAACGGCGAACAAGAATATAGCCAGGATACAGCCACACTTACCCCCGCGGGCGACAGTCCGAAAAAGAACGTATCCTTGAAATCTGTAGGCACCGGCGAGTTCGTGCCGGACGGGCATGTGAACAAACGTCCTGACGTGCGAAAAGCTGGTGGAAACCACACCACGAAATCGGAGGATGGTCTTGTCTGACCCCCAAAACCTGAACGATTCGAACATCCCGGTCATCCGTGACGGTGTCGCGTCGTATCTGCACGATGCCGACCCAGAAGAGACCCAGGAATGGATGGACTCCCTGGATGGTCTCCTCGAGACCTCCGACCCGGATCGCGCCCGCTACCTCATGATGCGCCTCCTCGAGCGCGCGTCCGCACAGCGCGTGCCGATGCCGGCTATGACGTCGACTGACTTTGTCAACACGATCCCGACCAAGCTCGAGCCGGACTTCCCCGGCGACGAGGCGATGGAGAAGCGCTACCGCCGCTGGATTCGCTGGAACGCAGCCATCATGGTGCACCGCGCACAGCGCCCGGGCATCAAGGCCGGCGGCCACATCTCCACCTACGCGTCCGCAGCGGCGCTCTACGAGGTCGGCTTCAACCACTTCTTCCACGGCAAGGACGCCCCGCAGGGCGGCGACCAGGTCTTCATGCAGGGCCATGCCTCCCCGGGTATGTACGCCCGCGCTTTCCTCGAAGGCCGCCTGTCCGAAGACCAGATGGATGCCTTCCGCCAGCAGCACTCCCGCCCGGAGCTGGGCATGCCGTCCTACCCGCACCCGCACGACATGCCGGGGTTCTGGGAGTTCCCGACTGTGTCCATGGGTCTCGGCCCGATGAACGCGATCTACCAGGCACGCTTCAACAAATACCTGCAGCACCGCGGCATCAAGGACACCGACCAGCAGCACGTCTGGGCATTCCTCGGCGACGGCGAGATGGACGAGCCGGAATCCCGCGGCCTGATCCAGATGGCCTCCCTGTACGGCCTGGACAACCTCACCTTCGTGATCAACTGCAACCTGCAGCGTCTCGACGGCCCGGTGCGCGGCAACGGCCAAATCGTCCAGGAGCTGGAGAGCTTCTTCGTCGGCGCAGGCTGGAACGTGATCAAGGTCGTGTGGGGCCGCGAGTGGGACGAGCTTTTGGAAAAGGATGAGGACGGCGCACTCGTCCACATCATGAACACCACCAAGGACGGCGACTACCAGACCTTCAAGGCCAACGACGGCGCCTACGTCCGCGAGCACTTCTTCGGCCGCGACGAGCGCACCAAGAAGCTCGTCGAGAACATGACCGACGAGGAGCTGTGGAACCTGCGCCGCGGCGGCCACGACTACCGCAAGGTCTACGCCGCCTACAAGCGCGCACTGGAGACCAAGGGCAAGCCGACCGTCATCCTCGCCCACACCGTGAAGGGCTACGGCCTGGGCCACAACTTCGAGGGCCGCAACGCCACCCACCAGATGAAGAAGCTGACGCTAGAAGACCTCAAGCTCTTCCGCGACAAGCAGCAGATCCCCATCTCCGACGAAGATCTGGAGAAGGATCCGTACCTGCCGCCGTACTACCACCCGGGCGAGGACGCCGAGGAGATCAAGTACCTCAAGGCCCGCCGCGAGGAACTCGGCGGCTACCTGCCGGAGCGCCGCGAGAAGTACACCCCGCTGGAACTGCCCGAGTTTGAAAAGACCTTCAAGGCACTGTTCAAGGACTCCGGCAAGCAGGAAGTCGCCTCCACCATGGCACTCGTGCGCACCTTCAAGGCGCTCATGCGCGACAAGGAGCTGGGCAAGCGCATCGTGCCGATCATCCCGGACGAGGCCCGCACCTTCGGCCTGGACTCTTGGTTCCCCACCCTGGGCATCTACAACCCGAACGGCCAGAACTACGTGCCGGTGGACCACGACCTGCAGCTGTCCTACAAGGAGGCCACCGACGGCCAGATCCTGCACGAGGGCATCAACGAGGACGGCTCGTCGGCCTCCTTCATCGCCGCGGCGACGTCCTACGCCACCCACGGCGAGCCGATGATCCCGATGTACATCTTCTACTCGATGTTCGGCTTCCAGCGCACCGGCGACAACTTCTGGGCTGCCGCCGACCAGATGGGCCGCGGCTTCATCATCGGCGCGACCGCTGGCCGCACCACCCTGACCGGTGAGGGCCTGCAGCACATGGACGGCCACTCCCACGTCATCGCGTCCACGAACCCGAGCATCGTCGCCTACGACCCGGCGTTTGCATACGAGATGCCGTACCTGGTCAACCGCGGTATCGAGCGCATGTACGGCCCGGAGGGCGGCGAGAACGTGATGTACTACCTCACCGTCTACAACGAGCCGATGCACCAGCCGGCCCGCCCGGAGAACCTGGACGTCGAGGGCCTGCACAAGGGCATCTACCTCTACGACCGCGGCGAGGAGAAGGAGAACAACGTCTCCCTGCTCGCTTCCGGTGTCGGCATGTCCTGGGCACTGCGCGCGCAGAAGATCCTCCAGGAGGAGTACAACGTCGGCGCTGCCGTCTACTCTGTCACCTCCTGGACCGAGCTGGCACGCGACGGCGCAGCCCGCAACAAGGCGCGCATCCAGAACCCGGCCGAGGATCAGGGCGAGCCGTTCGCTACCACGCAGCTGAAGCAGACGGAAGGCCCGTACATCGCGACGAGCGACTTCACGACCGAGCTGCAGGAGATGATCCGTCCGTACGTCCCGGGCCGTTACACGGTGCTCGGCGCAGACGGCTTCGGCTTCTCCGACACCCGCGAGGCCGCACGTCGCTACTTCAACATCGACGCTGAGTCCATGGTTGTCGCCGCGCTGACGTCGCTTGCCGACGAAGGCAAGATCGACATCTCCGTCGCCGCCCAGGCCGCCAAGGACCTCAAGGTCGACGACCCGACCGCTGCGGTTCCGGCGACCCCCAGCAAGAAAGACGACTAAGTCAAATGAGGTCGCACGAGGAGATCTAACTCCGCGCTAGCACCCGATGAGCTCCCCGTCCCCACTGTGGGGCGGGGAGCTTTTCGCATGTTTGGGCACAGCCGACGTGTGCAGCGTTCAAACACATGTATTGGGGGGTATCGGCGAGGTTTACGGGGGTAAAAACACGTCTGCGCTTGCGGTGTCGCCGCAGATACCGGATTGTTATCTCTTATGAAGAAATACGTCATTTCCCTGGCGACCGCTGCCGCCGTATTCGCAGCCGGACTGTCCCCCGCCCACGCCGCCGACGCCGAAAACACGAACGGCGCAGACCCCGTGGCTATCTCCCCAGCGGCCAACACAGACGCGGGAAAGGAAACTCCCGCTGAAGATGGCAGCTCCAAAGATGGTCTGACCGACGGACAGATCGCCGGCATCGTCATCGGTGTCGTAGCTGCGGTCGCAGCTGTAGCTGGCGGCGCTCTCTGGGCGATCCAGCAGGGTCTTATCCCGAATCCGGTTCCTGGTCTCATCCCGGGACCCGCGCCTAAGCCAGCCCCGAAGCCTGCACCCGCTCCGAAGCCCGCGCCTAAGCCCGCACCCGCTCCAAAGCCCGCGCCGAAGCCTGCACCCGCGCCGAAGCCCGCGCCGAAGCCGGCGCCGAGGCCGGCCCCGGCGAAGACCTACGCTAACTGCCGCGCCGTGTGGAATGACCTCGGTCGTCCGATCCGCAGCAACGAGCCAGGTTACGGTAGCCACCTTGACCGCGATGGCGACGGCGTGGGCTGCGAGAAGCGCCCCCGCTAAGGAACCCTGAATCTTCCCAAAGCCCTTGCCACGCCCAGTGTTCGCACGAACCTAAGCGCAGCAAGGGTTTTCGCTTTGCGTATCTCTAGAATGGGGCGCATGGAACTTTCGCAACGCCTCGACTTGGCCAAGCTCGGACTTGATCCGGACCTCGTCCCGGACGACGCGGAGAACGCCGACAAGACCGTCGCCGCCGAGGGCAGCACGATGGCTCAGCTGGCCAGCCTTTTCGCCAAGGTCGGCGCGGTCGAGGATGCGGAAGAAGTCGGTGCGGATGACACGCTCGACAGCTTGGGGGTCGACTCACTGACGCGGATTGAGCTCGCGGTGCGCGCAGAAGAGCATTTCGGGGTGCGGGTGAGCGAGGAGAATGTCAGCCCGAGTTCGACGCTGGGCGAACTCGCCGAATACTTTGCGACGAACGACGCGCCCTAGACAACCCGAGCGTCGAAGCGAAATGTTTGGGCGAGCTCGGTCAAGGCACTGCGGAATGTCGCGATCTCTTCTTCCGGTGCTTCGATGACCTCGCGGCAGCTGACGGCTCCGTCGCGAGCTGGTTCCCGGCGCCAGCGGGTGAACCACGGTACGTCCCACACGCTGACCAACGAGGAAGCGGAAGAGGGTTCGCTGAGGTGCTCGTACATGAGGCCCTCGACACGCAGACGCAGGTGACGCGGCATGGAGCTGATCGACAGCACGCAACGGGTGCGGGAGGTAGCTGCGGCAGAGTCGGCGTGGGCCAAAGTGGCGGTCATGTCGGGAAGGTGTCCTTTCGCTGTTGAAACGCACCGCTGCCCCACGACCAGGAGCTGGCCGGAGGTGTGGTGCGTCAGACGAGGCTCGTCTTCCCCAACGCCCTCATGTGACTCTCGGCAATTGTTGCTTCGCTCAAGCCACACGGGCAACCCTCAACAACCGCTTGATCCCCCCGATCATTCAAGGAGCGCTTGAAGGTTGCTCAACTTCGTTTAACGGCCCAACCGTCGGCGGAGTCCTCGCCGCGCGAATCGACGAACACCCGATACAAAGCACCCAGGAACTCGTCGCGGGTGGCGGGGTGGGAGCTCGGGTCGGAGCCGGGGCGTGCATCAGGACGGTAGGAAGGGGCAGCAGCCCCGCGGAGAGCTTCGCGGACTTCGCCCTTGGTGGGCATCATGCCGTCGTCGGCAAGTGGATCGTCGGAGGGGAGGGAGGATTTGGTGAGGCGCCAGCGTCGCAAAGCTTCTGGCTCGAGCTTGCCGATGGGCGTGAACATGAAGCGCGCCCACGTGTTTATCGGCGCATTCTTCATGGTGACCGGGACGTACCAGCCGGCCCAGTACGCGGCGGTGCCGAGCGTGAAGCCGACGAGCGGCGCGGCGGCGATGGCGGCGGTGGCGTGCCCGGCATCGTAGAGGACCATGGCGGTGATCGACCCGGCGATGGCGGGGACGACGTACATCTGCTGGTCGTTGAGAATGCGGGGGATCCGCCCGATGAGAACCTCGCGGATGACCATGCCGCCGGTCGCGGTGAGAACGCCCATGAGGATGCAGCCGGGCCACGCGACGCCGGCTCCGATCGCGGTGATAGTGCCGGTGGTGCACCAGACGCCGAGGATGATCATGTCGCCGTGGAAGCGCGCTAGCTCCCACACATAACCGTGGAGGTTAGCGAAGAAAGCGGTGGCGGCGCCGAGGACGGCGACGGAGATATACCAGGGGTCGGCAAGCGCGGCGACGGGGGTGTTGCCGATCAAGGCATCGCGCATCATGCCGCCCGCCATGCCCGAAATGATGGCGATGAGCATGAAGCCCACCGCGTCGAATCTCATTCGCCGAGCTACGGTCCCGCCGATGATCGCGTTGAGGAACACACCGATCAAGTCGAGGAGAGCAATGGCTTGGCCTACTGCATTGTCAATGCCACCGAAGTACATTCACGTATCGTAGCTAATCTAGCTCGGCGAAAATGCGGGTATTGGTTTCTTGCCACAGGGGTTTGGCCCAGTCACCAAATTCGCGGTCGGTGAGCGCGACCATGGCTGAGCCAGCGGCGCGCGACTCGGACCAGGCGGGCACGACCCACAGGTAGGTGCCTGCCATGCCGAAGTGGCCGACGGTGTCTTCGGGCATGCCGTCGCCGGTCCAGTGGGGGTCTTTATCAGCCTTGATTTCAAAGCCTAAGCCCCAGGGACACGGCTTTTGCATGCCGTAACCCGGGACAATGCCACGAACATCGCCGAACTGGTTGGTGAAGGCGTCGCGGAGGGTGGTTTCGTCGATAAGCGTGGGTGCGAGGAGTTCGCGCGCAAACAAGAGCAAATTATCGACGTTCGACCTCCCCCCGTGCCCCGCCGAACCGTAGATCTCGGTCGAACTCATGCCGAGGGGCTCGAACACCCCTTGCGCGGCGTAGTCGGCGAATGCCATGCCTGTCTCCTCCTCGAGGCGCTCCGCGAGAATCTCGTAGCCGGCCGACGAATAGATGCGGCGCTCCCCCACCGGCTTTTGCGGCTCGCGGGTGTCGAAGCCGACGCCCGACGTGTGCGCGAGCAGGTGCCGCACCGTCGCCCCCTCCGGCCCGCACGGAGTGTCCAGCTCGAAGACGCCCTCCTCGACAGCCATGAGGAACGCATAGGCGGCGAGCAGCTTCGTCACGCTAGCGAGCTCGAAGACATGCTCCTGATCTCCGAAGGTGCTGGTCTCATCGGCTGCTGCGCCTGGCGCGATCAGCGCGGCGGCGACGGTGTCGGCGGGCCAGTTTTCAAGGTGCGGGGCGAGTTCCATGCCCGCCAGCCTAGCGCGGGAATTACGGTAGCTGCGGCAGCGAAGGAAGCTGCGGGAGCTTCGCCAACTGGGTCAGCTGCGGCGCGACTGCGATGCCCCCTGCGATGAGACCGAGCAGGGCAAGAACGCCGACGAGGGCGCCCTGCCACTCCTTCGGCGCGACGGCGGATCCTTCGGGGACGGTCACCTCGTGGACTTCCTCGGGAGGTGCGGGGCGCTCGTCGGCATCAGGGCAACCGGCGTCGACGACCGTGGTGCGCCAGTCGTCGGCGTTGTACATGAACGCGAGGGCGTCATAAGGCACGTGGCCGGTGCGCTCGGGGGATAAGGAGCTGGTGCCGTCGAAAAGCTTGCCGAAAACGGACGAACCCGTCGCGGTCTCACCTTCATCCTTCAAAGGCAGGGTGCCGACGAGCTCAGCCGTGGCCTCACCGTTGTCGAGGTTGCGGGACAGCTCAGCTTTGCGGGAGTTGTACTCCCTCAACGCGTCGCGCCACGTCGCGTCATTGTAGTGCGCCAACCAGAGCTTCTCGGCGGCGATCGCGGGGATCTCGGCGGCGGTGTACGTAATCGAGCAGGTGCCGGTCTCACTGGCGGGAGCGCCGGAGGGAGTCTCGGCGGCAGCGGCGGTGGACGCTGCAGAAACGGGGACGAAAACGGAGAAGGTCAGGGCAGCAACGAGGAAGGCGGAAGGGAGTTTCATGGGGAAACGATACGTCGATAAGCAATGCCATGTGGACGCTTTTCCGAAACTGACGCGCATGCTCTTGTAAGCTGCCGACCATGAGCGCAACGACGACGACCAAGCGCAAGAATGACTCAGCGGGCTTCCTCGGCTGGATCGAAAAGATCGGCAATAAGCTGCCCGACCCGTTCTGGCTATTCGTGATTCTGTCGGGCTTTGTGGCGGTGTCGTCGTGGCTGGCGAGCCACGCGGGACTGAGCGCCATCGACCCGTCATCCGGCGAAGAAATCCACGTGGAGAACCTGCTGACAGCTGAGAATCTGTCGCGCATGGTGTCGGACGCGGTGGAGAATTTCATCTCGTTCCCACCGCTCGGCGTGATCCTCGCGGTCATGCTCGGCGTCTCCATCGCCGAAAAAGCTGGCCTCTTGTCTGCGCTGGTGCGCCGCATGGTGGTGCGCGTCAGCCCGAAGATGCTCACGTTCATGGTGGCACTCGCAGGCGTCACCGGCTCCGTTGCGTCCGACGCGATCTACGTGATCGTCATTCCGCTCGGCGCGATGGCGTTCTACGCGGTCGGCCGCTCCCCCATCGTGGGCGCGATGGTCGCGTTCGCAGCATCGTCAGCGGGCTTCAACGCGTCGCTGATCCTCAACATCACTGATTTGCTGCTCGCCGGCATCTCCACCTCCGCGGCACAGCTTGTCGACGAAAACTACGTCGTCTCGCCCCTCGCCAACATCTTCTTCGTCATCCCGTCCGCTGTTGTCCTGTCGCTGATCATCACGGCAGTCACCGAGTTCTACGTGGACAAAAAAGCCAAACAGCTTATCGACGACGACCACATCGACCCCTCCGAGCTCGCCTTCGACGACGACACGGAGCCGGATGACGCTGACTCCGATGCTTCTTCGGACTCTGACAGCGACTCTGACAGTGACTCTGAGGGCGCCTCACAAGACGACCTCGCCCTGTCACCCCTGGAGCAAAAGGGTCTGATCTGGTCCGGCGTCGCGCTGCTCGCGTTCTTCGCCGTCTACTTTGCCCTGCTGTTCGCGCCCGCCTCCCCCTTCGCACGCCCCGAAGAGGGCTTCATGCAGTCCCCGCTCATCCAAGCCATCGCTGTGCCGATCGCCCTGGCGTTTTTCATCACTGGCCTCGTCTACGGCCTCATCGTGGGCACCGTGAAATCGCCGTCCGACATCCCGTCGTTCATGGCCAAGGGGCTGGAGTCCCTGTTGCCCATGATGGTGCTCTTCTTCGCCGTCTCCCAGTTCCTCGCGTGGTTCCAGTGGTCGAACCTCGGCTCGTGGACGGCGATCCGCGGCGCTGAGCTCCTGCAGACGTGGAACCTGCCGAACGTTCTGCTTTTCGCCGCGTTCGTGCTCATGGTCGCGCTGCTCAACCTCTTCATCACCTCTGGCTCCGCCCAGTGGGCCCTCATGGCGCCCGTGGTCGTGCCGATGATGATGTACGTCGGCGTCTCCCCCGAAGTCAGCCAGATGCTGTTCCGTATCGGTGACTCCCCATCCAACATCATCACCCCGATGTCCCCGTACTTCGCCGTCGCCCTGACGTTCCTGCAGAAGTACTACAAGAAGGCCGGTGTGGGCACCCTGATGTCCCTCGCCCTGCCCTACTCCATCGCCATGTGCGCTGGCTGGTTCCTGTTCTTCCTCGCCTGGTACTTCCTCGGTATCCCGCTCGGCCCCGGCGCGCCGATGGGTTACCAAGTGTAGTCACACCTGCACGACAAAAGGCGCTGGGATCTCCTCCCAGCGCCTTTTCGCTTGGCGACGAGCGCGTGGCTACCACACTCGCGGTGTGCCGATAACCAGACCACCGTGGGCATTCATACGAGAACCATTGGCTTCCATGCCGACGATTTCAACCTCGACTTTGCTGCCACGCTCCGTGAACTTGTGCTCGACGTACTGTGGCTTCCCAGCCTGAATTTCCACGCTCTCGACAGATTTGCCATCCACACGGAATACAAGCGTTGCCTTTGCGGGCAGCGGGCCCGAACGGCCATTGCCCTGGTCTTGGATACCGACGACCGCACGAGACTTCATCGAAGCGGTCCTTCCACAGAGACATCTACGGCCATTTACAGGATACCCTAAGCAAGGTGACTTCGTCCCGCATTTTCCCTGGAAGTACCGAGGTGGAGGAGCTGCCCACCTGCTGGGAAAGCCCCCTACTTCCCAATCTCCGCCGGCGTGCAGATCGGTGCCTGACGGATGAACTCTTCGGGTGCCCCTTGCTCGCGCAAGGTGATGCCGTTGTAGCACCCGCGCTGCATGCCTCCCTGCTTAGTCCCCGCGGTGGGGAGCACGGCCCACTTGCCGTTGGAGTTTTTGAAGTAAAGGATCCAGTCCGTCTGGTTCGCGCCCGCGATGGCCCACTTGCCGTCACAGAACCTCACCGTTGTTCCCGTGAAGTGCGGCCATTCCGGCACCACTGCGTCGAATGCCTGTGGCGCGCACGAGCCCTTCGCCTCAGGCTTTTTCGCCAGCCCCGGAAGCAGGTCGCCCAGCCCCTTGGCCGGGTCAATCCCTTCCGGCAGCTTCAGCCAACCTTGCTGCAACGCGAAGTAGCTGCCGGCGCCAACAGCGGCCAGCACGCCGAGCGTGATGCCCACAATCGCGCCCGTGCTTAGCGACGACCCTTCGGCTTCCACCGAATTCGACGAAGAGCCAGTTTCAGTAGTCTGCTCGGCCTCCTCAGCAGAGGTGGTAGGGGCAACAACAGCGGACGTGGTGACGGCGGCGGCGACACTGAGAGCAAGCATCGGTTTCTTCATAGCCACCACCCTATCTCAGTAACCCCGGTCATTTCGGGGCAAATAACGCGAATCCCCGCGCCCCAAGCGCGACTGCTGCGCCAACCCCAAAAACGTCAGCGCCCGTCAGTCCATCAACCGGAATCAACATGTCCGCTCGGCTACCCTAATATCACCATCAACCTGGCGATTTGGGTATTGCGAACAACCCGCGCTATATTTACATCTCGTTGCACAGCGCAAGCAACGCAACGATATTCCTCCATAGCTCAGTTGGCAGAGCATTCGACTGTTAATCGAAGGGTCACTGGTTCGAGCCCAGTTGGAGGAGCAAATCGCGAACACCCCGCTTCCAGGGCGACTCTGGAGCGGGGTGTTTGCCGTCGGCACCAAACAGTCGTGGTTGCGCGGGAAGGTGGCCCCACAGCATTGATCGGACCTAGAGTCGCCATGGCAAGGAATATCCACAATGAAGGAGTACACCATGGCCACGACGAAGCAATGGGTCCTCGCATCCCGCCCGGAAGGCACACCGACCAGCGAGAACTTCCGGCTCGAGACAAAAGAGCTGCCAGAGCTTAGCGACGGCCAGATCCTCGTCGAGAACTCCCACGCCAGCGTCGACCCCTATATGCGCGGTCGAATGAACGACGTGAAGTCTTATATCCCGCCGTTCCAGATCGACGAACCGCTGACAGGCACCGCGGTCGGGACTGTCACGGAATCCCGCTCTGACGCGTTCAAGGTGGGCGACACGGTTCGTCATTTCGCGGGGTGGCGCACGCACGCAGTTGTCGACGAGGGCGAAGCGGAACGGATCGACACGAGCATCGCTCCCGCTGAGGCTTATTTGGGCATCCTCGGATTGACGGGCCTGACCGCTTATGTCGGGTTGACCGCCGTCGGCGAGATGAAGGAGGGCGACGTCGTGTTCATCTCGGGTGCGGCGGGTGCTGTGGGCTCAGCGGCTGGGCAGATCGCTAAGCACCTCGACGCGGCGAAAGTGATCGGGTCTGCGGGTTCCGCAGAGAAGATCGATTACATCACGAGTCTCGGTTTCGACGAGGCGTTCAACTACAAGGACGGCGACGTCACCGGCCAGCTCGCCAAGGCTGCACCGGAAGGCATCGACGTCTATTTCGACAACGTCGGCGGCGACCACCTCGAGGCGGCGATCGCCAACGCGAATACATTCGGCCGGATCGCCATGTGCGGGGCGATCGCGCAGTACAACGACACCGAGCCGGCACCAGGGCCGCGCAACCTGGGCCTATCCATCGGCAAATGCCTCACGCTGCGCGGCTTCGTGGTGGGCCAGTATTCTCACCTGGCCAAAGAATTTCAGGAGAAGATCGCCCCGCTCGTCGTCGATGGCTCCATCAGCTATGAAACGACGGTGCGCGAGAGCATCGAGAAGATGCCGGCCGCATTCCTCGAGCTTTTCGACGGAGGCAACACCGGCAAGATGATCATCAAACTCTAACGAGGTAGTTGTGTGTGGGGCCAGCGGGGCTCGAACCCGCGACCAACGGATTATGAGTCCGCGGCTCTAACCCTGTCTCTTATACACATCTGACGCTGCCGACGAAGAGGATAGTGTAG
>ERZ1031113.276-NODE-276-length-14094-cov-14.161265_pt1 | contig 14094 bp, 14 predicted proteins | sample MGYA00518225_ERZ1031113 | MGnify/ENA primary metagenome ERZ1031113 (study PRJEB33718, sample SAMN03159751) | human skin metagenome | collected 2014-05-20 | study: EMG produced TPA metagenomics assembly of the PRJNA266117 data set (Human skin bacterial metagenome...
GATCTCCACTATCCTCTTCGTCGGCAGCGTCAGATGTGTATAAGAGACAGGTCCCCCAGCCCAGCGCCGCGCACCGTCAAGGCTCTGCCGAATGTGCTCGCGCCACTGGACTGGACAACCCCCAGCTTCGATGGGGTTACCCAGTCCCTGGAGGACATGGTCGTCATCGTCGGAGCAGGGGAGTTGGGCCCGTTGGGGTCGGCGCGCACGCGCTTCGAGGCGGAAGTCTGCGGAGATCTTTCTGCCGCGGGCGTTCTGGAGCTGGCGTGGAGCCGTGGCCTCGTGACGTGGGATAACGCCACCGCAGCGTGGACCACGCCGGAGGGTGAAACAATCGCAGAAGAGGACATCTACGACCGCTTTCACGATGAGGTCCTTGCCGGCATCGGCGTGCGCCGCTTCCACGATGACTTTGGCCCGCATCTGCCCATGGTGGATAACCTCGCACCTGAGCTCACCACCATTTACCTGGAGAAACCGCTTACCTTCGCCGTGGAGGATGAAGCCACTGCACGGTCCTTCGTGGATAGCTGCGAAGGTGCCACGATGCGGCGAGTGTTCACGAGCCCTGGCGGTGAGGCCGAGTGGCAGGTGACCCGCCCTGCCGGGTCCGCTGTACGCGTGCCGCGGCGCGTAGCCATGACGCGATTCGTCGGCGGCCAGATTCCGGAAGGCTTCGATCCTGGGGTCTACGGCATCCCGGCGGACATGCTGGATAGCGTGGACCGCCTGGCGCTATGGAATCTTGTGTGCACCGTCGAGGCGTTCCTCGCCGCCGGCTTTAGCCCAGCCGAGCTGCTTGCCCACGTCCACCCGGCGCGGGTGAGTTCTACCCAGGGAACCGGGATGGCGGGGCAGGAGGCGTTGCGCTCGTTGTACGTCGACAAGCTCCTGGCCCACCCTCGCCAACACGACATCCTGCAGGAAGCCCTTCCCAACGTCATTGCCGCGCACGTGATGCAGTCCTACGTCGGCGGCTACGGCCAGATGGTGCATCCAGTGGCGGCATGCGCAACGGCGGCGGTCTCCGTCGAGGAGGCCGTGGACAAGCTGCGCCTGCACAAGGCAGATGTCGTTGTCGCCGGCGGGATTGATGCGCTCTCCGTTGAGGGGATTACAGGCTTCGGCGACATGGCGGCTACTGCCGATAGCTCAGAAATGGAGGCCAAGGGCATCGATCACCGCTTCTTCTCTCGAGCCAACGACCGCCGCCGCGGCGGCTTTGTCGAGTCTGAAGGTGGCGGCACGCTGCTGCTTGCGCGCGGAAGTTTAGCCGCGGAGCTGGGCCTGCCGGTCCTCGGCGTGGTGGGCTTTGCCGAGTCCTTCGCTGACGGCGCGCACACCTCCATCCCCGCGCCGGGCCTTGGCGCGCTGTCTGCCGCGCGCGGGGGAGCAGACTCGCGCCTCGCGCAGTCTTTGCAGGAACTCGGTGTGGCGCCAGACGACATCTCGGTGGTGTCCAAGCACGACACCTCCACGAGCGCCAATGACCCTAATGAGTCCGACCTCCACGAGCGCATCGCGCGTGCCCTCGGGCGCAGCGACGGGAACCCGCTCTACGTGATTTCGCAAAAGACTCTGACCGGCCACGCCAAAGGCGGTGCCGCCGCCTTCCAGCTCATCGGACTCTGCCAGGTGCTGCGCGGAGGTATCGTTCCGCCGAACCGTTCGTTGGACTGCGTGGACCCTGAGCTGCGCCGGCACGAGCACCTCGTGTGGTTGCGCCAACCGCTGGACCTGCGCCGGACCCCGCCCAAAGCGGGGCTGGTGACGTCCTTGGGCTTCGGCCATGTCTCCGCGCTCATCGCGGTCGTGCATCCAGGGGCCTTCGTGACGGCACTCGTGGCTGAACGCGGCGAGGACTATGCACGGGCATGGCGCGACAGAGCCGAGATGCGAGAGCGCTATGGCTTACGCCGCCTCGAGGAAGCCATGCGGGGCGGCTCGGCGCTCTACCAGCGGCCGGTCCACCGCAATCTGGGCGATGGACACGCTGCGGAGGTCAAGGAACGCGAGGCTGCCGTGCTGCTGAGTGAAGACGCGCGAATGCGTCATGGTGTACTCGAACCCGACGCCGAGCGGGGGTAGAAAGCTGCCGGATACCCCCAGCGTGCACCGTCTGAAACGATAAAGAAGCAGGTCAGACGGGTTGAACTCGAGGTGCGGGCTGGGGCACCATGCAAGGGTGAAAATCAGCACAAAACCTTTACTTGGTGTTATTACTGTTGCCCTTGCCGCCACGATTGGGGGGTGCTCCGCCACCGGTGGCGCACCCCGCCCCAGCGCCGACGGCGAACTAGCCGGAGGCGTCGATACCGAACGCCTCGTTGTCGCCATGGTCTCCCACGGCGCGCCCGGTGACACGTATTGGGACCTCGTGCGCAAGGGCGCGGAGGATGCGGCGCGCAAGGACAATATCGAGCTGCGCTATTCCTCAGACCCGGAGGCTCCCAACCAGGCCAACCTGGTCCAGTCCGCCATCGACTCTGGTGTCGACGGCATCGCCGTGACTATGCCGAATGCGGGCGCTATTGGCCCTGTGGCTAAGAAGGCAGCCGACGCTGGAATCCCCACCGTGGGGCTGAATGCCGGCATGGATGACTACCAAAAGTACGGCATGAGCGCCTTCTTCGGCCAAGAGGAAAAGGTCGCGGGCACCAAGGCTGGTGAGCGCCTCAAGGACGATGGCGCCAAACACGCGCTGTGCGTCATCCACGAGCAGGGCAACTCCTCCCAGGAGGCGCGCTGTGCCGGCCTCAAGGAGGGCATGGCTGGCGGAAAGGTGGAGATCCTTTACGTCAACGGCAAGGACCTCACTGCGGCGCAGTCCACCATCAACGCCAAGCTGGCGCAGGATAAGTCCATCGACTGGGTCATGGCCCTGCAGGCGTCGGTGGCCATGCGCTCGACCGCCGCGGTGGCGGATGCTGGTTCGGAAGCGAAGGTCGCCACCTTCGATACCAACGCTGAGCTTGTCGACGCCATCGCGGACGGCACAGTCCAATGGGCCGTGGACCAGCAGCCCTACATGCAGGGCTACCTCGCTGTCGACGCCCTGTGGCTAGCGCACCGTAACGGCTCCACTCTGGGCGGCGGTCGCCCGGTCTACACCGGTCCGTCCTTCGTGGATTCCACCAACGTGGACATAATCTCTGAGTCTGCCAAGGAGGGCCTGCGATGAGTGAGGCGGTGCCGGTGAGGGGGGACGGGGAGACGTCGGCAAGCACAGGCGATACCCGCCTGGCCCGTCGCAGCGGATTCTCCCGTCTTATCCGCCGCCCCGAGTTGGCTAGCCTGCTCGGCGCGGTGGTCATCTTTGCCCTGTTCATGATTGTCGCCCCCGCTTTCCGTTCCCTGGAGGCTTTCTCCACGGTGCTGTATGCCAGCTCTACGCTGGGCATTGTAGCCCTCGCGGTGGGCCTGCTCATGATTGGCAACGAGTTCGACCTGTCTTCCGGTGTGGCCGTGACCTCGGCGGCACTCGTGGCCACGATGCTCAATTACAATTTCCACCTCAACTCCTGGGTAGGTGTGGGGTTGTCCTTGCTCACCGCGCTGGCCATCGGTGCGCTCAACGGCTTGTTGGTCACGCGCACCAAGATTGATTCCTTCCTCATTACCTTGGCGGCCTTCCTCATGCTGCAGGGCCTCAACCTGGCCATTACCAAGCTGGTCACCGGCCAGGTCGCCACACCCACCATCGCGGATATGGAAGGTTTTCCCTCCGCACGTGTGGTGTTCGCTGGCACCCTGCACGTGGGCTCGTTGAGTATCCGTGCCACGGTCCTGTGGTGGATCCTCTTCGTGGCGATTGCCTCGTGGGTGCTGTACAAAACACGCTGGGGAAACTGGATCTTCGCCGTCGGTGGCGACGATGCTGCCGCCCGTGCCGTCGGCGTGCCCGTGCGCCGCGTCAAGGTGGCGCTGTTTATGTTCGTCGGTTTTGCCGCGTGGTTTGTGGGCATGCATACGCTGTTTGCTTTCGATTCCATCCAGGCAGGTCAGGGCATTGGTAACGAGTTCCTTTACATCATCGCCGCCGTTATTGGTGGCTGTTCCATGACCGGCGGGCGCGGTACCGCGGTGGGCACGGCCATCGGCGCGCTCATCTTCGGCATGACCAATCAGGGCATCGTGTATGCCGGCTGGAACCCAGACTGGTTCAAGTTCTTCCTCGGCGCGATGCTGCTTTTTGCTGTGCTCACAAATACGTCGGTAGCTAACTTCACCAAGAGGCGATAAACCATGATTGAGCTGCACGATATTTCTCAGACCTTCGGCAACTTCCATGCCCTGCGCGGCATCAACCTCACCGTGCAGGAAGGCGCGGTGACCTGCGTTCTGGGAGACAACGGCGCGGGTAAGTCCACGCTGATCAAGATTCTCGCGGGCCTCAACCAGCCCACCGGTGGCACTATCACTGTCGATGGAAACGAGGTTCGTTTCGATAGCCCGCGCGATTCCCTCGATGCCGGTATCGCCACCGTGTACCAGGATTTGGCCTTGGTGCCCTCGCTGTCGGTGTGGCGCAACTTCTTCTTAGGCCAGGAACTCACCGGAGCACTGGGGGGCCTGCGGGAGGCGGAGATGAAGCGCATTACGTACGACCAGCTGGCCGAGATGGGCATTGTGCTTGGCGACGTCTCCGTGGAACTCTCCGCACTCTCCGGCGGCCAGCGCCAGGTGGTCGCCATCGCGCGTGCCATCTACTTCGGCGCGCGCTACATCATCCTGGACGAGCCCACCGCCGCACTCGGCGTAAAGCAGTCCGGCATGGTGCTGCGATTCATTAACGCTGCCCGCGAGCGCGGCATGGGCGTGGTGTTTATTACCCACAACCCGCAGCACGCCTATCTGGTGGGGGACCACTTCGTGGTCTTGACCGTTGGAGAGATGTCCTTGGATGCCTCCAAGGATGAGGTCACCTTGCCGGAGTTGACCCAGTGGATGGCCGGCGGCGATGAGCTGGAGGAACTCAAGCAGGAGCTGGCGCGCTAAGCTGGCCCGCATGACAGTAAGCGGCGTGAGCGTGGGCACCGACCTAGTGCACATTCCCTCCTTTGCTCAGCAGCTGGATACCCCGGGAACGAGTTTTGAGCGGGTCTTTAGCGCCTTCGAGCTGCGCGTGGCCCAGGCCCGGGGGTATACGGGCGCTGCCCGCGCGCAACACCTCGCTGGGCGCTGGGCCGCCAAGGAAGCCTTCATCAAGGCATGGTCCCAGGCGCGCTACGGCGGTGCACCGCTGATGGCGGAGGAGGCCGTGGACTGGGCAGAGATTGAGGTCCACCCTGACGCATGGGGCCGCGTGGCCCTAGCGCTGCGCGGGGAGATGGCCCGCCAGGCCCACGAATCCTTGGGGGCGTACACCACGGCGCTCTCCGTCAGCCACGACGGCGACTACGCTACCGCGACGGTGATTCTCAGCCGCCCGTCGCAATAGCGAAGAGGTAGGCGATGAGCATGCGCTTAATCTCTTCCACCACGCCATCGACGCTGTCCTCGGAGCGCATGATGCTGTAGTTGAGCAAGGACACCACAGTGTGGACGAGGAAGGCCGCTATTTCTACCCGGGCGGCATCGTCCATACCGGGAGCTAGGGGTTCGAGGATCTCCGCGATGGGCTTGAGCAGGGACAACTCCGTGTCCGCGGCCGTGGCACGGGTCGCCGGCGTGGATTGCACGGCATGCCACACCGCGCGGCGCGAGGGGTCATTGCGCCACACTCGCGCCATACGGTCGATGAATTCCTCAAGAAAGTCCGGCCATTGAAGCGCCGGGACGCGGTGCGAGAAGCGCTCGACTTCCGCCAACATTTCCGCCGTGTCCTGGCGGTCAAGCTCGCACATCAGCACATACTTGTTGGCAAAGTATTGGTACAGCGTGCCGATGGGTACCTCCGCGCGGCGCGAGACCTCGTCGAAGGTGAAAGACTCAAAGCCATGGTCCACGAGCGTCTCCCGCGCGCAGGACAAAATCCGGTCATACTTGGCGCGGCTGCGTGCCTGCGCTGGCCGACGCCTCGGGACCAGTATCTCCGGTGACTTTGAACTGGATTCCACGGTCTAGTTGAGCCCCTTAAGCACGCGGGCCACGTGGCCGGTGGCCTTCACGTTGTACATGGCCTGAGCAATGGTGCCGTCTTCCTCCACGAGGAAGGTGGAGCGAATAACGCCTTGGACAACCTTGCCGTAGTTCTTCTTCTCCCCGAAAGCGCCATAAGCGGTCATGACGTCCTTGTTGGGGTCAGACAGGAGGGGGAAGTTTAGTTCGTGGTCCTCGCGGAACTTTTTCAGAGCCTCCGGCTTATCGGGCGAAATGCCCACGACAGCGATATTCATTCCGTTGAGCTGCTCGAGGCTATCGCGGAAATCGCAGGCCTCCTTGGTGCAGCCAGGGGTGTTAGCGCGCGGGTAGAAGTAGACCAGGACGCGCTGGCCGGCAAAGTCGCTCAGGCTCACGGTGTTGCCGGCATCGTCGCTCAAGGAAAAAGCCGGTGCTGTGTCTCCCACGGACAGTCGTTGTGCTTCAGTCATGGTCCCCACCCTACCGTGATCGCGGTCCTACCCACCGCGCGAGTAGACATGCGGGCAACGCTGGGGTCAATGTAGAATGTCGACGTTAGAACAAAAACACAGTCAAAATCTCAGGAGATTTCCCGTGGCACGCAACATTGATGATATCCAGCGCGACATCGAGCGCACCCGCCGTCAGCTGGCTAGCACCTTGGATGAGCTGGCTTACCGCAGCAAGCCGCAGAACTTTGTGGACGACGCCAAGGGGGCTGCCACCCAGAAGCTGCAGGACCGCAACGTGCAGATGACCCTCGCTGGCATCGGCGCTGCCGTCGTTGGCCTCATCGCTTTCTCCGTCTTCCGCTCCAAGCGCCGCAAGTCCGACATTAAGGAGCTGCAGCGCCTGCTGGCTGAGCGCCGCTAAGCACCCCTTTACGGGCGCTGCGCCGACGGCGCACGCGTGAGATCCCTGTCTTGGAAACGTCCAAGGCAGGGTTTCTTTTTACCCCGCCTTCTCCAAGAGAAGCAAAGGCTACCCTATCGGGGCTTTGGGTAGCCTAAGCTGAATGTGTACTATGAACTCGTCCTTATTGGAGTGCGATACTGCACGCGAACATGAAAGAACGAGGAAGCACAGTGGTTCAACGCCCCACACAGCACCTGACAGCACGGCGACGAGTTGGCGCCTTCGCCCTTGTGGCAGCATTTGCCAGTACCGTGGCAGGATGTGCCGCCGGAACAACGGCTGAAAACGCTACGCAGTCTGCATCTGCAGACGGCACCGCTGCCGTGAGTTTCACGGACCTAGCCGGCCGCCACGTGGAGCTGGACCAGGAGCCAGAGCGCGTCATCCTGGGCGAGGGGCGCGCAGTATTCGCCACCGGCGTCCTTAATGCTGACGACCCCCTCGACAAGGTCGTAGCCATCGGTTCAGATCTCAAGCAGAACGTGCCCGACTACTATCGCGAGTTGGAAAAGACCGTCCCCAAGGTGAATGAGCTGCCCGAAATCGGAGGCTTTACCAAGGGTGATGTCACCGTGGAGGAACTCATCAAGCTCGACCCAGACCTTATTGTTCTCTCCAAAGACCAATACGAGGCCTCCCAAACCGCAGGACTTACCGACAAACTGGACCAGGCTGGACTCACCTACGCCGTCACGGACTTCCGCGCCAAGCCGCTGGAGAACACCGTCCCCACCATGGAAATCTTCGCCGATATCTTTGGCCACGAGGATCGCGCCGAGGAATTCATCGCGGACTGGCAGAAGAACGTTGACCTAGTGAAAGAACGCGCAGCGAAGGTGAAAGACAAACCATCCACCTTCGTGTGGCGCGCGGCAGGTGTGTCGGACTGCTGTGGCTCCTGGAATGACTCCAACATCTCCCAGCTAGTCAACGTTGCCGGCGGTAAGAACGTGGCTGATGGCCTCATCGATGGCGAGTCCGGCGCCCTTACCCCCGAAAAGGTCATCGACGCTGACCCTGACATGATCATCGCCACCGGCGGCGACTGGTCCGCCAAGGTTGATAGCTCCACGGGCCACACCGGCTTCGCGGCTGCAGGGTACGGCATCAGCGAGAAGGACGCGCACGACAGCGCCGCCATGCTTGCCGACGTCCAACCCGGCTTTCCTGATCTCACCGCCGTGAAGGAGCACCAACTCCACGGCTTGTGGCACCAGTTCTACAATTCGCCTTTCAACTACCTGGCACTTCTCCAGATCGCTGCCTGGCTCCACCCGGAGGACTACGCTGACATCGACGTGCAGCAGGAATGGGCCGACGCCCAAGAGAAATACTCGCCTGTCTCTGGCGACGGAACCTTCTTCAGCACCAACTAATCATGAGTATTACCGCATCTACTGCGCGCTCGGGCAGCGCCCAGCGCACCACGAGCGCCGACACCGAGCCGAACACAGTGTCAGACCCAGTGTCAGACCCAGCGCCGAACGCTGCGTCGAGCCTTGCGCCGAACCCAGCGGCGGCCGCCGCGGCACTCGCGCGGGAGCACGCCCGTGTGACACGCCGCCGCATCGCCATCGTCCTCGCTCTTGCCGCCGTAGCCCTCGCTGCTTTCCTACTTAGCGTCATCGTCGGCGCCATCGACCTCACTCCGGGTGAGGTGCTGCGGGGCATGGTGGACCCGGGAGGTGTCGACAAGCAAACGCGGACGGTCCTCTGGCACCTGCGCCTACCGATGGCAGTCATGGCCCTGCTCATCGGCGCCAGTTTGTCGGTGGCGGGCGCGCACATGCAGACCATCTTGGATAACCCCCTCGCCGAGCCTTTTACCCTCGGCATCTCCGCCGCCGCGGCCTTCGGCGGGGCCAGCGCCATCGTGCTGCGCTGGCAGCTGCTGGCCCAGCCGCAGTTCAACCTCGCGCTTATCGCGTGGCTGTCCGCGGCCATCGCCACGGCGATCATCGTTGTGGCCGCCGTTCTTCGCGGCGCGAAGTCGGAGACGATGGTGCTGCTCGGCATCGGCCTGGTCTTTTTCTTTCAAGCCATGCTGGCGCTCATTCAGTACCGCTCTTCCAGCGAGGCCCTTCAGCAAATCGTCTTCTGGTCCATGGGCTCGTTGACTCGTGCCACGTGGCAGGCCAACGCCGTTCTGGCAGGTGTGCTGGCGGTGGCGTTGCCCATCTTGGGTGCACTCTCGTGGAGGCTCACGGCACTGCGGCTTGGCGACGCCCGCGCCACCGCCCTCGGCATCAACACCTCCCGCCTGCGCATCATCGTGCTTATCGTGGTCTCGCTCGTCGCGGCCACCACCGTGGCCTTCGCCGGCATCATTGGCTTTATCGGCCTGGTTGGCCCGCACATCGCGCGCATGCTGGTGGGTGAGGACCAGCGTTACTTCATGCCGGCCTCCATGGCTGCAGGTGCGGCGGTCATGTGCGCCGCCCACGCGCTTAGTCTCGTCATCAAGCCCGGCGTGGCCATCCCCATCGGCATCGTCACCTTGCTCTTGGGGGCGCCGTTGTTCATCGCCATCGTCATGACCCGGAGGAGGGCACTGTGGACGTAGAACTCACCGTTTCTGACTTGTCAGCCGGGTACGGCTCACACATGGTGGTGGATGGATTAAGCCTTCCGACGCTGCGCGGCGGGCAGGTGGTGGGGTTACTGGGGCCGAATGCGTCCGGCAAGACGACGACCATCACGACGCTGGCCGGCGTTCACCGCGCTCGCGGCGGCACGGTGGATTTCCGTGTTGATGGCGAGGCTCCGCGCGGGAAGCGGCGCCGTCAGCTCATCGGATACGTCCCGCAGGACCTGCCGAACAGCGCGGCGTTGTCGGCCTTTGAGGCCGTTCTTATTGCGGCCCGCCGGGAACTATACGAGGACCCCGTCACTCGCACTGCCGAAGTGCTGCACTCCCTGGGGCTCGATGCGATTGCGCAACGCTACCTCAACGAGCTCTCAGGAGGCCAGCGCCAGCTCGTCGCCGTGGCGCAGATGCTCGTGGGGCACCCAGGCCTCATGCTTCTCGACGAACCCACCTCCGCCCTCGACCTCCACCGCCAACTCTTCGTCCTGGGCCATGTGTCGGCGAAGGCGAGGGAGGAAGGCAGCCTCGCGCTTGTGGCGATCCACGACATCAACCTGGCAGCCCGAATGTGTGACCAGCTCGTTGTGCTGAAAGACGGGCAGGTCCATGCTCACGGTTCCCCGGCGGATGTGTTGAGCCCTGGGCTTTTGCGCGAGGTATATCGCGTGGAGGCAGATATCGTGGAGCACCGCGGACACCCCGTGGTGGCGCTGCAGGCGGTTAGTTAGACTTAGGCGGCGTGAGCCGCAATTCGCCTGAGAACCTCCTGTTGTACCTCACTCCGGAGGACGAAGAGTCTGTGCGGGAGGTCTTTTCTGCGCTAGCGGAGCGGGGCTTTCCCCTCCAGCGCCAGCGCCCGCACATCACGGTGACCTTTGCGCCAACGATGGACCAGACTGTGGTGGATTTGGCCCGCGACGTGTTGCCGCCGCTTATTCCTGCCGTATTTCGCCGCGTAGGGACCGTTGTTTTCGGCACCAAGAGCAAACAGACGGTGGCATGGATGCTGGAAACCACCGATGAGTTGGAGACCGCCGCGCGCCAAGTCAGTGCCGCAAACCCGGATGGACGCGGTCCACGCTGGACACCCCATCTGACCATGGGGCTGCGTCTGCCGCGCGCCATGGTGCCCGAGTACCTGCGGGCCCTCAATGAGATATCTGGGACGGAGCACAAGAAATTCCTCGCCACGACCGCCGCCTGGTGGCGGCCCAAGCTGGAGCAACTCGAGGTGTTTTAAGGGCAAGCACAAGCTCCCTCTTTTGCTACCGGGGAATGCGAAATCCCCTCCACCAACTGAGTTGATGAAGGGGATGTACTGTGCGCCATCAGGGACTTGAACCCCGAACCCACTGATTAAGAGTCAGTTGCTCTGCCAATTGAGCTAATGGCGCATTCGTTGTCTTAGCGGGCTCCTGATTTCCTCAGCGCCTGCCGTGCAACGAGAAGTAACTTTAACACCCTGGCTTGAAAAAGGTAAAATCGCCAGGTAGTCAGCGGTTTTGAGTGTGTTAGAACGCCATCACTCAACGCATACCTGGCGGCGCTTCCTTCCATAATCCGCGGATCGATAACGAAACGGTTAAAGGCGGCGGGGTCATCTAGTTTGACGGCGGTTGTGCGGACTAGGCTAGGTGCATTGTCTTTATCAGCGTCTCATCTATCTAGGGGTTTGTGTGCGTTCTCTATTCCCTAAGGCACGTCCCACAGGTTTTCTCACTGGTCTCGTGGCGGCCGCGTCCCTGATGGCTGCCTGCACTATTGGTTCTCCAGAGTCAGGGGAAGAGGCAGCGAAGATGTCGGCCGAAGCGGCACAGGAGAGCGCGGCGGCGGAAGCATCGGCGTCGGCAGCCGCAAAGGCGAAGCAGCTCAAGTTCTCGCTCAAGGATGGAGCACGCGACGTTGACCCTTCCGAACCGATCGAAGTCACCTCTACCGCAGGGCTCAAAGATGTCACCATGACCAACGAGTCTGGCAAGGTGGTGGAAGACGAGCTTTCCTCGGATTCGAAAACGTGGAAGAACACCGAGGTGCTGGGTTATAACCGCACGTACACCATCGATGCGAAAGACAAGGACGGCAACCATAAAACCATTACCTTCACCACGCCACAGGCGGCGGCCGTTTCTGAAGTTGCCTTGAGCCCCCTTCCTGAGTCTGAAGTGGGCGTGGGTCAGGTTATTGGCGTGCGCTTTGGCAATTACGTCACCGACCGCAAGGCGGCCGAAGAGGCCATCACGGTCAAGACTGAACCGGCGGTGGAGGGTGCTTTCTACTGGGTGAATAACCAGGAAGTACGCTGGCGCCCGGCGAAGTATTGGGAGCCAGGAACGAGCGTGACTGTCGACGTCGACCTCTACGGCCGCAACCTCGGCGGTGGTGTCTATGGCGGCGAGGATGCCTCAACGAACTTCACCATCGGTGACCGCGTCATCACGTTGGTGGATAACAACTCCAAGATGATGTCGGTATTCAAAAACGGTGAGGTTCTGCGCCGGATTCCGATTTCCATGGGCACGGATGGAAAGTGGGATACCCCGAACGGCGTGTATGTCATCGGTGACCAGTATCCGGAGCTGACCATGGATTCCACCACCTTCGGACTGGCACTCGACGCCGGCGGTTACAAGACCGACGTCAAATGGGCAACGCAGATGTCCTACTCCGGTATCTACATTCATGCTGCTCCGTGGGCGGTGGGGGCGTTGGGTAGCTACAACCAGTCTCATGGCTGTATCAATGTCACGACCGAGGACGCCCAGTGGTTCCAGAACACCGTCAAACGCGGTGACGTGGTCAGGGTCTCCAACACTGGCGGCGGGGTGCTCAGCCCGCTTGATGGTTTGGGGGACTGGAACATGGATTGGGCCACCTGGTCTGCGGGGAACGCTACCGCGAATCAATAGCTCACCTCGATGCAAAGGTTAGGGTTGCACCATAATCCTTTCGACGTCGTATGGGTGATCACATGTCTAGGCCGAAATTCGTTGTCCTTCCTTTGGTGATGGTGTCTTTTTTGTTTGCGGCGTGTACGACAGAGGATGCGCAGCAAGCTGAAGGGGGACGCGACAGTACAGCGCCGCCAACGGGCGAAACGGGTGATTCTGCAGCATGCAGTACTGAGGTGAGCCTGCAAACGTTTCTGGAGGCGATGCCGGAGGAATTTGCCGGGCTTCAGCATGACCCCGCGTACGACGCCATTGCGGATCGCGGTTGGAGCCGCTTTTATCAAGCCGATCTTTATCAGTTCTCAGTCGATAGCTTCTATTACGAGGAAGGGGACATCTACGATGTGTGCCCTGAGAATCCTCAACGTGCAGCGCAAGAGCTGCGTACATTCGCTGCTAAAGATTACCAGCGCCAGCAGGAAGAACATGGCCAAGAAGTACTTCCCTTTGAGGAACTAGACTTTGAAGCTGGGGGCCGCTACTTTGCCTGTGCGAAGAACCCAGCGGCGGATCTTCGGCAATTCTTCTGTGCTACCAGCGTGGGAAACGTGGGCGTACTGAATTATATGTTCCGGCACTCCAAAGGCGATGCAGAAGACGTTGAAGACATGAAGCAGGCATCGTCGGAGTTAGCGGCGATTATTGACCAAGTTCCTGTAGGGCCGGGGTTGGCTGATAGCTAGCGGCCAAGCGCTGGTGTCTGGATACCTTACGCGGGCATGCCGCGACGCCGGGATACAGTTTTGTCGAAGGGGATCCAGAAGCGCAGGGCTGCCTCTGTATTTTTGGAAATCCCGATGCGCGGTCCACATACCCACTCGGGTTCCTCGGTGCGTTCGTTCAAGTTGATGATGGTCCCGTTGTCGTCGAGGGTGAAACCGAGGGCTTTCCCCAGGTTTCCGGGACCACGGGCCAAATTGTGAAAACCGGTGTTTCCGCGTCGCTCGTAAGCGAGGTCTGTCCCCTTAATGACCTCCCCGCTGCGCAGCAGGCAGCCCTCGCCGCGGCCTTCCGGTGCACAGACAATGTTGCCGTTGCGATGAATGCCGTAGGACATATACACGTAGAGGCGGCCTGGTGGGCCAAACATCGCTGCGTTGCGTGGGGTGCGGCCATTAAAAGTATGGGAGGCCTCATCGTGAGAACCAAGGTAGGCCTCGACCTCAGTGATGCGTATGGAGACTCCGTTGTGGGTTAACACCGCACCTAGCAGTTGGGGAGCGACAACATCGGCGGAGGCGGCGAAATCAATCATTGCTGCAGTCTAACGTGTGGGATCACCAAGGTGCCCGCTGGCCGTGGTGTGGCTGGCGGGTTGTGGCGTGGGGTGCGCGTGTGTGCTCGCGGCGGGTTTAGCCAGTACCTGGTGGTGGTTTTAGCTTGCGCTTGGTGGTGGGTCGGGTGGTTGCCCCGCTGCTTGTCCTGCTGCTTTCTCAGAAGCGAGTCTGGTTGTGGCTTCTTGGTATTCGGGTGTGGCGGTTATCGGTGTACCCCAGGGTGGGATGTAGCTCACTCCGGTATTGAGGCGGAACATGTAGCCCCTGCCGGTGGGGCGTTTGGGGTCATCGTCGTTAATGCCGT
>ERZ1031113.277-NODE-277-length-14045-cov-6.689778_pt1 | contig 14045 bp, 3 predicted proteins | sample MGYA00518225_ERZ1031113 | MGnify/ENA primary metagenome ERZ1031113 (study PRJEB33718, sample SAMN03159751) | human skin metagenome | collected 2014-05-20 | study: EMG produced TPA metagenomics assembly of the PRJNA266117 data set (Human skin bacterial metagenome...
TATCGCGGGGGTCAGGGCGGAAGCGGCCATCGAAATCGTGGGAGCCGGTGGCGGCGGCGTCGGCAAGCTTCTCGAGGAGGTCGGCTCGGTGGCCACTGGCGTGAGAGCGCAGCCACGCGGCATCGGTCATGACCCGTTCGCGGTTCGTACCGGTCACCGCGCGTCGGCCCTGACGTGCCACGGCATCTCGCCACCGTTGCAGTACCGTTTCCGGTTCGATTTGTGAAAAGGGGACAGCCACCGGTTCCGCGTCCTTGGGGACGCCGAGCCAGTGGTTGTTGGGGCGGTCGAGGCCGGGGAACACCCAGGTGTTGTCGTGAGCGACACCGATGAGGATCCATGGGGCGCTGCCCGGTTCCTGGGCGTGGCGCTGGCGCAGGCGAAGTTGCACCTGCACGTTGTCCGCACTGGCCAGAGTCCTCAAAGCGGGGCTGCCGATGCGTTCAGCGGTGGGGCTGGCCTGGCAGCGCAGTGGCCCCTCGTCGGTGTCGAACACGAATACCGGGTGGAGTCCGTCGTCCTCGATTCCCCGCAGAACGGCATCGCCGAACCACCAGTCCTGCGCCGGAACGGCGTCTGTGTCCGGGGTGCGTGCGCTGACGCGGAGTTTCTTGCCACGGCCTAACCTGCCGTCGGCGGAGGCCGTGGCGTTGGTGAGCAGGAGGCCGGTACGAGCGACGTCGCGGTGCGGGAGCCCCAACTGGCCCAGTCCGGTGTCGCCGTTGTAGGACTGAGCGATCTGCGCGCTGTCGGCGGGGAGAACGGAGGACAGCTCCCAGACGCGGCCGTCGCGTTCGTCCACCAGATAGGTGATGACCCCGCTGTAGCCGGACGCGGTGAGAAGCGGCTCAGACGCCCACCCGCGCAGCCGAAGATTCCCCACCGGCTCGTAGGCGCGGCGCACAGTGCCGATGGCGTCGATGCTCAATGTTCCGGTGTCGTGCCCGTGGCGGAGCTGGTGAGTCGCTAATGCGATTTCCACCAGCGTCGAAATTGCGTCCTGGGTGACGTGGCTTTCGCCGTACCCGAGGCGTCCGGTGCCGAGGTAGCCGTGGAGCCTGGCGAAGTGGGCGGCCAGCAGCGGCAGTTTCTGCACCCGCGCTGCTGCCACGACGCGCAGCACTTTCGCGCGGTCACCGGCGGTGAGTCCGCCGAGCCCGCGGTCGAGCAAGCCGGTGAGGCAGGATTCGGCGAGTTCGAGGGTGTCCAGTTGCTCGCGGGTAAGTGCCAGTGGGGCGTCAGCGGGGGCGGAAGAGTCGGCGGAATCGGTGGAATCAGTGGAGTCTGCAGCGGGATCGTCAGCGGAGTCCGGCTGCGCCTCAGCCGACGGGCAGCTCACCAGCACCTGCGCCAGGTGGAGGCAGCGGGGGCTGAGTAGACAGTCGCACTCCGCGGCTTGTGGAGGGTCAAGCGTGACGGTGGCGGTGCCGACGGTCACGGTGGTGGTGTCGGCGCCAGCGCCAGCGGCGATAGCCCAGGAGTCAGGGTCTGCTTTGTCCAGGCGTTTTTGCAGGCGGCCTGGGAGTGCTTCGATGGTGGTGGCGACGAAGGCCGGGTCCATGCCGGGAAGATTGTTGTGGGTCATCGTTGCACCTGCTCTGCCACCCATCGTGCCAACTCCGTCGGGGAGACGGCGGAGACAGCCATGCCTGCGCTAGCGGCGTGCGCGGCGATCTTAGCGTTGTAGCGCGCTGCCCCCGAATCGTCCAATGCGGCGCAGCCGAGCATCCGGACGCCGGAGTTGTGCAAGGACTCGATACGGGACAGCATGAAGGATGCGGAGTAGGCGTCCTCGAAGTCGCTGATCAGAACAAGCATTGTGCGCGAGGGGACCGTGACGCGCTCCCCCGCCACGGCGAGGGCGCCGCCGATGTCGGTGCCGCCGCCGACCTTGATCTCCAGCAGTAGTGAGAGCGGGTCGTCGACGTGGTCGGTCAGGTCAACGACCTCGGTGGAAAAGGCCAGGAACGTCACCGATAGTGCGTCCACGCCGGCGAGAATGGCGGAGGTCATCGCGGCGAAGACGGTGGAGGGTTCCATGGACCCGGAGACATCGACAAGCACGATGATGTGCCATTCTGAGCGCCGAGCCAGTGGTTGGCGGAAAATCGGTGTGGCAACGACGAGCTGCGGGGTGCCGTCGGAGCCGGAGACGGCGTGGCGTAGGTTCCTGCGGATGGTCGCCGCGGCGTCCAAGCGCTGTGAGGGGCGCGTGGTGGGGCGCCACCCCTGTAAACCGTTGAGAGCGGGGCGGAGCTGGTTGGCTAGCACCTGGGATAGCTCGGCGACCATGCGGCGCAGAATCGGTCGCAGCTTCGCCAGAGTCGATTCGGGCATGCCGCCGGAGAGAGACAGGATGTCGTTGAGGAGCTCGACGGATGCGCGGGGCTGAGTGTTATCAAGGAGATCGATGGCGAGCGGGTTGCGGGCAGTGATCGCTGAAGCGGCGATGTCTTCCCGCACGTCTTCGCCGAACAGGGCGTCGAGGTCGTCGGCCCATTCGCGCGCGGTGGGGTAGGGAGGCTCGGATCCACCGCGGCCGCCCAGATAGCTGACAGAGGATCCTTCGCCCTCACCGCCGCCGTACAGCTGGTCCAGGCTGCGCGCTAGTCTCCGCTGCTCAGGTCCCGTCAGTTCGTGGTGGCGGCGCCCCAGCACCAGCGACCAGCGCTGTTTGGGAGACACGGCGACGGAGGTGAGGCCAAGGCGTTGGAGGCGTTCCCAGGCTGCGTGGTCTTCGGTAGCCCAGCGGGCGAGTTCCTCGGCAGGCACATTGGTCGGCCGGACGCGGTCGGCGCCGATAGCTTCAAGTAAGCGTTCGCGTTCGGCGGCAGACATCGGATCGAAGCCGCCGCGCAATGCGGGGAGGCGGGCGACGAACATCGCTTCGTCAATGTCTTCGACACCAGAGCGGAGATCGTCGAGGAGTGAGGGCTCGTCAGTGAGCAATTCGGGGCTGGCGGTGATCAGGCCGGTCAACCAGCGGGTCAGATCTCGGCGGCCCTGCACGCTGGAGGCAGCGCGGATGCGGGAAGCGATGCCGGTCAGGCCAGCTGTATCGTGGCCGATCCGGTGCAGCAAACCAGTAGCTGCCCCCTGCATCAGTGGGGAGGCAGCGGAGACGAATTCGGTGAGCGAGTGCGCTAGGCGCAGCCCGATATCCGCGTGTCGCAAGGCGACGAGGCGGCCCAACGCGGCGGCATCGGCTGGGTCGTCGCTGCCCGCGAGGCCGTCGACCTGCGCAACAGCGGCATCAACGAGAATTTCCAGGGCAGAAGCGATCTGTGCGTCACGGTCTATCAGTAGCATTCCTGCAACGGTGCCTTCGCCGATAGCGGCGATGACCTCGATTGCCTCCGCCAAAGCGTCGATACCGGCGCGAGGGGGCAGCTCCGCCGCCACGGCGTTAAGCCACCAGTCGAATTCATCGGCTAGTCCAGCGGCGGCGGCGTCGGTCAGGCCGGTCACCAGGACGTCGGGATCGGAGTCGGAGTCGGGGCGGCGGGTGCGCAGAACGCCTTTGGCAGTCTGCACCACGGTCACACCGAATCGGCTGGCGTGGGGGAGGCTGGCGCTGGTGGAGACGTCGTAAAGCACTGTCCATCTCGTGCTCACCGCTTGGGCGCCGCCGACGCCGATGACATCGTTGGATATGCCGTAGGCAATGCGTGCGACTCGGCAGCGCTGCAGGAAGATCTCGCGCCGGGTGTCCAATGTGTCTTCGGGAGAGGAGTCTTTCAGGCGCAGCGGATTCAAGGTCAACTCGCGCGACCGTTCGCCAGGGCCCGGCAAGCGCAGGGCAGCGAGATCTTCAGCAAAAGCGAGAGCCAGACCCGATTGGGGTGTGTCTGGGGCGAGGGCGCCGTTGTGATTGCCCACTAGGATTTTCTCGGCGGCGCGGGCCACGGCGCGGCCGCGCCCGAGCACGTCGCCCTGCGCGAAGACGGAGGTGCAGGCCTCCTGGAATTCGCGGCGGCCCGGTACCGGCAACCCGCGCAGCGCAGCGAGGTCGAGCGTCATGCGGTTCGCCTCACGGATCTCAGCTGGCCCGCACGGATGGCCCTCCGAGCGGAGATGGGCAGCGAGCTGGGTGAGCAAAGAGGTCACGGCGCCCTCGAATGCGGCGGGGTCGTCGCCGTGGGTCAACACCGCTTGCTGCCAGCGCGGGTCGCGGATGCCGGACGGGTAACCGGAGCGGGAATCGAGCAACTTCTGCGAGTAGGGGACGAGGCTAGCCGTAGGCTCGCCGTCAGAGTTCAGGGAGTCAAGCAGCTTGCGGTCGGACTCCGCCTCAGCGTCGATTAGCTCAGAGGTCAGCGCCGGGCTGTGCCACGCGCCCGTCACCGCGGTCACCGCAGGGCCGTGCTCAGCGCGGGCACGGCGGATACCTTCGCGCATCGATGCCTCACGCGCGGCCGTGCGCTCATCCACCATCCGCCCCTGCCGGTACGCCCAGCCGAAAGCCAGAGCACTGCGGCGCACAGCTTCGGGTGATGCGCCGGCGGAGGGGACTTCGACGAGGCGGTCCCAGGCGTCGTCGGGGTGTTCGGCGCGGACGTGGGCGTCGATAAGCGTGCCCACGTTGAACTCGCCGTCAGATGCCTCCGAAGATTCGGGGCGCGCGGCGGGGGAGAGGTCGGCGCAGATCACAGGCACATCGCGCGTGCGCGCCCACCGCAGGGCGACGAGCTCCGGGCTGAAATCGGCCAACGGCCAGAAACCGATCGTGCCGTCGTCATCGGCGACCGCGAAAGCGAGCGGCGCTGTCGCCTCGGGATGGGCGATCCACTCGCACCACGGCTGCGCCTGATCCGGCAACTCCAGCACCACCGCGTCCGGGCGCGCCTCATCCAACAGCCGCGGCAGCACGCGCGCGAGCGACGGCGAGTGGTGCCGTACGCCAACCAAGTAGATGGAATCGCGCGCTAGCTTATCGACGGCTCCCGCAACGTTTTCCCCCATCATGCCAGCTCGTCACGCTGATCCCACAGGGTGCGCCACGGTGTAGCGCCATCTTTCGCTCGACGCTGGACGACTCCATCCCAGTAGCCGCGCAGCCGATCCGCGTCCGCTTCGTCGTCTTTGCGGACGACACCGAGCAGGTGCCCAGCCACATCACGCAGGCCATCGCTGCGGGTAGGGAAATAAGCGCTGGCCAGGGCGATCGACGTGCTCACGGACACGGCTTCGGCGGTGGAGAGGACCGTCGTGGGTTTCTCCACCGGCCAGCCTTCCCGGCTCACACCGGTGCGGAGGTCGCGGAAGGCGGTGACGAGGACTTCGACAACGACTTCGTCGACAGGCGCGTCGATTTGAGCGGCGTCCAAGGCCCGCCGGGTCTGCTTGGAAACGAGGGCGATCTCCGCGTCCACGTCGGCAATGGGGTGGACTGTCTCGAAGCTGAAGCGGCGCTTCAACGCGGCACTCATCTCGGAGACTCCCTTATCGCGCAGGTTCGCCGTGCCGATGAGTCCGAAGCCCTCGGTGGCCGCCACCGACGCATCGCCGAGCTCGGGCACCGCGATGCGGCGCTCGGACAGCAGGGAGACCAGCGAGTCCTGTACCTCCGGCAGGCAGCGGGTGATCTCCTCGACGCGGGCGACCGCGCCGGTTTCCATCGCGCGCATTACCGGGCTGGGCACCAGCGCCTCCGAAGTGGGGCCCTTGCCCAGCAGCATCGCATAATTCCAGCCGTAGCGCAGCTGGTCCTCCGTCGTCCCGGCGGTGCCCTGCACCACCAGGGCAGACGTGCCACAGACTGCCGCCGACAGCAGCTCGGAGAGCATCGACTTGGCTGTGCCGGGCTCGCCGACCAGCATCAACCCGCGAGAACCCGCTAGCGTGATCACGCAGCGCTCCACCAGCGCTGGATCGCCGACGTATTTCGGCGCGATGGTCAGCTTGGACCGCCCAGCCTTGAGATCGGTGCCGCCCATAATGAAAGCGACCACGGCGCGCGGTGTCAGCCTCCAACCCGGTGGGCGTGCGCCGGTATCCCAGCGCTCGAGGAACTCGAGTTCATCCGCGAAGCGTTCTTCTGCTAGTACGACTTGGTGTGTCATCGGCGTCTCCTCCTCGTGGTCTCCAGTTCTGCGAATTGTGGTGCGTCATCCCCCTGTGAGCGTTCCCAGCAGGCGGCGAACCATTCCGGCGGCGGCAAGGGTGCGACAGCGATGTCCAGCTGCGGCTCGAATTCGCCGTTGTAACCAGTCTGCTCGATGCCGAATGCGGGAAGCTTCCACACCTCGATCGGGAGCTGCCCGTCAGACTTATCCACCTTTTCCATCCATCCACCGGGCAAGAAATAGCTGCGGCCCGAGCGGGGGCGCTTGCCTTCGACGACTTTACCGGCGGCAACGAGTTCGGAACCGGCGCGGACGATATCGGCTTTCTTCCAGGCGTTCCAGCGGCGGATATTCTTGTCCGTCGGGTCGGGCCAGGCCAGCAGCTGCAGGTAGTAGCGGGCCGCGTCTTCGCTGACTCCGAATGTGTCTGCCGCCGTCGCCACGAGGCCTGGCGCAGAGACGAGCGGGTCGCTTGGCTCCCCCTCGCCGGGCTGCTTCAGCCATTCCGCGTAGGCGGTCAGGGCACCGTGTGCGCGGAGGTCCACCGCCGCAACGCGCATTCTACTGGTGCCGAAATGGAGGTCCTTTACCCATTCGCGCGCCAGATCCAGGTCGCGGCACGGCTCATCGACATCTGAGAGATCGACGAAGATCACATCTCCGTCATCATGCTGTTCTACTGCGAACCTGCCTGCCTGCAGGTTTTTGCGGTCCGTGTCGCCCTCAGCGCGTTTCGGCGCACCGATCGCGCTGCGAACTGCCTCATCGTCCTCGCCGACACCGGTGATAGCGACCTTGATTGCCTCGGTGCCCCGCGGGGAGCTGTGCAGCCGCTCGGCATGGTCGGCCAGCGCAGGGCGAAGCGGATCGGTCATGTCCAGCTCAGTGGCAAGCCAGATCAGAGCGCCGACCTCTTGGGCCCACCCGCCGGCATTGTCAGCGTCATTGTCATCGTCGACATGCTGGCCGGCGACAATGCTTTGGAGCACGCTCTCCTTCAACACCTTCGGGATGCGCTCGGCGATGCGCGCCGGCAGCTCGGGCAGGTAGTCCGGCCCGTGCTCGGACCAGTACCGGGCCATGGCGTCGGTATCCGGGCCGCTGGTCAGCAACTCCGCCGCATCGTCGGGCAGGCCGGCTGCCAGGATCGCCGCGAAGTGGTCGTCGAAGTAGATCAACCGGTCGCGGGCCGTTTTGAGATCGCCGACTTTCATACCCATGGCCGCGCGCAAATCCTTCGGTACGAAATTAGTGTTGAAGGAAAAGAGGTTCGGGAAACCGGCGGCGATCAGGTGGGCGTCGGCAAGCGGCGTGCTAGCTGCGGCGGCGAGAGCCTCGCCCACAGACGCTGAGTACGGCAGCGGGCCGTCCTGCTCAATGCGTGCGAGCAGCATGTCGAAGACCGGTTCAAGGTCCGTGCGCGACGGCGCGATGTTAGTGCGGCTTTTCAGTTTTAGGGGTGTGCCATCCACTGTCACCGGTTCCTCGCTAGATACCCGCACAATCAGGATGTCGTTGGAACCTCTGTGCACAAGACGTACCGCTTGTGGCGGCAGCTGTACATTCTGCCCGGGCGAAAACGGCACCGAGGCGTAGGACTCCAACATCAGGTTGTCAGCCGTGAGTGCGCCGGCGTCGCGCAGTACAATCCACAGCTCCTTCAGCGCCTGCACTTCGTCCGCAGTACGTCCGGGAGATGCCGCGGAAACGAGCAGGGCATCGCCGTGACCGAGCAGTTTCATCCAATCGTTTGAGCCGAGGCCGCGGTTGTGGGTGTACCCCTTCTCCGGGACATAACGGTCGTGCATTCCTAACGCAGCCGCACCTCGCCAGATGTCCATCGCGTCGAATTCATAGAAGGGAAACCGCGTGAGGGGACGGAGCACGTCATGGTGTTCGGCGAACGTCGGTGCCCCGGTCAGGTCCTCCGCCCGTGCACCGGCGTCCTCTTGCGGCCAGGTCGTGGCCGCCTCATGCGCAACGGACGCAATCGCGTAGCGCAGCACCGGATCGTCAATATCGAGCAGGTCGCCGACAACTTCGCACATCCGCTTATCGACGCCGCCCTCGCTCCCACGCGCCTGCTCCACCAGGGGACGGACCTCATCGGCAGTGGTCTGCCGCAGCTTCTCGCTGGTCTCGGGATCGCGCACACGGAAGTGGTGCCACAACATGTGCGAGTGGAGGTGCGTGCCGCGCACAGCCACCGGGGTCATGTCGTCCGGATCGACAACGACAGGATCTATGCGTTCATTAGTGAGAATCCACCGTTCGCCGTCGGGGCGGCGAAGTGCGCCGATGGCTGTGCGCGCGTGTTTGCCGGTGACGGTGAATTCGGTTTCGTCCGCATCGACCAATAAGCAGTAGTCGGGGTCGTCGGGACGGGTGAACACAGCATGCCGGTGGAACCCGTCAGCGGTGGAGAAGTGCGATTCCTTAGTTGTGTCCTCCACCGGCCGGTGCTGAGAACGCCACGGGTCGAGCACCAAATCCGGGTGGCGGCGGCACTGCTCGGCAAACCAGTCAGGCAGACTCTCGCGACCAGTGGCACCGGTGGCTGGATCGATTTCTACCACAGGGGAGACGTCGTCAAGCGGGGAGCGTTCGACGAGCCATACCCGGTCGCCGTCGACAAAGAAATGCTCGCTGCCGCTCGCCAACGTGGAATGGCCGGGGCGCATCACCGTGTCGGCACCGAAGATACGCGCGCCGGGCACTGGGACCGAGGCGGTGAGACCGCCGTACGAAAAATGTCTCAATGCGCTGGACATGCCTTTGGGAGTATCGTTCCACCACACCCGCGGATTCGCGTTGGTGTAGGTGGCGAGACCGAATTGGCCGTCGATTTCAACGGCGTGGAAGAGTTTCTCGCCGGTCCAATTGGGAATCTCGGTCGCGGTGCGGCCGCGCAGGTAGGTGGCGCGGGAATCTTCTTTCACGATCACGCCTGGCCAGCAATCTATGGCGTCCCGCAGCAAACCGAGGTGAATCGGCTCTCCGTACTTCGAGTTGAACTGCTCCAATTCAGGCCAGCCGAGCTCATCGGGCAGTCCGCGGCGCAAGGATTCAGCCAAAGGCACGGCCGGATCGCGGTGAATCTCACGCACCCGGTCAAGGAGCGCCTGGATCTCCTCGTCGCCGACGAGCTCGAAGCCGCGGACGAACGTGGTGGCGTGCGTGAGGTGGTCGACGGTCGGCACTCCCGCTTCAAGCTTGTCGACGATCTCCGTGAGCAGCTCCACCACCAACGTCCTGACGTGCGGATCGGCGGTGAGCACCTCCACGACCTCGGGATGGCCCATCGCATTCTTGATTCCCAGAATGACCGCTCCCCGCAGCGATTCGTCCGCCATGAGGTGGGGCAGTGGTGCGCGCTCAGGAAGGCGTGCCCATCTGGTGAGGTCGATGCCCGTTTGCACTGGTGTATGGGAGAACGAGAAGGTCAGTCCGTTCGCGAGAACCTGCTCGACGGCTGCCGCCGGCAGGTAATGGAGCCGGTCTTTAGGCAGGGTGACGGTGCTGAGACCGGCATGGGGGAGGATATCTGCGAGAACCGGTGTCAACTGGGTCGACGGCGTATGCGGCCATTTCGTCCACTGCGACTCAAACAGGAGGAGACGCGGCACGAAGTCCGGGTGCGTGCCATCTTTGACCGCGTCCAACGCGCCCGTGGTTTCCAACAAGTGCAGCCACGGGTCGGTGTCCACGTGGCGCGGAAACAGCGTGAGCAAACGGTCGATGAGCGAGGGGTCGTCCTCGGTGACGCGGCAGATAGCTTTCTCGTAGTTCTTCCAGAAATGCGCGCCGGCCAGGTGGATTGACGGGGCGCGCAGCAGGTCGCGGACGACCTCGTCTTCCTCCTCGGCGGTGTCCAGACCAGCGGCCTTCGCCAGCTTCGCCAGCTCTTTCTTCATCCCGGCGTGCGGGCTCAACCCGCCACGCACACGCTCCACACACAAGGTGCGGTACGCGCGGTACGCCTCCTCCGGTTCCAGCTGTTCCGCCAGCCGCTTCGCCTCGTTGCCCAGTTCCTTGGTGCTCAGCGCTCCGGCGTAGGCGAATTCCAGGACGGCTTCGGCGTGGCGGGTTTCGTCGATAGGCAGCGAATGGCGGCGCTCAGCTTCGCGCGCTTGCGTGAACATCTGCGCGGCGAGCTTGCCGTTTTCCGCGGCGATGAAGATGCGTCCGGCCTCTTCGAAGAATGTGGGAAGGAAGTGCGGCGCGCTGTTGTCGAGTTTGTCGGCCAACTCATCGACTGCCTCTTTGAACTTCTTGGGCTTGCTGGCGGCGTATTTGCCCGCGCGCTCCAAGTCGGCGACGAGGTTGAGTGCGTGATGAGCATTCTCGGGGTCGTTGAGGATCGGCCAGGCGGGAAAGCCGATCGCCCGCCGCCGAATGTGGCCCACGTTCACGCGGCCGGCCGGCTCGAGCCCGATGACTCCGAGCGCCAATTCTTCGGCTTCTGCCAGTGGCTCGGGCGCGAGCTGGACGATTGTGCGGCCGGAAAGCGCTGCGTGAGTGAATGACGATGCCACGAGCGGCACCGAGTTGTCCGTCGCGTGCTCAGTGATGCCCCCAAGATTGAGGCGTGTGCTGTCCTCCAATGTCATCGGCGACCCCTACGGTTTGTTTCCAACTCCTCGAATTGCGGCGCATCGTCGCCTCGGGAGCGCTCCCAGCAGGCGGCGAACCATTCTGTCGGCGGTAGGGGTGCGACGGCCACCCAGAGGAGTGGCTCGGCCTTGCTGCGCGCGCCCTTCTTCAGGATGCCGAATGGCTCCGTCTTCCACGTTTCGATTGGCAGGTGCGGAGGCTGTCCTTCCGTCCAACCGCCAGGCAAGAAGTATTTTCTCTTGGCGCGGGACCGCTTGGCTTCAACGACGACGCCCGCATCGACCAATTCCGTGCCGGCGTTGGTGATGTCGGCTTTCTTCCAGCCGTTCCAACGGCGCACATTCGCGTCCGTCGGGTCCGGCCAGGCAAGAAGCTGCAGGTAGTACACGGCGGCATTCTCGCTGACGTTCAACGTGGAGGCCACTTCTCCGATGAGCTCGGGCACGGCGGCGCGCGGATCGTGCGGGTCGCCGTCGCCTGGTTCGCGCAGCCACGTGGCGTAGGCAGACAAGCTGCCCTGCAAATACAGTTTCAGCGCCCAGAGGTCATCTGTGGATGTGTCGCTTATGATGGCAATGTCGAGGGCCTGTTGCAGATCAGGATCATCTGCGTCGGTGATGTCGCTCACATCGACGCTGATCGAGGTGGCGCCGGGCCAGGATCCTTCTATGCGGGTGAAGCGCCCCGACTGGTAGATCGGATCGTCGGGGTCGTCGAATCTTCTGATGGGCAGGTTGAGCCTGCGGGTGGTATCCCAGTACGACCCCAGAACGCCGAGGTGAAGATCTTGCCGCTTTTCAGGGGACTCGTGCAGCTTCTCGGCGACATCGGCTAAGTTGCCGCGGACCGGGTCGGACATGTCCAGCTCGTTGGCCAGCCAGAGCACCGATTCGACCCTCGAGTCCCAGTAGTCCTCGTGTTTTCCGTCGAGGACGTTGAGAAGGGTTTCTGTGGAGAGGCGCTCCGGCTTTCGCTCCGCGATGTCTGCCGGCAGCTGCAGGGGAGCAGCCGGACCATGTTCGGACCAGTACTCCGCCATCGCCTGAACATCTAGACCGTTGTCCAGGACAGATTCAGCATTCTCGGGAATGCCAGCGGCGAGCACGCGCAGGAAATACTCGTCGAATCTGCTCATCCTGCGTTTCGCTTCTTTCGCCTCGGCGACCTTGATTCCCATTGCCGTGCGCACGTCCTTGGGCATGAAATTGGCCTCGTAGACGTGGAAGTTCGGGAATCCGGCCGTGATCAGATGCGCTTCAACAACAGGAGCTCCGCTGGCCGCTGCGAAAGCTTCGCCGGGCTCAGGCGACCACGGTTGCGGGCCGTTGTCGCGGAGACGCTCGATGAGGGCGTCGAAGACGGGCTCGAGATCTGTGCGGGACGGTGTGATTTCCCGCCGGTTTTCAAGCTCGAGAGCATGGCCGTCGATGGTGATGGGGTCTCCTCCGTCGGCACGCAGGACCATGAACCTGTTCCCGTAGTGCTGTCCGCCGGGCAACGTCAGCGGCGGGAATTTCGTGTGGATTTCTCGGTAGCGTCCGTTGTCCAACAGCTGGTCGATGATCAGATGCTCAGCCGATAGCAGGTTCGTATCCCGCAGCAGGACCCACAGTTCTTTGAGAGCTCGGATCTCTTCAAGTGTCCGGCCCGGCATTGCAGCGAGCGCGAGCAAGGAGTCGGCGCAGCCGAGCAGCTCCATCCAGTTGTTTTCACTGACGTACCAGGAATCCGGCTTCGGCGGCAGTTCTCTGTCGGTCAAGCCGAGCCGTGCTGCCCCGTGCCAGACGTTGAGCGCATCAAAATCGTCCCACCGGTGGACCATGGCCGAAAGGAGAATTCCATTGTGTTTTTGAATTGCAAGCGTTCTGGTCACAGCAACATCCGGTGATATCCCAACCTCCGGCCACGACTGCGCCAGGGCTGCGGCATGCTGCGCGATAGCGCGGTTCACCATGTACTCATCGATGTCCAGCAGTTGTTCCACGGTATCGGCCAGATCATCGTCGACGTCGAAATTAGAACAGCGCTCAAGCACCATGCGCAGGTCATCGGCCGTGATCTCGCGCAGCTTCGCGCTGGCCTCGAGGTCACGGTGCCTAGTGTGGTGCCACCACATCGCGCTGTTGAACTCGAGGCCGTAGAAACGGGTGGGCATACCATCCGCCGGGTCGATAATCCATGTGTCCCCTGCCGATCTCGCGAGAAGGCGTGGCTGTCCGTCCGGCAGTCGGATGACACCGAAGACCGTGCGGGCGAGCGCGCCCGTCACTGTGAACTCGGTGCCGTCCGCGTCGACAATGAGGGCGAAGTCCGGGTCGCCCTTCCGGTTGAAAACCGCGTGCCGGTGGTAGCCGTCTGCTGTGGAAAACGGGGACTTCTCCGTCTCCTCGCAAACGGGCCGCAACTGGGAGGTGAGAGGATTGAACTCAAGGTCGGGGTGGCGGCGGCACTGCTGATCAAACCAGTCGGGCATGGATTCGCGACCGAGAGCGCCTGTGTCGGGGTCAATCTCGACGATCTTCTCTAAGTCATTGAGCACCCAGAAACGGTCATCTTCAACGAAGATCTGCCTGGTGTTGAAGCTCCATACGGGCTGGTCAGGGCGTACGACCACATTCTCTCCGAGGAGACGACCACCGGGAACAGGGACAGAGGCCGCGAGACCTGCAGCGTGGGAGAAATGCGACACCTTGATATCTAACGGTTCACGCGCACCGGACCAGCTGATTTTGGTCCCGTTCGCGGAACGGTCCCGCGTCACAATAGCGATGTGGCCGTCGGCTTCGGCGACTCCCGCGATCGGTTCACCAGTCCAATTCTGAATCTCGGTGGTGGACTCGCCGACGACAAGAGCAAGTTGCTTGTCGTTGTGCACCACGACTCCGGGCCAACAGTCCTTCGCTGCGACCCAGTTATTCGGGTCACTTTCGTATTTTTCCCCGTAAGCAACCTCGAACTCAGGCCAACCCAGCTCTTCTAGCAGGCCGCGGCGCAGAGTCTCCGCCAACACCTCGGCGAGGTCACCGTGGTATGTCCGCACGCGGTCGAGCAGGCCTTGGATCTCGGCATCGTCGACGAATTCGAAGTGGCGGACGTAGTCGGTCACCTCGGTCAAACGATCTGCCGTCGGTGGTGCCGATTCAAGGTATTCGACCCGTTTAGCGAGCAGCTCGACCACCACGGGGTGGAGGTGGGGGTCGGTCGCGATGACGGCGATCTCGTCGGAGTGTGCAAGCGCCCGTTCGATGCCTTTGAACAGGTATTTCCGGAGTTGTTCGCTGGCAGCAACGTGGGGTAGCGGAGCCCGATGCTCGTTGCCCGCCCAGGTTTTGAGGTCGATGTAAGCCAGGGCAACATAGTTAGTGA
>ERZ1031113.279-NODE-279-length-14030-cov-6.980608_pt1 | contig 14030 bp, 15 predicted proteins | sample MGYA00518225_ERZ1031113 | MGnify/ENA primary metagenome ERZ1031113 (study PRJEB33718, sample SAMN03159751) | human skin metagenome | collected 2014-05-20 | study: EMG produced TPA metagenomics assembly of the PRJNA266117 data set (Human skin bacterial metagenome...
AGCTTGCCCACCGGAACCAGAGTCTCAATATCCCGACACCCCGCATCACGATTATCCGGCGCATTCGACTCACGCATACCGTAAGCAAGCAGACCAAGGTTGGCCTGCTCCGGCAGAGAATTCACCAAATCATGCGACGCCTTCTTCGCCGCATCCATACGCGTACCACCATCAACATCCCGCTCAGCCATCGACCACGACGCATCCAACACCAACGCAGCCTTACTATCCACCGTCGCCTCATTCGAACCAGACGACTCCGACGATGACGACGACTCAGTACTCGACTCCGCAGCCGAACTGGACTCACTGCCCCGCTGCGCTACCGCATCACCCGGAGCAACAAGCCCCCACACACCAAGCAACGCAACAACAAACAACACCGAAACAAAACTCAACGAAAACTTGCGCGACGTATCCATAATCCTCAAAAACTCGGAAACAAGAGGGCAGGTGTCCAAGAAAATAACTTTCCCGAATGAACCTACGGTAAATCCTAAACACAGCCTGTGCCACGCATCACAGGAATTATTGGGGAGTTGAATGACTGACACATAGAGAACGCCCCCGTCGCGAGCATGATGCTCATTGCGACGGGGGCGTTGAAAGCCTTAGCGTTTAGCCCTGACGAGCCTTGAAACGCGGATCCTTCTTGTTGATCACGTAGACCTTACCGCGGCGGCGGACAACCTGAGCGCCCGGCTTGTTCTTCAGCGACCGAAGGGACTTACGGACCTTCATCGGGCGCTCCTTTCTACTCGTTAATGTTCCGAGTGGCCACCGCGACTCCACCTCAATACGAGCAGGTGGCGGCGGACAATCGTTTCTTTCCTCGGCGCACCGTGAAGCGGCGCTGCCGTGCAACGGGAGTCAATGCTACCTGACCGGCCCCGCAGCACCAAAACGGCCCAAACTCACGGTTATCTTTCCGCGCTACGATAGCGGACATGTCTCACGAGTCCGACTCCGCCCCTGACAGCTTGCCCGAGAACCCGTCCCACGACGCGATCGGCGCGACGCAGCAAGAGATCATCGCTGCGCTCGGCGTGAAGCCGTTCATCGCGCCCGCCGGCGAGATCGCCCGGCGCGTCGACTTCCTCGTCGACTACTTGGAGAAGACAGGCGCGAAGGGGTTCGTCCTCGGTATTTCGGGCGGACAGGACTCGACGCTGGCGGGCAAGCTCGCGCAGCTCGCGGTGGAGAAGACCCGTGAGCAGGGCCGCGAGGCCACGTTCGTCGCGGTCCGTCTCCCCCACGGCGTCCAAGCGGACGAGGACGACGCGCAGCTCGCACTCGACTTCATCCAGCCGGACCAGCGCGTCACAGTCAATATCGAGCCCGCGACGACGGCGCTCGCGGGCGAGATCGCGAGCAGCCTCAGCCAAGAGAAGCTCGGCGACTTCAACAAGGGCAATGTCAAAGCACGCATGCGCATGATCGCCCAGTACGCGATCGCGGGCGAACTGAGCTTGCTCGTCATTGGCACCGACCACGCAGCGGAGAACGTTACAGGCTTCTTCACCAAATACGGCGATGGCGCAGCCGACCTCGTCCCGCTCGCCGGCCTGAACAAACGCCAGGGCGCGCAGCTTCTCGCCCACCTCGAGGCCGATAAGCGCCTCTACGAGAAGGTGCCCACCGCCGACCTCGAAGAGGACCGCCCGGCGCTTCCCGACGAGGAGGCGCTCGGCATCACCTACGCCGAGATCGACGACTACTTGGAGGGCACGCTTATCGACGCCTCGTCTGCCGCCCGCCTCGAGCACCTCTGGTCGGTCGGCCAGCACAAGCGGCACCTACCACCCGGCCCAGCCGAGACCTGGTGGCTCTAGCGCGAAACTGGCCGTGGATGCGAATTAGGGTTGCCGACCCATCAGCTCGTCCATCCAGGACTCGTCCTGCTCTTCCGCACGGAATTCTTCGGGCGTGATCCCGGCTCTCTCGATCGGCTCCCAATCGGCCGAGAAGGGCTTTCCGCACCCTGACACAACACCTTGCTCTATCAGCCGGTCTAATGCCCGCGTCCCCCGAGTCTGATCGTCTCCCATTACACCCACCCCTTGTTGGCTTCGATTCCGCAGTTTCTAATTTCGACGTTAGCCACAGGAAATTTTCCCGTCAACGGCATTAGCCGACGACGCGCAGCGTCTCCTCCGCTGCACGGACCAGCGCAGATCCGTAGCTGGGGCCGTGGGTGTAGGCATGGACGGCGAGCGGGTGAAGTTGGTGGATCGGGATGCGCCGCTCCCAGTCGCCGCCGGAAGCATCGCCGAGGGAGGAACCGGCGGCAAGGTAGCCGTCGATAAGCGCGCTTAGGTGCGGTGCGCCGAAGAGCTCGAGCATCGCGATGTCCGTCAGCGGGTGGCCGCCGTGCGCGGCCGGGTCGATGAACCGTGGGCCGGAGGTGGAAAACAACAGGTTTCCCGCCCAGAGATCGCCGTGAATGCGTGCGAGCGGGGCGTCCTCGTCCTCTGCGAGTAGCGCATCGCACGCGCGCTGGACTGTCGCTAAACCTGCTTCGTCCAGGTTGCCCCGCCTGTGGGCTTTCTCCGCGAACGGCAGGACGCGTTGCTGGGTGTAGAACTCCGCCCAGCGTTTCGTCGGCGTGCATTCCTGCTGCGCACGGCCGATGAAATTGGGGCCATCCCAGCCATCGGCAGGCGCCCCGAACGCATCCGCCCCCATCGCGTGAATGGCTGCGAGCTCGCGGCCGGCCTCCTTGGCGGCGTCGGCACTCGGGCGGGCGCTGTCGACGCGCTCGATGGTCACCGTGTTGGCATCTTCGTCGAGGTCTAAAACCTCCACCACCGCATCAGAGCCCTCCCGCAACCAGCGCAGGTACGCCGCTTCCGCTGCTGCCGCGCCCGGCGCGCTGCCCTGCTTGACGAAGACGTCTGCCTTAGACATCGACACCTTCCAATTCGAGTAGGAAACGCTTCGTCTCGGAGCCGTCGCGGTAGCCGCCTAAGCCCCCGTCCGCGCGCAGGACGCGGTGGCACGGGACCAGCAGCGGCAGCGGGTTATTCGCACACGCCCCGCCGACCGCGCGCACGGCCTTCGGATTGCCGACCTTGCCGGCGAGCTCCCGGTACGTCGTGGTCTCCCCGTACGGCACGCGGGCGAGCTCGCGCAGGACACGTCCGCGAAAGTCGGTCGCGAACCGGTAATCCAGCGGCACCGTGAACTCGCGGCGGCGTCCCGCGAAATACTCCTTCAACTGGTGTGCGGCGAGCGGGACCACAGCGTGCGCCCCGATTCGGTCGCGTTCGGCCTCGATCCCGTCGGACTCGAACAGCACCTTCGCAACCCCCGCCTGCGACACCACCAACCCGATCTGGCCGATCGGGGACTCGATCTGGTGGAACTGCAGCTCGTCCATGGCCCCCACGGTACTTAGCTTCCCGCTTACGCGCTGCTCATGCACGCTTCCTAATATGCACTCTTCCCAGCCATGTGTCGTATATCACTGTTACGGTGGCGGTTATGAGCACCCCCAAACGATTCTCCGCATTGACCGTCACCGCACTCACGGTCTTGTCAGTGCTCGAGAAAGTCGACGCTGCCCTAGATACTCTGAAATAGCCACCCACGCTCGCCGCCCCCATCCCACAACCAAGAATCGAGCAGTCCATTGAATGTGCGCACAACCCTGACCGGCATTTCGCTCAGTCTCGCCGCGGCTGCGCTCGTCGCGTGCGGAACATCTGAACCATCGACCATCGAGGGCACCAACCCGCCTATCGACGCCGCTGTCTGCAACGGCGACACCTCATGCGAGTCCGACATGCGCGAACTGAGCCACAAGCTCGAGCCCTCCGACGACGCGAACGATGACGGAATCATCGACCAGGAAGAGCTGGACGCGGCGCGGAAGAGACTGGACGAGGAGGAAGCAGCTGCGTCGGCAAGGGAGGCCGCTTCCGCGTCTTCAGCTGCCGCAGCTTCGTCGAGCCGCGCCGAGGCAGAGGCTTCTCAGTCCTCCGAAGCAGAAGCTGAGCGCTCCGAATCTGAGCGCTCGGAAGCCGAGAGCAAGGAAGACACCGAGAGCGAACCTGCTCGCGAACAAGAAGACCAGGAACCCGCCCCGGAGCCACAGGAAGAGCAGTCAGAGCAGGCCCCGCAGGAGTCGCCGAAAAACCAAGGTCCGCCGCCACTCGAGTGGGCAACCTTAGGTCCGTACGACAGCCTGTCCGCCTGCGAAGACACCCGCGCCAAGTGGCCGGTCAACTCCCACCCCTGTTACACCGGCCCCGACGGAAAAGCCTATTTCGAAGGCCAGCGCCAAGCTTTGCAGTAAAGCTTGTAGAGGGAAGAGGCAGGGCCCACCGCCCCCAGGTATCCACAACAGTGCGCCGGTATAGAAAGGCCCCTCACGACAGGAGTGCCGTGATGCCGTCGGAGAGAATCTCGCGTGGGCTGATGTGGTGCGTCGCGTGGAGCCGCGCATAGGTAGGAGCTTGGTCAGGGTCAATGGCGACACGCTTCTCGTCAGATGCCACGGGGGAGGTCAGGGAGGCGCCGATCACCAGGTTGGATAATCGGTAGGCAGTTCCCAGCGGATCCGGGGTACCCGCTTGTTCGAGCAGGACGCACATCCGCTCGGAAAGGGCCAGGTACGCCGGGCCCCTGGGAGCGCGCATACCGATGACCTGACCGGCCCACCGGTGGGTCGTGAGGTGCGCGTAGAAGGCGTGCATCAGGGCAGGCAGGTCGGCGTGGCGGATCGACTCGGACATCACGGGATCGTCTGAAAGCGCTGTGTCGAGGGCGAGGTCGAACAGATCGTCGACGGATTCGACGCGGGAGTACAGGCTGGCTGGAGCGACACCCACCTGTTGCGCCACAGATCGCAGGGTGAGGGCCCTCAACCCGCCTTCGTCCAGCAGCCTTACCGATGCCCTCGCAACCTCGACGATGTCCACTGCGCGGAGGCGTTGCACAGGTTTGCGGTGTTCCCAGTAGCTCACCCCACCAACCTAACCAAACACGCTTCAGTTAGCTATCCAATCTATGTTAGGTTTACCGCATGCTGGATGCCACCACCCTCCCGATCACCTTTGAGAACACTCGCCTACGCCCCCTCTCTGAGCTGGACGCAGACGCGTATGCAACCGGCACTAAGGATGAAGCGGTGCGGCGCTTCGGCCACCTGCCCGAGTCCGACTACACCCCCGAGTCCGTGCGACGGATGATCCGCGAAGAGGTCGCGGCGGGTATGTCGTCAGGCACGCTGGCAGTCCTCGCACTTGCCGACGCCGAGACGGACCGGTTCGTGGGCTCCTTGGTGCTCTTCGACGTCAGCTCCGAGGCTGCCGAGGTCGGGTTCTGGATTCATCCGGATGCGCGGGGAGCAGGGCACGCTCGTCGGGGCCTGGAGTTGGCATCGCGCTTCGCACGCAACAGTGGACTGCGAACCTTAACCGCACGCACCCTCCCGGAGAACAAGGCCTCCCAGCGATGCTTGACGGCCACAGGGTTCCATGAGGTCGAGCGATCCGTCGGGACCACACCCGCAGGACAGCACGAGGAGTTGATCCACTACCGGCGCGATCTCCAGCCCACCGCCCAGTGGCCGTTGGCGACGGAGCGGCTTCGGCTCCGTCCACATAACGCCGACGATGCCGAATGGCTTCACGAGCTTTACTCGCGACCCGATGTTGCCCGCTACCTGCTGGACGAGCCATGGACCGCGGAAGTCACCCGCGAAAAGCTCGCCGATCGGCTAGCGAAGACTGACATCGATGGCGAGACTGGCGCGCTTGCGCTGGTCATCGAGCATGACGGCGTCCCGATCGGAGACATCGCGTTGTGGCTCACCGATCACGAGCACCGTCAAGGCGAGATCGGGTGGGTTCTCGACCCGGCGCACGGTGGGCAAGGTTTCGCCAGCGAAGCCGTCCGAGCAGTACTCGCCCTCGGGTTTGACCACTACCGGCTCCACCGCATCACCGCGCAGATGGATGCCCGAAACAGCGCCTCGGCAGCACTGGCTCGTCGTGTCGGGCTCCGGCTCGAAGCACATCACGTCCAGGACTGGTTCAGCAAGGGCGAATGGACCGACACCCTCATCTTCGCGCGACTTGCCTCCGAGCACATGTGCCAATGATCGGGAGTCTGACTTTCATGCACCCTGTACGCGGCTCCCAAATCTACCGCGCTCTGACGACGTAGGTGAGTCACTGTGGATCATCAACATGTACCCCCTGCCATGACTGGCCTACTGCTCGGCACCGGGACGCTCCGACACCGCCGGAGGCGAGTCACCGCAGAAACAAAACTGCCCCGCCATTAGGCGGGGCAAGTTTCGATTTGCTCATCTTACGTGGAGCTAACGGGATTCGAACCCGTGACCCCCACACTGCCAGTGTGGTGCGCTACCAACTGCGCCATAGCCCCGTTGCTTCAGCGGGGGTTCCCGCGAAGCGACTTCGATAAATATACACCGGGCTACGAGCGAGACCAAAATCGCTCGCAGCCAGCGGTTTTAGCTAGCGAGGAGATCGTCGATCCAATTTTCGAGCGGATTGGATTCGACGTCCTTGCCGTCGACAAGCACGCGCGGGGAGGAAAGCTCGCCGGTCTTGTCCACGAGGCTCTTCTCGTTGGCCTCGCCGAGCTCCTTGGCCTGATCCATGTACTCGCTTTTGCGAATCGCCTCGACCGCACCCTTGGAGGCGCCGACGCTCTTTGCCATGTCAGCAAGCTGATCCGGGGTGACACCAGCCAGGCTCTCTTGCTCCTCGAGCAGCGCCTTGCGCAGGTTCCAGTAGGGCTCGACCTCGCCCTTATCCACGAGAGCCAGCGTCGCGGCAAGGGTGTTGGTGGAGTGACCGGCCTCGTACCTCTCACCGGTGCCGTCGCGGAAGGTCATCGGGTGAATGTGAACCTTCAGCTCGCCGGCCTTGATCTTCTCCAGCATCTGCTCGTCGGTCTTCTTCGCCAACACGCCGCAGTAGTGGCAGCCAAAGTCCTCATAGAGGGAGGCTTCCTTCGCACCGTCGCTGTTCTCGCCGGACAGCGTGACGGTGTTGTCCGCGAGCTCCATATTCACGCCGTCGACGGGCTCGACATTCTCGGCGATGCGGTCAGCGATCGCACCGCGGCCGTTGTACACGATCAGGCCGATCACCAGAGCGCCGACGAGCAGCAGCGCGAGGATCGCCCAAAGGAAGCCCTTGCCGCCGGAGGAATTCGGGTTGACCACCTTGGTGGATCCCTTAGCGGATTTCTTGGTGGTCGACTTAGAAGAGGAAGTCACAGTGCATCACCTTATGTATTCGAGGTCGAGCTGTTTCACCGGAAAAGCTTACGGGTACAGCGCGAATTTCTTAAACGGGCGGTAGATCATGAACAACGTCACGGCAATCAGGCCAATATCGCGGACGATGGCCCACAACAGGTCGCCGCCGGTGCTGTTCGGGTCTGGCGCGAAGCAGCCGCAGTCGATCTGCAGCCCGCGGGCATAAGCGGACGTGAGGCCGATGACAAAGAGAACGAGCACACCGAACGACACCCAACCAGCGGGACGAATTTTAATGCCCAACAGCAGGATCAAACCGCCGGCGAGCTCGAGCGGGCCGATGAGGTGAGCCAGCAGGCTGGACCAGTACGGAGTGAAAATCTCGTACGCTTCAATGCTTTGCGTCACGGTGAAGTGCTTGCCCAGCTTCGTGGTTCCAGAGACAATCCACATCGCGGCAAGCCCGAAGCGCACGAGCGCGGAGAGCACGTCAAGCACGCGTTTGCTTGACGACGTCTCCCCTGCCCCCGGCTCCCCGTCTTCCCGGGTGTCAGCCTCTGTCACCTGCACATCATGTTTAATTGCCACCTCAACGACCTTAGTCGATGGGCGAAGCGCCGAGAAGCTTCTCGCTGTGAGGTTCCCGTCACCTCCCTGTGGCGGGAACTACTCCCCGAGCACGGCGCTGACGACGTCTTGGGCTTCCTGCTGCACCTGTTTCAGGTGCTCTTCGCCCTTGAATGATTCGGCGTAGATCTTGTATTTATCCTCCGTACCGGACGGGCGCGCAGCGAACCATGCGTTGTCGGTGGTGACCTTCAGGCCGCCGATCGCGGCGCCGTTGCCGGGCGCTTCGGTGAGCTTGGCAGTGATCTCGTCGCCGGCGAGCGTGGTTGCCGTGACCTGGTCCGGGGAGAGCTTCTTCAAGATGGCCTTCTGCTCACGGTTCGCCTCCGCGTCGGTGCGGGCGTAGACCGGAGCGCCGAACTTCTCTTCCAGTTCCGCATAGCGCTGCGACGGTGTCTTCCCCGTCACCGCGGTGATCTCAGCGGCGAGCAGATCCATGATCAGGCCGTCCTTATCGGTCGACCAGACGGTGCCGTCTTTCCGCAGGAAGGATGCACCGGCGGATTCTTCGCCGCCGAAGCCGACCGAGCCGTCGATAAGCCCGGGCACGAACCACTTGAAGCCGACGGGCACCTCGACGAGCTTCTTCTCCAGCGATGCCACCACGCGGTCGATCATCGAGGACGACACCAGGGTCTTGCCCACGGCGGTGTCAGCGCCCCAGCCGTCGCGGTGGCTGAACAGGTACTCGATGGCCACGGCGAGGTAGTGGTTGGGATTCATCAGGCCTGCATCCGGGGTGACGATGCCGTGGCGGTCCGCGTCCGCGTCATTGCCCGTCGCGATGTCGTATTTCTCGCGGTTCGCGACCAAGCTCGCCATGGAATTCGGCGAGGAGCAGTCCATGCGGATCTTGCCGTCGCTATCCAGTGTCATGAACCGCCACGTCGCATCCACAGCCGGATTGACCACCGTCAGGTCGAGCTTGTGGGCCTCGGCGATCGCGCCCCAGTAGTCGACGCTGGCACCGCCCATCGGGTCCGCACCGATGCGCACGCCAGCTTCCCGAATCGCGTCGATGTCCACGACATTCGGCAAGTCAGCAACGTAGGTGTCCATGAACGGATACTTGCCGGCGCGCTCGTCGAGCACGCCTGTCACCGGTGTGCGCTGCACGCCCTCCAACCCATCGGCCAGGTAGTTATTGGCGCGCCCCGCGATCCAGTCCGTCGCATCCGTGTCCGCCGGGCCACCCGACGGCGGGTTGTATTTGAAGCCGCCGTCGCGCGGCGGGTTATGGGACGGGGTGATCACGATGCCATCGGCACGCTTCGGGTCGGTGCCGGTCACGCCGCCAGTCAGCTTCGCATTGTGCGCCAGGATCGCATGCGACACGGCGGGGGTGGGAGTGTAGCGCCCCGCGGCGTCGACAAGCACTGCGATGTCGTTCGCGATGAGGACCTCAAGCGCGGAGACCATCGCCGGCTCGGACAGCGCGTGCGTGTCGCGGCCGATGTAGACCGGACCGCCAATCGAATTCTCGCGGCGGTAATCCACGATCGCCTGCGTCGTCGCCCAAATGTGCTGCTGGTTGAACGCGTTATCCAAGCTCGACCCGCGGTGCCCCGACGTGCCGAAAGACACCTGCTGGTCCGGGTCCGCCGCGTCGATGTCGCGCGTGTAGTAGGCGGTGACCACCTCCGCGATATCGATCAAATCCTCGGGGCGTGCTGGCTGGCCTGCTCGCTCATGCGCCATGGCGTGAAAGCTCCTTTTTCGGTGTGCGTGCTTGTCAATCGTCGGGGGTCACTATCCATCTTCCCCTGACTTTCACGCGCCCGCCATCTATGTGCCCCCTGCGTGCGGCGCTCCCCCATTCCGCGTGCGCACACACCGTGGGCTACCGTGAAAGCGTGGTGAACACGGCATTCAAGGAAGCTCTCGCGATCGGTTTCGGCGCGTCTTTCGGCGCGCTCGCACGCTTCGCATTCACCCCGCTCATCGCGCCGGAGCCGCCGTCCGAGATCGTCATCATCTTCGTCATCAACGCGATCGGCTGCTTTCTCATGGGCTTCTTCGACCCGGGCCCGTTCTGGGGCCGCGGCATGATCGGCGGCTTCACCACGTTTTCCGCCGTATCATTTTTGGCCATGCAGTCCAGCGCGTTCATCGCGCTCGTCTACATGGTGAGCACCATGCTCGTCGCGCTCGCAGCGTGGGAGCTGGGAGACGCTTTACGACGCCGCCGCTCCCCCGAGGTCGCCCCATGACCCAGTTGAATCCCCGCACCCCGCAGTACCAGGGCCCCGAAGGTGTTGTCGGCAGCCACTTACTGGAAGCGTTGAGCAGCAGCGAAGGCCTGAAAACAATCGCCCTGCTTTTCATTCTCGTCGGATTCGGCGCATTCCTCGGCGGCATGGCCCGCTCGGCGCTGAGCACACTGCTGCCCGGCAGGCCCGGCACCTTCGCCGCGAATGTTGTGGGCTCCGCCGTCGCCGGTTTCTCCGCTGCGCTGCCTGTGCTGTGGCCCGCGTTCCTCGGCGCCGGATTCGCCGGTGCCGTGTCTACGCTGTCGACGATGGCAAAGGAGCTGGGCGCGCTCGTGCGTCAGAAGCAGTGGTGGACGCTCGCCCGCTATGTTCTGCTCACCTGCACCGTCGGCATCGTCGCCGCATGGTTCGGGCTCAAATACGGGTTGCGTATCATCTCCGCGCTCTGACCCCCGCGCTTATTCCGCGATCGCGTCGAGCGGTGGGGTTTTCGCCGCACGCTGCGCCGGCCACAGCGCCGCGACGATTCCGACGAGCACCGAACCTGCGAGCATCCCGCCGATCAGCGTCCACGGGTAGGCGATATTCTCCAGACCTTGGTCAGCCAACACCGTGAGGAAAGCCCACCCGAGCAAGAGACCCGCGCCCACGCCCAACAGGGCGCCGAACACAGCAATCTGGACCGACTCCAGAATGATCATGGTGCGCACCTGACCGCGCTGCGTGCCCACCGCGCGGAGCATGCCGATCTCCTGCCGGCGCTCAATCACCGACAGGGTCAGTGTGTTGATGATGCCGAGAACCGCGATCACCACCGCCAACGACAGCAGCGCGTAGAGGATGTACAGCATCTGGTTGATCATCTGCTGCGCCTGACCGCCGAGGTCCTCCGGGGAACGGACCTGCACCACGATGTCGTCGTGCACCGCCGCCTCGAGGTTCGCACGCAATTCATCCTCGCTGACAGAACCGTCGCCGTTCACGCCCACCATGAGCACCTTGAAGCTCTCCGGAGGCATGAGCTGCTCCACCGTCTTCTGCGATAAGACCCAGGACACGAAGAGCTGGGAGTCCTCGAACAGGCCCGTCACCGTGGCTTCCGCCTCGGGCGCGCTCTCCCACCCGGGCGCAGCGATGGTCACCGTGTCCCCGACGGCCAGGCCCTTCTCGGAGGCGAGGGAGGCGGGGAGGAGAACGCCGCCGTCGATAAGCGAAGAGCTGCCCTCCGTCATGGTCAGCGCGACGAGCTCGCCCGGGTCGCCCGCGATGACGTCCGTTGCTCCTACCGGTCCGAACTGGTTGCTGAATTCGCCGTTCACCGTCACGCGCGCTTGCGTGTACGAGACGACCTCGCCGGCGCCGTCGACGTCCTTGACGCGTTCCGGCAGGTCGTTCGGGATGGGGAACGTGCCCAGCTGCGGCCCCTGTAGAATCATGTCCGCTTCGACGTCGTTTTCTAGCACGTCGTCGACGGAACGCTCCATCGTGGACCCCAGCATGCCGATCGCCGTGACCAGCGCGATGCCCAGCATGAGCGCGAACGCCGTCGCTGAGGCGCGGCGCGGATTGCGCTTCGAATTCGTCGCCGCGAGCGAGCCCACCGCACTGAACGGCGCGCCGATGATCCGGCCGAGCACCGGCACCACCGGCAACGACAATGCAGGCCCAGCGAGGAAAAGACCGACAATGATCAGCACCGCTGCAGCGCCAACCAACGCCGCGCGGCGTCCCGTCGAACCGTCGTCCCACATCACGCCCCATGCAAGCAGAGCTCCGCCCGCAGCGAGAAGCAGCGTGCCGAATACCGTCCGCGCAACAAGCGGCTGCGGAGCCGCCGACTCGCTCGACCGCATCGCCTCGACCGGCTCAACGCGGCCGGCGCGGCGGGCAGGAGCCCACGCCGACAGCACCGTCACCACGGCGCCCACGACGATCGGCACCACGACCGCGCTGACGGACAGGCCCGATCCGGCGCCCGGCAGCCCCATCCCCTTGGCGTCCATCACCGCGCGGATCACCGCCACCAAACCTGCGCCAGCCACGACACCCAGCGCTGATCCGAGCAGACCGATGAGCAAGGACTCCACAACGACGGAACGAGTGATCTGCCCCTTCGACGCACCGAGCGCGCGCAGCAGCGCGAATTCCTTCGTCCGCTGCGCCACGATCATCGAGAACGTGTTGGCGATCAGGAAGGTGCCCACCAACAAGCCCACGAGACCGAAAGCAGTCAGGAAATAGCTAACGAAGCTCAAGCCTTGGCGGATCTGCTTGGAGAGGTCGTCGGCAAGCACGGAGCCCTCTTTGACCGTGAGGTCGCTGTGTTCCTGCGCGATACGGTCCTTAAGCTGCGCCGGATCGGTGCCCTCCGCCGCCTTGAGCGTGAGACCCGGAACGTACCGGCCGTTCGTGTAAAACTCCACAAACGCGCTCTCCGGCACCTTCACCATCAGCGAAGCTGCCCGGTCGAGCTCATCGGTGTACAGACCCGTCACCGTCATCTCGTGGCGGCCCTCAGGGTCCACGACGATGATTGTGTCGCCCACCGCGATGCCGTAATTCTCCGCGCCCGCCGCATTCAGCAGCGCCTCACCCGGCATCAATGGACCGTTGCCCTCAGTGATATCGAAAGGCGGGCCCACGACAGCGTCGTCCGGGTAGTACAGGCCCACGCGCGATTCGCCGCCGCCAGTCTGGATCGCATTCGCTTCAGCGTCGGCGACGACCACCGGCTCGGATCCGTCGACCGCAACCCGCGCGACCTGCGGGTCCGCCGCGAGCGACTCCCGTACCTCCGCGGGAACGACCGACTTGCCTTCCGCCGGCTTCACCGCCACGTCGACATCGTCGTACATGCTCGAGACAGCCGAATCGAAAGTGCGCTCGAGCATATTCGTGAACATCAGCGAGCCCGAGATGAACGCCGTGCCCAGAACGACAGCGAGCACCGTGAGCGCGAGTCGCAGCTTGTGGGCGCCGATGTTACGCACCGACACCTTCGTCATCGCGCCCGCCATCAGCCCTCGATTCCGTTCATCGTGGACAGGATCGATTCCATCGTGGGTGCGCGGAGTTCGTCGACAATATTTCCGTCCGCGAGGAACACGACGCGATCCGCGTACGACGCCGCGCGCGCATCGTGGGTGACGATCACGACGGTCTGCTCGTCGCCGTCGACCGCCGCGCGCAGAATCTCCAGGACCTCGCGCGAAGAATTCGAGTCGAGGTTGCCCGTCGGCTCGTCCCCGAAGACGATTTCAGGGCGGCTCACCAGGGCACGTGCGCATGCCACGCGCTGCTGCTGGCCGCCGGACAGCTCGCTCGGACGGTGGCTCAAACGCTTCGCTAGGCCGAGACGCTGGGTGATCTCGTCGTACCACGCGCCATCGACCTTCCGCCCCGCGATATCAGCCGGCAGCGTGATATTCTCCGCCGCCGTCAGCGTGGGCACCAGGTTGAAGGACTGGAAAATGAAGCCCAGACGGTCACGGCGCAGAGCAGTCAGCTCCTTCTCGCTCAACGTCGACAGCTCCGTGCCACCGATCTCCACAGAGCCGGCGTCGAAAGAATCCAGGCCCGCCATCGTATGCATCAGCGTCGACTTACCGGAACCACTCGGCCCCATGATCGCCGTGAATTCATTGCGCGCGAACTCCACGCTCACGCCATCCAGCGCGGTGACCTTCGTGTCGCCGGCGCCATACGACTTCACCAAACTCACGGCGCGAGCAGCAGGAGCATTTCGCTTATCGACGACACCCTCCCCCACCGAATGCTTCCCCATCTCCACACTCTCCTTGTCCGACGCAGGTTTATTGCAACCCGGATTAGTTTACGGAATATATCCGGGCATAGCGAAAGACCCCTAAGGATCGTCATTGTCCTTAGGGGTCCTGCGTGAATTAAGTTTTTGGTCGGCGGTAACTTACTCTCCCACACCCTCCCGAGTGCAG
>ERZ1031113.280-NODE-280-length-13910-cov-7.490364_pt1 | contig 13910 bp, 17 predicted proteins | sample MGYA00518225_ERZ1031113 | MGnify/ENA primary metagenome ERZ1031113 (study PRJEB33718, sample SAMN03159751) | human skin metagenome | collected 2014-05-20 | study: EMG produced TPA metagenomics assembly of the PRJNA266117 data set (Human skin bacterial metagenome...
CACCGGGCTTCATCGAGACCGACATGACCGCCGCTATGCCGTTCGGCCCGCGCGAGGTCGGCCGTCGCCTGAACTCCCTGAACCAGGGTGGCCAGCCGGTCGATGTCGCTGAGACCGTCGCATACTTCTCTGCACCGTCTTCCGTCGCCGTCAACGGCAACACCGTCCGTGTCTGCGGCCAGAACCTCCTGGGAGCGTAAACACAATGACTACTGCTGTAAATCGGGGCAACGACGACAACGACCCCAAGAAGAAGGCCGAAGCAGCCGCCGCTGAAGCCAAGACCGAAGCTAAGGAAGCCGCCGCACAAGCTCAGGACAAGGCTGAAGAGGTCGCTGACAAGGCAGCCGACGCCTTCGAAGACGTGAAGGAGAAGGTCTCGTCCAAGGTCGACGAGCTGACCGATGCCGCCGAAAAGAAGGCTGAAGAGGCGACAGAGTCGAAGGCCGACGCAACTGCGCCGAAGGCAGCCGCCGGATCCACCAACGGCAACGGCACCCGCCAGTACGAGAACCTGAAGTCCATTCCGGACATGAAGGCGATCAACCGCAAGATCTTCGTCAGCGCCATTCCGGGTGTCGGCGGTACCCGCGAGGCGAAGCAGGATCCGACATCGGCAATCCAGGTCAACGGCGTGAAGGTGGATAAGGCCAACCTGGCTGACTACACCAGCGCGACCGGTCTGCGCCTGGGCAACGACCTGCCGCCGACCTACTTCTTCGTCCTCTCCTTCCCGCTCGTCATGGAGTTGCTCTCCCGCCCGGACTTCCCGTACGCGGCGATGGGAGCAGTGCACGTCACCAACGTGATTGAGCAGACCCGCACGCTCAAGGTCGACGACACGTACACCATCCGCTCCCACGGGGAGAACCTGCGTCCGCACCGCCGTGGTCTGCTGGTGGACATCATCACCGAGATCTTCGTCGAAGGCGAGGAGAACGGAGAGCCGGTGTGGCGCCAGACTTCGACGTTCTTGGGCATGGGCGCGAAATTCGCCAAGTCTGCGAATGTCAGCGTGACCACCCGCGCCGAGGATTCCGGCAAGGTCCTGCCGAAGCCGGAGCTGCCGGAGTTCAAGCCGAACGCCCGCTGGCGCTGGACTGGTTCCGACGTCAATGCGTATGTCGAGGCCTCCAACGACCACAACCCGATTCACACCTCCAACCTGGGTGCGAAACTGTTCGGGTTCCCGGCGCGCATCGCTCACGGCATGTACTCCGCCGCGGCTGTGCTCGCCCCGCTTGAAGGCCGTCTGCCTCAGGCTCTGCGCTACTCCGTCGAGTTCGTCAAGCCTGTGGTGATCCCAGCGCAGGTCGCTCTGTGGACCATCAAGGACGAGGACGGTTCGTACGATATCCAGCTGCGCGGCTCCTCTAAGCCGGACAAGCTGCACCTCAACGCGGAGATCACTCCGCTGTAGGCCACAAGCGCTGCCTCGTCAGCCACGCTTTCCCGCCGCTTCCCCGCCACAGGAAGCGGCGGGTTTTCGCGTGTGTGGCACCAATCAGCCGTGGTAGTTCGTGCGGTGTGCGGGCACTTCGTTACTCTAGTGACCATGGCAAAGGACAAGAAGGCAACTGCAGCCGACGCTTCCGCGAAGAAGGAACAGCGCTCGGCGAAGCGCATGAAACGCAAGCAGACCCGTTCCCAGATCTGGCAGGCGTTCAACCTCCAGCGCAAGCGCGATAAGAAGCTGATCCCGCTGATGCTGGCGTCCATCGTCGGCGTAGCGCTGCTCTTCTTCCTGATCGGTCTGCTGTTCGGTGGCGAGTGGTTCATGCTCGTCCCTGGCATTCTGTTCGGCTTCGTGCTGGCGATGTTCATCTTCACCCGCCGCCTCGAGGGCTCCATGTACGAGGAAGTCGGCGACACCCCAGGCGCGGCTGCCTGGACGCTCGAGAACATGCGCAACACGATGGGTATCGTGTGGCTGACCAAGACGGGTATTGCCGCTAATCCGCAGATGGACACCGTCCACCGCGTGGTTGGCAACCCAGGTGTCGTGCTCGTCGGCGAGGGTGACCCCAAGCGTCTCAAGCCGATGATGGAGAAAGAGCGCAAGCGCATCGACCGCCTCGTCGCAGGTGTGCCCATCCACGAGATTCTCGTAGGTTCGGGCGAGGACCAGGTCCCGCCGAAGAAGCTCCAGCGCACGCTGTTGAAGCTTCCGAAGAACTACAGCAAGGACGAGGTTTATTCCGTCAACGCGAAGCTCGAGGCGATGGACAATATCCGCGGCTGCCAGCGCGCCGGCCTGCCGAAGGGGCCGATGCCGCACCAGGCGCAGAATATGGCGGGCATGAACCGCAAGATGCGCCGCATGCAGCAGCGCAAGGGAAAATAAACAGAGTTTCCAGCTAAATCCGCTCGTTAGCCGCCAAGGCTACGAGCGGATTACTGCTGTCCCGGTCGCACGATCGTGCATCCCGCGGCCGTCAGGGTCAACGATCGCCGCGGGGAAGATGAATCCAGTCAAGATGGTGCGCACCGCCGCTCGCCAGAAGCCGACGGTCGCGCCAGGCTTATCGACGCGAGCGACGCCCATCCCCAGCACTGCCATTCCCGGCGTGCGTGCAAAGAGCCAGCCGCTGATGATTCCCAGCAGCAGCCAAAGGATGTACGTCAACGTGGCGGTCCCGCCGAATACGTGGGTATTCATGACGATGAAACCCGCAATGATCCAGCAGATTCCCCAGTCAATGAGAACGCCTCCAGCGCGGCGCATGACTGATGCCATGGCTCCGCTGCCGCTCTTCGGCATGCCGAGGTGCTCCCCTGGCCAGCGTCCGACCATGAAATCGTCGTCGCCGCCTGCGGGACGGGGCGATTGTTTTCCGGCGTTGCCGCCACGCTGCGCATTACCCATGGTCATCAAGGATAGAACACCGCTTTTCTAATCCGAATTCATCTCTTCGGTACACCAGCGGAGACATTGTCCTTCCATGTAACATCGTTGGAAGAACCCAATTTGCACTCAAGGAGTTTTTAACTGTGGGCTTTGAAAATATCCAGGACACGATGAAATTCATCAAGGATGAAGAAGTCGAGTTCGTCGACGTTCGCTTCACCGATGTGCCTGGCATTGAGCACCACTTCAGCATTCCTGCGTCCATGTTCGACGAGGACGCTGTCGAGGAAGGCTTGGCTTTCGACGGTTCGTCGATTCGCGGTTTCACCACCATTGACGAGTCCGACATGATCCTCATGCCGGATCTCGCCACCGCCGCGCTCGACCCATTCCGTAAGGCCAAGACCCTGAACGTGAAGTTCTTCGTCAACGACCCGTTTACGCACGAAGCGTTTTCTCGCGATCCACGCAACGTCGCGCTCAAAGCTGAGGAGTACCTCGCGTCCACCGGCATTGCTGACACGTGTTTCTTCGGCGCAGAGGCGGAGTTCTACCTCTTCGATTCCGTGCGCTACTCCACTGACGCGCACAAGGCTTTCTACGAGGTGGATTCCATCGAAGGTTGGTGGAACCGCGATCGTGAGGTCGAGCACGACGGTTCCCCGAACCTCGGCTACAAGACGCGTTTGAAGGGCGGATACTTCCCCGTCCCGCCGTACGATCAGACGCTCGATGTCCGCGACGACATGACGCTGCGCCTGGCGCAGGCCGGTTTCGAAATCGAGCGGTTCCACCACGAGGTGGGCACTGGCGGTCAGCAGGAGATCAATTACAAGTTCAATACCCTGCTGCATGCGGCTGATGACCTGCAGACTTTCAAGTACATCATCAAAAACACCGCAAAGGAATGGGGCAAGACAGCGACGTTCATGCCGAAGCCGATTGCCGGCGACAACGGCTCCGGCATGCACGCCCACCAGTCCCTGTGGAAGGACGGCGAGCCGCTGTTCTACGACGAGTCCGGCTACGGCGGCCTGTCCGATATCGCGCGTTTCTACATCGGCGGCATTCTCCACCACGCAGGAGCAGTACTGGCGTTTACGAACCCGACGCTGAACTCCTACCACCGTTTGGTCCCAGGCTTCGAGGCCCCGATCAACCTTGTGTACTCGCAACGCAACCGCTCCGCGGCGATCCGAATTCCGATCACGGGTTCGAACCCGAAGGCCAAGCGCATCGAGTTCCGTGCACCGGACCCGAGCGGTAACCCATACCTTGGCTTCGCGGCGATGATGCTGGCCGGCTTGGACGGTGTGAAGAACCGTATCGAACCGCACGAGCCGGTGGACAAGGACCTCTACGAGCTCCCGCCGGAGGAAGCGAAATCCATTCCGCAGGCTCCGACCTCGCTCGAGTCGTCTTTGGCTGCATTGGAAGAAGACAACGACTTTCTTACCGAAGGTGATGTCTTCACCGAGGACCTCATCGAGGCCTACATCAAGCTGAAGGTAGACGAGGAGATCACGCCGGCGCGTCTGCGCCCGACTCCGCTCGAGTACGAAATGTACTTCGACGTCTAAAGCGCGCGCTGCAGCGCCGCACCACCCCGCGCCTCCCGTTCCCGAGGAGGACGCGGGGTTTTCACGTTTCGCACAATCAGCTCAGATGATTACCATATGTTGAGTGACTGATAAGTTCCGCCAACTGCCTCCGCCCGGCCCCGCTTGGGGCGGCAGCCTCATGGGCACGTCGATCGTCGCTCGTCTGCTCGTCGAAAAGAACATGATGGTCGGCGCGGGCATCTTCTCCGCGATCGCCTGCGTGATCCTCGTGGTGCTCGTGTACGGATTCGCGCGCTACCGCCACCCCAGCTTCGAGCGCACGACGATGGCGGAATGGTCAATGTTCTTCATCGGCATCTTGGCGCTCGGCGCAGCGCTTTCCGGCTTGACCGGTGAGGGTGTGTACCGCCTCATCGGATTCTGGATCGGTGCGCCCGTCACGGTTGTCACCTGGGCCATCCAGCTGACGCGTTTCGACGGCACCCCGCGGTTTACCTGGGGCTTGCCTCTTGTCGGACCGATGATTTCGGCCTCCGTCGCCGGTTGGCTCGCCCGCGATTATGGCGAGATGTACCACACCATGGGCACCGTCTTCTTCGCTATGTCGATCCTGACAGCAGTACCGGTCTTCATTCGCGTTTATTGGGCTGCCTGGCACCGGAAGGTCGATCTGCGCGGCCCGAACTCGGCCACTGCATGGGTCCCGCTCGGTGTTGTCGGACAATCTACGACAGCGATGCAGATCCTCTACCCCGGTCCCGTGTCGATCTTCTATGGCCTCATCGCGCTCGGGATCGCCATTCCATTAGCGCTGTTCGCAATGTTCACCTTCTACCCGAACGTCGCGCGGTGGGTCGATTACTCCCCTGCATGGTGGGCATGTACGTTCCCGCCGGGCACGATCAGCATGGGCGGACACCAGCTCGCCCTCGTCAACGGGTCGGAATGGCTCGATGTTGTCGCGCTCAGTATTCCGATTCTCCTCATCGTCCATTGGTCGCTGTGTTCGGGAAGATTCTTAAGCTGGGTCGTGGAAGGACGCCGCCAAAAGGGATAGGTCCCTTCGCGCATTCTTCGGCGAAATTTTCTCAGCGGTTATATATTGGGTCCGTCCGTACAACTGCTCGAAGAAGGCGATAATGACTACTCCGAACATGCCCGGCCCGAACGGCCCCATTGGCAATCACGGCAACCCCGGCCCAGGCTCCCAGCAGTGGGGCAACCAGCAGCAGGCACCGAACGGCCCCGCCGGTGGGCCTTCTGCGGGTTCCACTGCCACGTCGACGAAATCCTCGTCACTTCCTGGGTGGCCGACGTTCGCGGCAATCGGCTTGTTCCTTCTCACCCTGATCAGCAGCTTCTTCCCTATCTTGACGCTGAAGTCGGACGCGGAAGCGCAGCGCGCCCAACTTGAAGAAGAATTCGGCGGCCTCGATCTCAACATCGAAGACATTATTCTCGACTTCACGGTGACCATGAACTGGTGGGCTAGGGCCAAGTTCAAGACTGCCGATTCCAGTCAGATTGCCAAGGAAATCGAGAACGAGTTCTCGAATACCGCCGAATTCGAAGATTTCCAGGTCGTGCTGATCGCATTGACCGCGCTCGTGCTCGTCGCATACGTTTCCGCCATCGTGCTTGGTTTCCTCAAGCTGGAGCGCTTCGGCATCATGGCTGGGCTCGCCGCGGCAGCGTTCCAGGTCATCGCGATCATCGTTGCAGTGCTCAATTACGCCGATGCCAACGATCAACCAGAGATCAAGGATCTCCTGCAGGTGAGCTTTGGTGGCGGTTTCTGGATCTGGGTCCTGTTGGCTATCGCCGCCATCGCAGCATTTGTTTTCGCGCTGATCAACGGCGGATCCAAGAAGTCCCCGAGCGCGCCGGCGTTCGCAAGCTCCGGTCAGCCAGGCCAGCCGCAGGGTTTCGGCCCGGGTCAGCCGCAGCAGCAGGGTTTCCAGCAGGGCCAGCCGTTCTCTCCACAGGGCCAGCCAGGATCGGGGTTCAACCCGGGCCAGCAGCCGGGACCGGGCGCCGGTAACCCGTACCAGCAGTTCGGCCGCTAAACAGCGCCCCTCTTCACCCCGGGCATCCACAGCACGGATGCCCGGGTTTCGTCTTTCCACAGCAAGCTCGCTTATCGACGAATTGACGCAAACTCTTGACGGACTGTTGTGTTTATGCAACACTTTGGATCATGTCCCCAAAGAAGGGTCCCGTTGACCTGATCCACCATCGGGTGCGGGTGCTGCGCGTGGAGAGGGACTTAACTCGTGCGCAGCTCGCGGAAGCGATCGACATCAATATGCCCGACGACATCTACCGGAGGAACCACTCATGACCGCAGCAACGCCGAATACCGCCAAGGCCCGCAACCGCACAATCCATGCGACCGACGCTGCAATTGCCGCAGTGATCCTCTCCGCCGCTCTCCAGTTCTTCCAGCCGGGCATCGCGAACCTGCTGTGGATGCTTGGCGCTCTCGCCGCAGCCGTCGGCACGGTCGCCCTGCGCAAGCAGATCAATGGCGCCGACCTTCCGGGGGCGGAGCTCGACGAGTACGAGCTGCAGCGCCACCTCGAGGCGCGCGAGGACGGCTTCAAGACGGGACTCGTTCTCTCTATCGCGTTCTTCCTCATCTCCGGGCTCGTCGCGCTGGCGTGCCAGCTGTGGGTCGAGCTCGATGCCACGGAGGTCGCCCTCTTCTTCGCCAAGCTGCTCACCGTCCAGATCCTGTGGGTGCCGTTCATGATCGCGCGCTCGTTGGCCGGCAAGATCAACCGGGACGAGCTCATCACCCGCTAAGGGCAGATGAACACAGTGATAAACTCCGGCTATGGGCGCCTACCATCTCCTCGGCCGCACATACCGCCTACCTGCTGATTCAACGCAGGATCCGTCACGGGCTCCAGCCGGAACGCCTCCCCGACCCGCGTGGTGGCGACCACTACTGGAGCTCGTGCTCGCTACCTCGCTGATGATCGGGCTCACTGCCGCGGCGACCGGCCTGTTCTATCTCTCCGAGAAGATCGCGCAGCCGAGCGTCAGCGCTTTCGATGAGTTCTCTTTCGCCGACCGTCCGTACTTGGCCGTCGTGACATTCATCGGCTGGGTCGCGGCCATTCCGGCAGGCTTCATCGCGGCCCGGCTGACCGGCCGCGACCCGCGTGCGCTGTGGTCGACGGAGCGCCGCTTCCGCTGGAAGAATTTCGGTCTCGCTCTCATCCCGGCGCTGATCTTCCTGGGAGGCGAGGGGATCTACGCCATCGTGAATTCTGACCGTTCAGAGATGACAGCCGGGCTGCTCAATTGGGGTGCACTCGCCGTCATTATCGCACTGGCGCCGCTGCAGTCACTGTCGGAGGAGCTCTTCTTCCGTGGCTCGCTGGTCCAGATCATTGGACAGTGGTTTTCCCCCGCTATCGTGGCGTACCTGCTGCCGTTCCTGTTTTTCCTGTCGGGCCACCACTACGGCTGGCGGGGCATGGTCAGCGTGGGGGTCTTCGCGGCCTGCGCGATGTTTCTGACCTACACCACCGGCGGGATTGAGGCGGCGGCAGCCGTCCACGCTGTGGGCAACACTTTCGCCTACGCGCCCGACGCATTCGACGTTGGCGGGGTGAACCTCAATGCAGCGACCACCGCCGATCTGCTCATCTCTGTGGTGGCTACCGTCGCCGCAACAGCCATTGCCTACGTGCTGATCACGCGCCGCACGTCGACATCCACCTCGTAACCGGCAACGAGACCGCGCGAACCGAACTGCCACATCACGGGCGCCTGCTTGCCCACGTCGCCAGGCCACCGCCGGCCGTCGAGCAGCTCCCGCGGTGGCCCGACGTGATCCGTGCCGTAATCAGCGACCCACACGGCGCCGAATTCGGCGGTGCCAGCACCGAGCATCCGCCAGCGCCAATAGCGCGGATACGTGTAGATCCCGGCGACGGGCACACCGCGCGCGGTGAATTCGTCGCGGGCCTGGCGCACGTGGTCGAGGCTGAGTCCAGCGGGTGTCTCACAATCGATCCACATGGGATAGACCTGCTCCCCCATCACCGCACAGGCGGCGTCGACCTGCTCGGCGACCGTAGTGCCCTCCGAAGGGTTGCGCAGGTAGTGGTAGGTCTCGATGGAAAGCCCAGCGCGGCGCGCGTCGTCGATATGCGATGCGTACGTCCGGTCCCGGTAGGTGCCGTCGGTGGTGCGCACAACGACGAACTCGATCCCCTCGGCAGCCGCTTGGACCAGGCTCAGCCCGTCTTGGTGCTCGCTGACGTCGATGCCGATGTGAAATTCCGCGGCCATGAGCTGCTTAGCGCTTAGAGAACCCCATGCGCGGTGTGAAAGCCGCGGGATGCTTGCGCTGCGCGACGGCGTCGGCGATGACGAGACGCCACTTCGGGTCGGTCACCGGCATCTGGGCGATGGAGAACCAGCCGGTCTCGGTGTTCTCGTCGTCACCGACTTCCGGTACGGCGGCGGGATTGTCGGCCTCAAGGCGGAGAGCGACAGACATGTAGGTGGCGTTGTCTCCGTTGGCGTGCACGATAGGGCCGACCGCTCCGACGCCGAGGAGCGCAGCAGCACTGGCGGCCACACCGGTCTCCTCCTCCACTTCACGCTCGGCCGCGTGGTGGGGCTCCTCACCTGGGTCGCAGATCCCCGTCACGGGTGTCCATTCGCCGTTGTCGGAGCGCTTGACCAAGAGAACTTCGGGCACCGCCCACGGCGAGTCGTCGGTGGAATCGCGGAGCACCACGGCGGTGACAGCCGGGATCCACATCAGGTCGGTGCCGATTTTCTTCCGCGTTTCCACGATGAATTCGGGGATGGGCATGTGTGCGCACCTTTCTGTCCGGAAGCGTCAAGCGAGTTCGCCGTCCAAGTCTACGTCCCGCGTCCCCGCGTTAACGGGTGGGTGAACTAACATCATCTTCATTATGAGCACGCAGGTCACCCCACCCACTAGCACGCAGGACACCGAGGACAACGCGTACAGCCGTGTGCCCGCGGGCGCGTTCATCGTGGGTTTCGGGGCGTTAGTGATCGTGTGCATTGTGCTCACGGTCGGTCTGTTCAATTACGAGTCGTCGGCGCAGGAGCGCGCGTCGAGCACATCGGAGGCGACGTCGACGAAATCGTCGACAAGCGTGCACGATATCCCGACGGTGACCACCGTGACGGGCTCGGATGGTCAGCCGAGTGTCTCACGCCCGCCGAAGCCGACGCCGCCGGAGACGAGCGAAGAGCAAGTGCGGTCGTCGATACGCGCGCATTTCATCGAGAACGCTAAGATGGCCCGCACGTACACGGGTGTCGCGGTCACTGGCGATGTCACGGAGCTCGCGCTCGAGGATATGCCGGAATTCACGGGCCACGTCAGCCGTCTCCTCGAGCAGAATTGCGTGGACTCGATGGCGCTGACCACGCCGGATAATGTCCGGCTGACGTTCAACGGTTTCTGCTATTCCACGATGCCGGGTGAGACGTTCGAGCGCATGCTCGACGTCGCGCTGGAAGGGGAGGCGGATTCGATCGATTTCGCGCATAATCCGTCGTACGGCCACAGCAACCACGTGTCCATGACGTGGTTCGTCGACAACGAGGAGCAGGCAGAGCGCATCCACGAGACGTGGCACGAGGTACGCCGCCCGCGCGCTGTGCAGGAGATCCGTTTTGCCACGTACTCGCCGGAGGCGGTCCACCGCCTGATCAAGGAGCGTGGCAAGGCCGACGCATGGATGGAAGACGAACGGTTCTAAGCATTTCGCTTATCGACGCCTCCCCTGCCCCCCTACCAGGTCTGCTCCACCCAGTCGACGCCGGGAACGACCCGATTGATGACCTCCATTACTTGGTCGTAGTTGGAGTACGACATCATCTTGGTCTCTGAGCCTGCTGCGTCGCACGGCTCAGCGGCGCGGCCTGCTTCGGTGCCGGAGACGACACCGATGATGCTGGCGCGCCCGCCGATGAGGTAGAACACCGGTCCGCCGGAATCGCCCGGCAGTGCGCAGACGTGGGCGATATCGCCGTAGGTCTCCCGCTCGGTCTCTGTGTCAGTGCGGATGATCTGCGTGCGGTTCGAGGCCTCGAAATCTCCGCAGGTGAATCCTGTGGTGGCACCCGTCTTGCAGATCTCTTCTCCCGCCGGAATATCCCCGGAGTACAGCGCCGTCTCGATCGGCTTGCCCACGAGGTCCATGTAGCGGTCGGGGTCGGTGATCTCGATGATGCCCACGTCGATGTCCCCGGTCTCCCCCACATCGTCGCTGTAGAGGCCCGAATAGATGTAATGCCCGACCTCCACGGAATAATCCGAGACCGTCTCGGCGTACGTCGGCCACACCAGGTCGCCTTCTTTGCCGCAGTGGCCGGCAGTGACGGCGTAATTGCGCCCGTCCGGGCCACTGAAGCTGAACGCGACCGTGCACGTCTGCGCCGTGAACTGTTCGCCGGCCTGCGGATAGTGGTCAGTCGCCTGGATCTTGGTGCCGGGTGCCCACTGCGCGAATGCCGGGGAGGAAACTTGGTACCCCATCGCCGGCTGGTCCGGGTTCTCCGCCTGCCCGTCGTGGTGCTGTTCCCCCGGGGGACGCTGCACGTGCTCGCGCTCCTGGCGTTCCTCCGCTGACGGTGTCGGGTGCTGCGCCGTGGTGACTCCCAGCCATGCCACGGACGCCACCATGAAGGTGGTGATCACGACCATAGCTGCCCACAGCGCCACTCCCGCTGAGGAACCGTGGTGTTCTTCTGGCCTCTGGTCCGCCTCGTAGTACGGGTACGACACGTCAGGTGCGGCGTGCTTAGGCGTCCTGCTCTCCGGAGTGTGTGTCATCGGTGGTGCTCTTCTCGCCGTTGTCGCCCTTCTCGCCGAATTCCTTGATCAAGTTCATGTCGCGGAGAAATTTCTCCGGGTCGAATTCGGTGTAGTGCTCGGGGCCTGCGAACTGCTCCTGGGCCATGGTGGCTGGTGCCTCCTTTGCGCTAGCTCTTCTGCTCCGCGGCGGCTGCGACGGTCTCGGCGATGTACGTCTTCACTGCCTCGGCGTCGTTGGGCATGTCCACCACGTGACGGCCAGCATCCATGATGTGGGCGAAACGCTCAGGCACGTCGGGCTCCTGGCCGGTGGCCTCGACGATGGTCTCGGAGAATTTCACCGGCAACGCGGTTTCCAGCACAACGATCGGGGTGTCCACTTTATCGGCCACGCCGCGTGCGACAAAGACGCCGTCGGCAGTGTGGGGGTCGATCAGGACGTTGTGAGCGGAGTGGGTGTCACGAATCGTCGATACGCGATCTGCGTGCGTCGACGTGCCGGACAGGAACCCGTAGCGGGAACGGATCTCATCCATGAAGTGGTCGTCGAGCTCGAAGCCGCCGTCCTTCGCCTTGACGCCGAAGAGCTCCGCAGTCTGGTTCGCGTCGCGCTCGATGACGTCGAAGATGAAGCGCTCGAAATTGGATGCGCGGGAAATATCCATCGACGGCGACGACGTCGCGTGCGTCTCCGCCGCCGAGCGCGGGCGGTACTGGCCGGTAGTGAAGAACTCGTGGAGCACGTCGTTCTCATTCGTCGCGACGATGAGCTTGTCCACCGGCAACCCCATCTGCTTCACGATGTGGCCGGCGCAAATATCGCCGAAATTTCCCGTGGGAACGGAGAAGGAGATCTGCTCGTCGTTGCTTTCGGTGACCTTGATGTAGGTGGAGATGTAGTACACGGTCTGCGCGAGCAGACGCGCCCAGTTGATGGAGTTCACCGCGCCGATGTGGTGCTTGGACTTGAACGCGGCGTCGGCGTTGACCTCCTTGACCACGTCCTGGCAGTCGTCGAAGACGCCGTCGAGCGCGATATTGAAGATATTCGGCTCATCCAGCCCGAACATCTGGGCCTGCTGGAACGGCGTCATACGGCCAGCCGGGGTCAGCATGAACACGTTGATATTGTCCCGGCCGCGCATCGCGTACTCGGCGGAGGACCCCGTGTCGCCGGAGGTCGCGCCGAGAATATTCAGGGTCTCCTCGCGGCGGGCCAGCTCGAATTCGAAGAGCTCACCGAGCAGCTGCATCGCCATGTCCTTGAACGCAGCCGTCGGACCTTCAGACAGGTGGGCGATGTAGAGGTCGTCCTCCAGCTTGCTCACCGGGACGATCTCCTCGTCCGCGAAGACGGGGGTGCGGTACGCGTTCGCGGTGAGCTGCTCGACCTTCGCCGGCGGGATATCGCTGACGAAGAGCTTCACCACCTCGGCAGCGAGTGCCGCATAACCACCCTCGGCGAGAACACCGCGCCACTGTGTGAGGCGCTCATCCGTGATCCGCGGGTACGCCACGGGCACGTACAGGCCGCCGTCGGGGGCGAGCCCGGACAGCAGAATGTCGGTGAACTTGTTCGGAGCGGCTGACGCGTCGCGCGTTGAGATGTAATCCACCCAAAGCAGTCTACGTGGGATCGCTCACTAAATAGAAGGGTGGGGGTAATGCGTTACCGGCTATGCGCGCCCGGCGGATCCTGCCGCCCGGTGAGAATGTCCATGATTCCGCGCACAGCATTCTCCCCCAGCACCGGCAGCACGCGATCCTCGAAACCTGGGGTGTCGCGGGCCTGCCGCGCATCGCGCGTGTAGCGCACAGCAGCGTCGTCCCCGCGCGCCATGCTTACCGACGGCGCCGCCACCGAGACCTTCAGCATCGTGCCGTCCAATTCCAGGGAGGTGGCGGAGTCAGCGCCGGCGGTGCGTGCCGCATCCACGAGCGCGACGAGGTCGCCGTACGTAGCATCGTTCAGGTCGATCGACAGATTCACAGCCATGCCCGCCAGCATAGTTAGTCGTCGTACTCGAAGGACGGCTTCTCGCCCCAGAACACCTCCTCGACGACGGCGTGCGCCCGGCGCGTGAGCTTCAAGTAGTGGTCCAAAAAAGCCTGCGCGTCGTGGGGGTCGTATCCGGCGGCACCGGCGACCTGGTTGAGCTGCGCGCCCGGCCCCGGGAGCTGATCCGTGCGCTTGCCGGTCACCAGCACCAGAGCATTGCGTGCCTCGGTGGCGAGCAGCCATGCCTCCGTCAGCGTGCGCGCCTGGGGCGTCGCGATGATCTTCTCTCCCTCCTCCGTGACCAGGAAGTCCAGCACCTCGAGGGTGGAGGTGTTGTGCAGCACGTCGTATTCGTGGGCGTGCATCATGGTGAGCAATTGGACGGTCCACTCGATATCCGATAGCGCGCCGCGCCCCAGCTTGGTGTGCGTGGCGCGGTCGGCGCCGTGGGGCAGGCGTTCGTTGTCCACACGGGCCTTGATGCGGCGGATCTCGCGGATCTCTGCCTCACTCGCCCCGCCTTTCGGGTAACGAAACGGGTCGATCGCCTTTAAGAAGGCGGTGCCCACTTCGCGGTCGCCGGCGACGTAGGTCGCGCGCAGCAAGGCTTGTTTCTCCCACACGGCGCCCCACTCCTTGTAGTCTGTCTCTTATACACATCTGACGCTGCCGACGAAGAGG
>ERZ1031113.283-NODE-283-length-13765-cov-12.597812_pt1 | contig 13765 bp, 13 predicted proteins | sample MGYA00518225_ERZ1031113 | MGnify/ENA primary metagenome ERZ1031113 (study PRJEB33718, sample SAMN03159751) | human skin metagenome | collected 2014-05-20 | study: EMG produced TPA metagenomics assembly of the PRJNA266117 data set (Human skin bacterial metagenome...
GGAAGCCCCAGCCCCGTCCCCGGGACGACGTGCGATAATGGTGCGCGTGACTGACTCGAAACCCCGTAATGCGAATGTCCTGTCCAACCGCTACGCGTCTGCCGAGATGGCGACGCTGTGGAGCGCGGAGCACAAGATCATCCTGGAGCGCCAGCTGTGGATCGCGGTGATGCGGGCGCAGCGTGACTTGGGAATCGATATCCCGGAGGATGCGATCGCGGCCTACGAGAAGGTCGTGGACCAGGTGGATCTGGACTCCATTGCCGAACGCGAGCGGGTGACCCGCCACGACGTGAAGGCGCGCATTGAGGAGTTCAACGCGCTGGCGGGGCACGAGCACATCCATAAGGGGATGACCAGCCGCGACCTGACGGAAAACGTCGAGCAGCTCCAGATTTACCGCTCGCTGGAGCTGGTGCGCGGGCGCGCGGTGGCGGTGCTCAACGCCATCGGCAACCGGGCGGGCGAATACCGCTCGCTGGTCATGGCGGGCCGTTCGCACAATGTGGCGGCGCAGGCGACGACGCTGGGCAAGCGCTTCGCGTCGGCCGCCGACGAGATGCTGGTGGCGCTCGACCGCATCGAGGACCTGCTGGGTCGCTACCCGCTGCGCGGCATCAAGGGCCCGATGGGCACGGCGCAGGACATGCTCGACCTAGTCGGCGGGGATGAGGCGAAGCTGAACCAGCTGGAGCAGGCCATCGCGAAGCACTTGGGCTTTGAGCGCATCTTCGATTCGGTGGGGCAGATCTACCCGCGCTCGCTGGACTTCGACGCGGTGTCCGCCCTGGTGCAGCTGGGCGCCGGCCCGTCGAGCCTCGCCACCACGATCCGCCTGATGGCCGGCAACGAGACGGTCACGGAGGGCTTCAAGGAAGGCCAGGTCGGCTCCAGTGCGATGCCGCACAAGATGAACGCCCGCTCCTGCGAGCGCGTCGGCGGCTTCCAGGTGATTCTGCGCGGCTACCTCACTATGGTGGGAGATCTTTCCGGCCAGCAGTGGAATGAGGGCGACGTGTTCTGCTCGGTGGTGCGCCGTGTCGCGCTGCCGGATGCGTTCTTCGCCATCGACGGCATGATGGAGACATTCCTGACGGTGCTGGCAGAATTCGGCGCATTCCCGGCGATGATCACGCGCGAACTGGACCGCTACCTGCCGTTCTTGGCTACCACACGCATCCTCATGGCGAGCGTGCGCGCAGGCGTGGGCCGCGAAACGGCGCACGAGGTGATCAAGGAGCACGCCGTGGCGATGGCGTTGGACATGCGAGAGAACGGTGCGGAGCAGAACCTGGTGGAGCGTCTCGCCGGCGATGACCGTCTGCCGCTCGACCAGGAGCAGCTACAGGCGGCACTGAAGGACCGCCACGCATTCATCGGTGCGGCGGAATCTCAGGTGGACAATGTTCTGGACCGCATCCAGACCTGGGCGAATAAGTATCCGGAGGCTGCTGGCTACACTCCAGGAGAGATCCTGTAGCCGGGCGCGTAACATCGCACGCATGCGTCCAGAGCTTTCTGACTACAACCATCTTTCCGCCGGCAAGGTCCGCGAGATCTACGGGATCGACGACGACACCTTGCTGATGGTGGCCACCGACCGCATTTCCGCATTCGATTACGCACTTGAGCCGGAGATCCCGGACAAGGGCAAGATCCTCACCTACACCAGTGAGTTCTTCTTCGACCTGCTCGACGAGTTCCCGAACCACCTCGCAGGTCCGCTCGACGACGAGCGGATCCCGGAGGAGGTCCTCGGCTCCGCCTTCGTGGTGAAGAAGCTCGACATGATCCCGTTCGAGTGCGTGGCCCGCGGCTACCTGACGGGCTCGGGTAAGAAGGAGTACGACAGCAACGGCGCAGTATGTGGTGTCCCCCTGCCAGAAGGGCTGCGGGAAGCGTCGAAGTTGCCGGAGCCGATCTTCACCCCTGCCACGAAGGCGGAGCAGGGGGAGCACGATGAGAATGTGCGGTTTGAGTACGTCGTCAAGCATGTCGGCGAGGAGCTCGCGGAGAAGATGCGCGCAACGACGCTGGAGATCTACTCGCGCGCCGCGGAATACGCGGAGTCTCGCGGGATCATCCTGGCGGACACGAAGCTCGAGTTCGGCTTGGATAAAGACGGCACGCTGGTGCTCGCGGATGAGGTGCTGACGCCGGATTCGTCGCGCTACTGGCCTGCGGATTCGTACGAGGAGGGCAAGAGCCAGCCGAGCTTCGACAAGCAGTTCGTGCGCAATTGGCTCACGGGCCCGAAGTCGGGTTGGGATCCGAAGGAGGGGACGCCGCCGCCGGAGCTTCCGGGCTCTGTCGTGGAGGCCACGCGCGACCGCTACATCGAGGCGTACGAGCGTCTGTCGGGCCGTAAGTTCGCTTAAGCGCGCGGGCACTACCATCGGTGGGCATGAGTGAAACGCCCACAGCACCTGTAGCAGCGAAGCACCCGATCACGCGCACGTTCCACGGCCGCGAGTTCGTGGATGATTACGAGTGGTTGCGCGATAAAGAGTCGCCGGAAACGCTCGCGTATCTCGAGGCGGAGAATGAGTACACAAAGCAGCAGACGGCGCACCTCGACGGCCTGACGGACGCGATTTACAACGAGATCAAGTCGCGTGTGAAGGAGACGGATATGTCCGTCCCGCAACGCCAGGGCGACTGGTGGTACTACGGTCGCACGGAGGAGGGCAAAAGCTACGGCATCAGCTGCCGCGTGCCCGTCGCGGACGGGAGTGATCCGTGGGTGCCGCCGACGCTGCCCGAGGACGGTTCCGGGCTTTCGGGCGAGCAGGTCCTGCTCGATTTCAATGCGCTCGCTAAGGGCCACGAGTTCTTTTCGGTGGGTGCGTCGAGCGTAAGCACGTCGGGCCGCTACCTCGCGTTTTCCACGGATATTCGCGGCGATGAGCGCTTCGATCTCAAGGTCAAGGATCTCGAGACGGAGCAATTGCTTGACGACGAGATCCCCGGCGTCTTCTACGGCGCCACCTGGGCCGGTGAGGACCACATCTTCTATATCCGTGTCGACGATGCATGGCGCCCGCACCAGGTGTGGCGCCACAAGCTCGGCACCGATGCCGCCGACGACGTGCTCGTTTACGAAGAGACCGACGAGAAATTCGGTGTCGGCGTGGCAGCGGACCGTTCCGAGCGCTACGTCCTCATCGTCTCCGCGTCGTCGCTGACCACTGAGTACCGAGTGCTGCCCATGGATGACCCGGAGGGCGACTTCGAGGTGCTCTGGCCCCGCGAGCCGGGCGTGGAGTACAACGTCGACGTTGCCGTCCTCGAGCAGGACGGCAAGGAAGAAGAACGATGGGTCGTCACCCATAACGCGCACGGCCCGAATTCCTCGGTGGGCGTCTGCGCGGCAGGCGCGGAGCTTCCGCCGCTGCGCGAGCTGACGGAGCTCATGCCGCACAGCGACGAGGTGCGCATCGAAGGTACGGATTCCTACCGCGACTTCATTTTCGCAGCTTATCGACGCGGCGGGATCGGCCGCCTCGCCGTCGCCGACCTGACGGGAGGTGAGTTCGGCGACTTCTGTGAGCTGGAATTCGACGAGGAGCTCTACACCGCAGGGCTTGCCGGCAACCCGGAGTGGGATGCTCCGGTGGTGCGGATTAGCTACACCTCATTCACCCAGCCGGCGCAGGTGCTCGACTACCGCGTCGCCACCGGCGAGATCACACTGCTCAAGGAGCAGGAAGTCCGCGGCGGCTACAACCCGCAAGACTACGTCGCCGAGCGCATGTGGGCCACGGCCGATGACGGGACCAAGGTGCCGATGTCGGTGGTCCGGCGGGTAGATGTGGACGTCGATAAGCCTGCTCCTTGCTTGCTCTATGGGTACGGTTCCTACGAAGCGTCGACGGATCCTGGCTTTTCGGTGGCGCGGCTGAGCTTGCTCGACCGCGGCATGGTGTGGGTGTGTGCGCACGTGCGCGGCGGCGGCGAAATGGGGCGCCTGTGGTACGACAACGGCAAGATGCTGACGAAGAAGAATACGTTCAGCGACTTCGTGGCCTGCGCCGATACGCTTATCGACGCTGGCCTCACCACCCCAGAAATGCTCGTCGCCGAGGGCGGGTCCGCCGGTGGCCTGCTCATGGGAGCTGTGGCGAATCTCGCGCCCGAGAAATTCGCGGGCATCCAAGCGATCGTGCCTTTCGTCGACCCGCTGACCTCGATTTTGAAGCCGGAACTCCCGCTGACTGTCGGCGAATGGGAGGAATGGGGCGACCCGTACCACAACCCCGAGGTCTACGACTACATGGCCACGTATGCGCCATATGAGAATATCGAGGCTAAGGATTACCCGAATATTCTCGCGGTGACCAGCATCAACGACACCCGCGTGCTGTATGTCGAGCCCGCGAAGTGGATCGCTAAGCTGCGCGCGACGGCGACCGGCGGGCAATTCCTGCTCAAGACCGAGATGGCCGCTGGTCACGGCGGCGTGTCCGGCCGCTACGCGAAGTGGAAGCAGACCGCGTTCGAATACGCGTGGACCCTGGACACAGCGGGCGCGGTGGAGTAGCTCGCCGAGCGGGCGCTATGCCCTAGAAGTAAGATGTAGGCCATGTCCCGTCACCTGCTCGTCTCCGTTTCCTCGATCTTCGATGAGACGAGGAAGGACGTGCAGAAGCTCGTGGCCGACCTGGAAAAGGAAGGCATTTCGGTGTCGCTGCTGGTGGCCCCGCACATTGACAAGAAGTGGCACCTGGCCAAGGACGACAAGACCCGTGGCTGGCTCAAAGACCAGATGGACGCCGGCCGTGGCCTCATCCTCAACGGCTTCGACCAGCCTGTTCAGGGCCGTCGCGCCGAATTCGCGAGCCTGGAAGCCCACGAGGCGAAACTGCGCCTGAAAGGCGCGACCCGGCAAATGGAGAAACTCGGCTTCGAGCTCGACACGTTCGCCCCGCCGCGCTGGCGCATGTCAGAGGGCACCTTGGAAGCGCTCCGCACATTCGATTTCCGCCTCGCCGCGTCTACCCAGGGCATCCACTTCCTGCGGACCGGTCAGATTGTCTATTCACGCAACCTCTCCGTCGGCGAGGGCTTCGGTGCCGCCGGGTGGTGGCGCCGGAATATCATCGACGCTGCTGTCCGCAGCGCCAAGCGCGGCAATACCGTCCGTCTTTCCGTCTCCGGTAGGAACCTGTCGAAGAAGAAAGTCCGCGATGATTTCGTCGCCGCCGCCGTCGCCGCTGCGGGCGAAGGTCTTGAACCGGTGAACTACCGGGACCTCTAGCGCGTTCCACCCACGCGGCGGCGCTGCAGCCCGCCGATCACGCGGCACACCAGGTAGATACGACCCCCGAGCCTCCGCAGCACCTGACAGAGCAGGATGGAACTCACACGGTGGTGTCGTCGGTGCGCGAGCGCTTTCCGGTGTCGCGGCGCCAGAAGTAGATGACGACGAGTGCGACGATGATGAGGATGCCGGCACCGAGGAGCTGCCGCCAAAGCTCTTCACCGGCGATGCCGAAGAACATGCTGACGACGGCGATGCCGATGACGATGAGAACGACGATCCATGCTGCGTTCTTCGTGGAGTAGGGACTCTTGGCCATGGTCGAACCTTTCGAACGAGGGGAGCGGTACATGCCTGCCGGGATCACATGCCCGAACCGGGCGATACCTGCAATTTCCGTCACGGTCAGATTACACCCGGGCTTTGCGGGCAGCACCGCCGCGAGAGTGAACAGCGGGCGAACTCAACCGGGCGGATCGCTTCATCGATCAGCGCCGGCGTCGGTCGACTCGCTCACCAGCCGACGGTAGAGATCGTTCTCGCGCATGAGTGAATCATGATCCCCGAACGCCCCGACCCGGCCGTCCTCGAGGACGATGCTTCGATCGGCGAGGGTGAACGCGGAAGGACGATGTGCCACCATCACGACCGACATCCGCGTGCTCAGCTCGCGCAGCATGAGGCAGATCGACCGTTCAGCTTCGCTGTCGAGTGCGGCAGTGCTCTCGTCGAGGAGCAAGAGGGATGGTCCTCGAAGCAGGCCCCGCGCAATGGCCAATCGCTGGCGCTGGCCGCCGGACAGCGCACTTCCCCGATACCCCACATCGTCCGCGGGTTCGACGTGCTGATCTTTGAGGCCGACAGCGTCGAGCACCTTCACAAGGGACTCATCGCTTACCTCTTCGGGATCAGTGTGATGAACGCGACGAACACGCTCACCGGTACACCTGGAGCCAGGGAAAGAATCATGCCGCCGACCGCGGAGACCTCAGCGAACACGACTGCCCAGACAACAGCGCGCACTGGGCGGTGCCGCGATCGACTCGGTCATCGCGATGTGCGTGTGCGGTAACGCCGCGAGCTTCTCTTCCACTGCGCCCATTCGCTTATCGACGTCCTCCGTCGATCCCCCGACCTTCTCCTTCACCGCGGCCGCGACTTCCTTCACCTTTTCGGGCGAGAACCAGGCGTGCTCGAGCTCGTTCGGATCGTCGGGGATGCCGTGGGAGTGATCGTGGCCGTGTCCCTCGTGCTCGTGGCCTTCGTGGCCGTGCTCGCCGTGCTCGTGCCCCTCATGATCATGGCCCTCCTCCCCATGCTCATGGGCATGCTTGTGGGCCTCGGCTTCTTCTTTGCTTATGAGGGGGACGGCGTGGATGATGCGGTCTTGCTCGGCGACGGTGTAGAGGCTGGCGTCGTAGGGGCCGCCGTTGGCGACGAGGGTGCCGGCTTCGCGGACGCGGGCAAGGTCCTTGGCGGAAGGCTCGAAGTGGTGGGGGTCGATGTCGGTGCCGTTGATCACGGCTTCGACGTCGTTGCCGGTGACGGCTGCTGCGACATCGGCCCACACCGGGGTGGTGGCCAGGACGTCGGAGGAGTCGGCGGTGTCTGTGCCGGTGGCGGAGGTGTCCGCGCTGTCGGAGGAGCAGGCGCTCAGGCTAGCTCCGGCAAGTAGTGCTGCTGCGACGATGGTGGCCGGACGGTGAAAATGACGTTTCTGCATAGAGGACATCTAACCAGTAATGAAAATTGTTTTCAACGCGCTGTAGGGGTCGCGGGCGATGCGCGAAGGTCGCCGCGGGGAGGGGGAGTGGTTGGGCGGTCCGATATACTTGACCGCGTCTTCAGACCGTCAAGACTGTGAAGGATTCTCATGGCACGAGTCGTTGTCAATGTCATGCCCAAGGCCGAAATTCTGGATCCGCAAGGACAGGCTGTGCACCGAGCGCTGGGGCGCATCGGGGTGAACGGGGTGACGGATGTTCGCCAAGGCAAGCGCTTCGAATTGGAGGTCGCCGATTCGGTCACGGACGAGGAGTTGCAGCGCGTAGCTGAGACGCTGCTGACCAACACCGTGATCGAGGACTTCGTCATCGTGCGCGAAGAGGAGGCGTAAAAGATGGCAGCGACCATCGGGGTAATCACATTCCCCGGCACGCTTGACGACGTTGATGCGCTGCGCGCCGTCCGCCTCGCCGGGGCGGAGCCGAAGTCTCTTTGGCATGCGGACGAGGACTTGACCGGCGTTGACGCCGTCATCGTCCCGGGCGGTTTCTCCTACGGCGACTACCTGCGCTCCGGCGCGATCGCGGCGATGGCACCGATGATGAAGGCCGTCGTGGAAGCCGCTGGTAAGGGCATGCCGGTGCTGGGCATCTGCAACGGCTTCCAGATCCTCACGGAAGCAGGGCTGCTGCCGGGCGCGCTGACCCGTAATAAGGGTCTGCACTTCCACTGCACCGACACCTATCTCGAAGTCGCCAACGCTGAGACGGCGTGGACGAGCGAGTTCGAGGCAGGGCAGAAGATCCTCGTGCCGGCAAAGCACGGGGAGGGCAGGTTCCAGGCGGAGCAGGGGACCGTCGAGAAGCTTGAAGCGGAAGGCCGTGTGGTCTTCCGTTACACCGATAATTTCAATGGCTCTATGAACGGCATCGCGGGCGTGACCAGCGAGAACCGCCGTGTCGTGGGGCTCATGCCGCACCCGGAGCACGCTATTGACCTGCTCACCGGGCCGTCCACCGATGGTCTGGGGCTGATCCAGTCCGCCATCGCCGAAATCTCGAAGATCGGAGCGTGATTCGCGTGAGCGAACAGGAAAAGAACCCGCTCGTGCACAACGACACCGTCGAGGCCGCGAAGGCGACGCCGGAGCAGGAACAGCCGTATGCCGCGCTGGGCCTGAAGGACGACGAGTACGCCCGAATCCGCGAGATTCTGGGCCGCCGTCCGACGGACGCGGAGCTGACGGTCTACTCGGTGATGTGGTCGGAGCACTGCTCCTACAAGTCCTCGAAGGTGCACCTGCGCTACTTCGGTGAGACCATGAATGAGGAGATGGCCTCGAAGATTCTCGCCGGCATCGGTGAGAATGCCGGCGTGGTGGACATCGGCGGCGGCGACGCGGTGACGTTCCGCGTCGAGTCCCACAACCACCCCTCCTACGTGGAGCCGTACCAGGGCGCGGCGACCGGTGTCGGCGGCATTGTCCGCGACATCATGGCCATGGGCGCGCGCCCGATCGCCGTGATGGACCAGCTGCGCTTCGGGCCTATCGACGCTGAAGACACCAAACGTGTCCTACCGGGCGTGGTCCACGGCATCGGCGGCTACGGCAACTGCCTGGGCCTGCCCAACATCGGCGGCGAGACTGTCTTCGACCCGGCGTACACCGGCAACCCGCTGGTCAACGCGCTGTGCGTGGGCACGCTGAAGGTGGAAGACCTCCACCTGGCGTTCGCCTCCGGCACCGGCAACAAGGTCATCCTGTTCGGCTCCCGCACCGGCCTCGACGGCATCGGCGGCGTGTCCGTGCTGGGCTCCGCCACCTTCGAGGAGGGCGAGGAGCGCAAGCTGCCGGCCGTGCAGGTGGGCGACCCGTTCGCGGAGAAGGTCCTCATCGAGTGCTGCCTCGAGCTCTACGCAGCCGGCGTGGTCGAGGGCATCCAGGACCTGGGCGGCGGCGGCCTGTCCTGTGCCACCTCGGAGCTCGCGGCGTCCGGCGACGGCGGCATGACCGTCAACCTGGACAACGTCCCGCTGCGCGCGGAGAACATGTCCGCCGCGGAGATCCTCGCCTCCGAGTCCCAGGAGCGCATGTGCGCGGTTGTGGCGCCGGAGGACGTGGACCGCTTCATGGAAATCTGCGCCAAGTGGGACGTGCTCGCGTCCGTCATCGGCGAGGTCACCTCGGACGCGGACCGTCTGCAGGTGTTCCACAACGGCGAGCTCGTGGTGGACGCCCCGCCGTCAACTATCGACGAGGGCCCGGTCTACGAGCGTCCCTACGCGCGTCCGGATTGGCTGGATGGTGTGCAGGGCGGGGGTGACGTCGAGAAGCAAAGCGACCTTAAGGACGCATGGCTGAAGATGGTCGCATCGCCCGCGCTGTGCTCCCGCGACTTCATCACTGAGCAGTACGACCGCTACGTGCGCGGCAACACCGTGCAGGCTAAGTACGCCAACTCCGGCGTGCTGCGCATCAACGAGGAAACCAACCGCGGCGTTGCCGTCTCCGCGGACGCGTCGGGCCGCTACACCTACCTCGACCCGAACATGGGCGCGCGCCTGGCGCTGGCGGAGGCGTACCGCAACGTCGCCGTCACCGGCGCCACCCCGGTCGCGGTGACCAACTGCCTGAACTTCGGCTCCCCGGAGAACCCGGATGTGATGTGGCAGTTCCGCGAGGCGGTGCACGGGCTTGCCGACGGCTCCGCCGAACTCGCCATCCCAGTCTCCGGCGGCAATGTGTCCTTCTACAACCAGACCGGCGAGACACCGATCCTGCCCACCCCCGTGGTCGGCGTGCTGGGCGTGATGGAGGACGTGGAGAAGGCCATCCCGCACGCGTTGCCGTCCACGGACGAGCAGTACACCCTGATCCTGCTGGGCGAGACCAAGGACGAGTTCGGCGGCTCCGTGTGGCAGGACATCTCCGGCGCGGGCCTTTCCGGCCTGCCGCCGCAGGTGGACCTGGCCAACGAGGCGCGTCTGGCGGAGTTCTTCGCCGGCAACGCCGCGGGCATCGCGGCCGCGCACGACCTGTCCGAGGGCGGCCTGTCCCAGGCGGTGTTCGAGCTGCTGCTCGGCTCCGACAAGGGCGCGGAGCTGAACCTGGACGGCGTGCACGCCGACGCGTTCACCGCGCTGTTCTCCGAGTCCGCCTCCCGCGTCCTGGTCGCCGTGACCAGCGACCGCGCAGAGGCCGCCGTGGAGCGAGCGAACTCCGCGGGCATCCCGGTTGCCGTGCTGGGCGAGACGACTAACGACGGCGTGCTGCGCGTGGCCGGCCAGGAGATCCAGGTGGCGGAGCTCGCCGGCGCGTGGGCGGCGACCATGCCGTCGCACTTCGCGGCCGCAACGGCGCCGAACGCGGCGGTCTAGCGGTCTAGCGCGACCACCAACTAAGCGTTTGGGGAATGTGGCAAATATTTGCCACATTCCCCAAACGCTTATACGGGGGCCGAAAAGACCTAGGACGTGCGCTGCACCGGCGGCAGCGGCGCCACCAGCGGCACCGGCTCGTACTGCCCGCGCAGGTCCTTCAGCGTCTGCGTGTGCTCCCAGAGGCGCTGGTCCTCCTCGGTGACCGGGGTGAACTTGCGCGCCGGCAGGGGGTTGCCGTCGATGTCGATGCCGATGTAGGTGAACGTGGCGTGGATGGCGTCCTTCAGGTTGTCCCGCCCGCCGCGCGGGTCGCCGGCGCGCAGGTGCACCGACGTGTGGATGGAGCGGGAGTCGGTGCGGGTGATGCGCGCGTCCACCTCGATCAGGTCGCCGATGTGCACCGGGTGGTAGAAGCGGATGCCGCCGGCGTAGACCGCCACGGTGCGCTCGCCGGACCACTCCATGGTGCAGGCCAGGCCGGCCTCGTCGATCCACTCCATGGCGGTGCCGCCGTGGACGTTGCCGCCCCAGTTCACGTCGGTGGGCTTAGCCATGAAGCGGTGCACGATGCGCGGCGCGGTGGAGTCGTCGGTGTAGGTCTGCGCCTCCATTTCTTTCTCGATCGCCTTGCGCAGACCAATGCGCGACTCGGCGGCCTCGGCGACGCGGCGCTCCTCGTCGTCAGTCGGCACAAACGACGGCACCGCCATGGACTTGCCGGTGTCCGGGTCCTTGGCCACGAACACCACCAGGCAGTCGCAGGCGCGGGTGAACACGCCCTCGCGGGGGTCGGCGGAGAGCACCTCGTTGACGATGTGCATGGAGGACCGCCCCGTCATGGCGATGCGGGAGCGCACCTCCACGATGTGGCCCGAGGGAATCGGCCGGGTGAAGTGGATGTGGCCCACGTAGGCGGTGACGCAGTAGGTGGCGGACCACTGCGCGGCGCAGGCGTACGCCGCCTTATCGATCCACTCCAGCACGCGGCCGCCGGAGACACCTTGTGCGCCGTGGTGCAGCACGTCGGTGGGGGAGGCCATGAATCGCAGGGTCACGGACGGGGAGCGCTCGGCGGCGACGGGGGTATTCGGCATGGGGCCACCTTAATATGGTGTGTCATGGTGCAGAAACAAGACCCGGCGCTGACACGTGAGGCGATCCAGCAGGTGGCCGGGTGGTTGGAAGGTGGGGAAGCGGAGCCGTCGAGAAGCGAGCTTGCGAATGCTTGCCGGCGCACCGCGCGCACCCTCGCCGAGGAGCTCCCGGGCCACTCGGTGGAGCTGCGCGTGCCGCCGTTTGTGGCGGTGCAGTGCGTCGAGGGGCCGCGGCACACGCGCGGCACCCCGCCGAACGTGGTGGAGATGAAACCGGAGACGTGGCTGCGGCTCGCCACCGGGCTGACCAGTTTCGACGAGGAGCTCAAGCGCGGGACTATCGACGCCTCCGGGTCCCGCGCCGCCGAAATTGCTGCCGGTCTTCCCGTGATTGCGCTGCGCTGAGTGGACTCGGATACAGTGAGGGGCGTGCTTACGGAGAGCCCTAAACTAAGTCAGGACTTCGACATCGACAGCGACACCCCGCGCGACGAGTGCGGCGTGTTCGGCGTCTGGGCGCCGGGCGAGGATGTGGCCAAGCTGAGCTACTTCGGCCTGTTTGCGCTGCAGCACCGCGGCCAGGAAGGCGCCGGCATCGCGGTGGGAGACCCGGACAAACTGGTGGTGTTCAAGGACACCGGCCTGGTCAGCCAGGTCTTCGACGAACCCGCGCTGGAGGCGCTGCAGGGCGATGTGGCGATCGGGCATACCCGCTACTCCACGGCCGGCGGCAATTCGTGGGAGAACGTCCAACCGATGTTCCGCACCTCGCCTAACGGCACCGACATCGCGCTGGCGCACAACGGCAACCTGGTCAACTACGTGGAGTTGCAGAACGAGGCGATTGCGAAGAAGCTCATCCCGCCGGCCGGGGTCAATGGCCAGGGGTCGTCGTCGGACACCGCGGTGGTCTCCGCGCTGCTGGCGGATTTGGTCACCGAGGGCAAGACGCTTCTCGACGCCGCACGTGAACTCCTGCCCCGCGTCAAAGGCGCCTTCTGCTTCATGGTCACCGACGGCCACACGTTGTATGCCGCGCGCGACCCGCACGGCGTGCGCCCGCTGTCGTTGGGCCGCCTCGACGGCGGCTGGGTGGTCGCCTCAGAGACCTGCGCTTTGGACATCGTCGGCGCCTCGTTCGTGCGCGACATCGAGCCGGGCGAGATGGTCGCCATCGACGAGTCCGGCGTGCATTCTGAGCGCTTTGCCGAGACCCCGAAGGCGCACTGCGTGTTCGAGTACGTCTACGTGGCGCGGCCCGACTCCGTCATCGACGGCCAGACCGTCAACGCCTCTCGCATCGAGATCGGCCGCCGCCTGTCCAAGGTGAGCCCCGTCGAGGCGGACCTGGTCATGCCCGTGCCGGAGTCCGGCACGCCAGCCGCCATCGGCTACGCGGAGGCGTCCGGCATCCCGTTCAAGCAGGGCATGATGAAAAACGCCTACGTGGGCCGCACGTTCATCCAGCCCTCCGACACGCTGCGCCAGCTGGGCCTGCGCCTGAAGCTCAACCCGGTGCGCGAGGTCATCGAGGGCAAGAAGCTCGTGGTGGTGGACGATTCCATCGTGCGCGGCAACACGCAGCGCAAGCTCATCCGCATGCTGCGGGAGGCGGGCGCGGCGGAGGTGCACGTGCGCATCGCCTCGCCACCGGTGAAGTGGCCGTGCTTCTACGGCATCGACTTCGCCAGCCCGGGCGAGCTGATCGCCAACCATGGCCGCACCGACAACGACGAGGCGGTCGCCGAGTCCATCCGCACGATGATCGGGGCGGATTCGCTGGCATTCGTGCCCATCGACGACATGATCGCCGCCTCGAACCAGCGCAAGGAAAACCTCTGCGCGGCCTGCTTCACCGGCGATTACCCGCTGGGCCTGCCCGAGGGCAACCCCAACGCCGACCTTGTCCGACGCATCCAGAAAGGTGCAGAAGCCTAAATGAGTACTGAACAGCAACCCGTGTCCTACGAAGCCGCCGGCGTGTCCATCGAGGCCGGCGACAAGGCCGTGGAGCTTTTCGCCCCGCACGCCAAGCGCGCCACCCGCCCGGAGGTCCGCGGCGGACTGGGCGGCTTCGCCGGCCTGTTTGCCCTGGGCAAGTACAAGGAGCCGCTGCTGGCCGCAGGCTCCGACGGCGTGGGCACCAAGCTCGCCGTGGCACAGGCCATGGACAAGCACGACACCATCGGCATCGACCTGGTGGCCATGTGCGTGGACGACTTGGTCGTCTGCGGCGCCGAACCGCTGTTCCTGCAGGACTACATCGCCATCGGCAAGGTCGTGCCGGAGAAGGTCGCCGAGATTG
>ERZ1031113.285-NODE-285-length-13649-cov-11.558261_pt1 | contig 13649 bp, 8 predicted proteins | sample MGYA00518225_ERZ1031113 | MGnify/ENA primary metagenome ERZ1031113 (study PRJEB33718, sample SAMN03159751) | human skin metagenome | collected 2014-05-20 | study: EMG produced TPA metagenomics assembly of the PRJNA266117 data set (Human skin bacterial metagenome...
CACGATCGATCTGCTGCTGGCTGAGGAACAACAGGTAGCCAGTGCGTGGGTACGGACTGGGCTTGTCCTCCGAATCGTCGTTCTTCTTAGGCTTTTCTACGGCGGTCTTGATGCCGGCAGCTTTGAACAGATCCTCTACGCGCTTGATTGCTTCGTCCTGCTCGAGTCCCGCCTTTTCGAGGCGCAGGGCGACCTTCTCAGGGAGGCGCTTGGAACGGTCGCCAATCAGCTGCGCATCAAAGTTGTCTTCAAAGTAGCGGCGGATGGCGCGCTTCCAGGATTGCGAAGACACGCGCTGGCGTGGGACACCACCGAAGACTGCGGACTTCGGTGCACCTGTGTCATCCCGGTTGATCAGGGACGGCGGAACGGTCTGCAGTGCGTGGATATCAATGACGATGGACATGATGAGCCTTTCTGTGAGTGTGTCTAGGAGGTGGCGAAGGGGGAAGTGATGTCTGGTTCGGCTTCAGCAGCACGCTGTGCCTTTGGCCGCAGTGTTCCGACTGCATAGTCCCTACCCCAGCGGAGGAGGACACCATCGCGGCGCGTTGGGTACTGCAGCGACCGTAAATCCCGGGCGAAATTGCCGTAGTCGAATGCGAGCTCCTGACTTCGCAGAAGCGTTACAAGAGACCGCAAGTGCAGCACGCGTGATGTTTCGTCGCGCGCGGACTGCATAGCGTCAAACCGGGGTTTGATCGAGTTGGATTCGCTCAGCGTCTGCAGGCGGCCACATGCGCGTGCGAACGAGCATTCCGTTGTGTGTACTGGCTTCCTCGCACTTTGCATGTGCTGAGCAAACAAGGTGAGCGCGTTGTAGGCCGCTAGTTCCGATGGGGAGGGAGCATCGCCGCGACCGAGCTCGTCGTCACTGAGAGGAGGCTCGAGAAGCATCAGTACCTTTTGCAGCGCCAACGGATCGGCGTCGAAAGTGCGTGCCGCGCTTTGGCGTAGCTCGGCGAGAATACGTCGTGCGTCTGCGCCAGCTGCGGTCTCAGCTCGATCCAAATAGTTTCGCTGAAGATATGAAGCGGTGCTTCCAATACCGATTTGAAGAGTTGGTTTTGTCATGCTGATTGTCCTTGCTTCGAGGAGGTCCTGGTGTTTTGGCCCCGCCTGGTCGGCTTGTCTCGTTTAATCAGAGGCAGGTCCTTGTTCAGGCGGTAGCGCAACTGCCGGAAAAGAGAACCAGCATTGACAATCCGCCCAGAGTCGTCGTCTTGTGCATCGACGACTCTTCCGATCAGCGCCCGCTGTCCTGCGCCGCGAATGGCTTCGTCCGCAATATGGAGGACTTGCTTTTCAATTTCGACCTGCCAACCAGTTGCTTCGTTGCCGATATGCGCGAGGTCCAAATTGCGCAGCCAGGTCAGAAACTTTGGCTCGAGAACGGTGTAGAGGCGGTCGGCTATGTCAGCGTCGAAAACGTACTCCCCACCAGCTGCGACCTTGAGTTGGCCGGCAAACCAGCCAAGTGAAATCGCGGCGTCCTTTGTCGCTTCGGCCGCATCGCGTACGTACTGGCGATGGGCGGCGGACAGTGAGTCGTTTTGCAGCAGTTGCAGCGGGAGCCCCATGTCTGAGCTGACGATCGTGCCCACGGTCGAACTCTGTGGTCCGTATTCCATGGAAACGATGTGAAGGTCAGCGACTTCATCGATTCCCTGGTCATCCGCGACAGCGGAGAGATTTACCAGATTGGAAGGTCGTTTAGGCGCGAGATTCTTCCCGCCGAAACCGGGATCGGAACTTGTGGCTATAAGGGCATCCAGGGACCGCCACATGGTTCGCGTCGTGTCGTACGGGCGTGGGTAGTATGCCTCGAGCCCCTTCTTCGACTGGTTGGGGCTGTATCTGTAGGGAGTCATTGGATCGCCGAACACATTCTTTCCCGCATCAGGAATCTGATCACCGTTGCTCACCAGCACGTTTACGACTAAGTCGCCCTCCGTGAACAGGCGGATTCGTCGTGATTGCCAAGTGGCAAGGTCCGCTGGGCCGTGAGGGGATGGTGCATCCGGTTTTGCAAGCTTCCCAGCACGGTCGTTACGTTGGCTCGCAGTATCCGGATCCCGTTCCCACACGGGGTGATCGTCAGCGTTGTCGAGGTAGATGGCTTCCGGCGTTGAGTTCAGCAGCAGAGTTTCCAACAAGGTGGTGCCACGGATGACGGTACCTCCTGTCATTCCGGACCAGCCGGTCCCGATGGGATAGCCTCGCCCACCTTTCACCCGAGGGTCTCCCTCAGCTCCGGATTTGATGCCCGAGTAGTCGAACGCCTGGGCGTGGACGAGCCAGCGTGCTGCTTCCGCGAACGAAAGTCGTGAGCGTCCGTTATGGGTACGCATGGTGAAGTAGTCATGTTCAGCATCGGGGACGATGCGAGAGACATCGGCCTTTGTGCCTTTCTTCGTTCGAAGGTCTGCTACCTGCATAAAAGGCATTTCCGCATGTAGCAGGTCAAAGCGTGATTCGTACTGTGCGAGGTATTCCAAGACGGTTTCGTCGCGTCCGTCTTCAAGCAGGGCTCGCCGCTTATCTACGAACCAGTCCTCCCACCGGAAATCCCTACGCCCAGCCTTTGTGCTTCGTAGTTGTGTTACGGACTGGTGCTGGGCCCTCCAAAAGATCGCAAGAAGCAGACGAAGAACGGCGTAGTCCTGGGTCGGTGAATCTCCAAGAACAGCGACGGGCCTTGCGCTGCCGTCGAAGATCTCTCGGATGCTTAACGTTGCGGAGCCATCGTTGGTCGTGCAAATGATCCATGGTTCATCCAGCAAGTTAAACGATGGCGGGGTTTGCGGATGCTGGCTCATTTCTTCAACCTCCTTCGCTTTCTTCATGTTGGTGTGTGGTGCGGTTTTCATTTAACTTCATCTTCCGACTTCAGGACCGCTTGAATCGAACGTAGATTCCAGTCCAAGTTCGGGTGAGTACTTCACCCGGAATCTGCCCAACGAAGCCTCGCCGTTCGCATCTAGTGAGAGGGCGAGTTGCCCTTTCAGCAGGTAGTGGTCATTCCACTCCATTGGGGTGGAACGCTCGAGCGCATCGATAACGGCTTCAAAGTCGGAATCGAACCGTGTCATCCTGAGCGGCAGGCGGACCGTGCTTGATGCGAGTTGAAAAGCCTGCTTGTAGCTCAGGGGAACTTCGCTGATGATTTGGTCTTCCCGGTTAAAGGGCGTGTAGAAATCGTCAGCCTGTTGTATCGGAACCACTTCCACGGTCGGTTCAGCGTCGCGGACTTGCGCTGCCCCCTTTTCTTCGTCGCCTAGTTGGATCGTCGCCTTGGTGAGGTCGCCGAAAAGGTCGTACAGCCTATGCGCGTCAAGAGGTGAATCAATCCGGAAAGATCCTGAGCGCTGGTGGGCCCGGTCGATGCGCTGCTCGCTTTGCGACGACGCCTCCGCCCACACTTCTTCCCACTCTTCAGGGACTACGTGGTCGTCGCTGTACGTTGATTGGACGAGTGTGGCGACATCGTCAGGCCGCTTGAACTCGGTCGGCAGCTGCAACAGGGTTTTCAACAAAATGAGTGGGTCGTACACTGCGTTAGCGCCGGAGTCGATTGTCGGAGCTGGCTCAAGACTCTCGATTGCTCGGATGAACACCTGTGGCTTTCGCAGTTGCTCTGGACGATCCGATTCCGGGCGACCATGGCGATGGAGACGTCCGATGCGCTGGATAATCAGGTCCATCGGGGCAAGATCGGTGACAAGGACATCAGCGTCGATATCCAAACTCTGTTCCGCTACCTGGGTTGCAACAACAATTTTTCGCCAGGGCCTGCCTTCGCCACGGTGGCTGTCCGGTCCCAGTTCCTGACGCATCCGGTCTTCTTTTTCCGAACGCTGCCAGGCCATAAAACCTGCGTGGTGGAGTTCGACCTCACCGGGGTATGTGATGTTGAGTGCGCCGTATACTTCCTGGGCTCGGGCGATGGTGTTGCAGATGATGAGAGCCACGCCGCCCTCGACAAGCAATCGCCCGAGGAGTTCTTCCAGGGCGGTGATTGCGTCGTCGATAATTGTGATGCGAGCTTCGAGATTTGTCGGACTTTGCTCGGGTGTGACGTACCGCAGGGAGTTTTCGCTGGCGACGGTGATGAGCGGATAGGCGTCTGAGTGCTCCTCGACGGGGTTTGCGGTGTAGGCTTCCATGAGTTTCTCGCGCTCTGCTGAAGGCAGAGTGGCCGACATCATGATGACCGTTGCCCCGTAGTGTGAGAGCCATTCCAGCGTGGTGGCGAGGTAATCCGATGTATAGGCTCCGTACGAGTGAATCTCATCGAAGATGATGATCTTTCCGGCGAGTGCCGCGTGGCGGAGCATCGAATACCGCTGCCGCAGCGCAAGCATGAGTACCTGGTCGACGGTGCCAACCACGATGTTTGAGAGGAGCCCACGTCGGCGCCCGCTCATCCATGAACTGGCAACCACTTCACCGTTCGCGGAAGGGTCGCTGGCATCCTCGTCGATGTCTTGGAACCGCAGATTCTGAAACGGTTTGGAGAGTTGGTTCTTAGAGTGGGCGAGGTAAAGCGATGAGACCGCACCCGATTCGGTGGTGTTGCGAGCCCAGTTCATGGTGCGCTCCAACAGGCCGTTCGCTGTCGCCATCGTCGGGGCGGCAAAGTAGACGCCCTGGGCGTCGCTGGAGGCGGCAATGATCTGCGCAGCAGCCAGCGCGGCCTCTGTCTTGCCAACACCCGTTTCCGCCTCGAGGATGATCAAACTCGGCTCAGTGCATGTTTTTGCCACGTCGGCCATGGCCTGTTGGACCGGCCGTGCCTGGAATGCGGCAGGCCAGCCGAATGAGTCGCGGAACAGTTCGTGGATGTCGTCGCTAAGTTGCGCCGGGCTCCATGGCACGGTGAGGTCGATGGAGCGCATGCCGCTTCCCACACGCTCCGTCTGGGTACCAGAGATAACCATCGGGAACGCATCCGGGTTCGACGCGATCCAGTCAGCCATCACAATCAGCCCGGTGAGGATTTGGGCTTCCGCGGCGAGGGGGTTCCGTAGCAACTTCAGCGATGCCAGTACATCGTGAACGCCCACGGTTTCGGTCATTGCATCGATGATTTCGTTGTGAACCGCGCGCCATTCGGGCGGATACTCCGAGAGCACGCTATTGATTGCGTCACGCTCTGCACCGGACGGCACCCCGTGGTGAGCATCTACTGTCGACGATAACCAATTTGCGAGACGGCGCGAATACCCCTTTCGCTCCAACCAGTTTCGGAGGATTAGTCCCGAACTAACGCTGTGGGGCATCGACTTTCTGCCGGCTTCGAGCTTGCTCATGACGATGGGGAGACCCGCATCGGCAACGCGTGAAAGAAGGTGTCTAAACTCAGGTTTCAGATCGAGCTGACCCTGAAAAGTTAGGGTGCCCTTACCCAAATCGTGCAGGCCAGCTAGCCATATGTAGAGGCGCCGGATCTCTTCGACGGAAAGCTTCAGGTTCTGCGCAAGGTTCTCTTTGATGGAGTTCGAAACCCATTTGTCATAAACCACTGCAGCGGCACATGCCGTGTCGATCAGATGCTGGGCCAAACTGAGGTGGCCAGTTTCATCACCCGATTTAGCCCAAAGGGATTGGGCTTGCGGACTTAAACTGCCAACGAATGAGTCGATGGCCGTCGAAGACTGATTGCAGTCAGCATTTGTCATGTGAACTCCGGTCAAATGGTATTGAAAAAGAGGATAGCAGAAGCGATATTCCCGCTAGCCCATTTTCACTAATTGAGTTAGTAGATTTGCCGCTCTGGATACGTGCAGTACAATTTTGTAATCCCCGCCTAGTAGGGATGAGCCGTAGTGCAAATGCGGTCTTTTCATTCCCCGCACTCGCGGGGTACTTTCACAGTGGCTCCGCAAAGTTGACCGTAAAGCTGCTTCAATCGACGCAACCTTGCTGGTTGCGAAGAGTCTGCCCCGCACCCGCGGGGATGAGCCCCCGTGCCGGTATCGCCCGATCCGCTCCCCGTCGTCTGCCCCGCACCCGCGGGGATGAGCCCCTTCTCCCATTCGGTGCCGCCGACCCGGAGATGTCTGCCCCGCACCCGCGGGGATGAGCCCTCAATCCCGTCGCGCACCGCCTTGGACAGTGCGTCTGCCCCGCACCCGCGGGGATGAGCCTTGGATGCTTTGACGGCGGAGTACCGCAAGAAGGTCTGCCCCGCACCCGCGGGGATGAGCCCTGGTCTTTCGCGTATTCCTTCGCGGACTTGAGGTCTGCCCCGCACCCGCGGGGATGAGCCCGACAAGGTCATCCAGCCCCTCCAGGACGCCATCGTCTGCCCCGCACCCGCGGGGATGAGCCGGGGAAAGAGGGGGTTTACCTGCAGGTTTTGGGGTCTGCCCCGCACCCGCGGGGATGAGCCCCGAACGGGCCAACGGCCCGGACGTGGTGGTGGGTCTGCCCCGCACCCGCGGGGATGAGCCCATATTCTGCATCATATTGACTTTTACGTGTCTGTCTGCCCCGCACCCGCGGGGATGAGCCCAGCGGCAGGGAGTTCACCGCCGATGATTTACGGTCTGCCCCGCACCCGCGGGGATGAGCCCCGCGCTCCAGGTGTTCTCCGACACGGGTCGCTGTCTGCCCCGCACCCGCGGGGATGAGCCCTGCTTCCAGGCGGTGCAGGACAGGAACAGCGGGTCTGCCCCGCACCCGCGGGGATGAGCCCATCGCCCTGCAAGCGGAGAACATCTCCAAGGCGTCTGCCCCGCACCCGCGGGGATGAGCCCTCGAGCGACTCGAAGTCGCCGCCAATGTTGAAGTCTGCCCCGCACCCGCGGGGATGAGCCCTGGTCACGCATGCCACCGACGCGGTCGTTGAGGTCTGCCCCGCACCCGCGGGGATGAGCCTCGCCCGCACCTACGGCGGGCTCTACGCACCCAGTCTGCCCCGCACCCGCGGGGATGAGCCCGCCGTGCCCTCCAACTCCGTCACCGGAGTGCCGGTCTGCCCCGCACCCGCGGGGATGAGCCGTTCACCCCGGACAGAAGGTGCGCGAGGGGCAAGTCTGCCCCGCACCCGCGGGGATGAGCCGTCATCCGGCTGCGAGAGGGTCTTGTGCGCCTTGTCTGCCCCGCACCCGCGGGGATGAGCCGGGGACGATGGAAACCGGCGAACTGTTGGAGCTGTCTGCCCCGCACCCGCGGGGATGAGCCCAACGACGCATCAAAGCGGAAGAAGAGCGCGAAGTCTGCCCCGCACCCGCGGGGATGAGCCGTGTTCGAACGGCGGGCCGCGAGCTCGTCGTTCGTCTGCCCCGCACCCGCGGGGATGAGCCCCAGTCCCCCACGGTCACCCCGTCGGCCTCCGCGTCTGCCCCGCACCCGCGGGGATGAGCCCGAACTGTGGACACAACCCGGCAGGATCGGCGGCAGGGTCTGCCCCGCACCCGCGGGGATGAGCCCTCCACCACCCCACCGGTCTTGCGGGCCTGCCAGTCTGCCCCGCACCTGCGGGGATGAGCCCCCCACGGGGTTTGCCAGAGGGCGGTGTGAGGAGTCTGCCCCGCACCCGCGGGGATGAGCCCGAGATGAACGACGTGTTCCGCAACCGGCAGACGTCTGCCCCGCACCCGCGGGGATGAGCCCGGTCTCCCGCAAACGTGCCGTCAGCGTTGATGGTCTGCCCCGCACCCGCGGGGATGAGCCGCGCAGCCTGAGTCGACTCCCACTGTGCAGCGAGGTCTGCCCCGCACCCGCGGGGATGAGCCGACGAAGCAGCTTGAGGATGCGCAGGAGGCGGCGTCTGCCCCGCACCCGCGGGGATGAGCCCTGCCGCTCGCTATACCGCAAACGCTACCCACCGTCTGCCCCGCACCCGCGGGGATGAGCCCGGATCCACCAGATCAACCACCATCGCCGACAAGTCTGCCCCGCACCCGCGGGGATGAGCCCTGTGGCTCAAACGAGTCGGCAAGCTCGCCCCAGTCTGCCCCGCACCCGCGGGGATGAGCCCCGGCACCACTCCCCCGCCCGCAGTTCGCCTTCGTCTGCCCCGCACCCGCGGGGATGAGCCCTATTTTGGGGGGAAAGTCAGTGTTCGAGCTGGGTCTGCCCCGCACCCGCGGGGATGAGCCGTTTCGGGCGTACGAGCATGGGAAGCAGCAGTCGTCTGCCCCGCACCCGCGGGGATGAGCCCCAGCCGACCACACCAGAAGCCGAGCGTGTTTTGTCTGCCCCGCACCCGCGGGGATGAGCCCTTCTTCTCGTAGTCGGCGACCCATTTCGGTTCGTCTGCCCCGCACCCGCGGGGATGAGCCCAACGTCAACCAAGTGATTGGCGCGATCAAGGGGTCTGCCCCGCACCCGCGGGGATGAGCCCAACGTCAACCAAGTGATTGGCGCGATCAAGGGGTCTGCCCCGCACCCGCGGGGATGAGCCCAGCAGCGACGTTGACTTCTCCTGGACCGACAAGTCTGCCCCGCACCCGCGGGGATGAGCCGTGTCGGAGCGATACACCCAGTGGTTCGACCGGGGCGGAGATTGGGGCGAGCCAGGAGAATCCTGTGGTGTGGAACTCGGAGCAGTTCAAATCCACCACTGAATGGGGCGGCGGCTGCGACGTCCCGCAGGGCTATGAACAGTGGGGCATCACTCCCGCGAAGATGGGAGAAAAAGTTCGCGGTTACGGCGCGTTCCTAATCACGGATGATGCACAGGTGCCCGGTATTGCCAACTCCAAGTTTGACCTTAAGGAGATAGCCCCGGCGCCAGAGGAGTCGACGAGTTCTGGGGCGTCGTCTGCAACTGCAAGCCCGGCCGAGGCGGCCGAACAGGCTCCGGAGGTGGAACCAGAAACCCCGGTCTACGAGGCTCCTGCTGAAGCAGAAGCCCCCGTCCAAGCTCCCGCTCCAGCGCCACAGGAAGCGGAACCGGTGATCGGCTACACCGAAGCGCCGGGGCAGGTGGAACCGCAGGTTATGGAGAAACAGATCGCCTCCTGTGGGGATCCGAGCATTCACCAGACGGACACCACGTTCTTCACTGATGGCACTACCGGCTGGACGGAGAATTGTGCAGCCCAAATGATGTAGAGAACTAGTTTGTCGATGTGGTCTGAACCCTGCACCTTTCTCTGTGTGTCTAAGGGCACACGCTAAGATCTCCGAGGCTTAAGTCAACTTCCGGTGTGCAGTTCCGCACGCCGGGTGGGCTTTAGCGGCCCACAAGAGTTTGAGAAAGACAGGGTGAAATGGAATTTGAATTGGACCTGGTCAGCTCGGTTGCGCTGACCCTGGCATTGCTGCTCCTCGGCAACTGGGCCGCGAGAAGCTGGAAAATCTTCAGTAGGTTCGCAATCCCAGGTCCGGTGGTGGGTGGCTTCTTATTCGCCCTGGTTGTTCTGTTCCTGCGAGAGGCTTTGTCCTTTGAGCTCACACTCGATACCACGCTTCAAAGCCCAGCAATGTTGGCGTTCTTTACGACCATCGGACTCGGCGCATCGCTTAGCCTGATGCGCGCTGGCGGAAGGTTCTTGCTGATCTACCTCGTGGCGTGCTGGGGTGTGGCAATCTTCCAAAACCTTGTCGGCATTGGGCTGGCGAAGGCGCTCGACTTAAACGCTTTGCTCGGCGTCATGGCAGGTTCTGTCGCCCTCGAGGGTGGCCACGGTGCGGCAGCCGCATTCGGCCCAACCGCTGAAGAGCTCGGTGCGCAGGGTGCTACTGCTGTCGCGATCGCTGCAGCAACCTTCGGTTTGATCGCGGGTTCGCTCATTGGCGGGCCCCTTGCTACGTGGCTGATTAAGCACTACGGGTTGGACATCAAGACGCGAGAGATCGAAGTGATCGAGGAAACGGGGATTGATGAAACCTCGGAGGTTGAAGAAGGCTCACTCATTGCCACGGCCGCGCTAATCGGCTTCATCGTGGTGATCGGCGTGTTCCTGGGGTCTTGGTTCGGCGACGTCACCGGTTACTCGCTCCCCGGCTATGTCGGCGCGATGCTCATCGCAATTGTGTTTCGCAACCTCAATGACAAATTGGGGTGGTTTTCACTGCACGGGAAGTCATTATCACTCATCTCAGAGCTGTCGCTCGGATTCTTCCTTACTCAGGCCATGATGAGTCTTAAGATCTGGGACCTGTACAGCCTGGCGTTGCCACTGTTCATCATTCTGGTTGTGCAGGTTGTGGCGCTCGTCCTGTTCGTTGTGTTGGTCGTCTTCCGCATGCTGGGCAAGGACTATGACGCGGCAGTGATTTGCGGCGGCATGATGGGCCATGGTCTTGGTGGGACCCCCAACGCAGTGGCGAATATGGACGCGATTGGGCGCCGCCATGGTCTGCAGTCGCGCGTGGGCATGATTGTCGTGCCACTTTCGGGCGCAGTTTTAATCGACATCGTGGCGCTGCCGTGGATTGTGTTCTGTCTTAATTGGGTGGCTTAAGGCCCATGAGTCTGCGTTTTCGCTTGCGAACCCGGAGACGTCCAACGCGCTAAAAGCATTTTTAGAGGACACGGAGCGGGGGATGTTTCACGGCCCGTATGTGCGTACGCTGTTGCCGTATGCGCGCGCGATCGGGTGGGACGGGATTCTGGACTGGATACCGGAGTGGTTCACGCCGTACCACCACCAGGCGGAGGCATTCCGGCGCTTGCGCAGCAGGGATGAACAGGGTGCTCGTCGCCCAGAGCCGACGTTGGTGATCACGGGTACTGGCTCCGGTAAAACGGAATCGTTCCTCTACCCGGTGTTGGACCATGCCGCGCGGGCGCGAGCGGAGGGGCAGCGGGGCAACAAGGCGCTGCTGCTGTACCCCATGAACGCGTTGGCGAATGACCAGGCGGACCGCCTGACCAAGCTGCTTACCAGCGAGCCGGCACTGGCTGGAGTGACGGCGGGTATTTACACGGGTGAGTCGAAGGGTAGCGTCCGCAAGGTCACCAAGTATTCGTTGATCACTGACCGTGACCAGATCCGCCAGGACCCGCCGGACATCTTGCTTACCAACTACAAGATGCTGGACCAGTTGCTGCTGCGTGAAGAGGATCGGGAGATCTGGAACCGCTCGGCAACCTCGCTGCAGTACCTGGTGCTGGATGAGTTCCACACGTACGACGGCAACCAGGGCACGGATGTGGCACTTCTGCTGCGTCGGTTGGGGCTGATGCTGAAAGCACACCAGCCGGAGGGGTTCCTCGGCGAGTACGCATCCAATCCGCTGGGACGGGTCACGCCGGTGGCGACGTCGGCAACGCTCGGCGGTAAGGATGACACGCAGAAGGTGCTTGACTTCGCGGGCACAATTTTCGGGGAACTCAGGAGCTCATCGGTCTCAGCGACAACGCTCCTGAGACCGATTCCCAAAAGAAGATCCGCAACAACGCACGGGCTCTGCATGAGGAACTCGCCGAGTGGGATCAAGAGCGGTTGACTCAGCTGTTCAAACTCATCGGAGGTCGCGCGTACCTCGTGACGGTGTCAACGCCGGACCTGAATAGCGCGTACCGGATCTTCTCAGTGATGAATGCCAGGGGCCTGCCGCTCTCTCCCCAGGACATCTTCAAATCCCAGGTGGTAGGCGCGATTGCTGAACATGAGAAGCAGCAGCATGCTGAGGTGTGGGAGAACCTCGAGGAGGAGCTCGGACGCAAAGAGTTCGGCGACTTGTTCCTGTACATCCGTGCCATTAAGTCCCGTACTCGTGCTGTGAAGGGTTTGTTACAGGAGTTTCCGGACCAAGTGCTCAATGCATACTTGCCCGAAAATGGGAAAGGCTTCATCCGCGAGGTGCTCGAGCCGTATGCGAAGGCAGACATCCGAATGCTTGCCCAGGATTTTCACGGTGATGATCCACGTTGGGAAGAATTGAACAACTGGCTGAAACGGCTGGACCAGCTTGATAACGACGACTGGCGCCCGCCAGCCTTGTGGGCACTCAAAGAACACGGAGAAGACGTCGAATTCCTGGTGCAATTCATGGCCAAACTCGAACGATTGGCGGCAAGTATGCTGCTGCGGCGGGTCTATGCCACTCCACGCCAGCAGCGCTACATGGAGCTGCTGAAACAGCTCGTCGAGGGTGACGGCCTCCAAGCGGACGCATTCGAGCTCACCGATGCCGAGCGAAGAGAGACGCTCGACCGCATCGACGGTGAGCTTTACCTGGCAACCCGCGTGCGCAAGTATGTTTTGCTGCGACTCGATTCGGTTCTCGCCCAGGATCCAGGCGCGTCATACGACCACCGCATCATCACTGTCGAGCATGTACTCCCCCAGACCCCTCCGCAGGAGAGTCAATGGACGCGAGACTTCTCCGAGGAGGACGCGGAGCAGTGGACGCACCGCCTAGGCAACTTGCTGCTGCTTAACCGCCGTTCCAATTCTCGAGCACAAAACTACGACTTCGCCGTGAAGAAGGACAAATACTTCACCTCTGATCAGGGAGTGGCGGTATTCGCCCTCACCACGCAAGTGCTGAAGGAACCCGTGTGGACACCTGAAGTTATCGCCGACCGTCAGAAATATCTGGTGGGGACTCTGGCGCGGGAGTGGGATTTGTCCTAAGGCTTAGGGTGTTTCGGTCGGTGGGGTGAGCGGGCCGATTGGCGCTGCCTGCTGGTCGGCTTCGTCGCCCTCGCGGTCTTCCCAAGCCGCCAACGTGGTAGTTGGTTCATTCTGCAGGTGCCACATCGTTCTGCCGTTTGCTGCACCGCCCACCAGAAACGCCGCTGCGGCGGACGGGCTGGTGAACTCCAAGTCAGAGGCCAGCGTGTTGTCCTGGATCTGGTCCGCGTAGCGCTCCCGCGTGGCGTGGACCCCTCGTGGGGCGCTGGGTCGCAGCTCCGGGCGCAACGTAGATCCTTCGAGGACAAGGAAGCCGGAAGTGGTGCGCTGGCCCAGGCCCTGAACACCTTGGCTGAGAACGGTGAGCTCGAAGACCGGTTCCTCGTCATCGCTCGGGCGCGCCGGGGCTGCGGTCGTGTTGGTCGAGGTGCGGGCCTTCGACGAAGTTGCTTTTGGCTGGAAAGCGGAAATGCCCAGGGCGCTGATGATGAGGTTGGTGTTCTCGATGAACTCGTCCAGCTCCGCTTGGGTCTCTTCGCTGACACTGCCAGCTGACGGGGTGTTGCCGTTGGCGACCTCGTAACGGTCCGCTTTAATAGCGCGCTGGTGGAACGCGTTTTCCAGGAAGGTGATTTCGGTGGCGCCCCAGGAATCGTCAACCACAACTACGTAGATGATGCGGTTGAAAAAGTCTTTGTCGGCGCTGCGTGAATGCTCGGCGGCCCTAGCGAATGCGACGCCGTTCTGGCGGGGCGCGGTTTGGCCGATGTAGATGCGCGGCTTGTCCGTCTCCGGGTTCGTTCCGACAAGGAAATACACCGCGGGGTGGTTCAGCTCCGGACGCCCTCGGAGTTCTTCAGAATTGAGCTCGGTGCGCGGGATTGAATAGACCCGGCCGACCCAATTTCTAATCGAGGCCTTGATCGGCCCGTCAGCGGTGCCGTCCATCATGAAAAGCTGCAGCGTTTTCGGGGAACCCATGCGGTTGAGCGTAATCCGAAACTCAGGCTGACTCAGCTTGAGGTGGTGGAGGTCGTCGATGCGTCATCCCGTGCGGACTCCGCATTGCGCCGTGTGGGGCCTGCCGAGATTCGACAGTTGCGCAGC